>Ga0268262_10001206_pt1 | contig 32649 bp, 23 predicted proteins | sample TergutNc150P3_FD_190354 | JGI IMG/M metagenome (GOLD analysis project Ga0268262, IMG submission 190354) | Nasutitermes corniger P3 segment gut microbial community from laboratory colony in Florida, USA - Nc150 P3 (SPAdes) (version 2) | ecosystem: Host-associated > Arthropoda: Insects >... | reverse complement strand
TTTTTCCCCCCCCCCCCCCCCCCAACGCGCAAGCCGTTGATTTTAAACGAGTTACGACAAGTTATATCCTACCATTTACTAGGTTTTCGTCTAAATATACCCTTTTTAGGCATATTTTTACAAAACAAGCCTCGCGAAGAGCTGATTCCGCTCGGCGCGGTGTTTCGTTGCGCTTGTCCATAATTCCATCCATAACATTATTGAAAAATACTCTTGGCGATAAAAATGATTTTCATACACGTTTTCATACACTTAAACATTCATTGCGGGGGCTTTTATGAGTTTATTTACTCGGCAGGGACGGACGCTTCTGTTGGCGGCGGTTGTAATCATTGGAACGCAGACGGCGCGGGCGCAACAGCAATATTGGACAGGCGACGGCGGAAAAGGAATCCGGCTTGCGGTGCTTGAACCCGCCGGCAAAGGGCTTTTGGCGGACGAGCAATGGATGCTCTCGCTGGTTCAAGGCTCCATTACCGGAGATTTCAACAAATTCTCGGCAATGACCATCATTGACCGACAGAATATTGAAAAGATCTTCGCGGAGTGGAAAGAGAGCATGTCTGACCACTATTCCGACGCAGACCGCGTCAAAATAGGCAATCTCACCAACGCGAGCCATATTCTAACCGGTTCCATAAGCAAAACCGCGAACGCTTTTATGCTTGAACTTACGGTAACGGACGTGGCAAGCGGAGTGCGCAAAGCCTCGTATTCCCCTACGCCAATATCCACGCTCGCGTTGGAGAATCTCTCGGCGATTAAAACGGCTTCCGCTGATTTGCTGAAACAGTTGGGCGTAAACTTGACAAGCACAGCGCAGAGCGAACTTACGCGGGCGGCGAATACCGACAGGCTTCAGGCGGAGACGATGCTCGCACGAGGTATCGCGGCGCAGAGGCAGGGGACGGAAGTTGCGGCGTTGAGCTACTTCTTTCAGGCCGCCGCTTTCGACTCGTCGCTCTTTGAAGCGTCGAAGCGTTCTTCTGTAATGGCCGCCAATATTTCGAGTGGGAATATCGGAGCGGATGTACGCAACGATATCGTGTGGCGTAAAAGTTGGGTAGCCCGCCTTACAGAGACGGAGGTGACTTTTAACAGTATAATCAATTCCGTTGATCCACCGTATACGTTGTTTTATTCAACTGGTATTCAAACGAAGAACATCAATTATCAAAAGGAGACCGCAGATCTTAGCATAGCCATAACTCTGAACGCCAAAGTTTCATGGTTCAACGCGATGAATCAGGCGCTTCATGCGGCTGACGCGGTATTGGAGGGTTTGAACACCACGAAGAAGAAAAATGACTGGGGGTTGTCAAATTGGCCGTGGAGCGGAGTATCCAACACGAATCCCTTTGCATCATCGAAGGGGTATAATATTGCGGTGGCTTTTGAACTAGTAAACGAACAGGGACGGGCAATCGGTAGCCAGACGGTCAGGCTAAATCCGATTTTCAGGATTACCAATAACAATAATCGGTTAGCTATTGCGTTTACCCCAAGTACCAATAGCACCGTAAACTTCAATGGCGTTAAGGCGGATGATATAAGCGACAACTTGACCATCCGTATTGCCTCGGTAAACGGGGAGCCGCCACAAAATGCGAGGTTTACAATAACGGCAACATCGGCAATGGATTCCCGAAATGGGAAAGTATATAATACCGTGAAAATAGGTAATAAAACGTGGATGGCAGAAAACTTAAATTACAATATAGGCAGTAGTTGGTGTTATGATAACAACGAATCACGCTGCGATAAATACGGTAGGCTGTATGATTGGAATACAGCAATGAAAGCCTGTCCAGTCGGATGGCACCTATCAACACGTGAGGAATGGAATAACATGATTGATATCGTCGGCGGTGAAAAGTTAGCTGGTAGAAAACTTAAATCAAAATTACCAAATTGGACAGGCACTGACGAATATGGATTCTCGGCACTGCCCGGTGGTTCTCGTGACATAGACGGTAAATTCAAATTTTTTGGTGTATCTGGCAACTATGGTAGTTGGTGGACGGCTAAGGATTTTGGTGGTGACAATGCCTACTGCCGACATATGTACGGTAACGGAGATGATGCGGGCGAGAACTATCACAACAAGGGTATCGGCTATTCGGTGCGCTGTGTTCAGAACAACTGATTATGCCAAAACTCCGCGTCCATCGTCAAGAGCAAGCATGTGTCGTTGGTCGTGTGATTGAGGCGTCGGTACGTTTGTTATTGAGGGCGACCCAGCGCGGTCGCCCCTATCCCTCCAACAGCCACTCCGCCGCATTATACTTTCGGATCCCGTCATACACCGGATTTACATCTCGGTCAGTAGAGAGCAAATATTTTGGATTGGAATCACGTATCATTTTCAACGGCGTCAGCTCGCGTTGCAGCGTTTGCTCGTCCGTGACCGCGTACGCGACTTGATAGTACGATACATATCCTCTTTTGTCTATCGCGACGAAATCTATCTCTTTGTCATGCACTTTGCCGACATATACCTCGCTGTTGCGTCGGCGCAATTCCAGATAAACCATGTTTTCAAGTAAGTGCCCCCTATCGTCCGCGAATTTTTTCCCTAACCGCGCTTTCCTAAAACCGGTATCAGCCAAATAGTATTTATCGAGCGTTTTCAGCAGGTTCTTTCCCTTTACGTCGTAGCGGGGCACCTTGTATAGCAGATACGTTTGCGTTAGGTAGCTCAGGTAGTTTGCGACCGTTTCGTTGTCAACGGCGACGCGCTCGCCTTTCAGGGCCTTCGCTATCGAGTTTGGAGACGCGTAGGAGCCGATTGAATCGAAGAGAAAATCCGTGATCTTGTTGAAGGCCGGTTTGTTATGTATATCCCTGCGTTTGAAAATATCCTTTTCGATGATGGCGCTCAGCACCGCGTTGGTTAGATCGTTTTCTTGTTCCGGGGCTGAATATCTCAAATTTACCGATTGCGGCATGGCTCCGTTATAGATAAAATCCATCAGGAGTTCGTCTTTTGAGAAGCGCGGCCTCGGTATCGCCGAACCCCTTAGGTTTTGCGGACTTGCGTTTATTACGGAGTATTCCGCGAAGGAAAACGGCAGGACGTGTATCTCAATGTGTCTTCCGGTGAGCAACGTGGCCAATTCGCTCGAAAGCAAGTGGGCGTTTGAGCCGGTGATATACAGGTCGACGTTTTTCTTTATGTACAAGCTGTCCGCCATCCGTTCAAATCCGGTGATATTCTGCACCTCGTCTAAAAACACATAGTTCATCTTGTCCGGTACGAGCCTTTGGGATATGTGCCGGTGGATTTGCGTGTAATCGCCGATGGCCAGCGTGTCCAAATCCTCAAAATTGAGAAACTGCACGCGTTCCGGGCCGACGGATTGCCTAAGTTCCGCCGCCAGCATCTCAAGCAGAGTTGACTTCCCGCTACGGCGCATCCCGGTAACCGCTTTGATTACCCCCTGTTCCCGTAAGCCGCGCAGGGTCTTCATGTATGGTATGCGCTCAATTAGATTGTTGCCCGTACTCCGGTTCGGCTCCATTAAAAAGCTCCCTATTTTTAAAACATTACCCGTGTGATGATGGTATAAATATATATAATTGTACATTTTCGTATAGTAAAAACCTGAAGATCGCGCATTTTCCGAGGGTCAGAGGTGGTTAGGGGCCGTTTTTGGGGTGATTTGGGCACTGCCAAATCCGCAAAAGTTGCTGAAAACCGGAAGTTTTGCGGATTTGCGGCCCGTTGCGGCGCCGCCCCTATCCCTTCAGCCCGTCCAGCCGCATCCTCCTTCCGGGGGTAAAAAAGTGAAAATTTACACATTTTCCGAGGGTCAGAGGGGGGCGGGGGCCGGTTTTGGGGGTATTTTCGGGAATTTCGGGGAGTTTTTGTTATAGTTCATACGGTACAAACCGGGGAGGAAAACGCCCCCAAACGGCCTCCAGGTGCATTTTTTTGCGTATTTGGGCGAGCTTATGGGGGATTCTGTAGTACGGTGTCTAAAAAATCAAGAAAAATATTGACGTCGGTAGCGTAAATATAATATATTATATAAAAAGGAGGCCCAAAATGGTATCAAAACCTGACTTGATAGAACCGAGTAAGAGTGGGTTTGCGGATGATTTTCTAAACGATAAGCAGAAAGAGGCGGTGGCTTTTTTTAAGGAGAAATTGGATGAATGGATAAATAATCCGCTGTACAAGTACAAGTATGTCATTATTCGCGAGAAGACAATTGTTGGGTTATTTGATACATTCGGCGCGGCCATAACGGACGCGGTGCCTAAATATCCTGAAAATGATTTTATTATTCAGCAAGTGATCTCGGACAAGGATTTTGTAAATTTTCTTACTCCAGCAATAGCATAAAAGCGAGATGATCAAAGGGAGGCGTTTTGGGTACGTTGCATTGTTCAAACGTTGAATTCGCCACAAATCCGCCGATTCCAAGTGAGATAAAAGTAGGTGTTAGGTTTACACCTGTGCCGTTACAGCGTTGGGGAATAAATATTCCAGTTATAATAAGAGCAGGTAGTGCGTATTCCAATTCAGGAAATGTGGATAACGCACCGCTTCCTACAGCAATGGTACGCGGACATCTTGATACTGGAGCGCACATAACGGTTATAGATACAAGTTTAGCCGTACATTTGGGATTGAAATCCACAGGGATCGCACAAATTAGAACTGCCGGAGGTGTGAGAGACGCATCCTATTTTATCATAGACCTGCATTTCGCTAATTCTACATTAACTCCGGTTATAAATCTATCTGTTGCATCAACAGATCTAGGTTTTAATATAAACCGCGATTTAATAGGTAATCCTCAAAGTTTTGGTATATTGATAGGCAGGGATGTGATGGCCTCTTGGAATATTGTATGGAGCGGCCCAACCTCTACGGTAATAATAAATGACTGAATACTATATTTTGGGACATGCTCTACCTAATCCCGCAAATTCCCCGCGACCGTTATTCGTTAAAAATATCGGCTCCCTATAATTTTGGCAAAAGCCGCGAATTTCACCGAAATTATTCACCAAATCCGCGCTATTTCTAATCGCCGGCATAATTAATTTTCCGAATAAGTTTTATTTTGTTAAGGTTTTTTCTAAGCGGTAGTGACAAAGTGAAAGTTCGCGCATTTTCCGAGGGTCAGCGGTTGGGGAGCGCGGAAATTAAATATCTTGACAAATTGCGTGGGATTAATTATTTTATGCATCTATACCGGTTCCGGCGGGGTTATTCCGACGGATTACAAACACAAATAACAAAAAGGTAGGAGGCTTGTATGATGTTGAAATTTGTAAAGAGGGCGTTCCGCGTGACGTTTGAGGTATTTCTTTGGCTTAACGCGGTGTTTTGCGTTATTTACGGGGCGGTGGGCGGATACATTCTCGGAAGCGCGCGCGGAGGGTTTAGCGACGCCGAAATAGTATGGATAATAGTCGGGTTAACAGGCGGTTTGATTTTGGGGGCAATTGTCGGTCTTTTGACGAATGTTATTTTCGGAGGGCTTATAGCTATATTCCTTGATATTGGAAACGACGTCGCCGGTGTCAAGGCGGTTAACGCCAAGATTCAGGCGGATATCGCAACCCTAAAGGGTGCCGCCGCCGACATCAAAGTCAGCACCGCCGACACCGCGACCGTCTTCCAAAAAATGGCCAGCCGCCAAGCCCCGGCGGCCGCCGGCGGTCAGGCTTAGACGCTGACGATTTGACCGTTATATGCCCGGGTTGCCGAATGTTCAATAAACGCGGCAATCCGGTATCTCCATGATTAGACCCCCGCAAACCATGTACGAGGCTCGTTAAGAGCCTTTTTGTCAAAAAAAGAATCCTGACATCGTTTTTGACAATTTATGAGGACGCTAAACCGAATATATTTATAGGGAATGGTCATAGCGCGCGGGCTCCCGGAAATCGTTCGACGCTGTCTAACTGGAAAGGGAGGTATAATCATGAATATCCGCACAAAAATTATGCTGTCGATCGCGGTCGGGGCGGTTTTTACCGCGTTGGCCGCTATTGAAATAGGCTTATTGGGCACGAAGTCCGTCGGCGCCGTCGTGTCGGTCATGTTTGTGTTTTGCGCGGCGGCGGGCGTCGTCGGGTTGTTCATCTCGGACAGTGTGGACAAGCCGTTAAATAAGGTGTCGCGGGATCTCGCGAAGATCTCCGAGTTTGCTTTGCGTAACGCCGACAACTCAACGTGGGCGAGGCTGTTGGCCGCCGAGTCGAACGCCGCCGTAAGCGAGGGAGAGTCCGCCGTTGAGCGTATGGCGGAGGTTGTCAATCTGATTAAGAGCTCGTCCGACAACAACGCTAAAATCATAAAGGCGGTCAATTACATGGCTCTGCGGGCCAACTTTTTATCCTTCAACGCGGCTATAGCGGCGGCGCACGCCGGCGAGAGCAGCAAAGCGTTCGCCTGCGTGGCCGATGAGGTGCGCAACTTCGCGATACGCTGCGCTTGGACGGCGCAGAATACGGCGGACATGATTAAGGAATCGGCGAGAGACGTCGAAATAGGGGTCAAGACGGTCGGGGAGGTCGCGAACTCCATCCGCAAGATTGTTGACCGCGCCGATAATGTGGACGATATGGTCGGCGAAATCGCGAGAATCTCGGACGAGCAGGCTAAAAGCATCCGCTGTGTGAATGAGGCCGTGGCGCGGATTAATCCGGTCGTCGGTCAATCGGTCGGTACTGCCGCCGTTAAGTTTGAGGAACCGGCGGGCGCCGTTGAAAAAGCCGACGCTCTTATGCTGGAACACGCCGGTACGGCGGACGGGTTCGTGGTGAGCGTGGACGGCGAGCCGGATATCGCGGTGTGCGGGCGTCGCAGCCTGCCGGCGCGGCAAAGGGTGTACGCCTCTTTTCCGTACCAAAGGATGTTTTCGGCTACGGCGTTGGCGTTCTGGACGCCGATGAGAACGGCGGACATGGAGGAGGCGGTCACCATAGACGATTGCGAGATGTGGCGTTAGGCGCGGGGCGTGAAGCCCGCGTCCGCTCCGAATAACCATTATTAAGCAGCCGCGCCGCCGGCGCGTTTCAGCCGGCGGCTTTAGGCGGCCAATTAAAAATCCTCACTTTTTACCGCGCCCAAAATGTATATTATAGTCTGTTAATACCATTATATGGTTTCCAGATACCCCTCCAAAAGGGCGGAAAAACCGACACTTAAAACCCGAATTACCGGAGCGTTGCCGCGATGAAAACGTTAGGAATCTGTTTTGGCGCCACCACGGTGCAGTATGTGAAGCTGAACGCCTCGAAAGCCGGCGCCGCCGCTATTGAGGCCACAGGGCGCGTAGCCCACGAGGGCGACCCCAAGGGCGTCGCGCTTAAGTTGTTGTCAGACCCCGAGATAGCGGGCGTCGACCGCATTGCCGTCACCGGGCGCGCCTTCCGCGCCAGCGTCGACCTCTCCGCCATTTCCGAGCCGGAGGCCGTGGAGTGCGCCCTGCGCCGCACCTATCCGGGCGGCGACGCCCCGCACCTCGTGATAAGCTCCGGCGGCGAGACCCAGCTCGTCTACGTCATCAACTCCAAGGGCGGGGTAAGCTCGGTCCACTCCGGCAACAAGTGCGCCTCCGGGACAGGGGAGTTCTTTTTGCAGCAGATACGCCGGATGGATCTCTCCTTGGAGGAGGCGGTCGAGCTCGCCAAGCGCGGCACGCCCCACAAGATCGCCGGGCGGTGCAGCGTCTTCTGCAAGAGCGACTGCACCCACGCCCTGAACAAGGGCGAGCCCAGGGCCAATATCGCGGCGGGGCTCTGCCTAATGATGGCGGACAAGATATGCGAGCTGGTCAAAGACATGAGGGGCGGCAAGTCGGCGCTGATCGGCGGCGGGTCGCTCAACACGGCTATGGTCAACATCCTCAAGGAGCGCTTGGGCGGCTTGGACGTCCCCGATACCGCCGCGGTGTTTGAGGCCTACGGGGCGGCGCTTTGGGCCGTGGAAAACGAGTGCGTAGCCCTCCCCAAAGACTTATCCGAGGCGATCCACGACGCGCCGACCTCTTTCGGGCGCCACGCCCCCCTTGCCGAGGCGTTGCCGCTCGTCTCGTTCAAGGAGATGAAGAAAGACACCGTGAAGCAGGGCGACGAGTGCGTGCTGGGGCTTGACGTGGGGTCGACCACCACCAAGGCGGTGCTGATGAGGAGGAACGACAAGGCCGTAGTCGCTTCCGTATACCTGAGAACCAACGGCGACCCGATAGGCGCCTCGCGCAACTGCTACAAAGCCGTCCTCGGTCAGGTGGGGGAGACGAAGTTCGACATCACCGGGCTCGGGGTTACGGGGTCGGGACGGCAGATCGCCGCGCTCCACGCGCTTACCGACAATGTAATAAACGAGATCATCGCCCACGCGACGGCGGCGGCTTATTTTGACAAAGACGTCGATACCATATTTGAGATAGGCGGTCAGGACGCGAAATACACCTATTTGACGGGCGGCGTGCCGTCGGACTACGCGATGAACGAGGCTTGCAGCGCCGGTACGGGATCGTTCTTGGAAGAATCGGCCCGCGAATCGTTGAATGTCAAAACGGAAGAGATCGGCGAGCGGGCGCTCTTGGGCAAACAGCCGCCCAACTTCACCGACCAGTGCTCGGCGTTCATATCGAGCGACATCAAAACAGCGGGGCAAGAGGGTATCGGCAAGGATGATATTTTGGCGGGACTCGTCTACTCCGTTTGTATGAACTACCTCAACCGCGTAAAAGGCTCGCGGCAGGTCGGCAGGAAGATATTCATGCAGGGCGGCGTGTGCTACAACAAGGCGGTGCCGGTGGCGATGGCGTCGCTGATGAAGCACCAGATAGTCGTCCCCCCCGAACCCGGTCTGATGGGGGCTTTCGGCGTCGCTATGGAAACGGCGAATAGGATGGAAATCGGGCTTAGCGCGGCAGCCAAATTTGATCTCGAAGAGCTGTCCAACCGCGAAGCCACCCGTGAGAGCAGTTTCGTCTGCGCCGGCGGCAAAGAGAAATGCGACCGCAAATGCGAAATCTCGCGTATACGGGTAAACGACAAACTCTACCCGTTCGGCGGCGTCTGCAACAAGTATTACAATTTGCGCCTGCACAAGGAGGTGGACGTTGAAGACCTCGACCTCGTGGCCGTCCGCAACAAGTTATTGTTCGAACAGTTTGGAGTGATGGAGGGATTGGCGCACAAAGGCCACGCCAAGACGGCCGACAGCCACGGGACGCACCCGAAGACGGTGGGTATCATGCGCACTTTCTTAACGCACGCCCTCTACCCGCTCTACTCAAACTTCTTCCGCGAGATGGGCTTTAAAGTGGTGCTGGCCGACGCGATCGACCCGGAGGGAATAGCTCGCATAGAGGCGGCCTTCTGTCTGCCGGCGGAGCTCACGCACGGCAGTTTTCTCAATTTGCTAAAAAAGAAATTAGACTACATCTTCCTGCCCCACGTCTCACAGATACCCGTGAAGAACCCGTCCACCCACAGCAAGACCTGCGTCTTTGTCCAGGGCGAGGCGTATTATTTGAAGACGACGTTTAGGCACGAGATAGAGGCGGCGCGGACGGCCATCCTCTCGCCGGTGCTCTCGTTCGAGCGGGATTACGACCGCGCCCGCGCCCGCCACGAGTTGGTCAACATGGCGGTATCGGCAATGCACATATCCCAAAAGGCCGCCGAGTCGGCGTTCAATCGGGCGGTGGAGCGGCAGCGCGCCTTCGACAACGAATTGCAGACCTACGGCAGACGCGCGCTCGAATACTTGGAGTCCAACCCCGACACTTTCGGCCTTGTCATCTTCGGCCGCCCGTACAACAGCTTCGCCTCCGACGCCAACATGGGAATTCCCCACAAGGCGGCCTCGCGCGGCTATATAGTGATTCCCTTCGATATGCTTCCGGCGGGCGACTACATGGCCGACAGCAAGATGTATTGGGGCATGGGGCAGAAGATTTTGAAAGCCGCGCAGTTTGTCAAGAAACGCGACAACCTCTTCGGCGTATTCATCACGAATTTCTCATGCGGCCCCGACTCTTTCGTTCTCAGTTACTTCCGTAACCTGATGAAGTCGAAGCCGTCGTTAACGCTTGAACTCGACCAGCACACCGCCGACGCAGGTATAGACACCCGCATAGAGGCCGCGGTGGACATCATGCAGAGCTACCGCCGCATCAGCAAAACCCTGCCGCCGGAGGAGACGTCGTTCGTCCCCGCCGTTGTGCCGGATAACGAAATGAGAGTACGCGCCGCCGACGGCAAATTCTACAACCTGCGCGACCCCAAAGTGGAACTCATGATGCCGTCGATGGGACGCTACGGCACAGAAGCGCTCGCCGCGATATTCAGGAGCCTCGGCGTAGACGCCCACGCCCTGCCCATTGCCGACAAAGAAGTTTTGAGCATCGGCAAGAAAAACTCAACTTGCAAAGAGTGCGTACCATATATAGTCACCACAGGGTCGTTCTTGCAATACGTATGGGAAAAGAAAAAAGACCCCGACAAAATCACGCTCTTCTTCATGGCGACCAGCGACGGCCCCTGCCGCCTCGGCCAGTACTGCCGCGCGATAGCGCAGAACATAGAGAACCTGAAAATCCCCAACGCCGCCGTTTTAACGTTGACGGACGAAAACGGCTACGGCGGCATGGGCGCGATGAGCCTTCTCAAAGGATGGCAGAGCATCATAATCTCCGACGTGTTCAGCGACATCCGAAGCATGCTCGCCGTTGCCGCCAAGGACAAAGAAAGCGCGCTGGCGACGCTGGAGGAGTGCTGGGGCGAGTTCATCCGCCTCTTTGAGGGCAAAACCGGCGGCGGCGTAATGAAGACGATTGACAAAGTGGTAAAACGCCTGTCCAAAATCCCGCTCAAGATGAAGCCCGAAGACGTGCCGGTAGTCTCGGTCATAGGAGAAATCTTCGTAAGGCGCGACGAGTTCTGCCGCAAAAACATCACCGATTACCTAGAGTCGCACGGCTTCGCGGCGAAAGTGGCGCCCATAAGCGAATTCCTATGCTACAGCAACTACGTGCTGAACTCCAACCCGCCCGACATAGAGCAAACGCTGAAAGAACGCATCCGCGTCCGCCTGACGTCGAAGCTCCAAGACTGGTGGGAGAAACGTATCAAAACCGCTATGGCGAAGTGCGGCCTCTACAAATTTGAACTTGTGGAAGTCGAGAAGACGCTGGAAGCGTCGCGCCACCTGATAGACGAACGTCTGCGCGGCGAGGCGGTGCTTACGGTCGGCCTTGCGTTACGGGAAATTCTGCACGACTCCTGCGGTGTAATATCCATAGGCCCCTTCGGCTGCATGCCGTCCCGCGTAGCCGAGTCCATCCTCAAAAAAGAGATGAACGTAGCCGGCAAAGCCCGCGTCCCCGGATGGGAGCAAAAAGCCCTCGAGTACGAGGAGATAGGCGAATTCCCGTTCCTAGCCGTAGAAACCGACGGCAGCCCCTTCCCCCAACTCATAGAGGCGAACCTAGAAGCGTTCGTCCTGCAAGCCGGGAGGTTGCACGGGAAGCTGACGGCGTAGGGGGCGCGATTTAAGCGCCCTTGTTCGCACCCATCACCTAAGAAAGGGTCGTCTATAATATGCCCAAACGATATTTTAACGTAGCCGGTCCATGCATACCCGGCGATCATTATATGCTCGACCCGCTACGCGGTATAGGCGATGAGTTGATGAACCTCATTGACGCCAATCAATACTTCGTCATCCACGCCGCCCGCCAGAGCGGTAAGACTACGCTCCTAAAGCAACTTACCCGCAGTATAAACGCGCAGGGCGGATACCACGCCCTATACTGTAGCTTAGAGGCGACGCAGGGGTGGATCGAGCCGGAGAGAGGAATTCCGACGATTGTAAAAACGATGGCGTACGCCTTTGAGGAGAGCGGTATGCCGGATAGTTTTGCGGTGAACGCTGATTACGGCGATGCCGCTAATGTGCTCCGAAAATCGCTCGTCGCCTATTGCCAGACGCTGAGCAAGCCGTTAGTCATATTTTTTGACGAAGCCGACTGCCTATCAGACGTGACGCTGATAACATTCTTGAGGCAGCTTAGGTATGGGTATATAAATAGGGCGGACATCCCATTCGTCCACTCCGTCGCCCTTGTCGGAATGCGGAACATCCGCGACTACAAGGCCAAAATCCGCCCCGACTCCGCGACGCTCGGGAGCGCGAGCCCGTTTAACATCGCGAAAGAAAGCCTTAGCCTAAAAAACTTCACCGCGGCTGAAGTCGCCGAACTCTACGCGCAACACACTGCCGAAACCGGACAAGTATTCGAGCGGCAAGCGATAGACCACGTCTTTGAGCAAACGCAGGGACAGCCATGGCTAGTAAACGCCATCGCCTGCGAGTGCGTGGAGAAGATAACTAAAAGGGATTACACGATACCCATCACGCAAGACAAGGCGGAACAAGCCGTCCAAAACATAGTCCTCGCTCGCGGAACGCACTTCGACAGTCTATCGGAAAGGCTCAAAGAACAGCGCGTCCGCAACGTCATAGGTCCCCTTATCATCGGCGAAGAGGTCATTGACAGAGGCGACGACGACTACCTATATACAAGAGACTTGGGCCTAATACGGGAGTACGAAGGCAGAACCGAGCCGGCGAACCCCATCTACGCGGAACTTATCATCAGAGCGCTGAACTGGAACGTCCAAGAATCAATAAGGTGCGAACACGAAGAGTACATCGTCCCGCGATACCTGAAAGACGGTAAGATAGATATGCTCTTTTTGATGAAAGATTTTCAACAGTATTGGCGCGAGAACAGCGAAATCTGGATCGATCGCTACAAGAAACACTACTACGAATACGATGAATACACAACCCACTTAGTTATGCAAGCGTTTCTGCAACGGGTAATAAACGGCGGCGGCCAAGTCATTCGCGAGATGGCTTTCGGCAGAAAACGGATCGATCTGTGCGTAGTCTACGACGGTCAAAAATACCCGATAGAGCTGAAAATCCTGCAAAATATGCGCGGCAAAGCCCAAGGCATCGAACAGATACTGGGATACATGGACAAAGTCGGCTCGGATAACGGGTGGCTTGTCATTTTTGACCGAGATCCGGGGAAGAGCTGGGCCGAAAGAATCTACGTGAAAGAGGAGACGGCGGGAGGGAAGACTGTTACGGTCGTTGGGTGCTGACCCCCCCATTTCCTAAACGGACCTCCCAATGCCCGGTCTTATCGCTGCCGACACGGTCGACAAGCCCGGCCTTTTTCATAGTATGGATATTTGATTCAACCCGCCGCTTAGTTGTGCCGAGGGCGGCGGCTATGCGCTGTGCGCTGATGGTCGGTATAACCCGCATAAGTTCCAAAATGGTCTTCCGAAAGTCGTTTACACAGCTGTTGAGATCGTTCACACACCCGTCGGAACCGTTTGCACCACTGTTAATACAATTTACACCACCGTCGGTATTGATTGTACCTATATTAGTACTGTAATTAGCGGCTTTTACGTCCGCATTGGCATCATTTACACCACCGTTGGCGACATTTACACCACCATCGGCACCGTTTACATCACCGTCCATAGCCGTGGCGCTTGGAATAGCGGTTCCGTCCCAAGCCTTACCGACTCTGCGTAACATAAAGCTATTGAGCAAACCGCCGTTCAACTCCAGCGTAGTCCTACCTGAACGGAGGTAATACCGCCCATGAAAACTGACCGGCGTACCGCTCGCCTCCACCCTGACGGCGATATACTCCCTGCCGCCCTCCGTCAGAAGTTCAACGGACGGGACGATGCCCAAAGTGAGGCGTATCGTGTTGGGCAGCTCCTCAAGCAGCTTTTTGGCGTTATCAACCCCAACGACAACACCATCGTCACCCCGCCCAATTTCAAGCGTACCCCCCCGCGCGTTAGCGAGCCCGCAAAGCCCTTTTAGGAACTCGTCCCGCCCCTGCCGCGTCCACTCGATCTTTTGGTTCTCCACGTCAAAAAGCCTCTCGATATTGAAACCCGCCAAATTCGGCCGCAGCCGGGCCGTATATACCAAAAGATAAGTATTTTCGGGGTATGTTTTCAAGTTAAAAGTTCTTTTTTTTGAAAAAAATTACCCATATTCATAGCGACTTAATTTATATTATATACATCCATTTAACTCGGAGGATACAGTTATGGTAGGCCACCCTAAAACAATAACACTATTCTTGATGGACGGCGAACTAAATGGTCGCGTCCGATGTAACATATCGAACTGGAACGGGATCGTGTACAAGATTCCACGCGACGCTTTGGGCAAATTTATAGATCCCGAAAAAAAAGAGCTGTCGCAGAGTGGGGTCTACTTTCTGTTCGGCAATTCCGAAGACCAACACTGTTTACCAGCCGTTTATATCGGACAAGTGGGCGTTCGCAAAAACGGTGGAGGTATCCTACACCGCCTACAAGAGCATAAAAACAAAGATTTTTGGACGGAAGCTGTAGCGTTTACTACGTCCGACAACACTTTAGGCCTCACAGAGATAAGTTACCTTGAAAACTGCTTCTGCAAGCTAGCAATTGACATTAAACGCTATGAGATCAAAAACAACAACGATCCGACTGCCGGCAACACTACCGAAGACAAAAAACATATATTGGAAGTATTCGTCGAATATGCAAAAATTGTGATGGGAACACTTGGCTATATGCTGTTCGAACCACTAGCCCATACGCAGAAAAGCAAATCTGCAAAGGAACAACTTTTCTATATCAAACGTAGTGGTGCAGATGCCAAGGGCCGCCTAACGAGCAATGGTAAAATCATCGTACTTAAAGGAAGCGCCATCCGGAAAAACCTTACCCCATGTTGCCCGAACGATGTCAAGAAACTGCGGAAAAAAAACAAGAAAAATATCGGCGAGAACAACATCTTACTGAATGATATTTGGTTTCCGTCCATATCAAGTGCATCTAAATTCGTCCTAGGAACTTCGTCGAACGGAAAAGTTGACTGGAAAACGGAGGATGGTAGGACGCTGAAGAACGTTTTGAATAACGTTGGAGGAGTGATTATAACTCATCCAACGACGGGAGTGGGTTACTAATAGTCGTGTATGTAATTGAGTGCTAAAGTGGTGACCATAGCGTAGCCTTGGCAGGTAGTAAATAGTCAAAAAATTGATGTTGGGGAGATTAAAATATGAACGATCTAATATCGCCGAAATATAAAATGGCGCTTATTTCAAAGGTTGAAAAAGCGTTATGGGATTTATTTCCTATGAGTAAATATAATGATGTGAATTATTATATTGAAAAATGGCACGATGTGTGCCAATGTGGATATGATGATTATGAGGAAAACTTTATTATACATCACACAAAAAATGATAATATAGATTTAACAAAGACGTTACAGGGTATTGATGATGAAACATTGTTGAGAATGGCTATAGACCTAGGTATAGAAACACCTGATTTTATACCATCAATACCAATGTTCAGAAATGATTTGAAGTCAGATTATAAAACAGCCCATGCAACGTTTGAAAAAGCGTTTAGGGAAATAGAAACAGATCCCAGTCTTGCGATAGGACTCGTAAACTCCGCATTAGAAAGCATTGTCAAAGAAATATTAAAAGATAAGAGAGTCAATGATAAAATTAAAGGGACAGAAACACTATATAAATTAACAGAAGCCATTTTAGATGTTTTCAAGATGCATCCTAGCTCGGAAATGCCAAGAGATATAAATACTATAGGAAGTTCATTATTATCTATAAATCAAAGTATTGAAAATCTAAGGAGTGAAAAAACCAATTTTCACGGTAAAACAGCGGGTGATTATCTTATAAAAGATCCACTATATGCCTATTTTGTTGTTAATAGTGTGACAACAGTTGGATTATTTTTGAAATCTTATTATATAAAAAAGTTTCCAAAATATGAAAAAGAAGAAACAGGATCAGACGTTGCTGACTATGAATTACCATTTTGAGTTAGAATTATTTGGGTTGATGAGATTTATGGAAAAACATAACAAAAAAAAGGAATCGAGGTAATATTATGAAAATTGTTTATCTAATAGGTAATGGTTTCGACCTAAATTTGGGCATGAAAACAAGTTACCGCGACTTTTATGAGTATTATATAAAACTACCAACAGACTATGACGCAGATATTGTCAAAAGGCTAAAAAGAGAGATAAGAGACAATGTTAAAAATTGGTCCGATTTTGAATTAAGCCTTGGCGAGTTCTTGGACGAAAAAGTGGCATCACAAGATGCCATAACACTCCATAAGCATTTGATTGAGTATTTACAAAAATATCTTGAAATGGAAGAAAATAAATATATTTTTGACAACGTACAAAAAAAACTTTTGGGAGACTATCTAAGCTACCCATATTTGAATGCCAAGTTATCACCACGTGAATTGACAAGAATAACTGGTACTATGTCAGAATGGAAAGATAATCTGTGGGATGTGAAAATAATTACATTCAATTATACACGATCAATAGAAAAATTGCTGGATAGTGACATAAATCAAAAAATATTTATAGGGTGGCATCATGCGGATTGTGGAATATACTTATCTGCAATAGAGCATGTACATGGATTTACCGATGAAAGAATGATATTAGGAGTTAACGATATTTCTCAGATAAAAAATAGTAAACTCCTTATAGATACTGACGTTGTTGATAGCTATGTGAAGTCAAATTGTAATAATAATGTATATGAATCTGATCATGATACTATGTGTCAGCAGTGGATAAAAGAAGCGAATCTGATATGCTTATTCGGATTGTCTTTCGGCGATACAGATAAAAGATGGTGGAATGCAGTAGGTGACGTACTTCAAAATGGGAGCATAGTTATAATATTTGAACATATTGCAGGTAATGTACCTAATGGTAATCAAGGTCTTGATAAAAGAAATCTTAAAAGACACTTTAAAAACAAATTTTTATCTAAAACAAATGTCGGTGAAGATTCCAAAGAAGGAGTAAAAGACAATTTGTATATTGCTTTTAGTAAAGATATGTTCAAATTTGGTAAGCTTAAAGAAAGTATAGAAACTGACTCGGAATCGGTGTAAACAAATTTCGCCCGATTATACCGCCAGTCAGATGAAATATAACTGAGTACCCACTCCGTTGTCCCTACCAAAAATAAGGGGATTTAGCGATAAGACCGCACCCTGTCCCCCCAAAAGTACACAAACTACGTCCGTATTGCCCCCAAAACCGCGTTTTTGACGAAAATAGGGCGTTTTTAGGGGAGTACTAAGGCATTTCGGGCATCCCTCCGTGATTGGGCTGGCCGTCCATTATCGGGATTTTAGGTATTTTGAAAAATTTTTTACGTTTGGTACTACCCATAATATATATTATATATTTGGAGCAAACGGATCATGACGAAAACACAGACAAAGTCTAAACAGCGGGTAACCACCCACGGCGAGGTGTTTACCGCCGAGCGGGAGGTGAACGCCATGCTCGATCTCGTGAAACAAGAGACCGAACGTATAGATAGCCGTTTCCTCGAACCCGCCTGCGGCGACGGCAACTTCCTTGCCGAAATCCTCCGGCGCAAGCTTGCGGTAGTCAAATCGCGCTACGGAAGGAATCCGGCCGACTACGAGCGCTACGCCGTTGTCGCGGTCACCGGTATCTACGGCGTAGACCTGCTGCAAGACAATATCGAAGAGTGCCGGGATAGGATGTTTAGAATATTTGACTCCGAATATTCAATTTCTTGCAAAAAAGAGGCAAACGACGAGACCCGCGAAGCCGTAAAATATATTCTAAAACACAACATTCTCTGCGGAGATGCGCTCACGATGAAAACCGTAAGCGGAGAACCTATAGTGTTCGCGGAATGGGCGGCAATAGACGAGCGATTGATGAAACGACGGGATTTTAGATTCGACCAAATGCTGGAAGAAAGAACGCCGGATTTACAACTTGACGCATTTGGTGATAGTAATGAATCAGGCCGCTATGAACTAGACGAAAACAAAAACCCTATCCTTTCGCCAGTTCGGGAATTCCAGCCCGTACATTATAGGAAGGTACAACAACATGAATGACACTTACATTAATACAAATGCTTATAAGCATAACCCGGATGTGCTGTCGTGCCTCGCCAACCTGTCCAGCGACGAGGTGTTCACGCCGCCTGACATTGCGAACAAGGTGCTTGATATGCTTCCCAAAAGACTGTTTAGTGACCCAAACAGCACGTTTCTTGATCCGGCTTGCAAATCGGGCGTGTTTCTTCGCGAAATTGCCAAAAGATTGTTGGCCGGACTTGAAAATAAAATTCCGGACTTAAACGAGCGGATCGACCATATCTTTCATGAACAGCTTTTCGGAATTGCAATTACCGAACTGACTTCATTGTTGGCTCGACGAAGCGTTTACTGCTCGAAATTTCCTAATGGATGCTACTCGGTTTCTGTGTTTGATAACGCGGCTGGAAATATACGGTTTAAGAGAATTCAACATAATTGGGAAGATGAACGATGTAGTTTTTGCGGGGCTTCGAAATCTGAGTATGATCGCGGGGAAGAGTTTGAAACTCATGCTTATGAATTTATTCATATTGATAAACCGGAGGGGATTTTTGATATGAGATTTGACGTTATTGTGGGGAATCCGCCCTATCAGTTGGATACCGGAGGGTCGGGTAGACAGGCGAAGCCTATTTATCAGCTGTTTGTGCAACAAGCTAAAAAATTAAACCCTAAGTATTTATCGATGATTATTCCTTCGCGTTGGTTTGCGGGAGGGATGGGATTGGATGATTTTCGTGATGAAATGCTTAACGATAATCACTTGCTTAATATAACTGATTTTCCAAACGCAAAAGACTGTTTTCCTGAAAACAGTATAAGCGGAGGTGTATGTTATTTTCTACGGAGTCGTGATGATACGGGTGAATGTGCATTTTCTAGTATTCGAAATGGAAACGTATGTACATTAACAAGGCGCTTAGATGAATTTGCGGTACTTGTTAGATATAATGAAGCGGTAGAAATACTTAGAAAAGTGAAGTCCAAAAACGAAAGTTTACTCTCCGAGATAGCTAGTTCATTAACCCCTTTCGGTTTACCGACTAACTATCGTGGGGAAAAGACCACTTCACGTAATAACAAATTGAAACTTCATACTAGTGAAGGTGTTACTTTTATTTCACATAATGACGTTGAGAAAGGACATGAATATCTCAATAAATACAAGGTACTTATAAGTAAAACGGGAGCAGAACATGCCGGAGAACCCGATAAAGACGGTAAATATCGTGTATTAACATCATCAATGAAAGTATTAGAACCTAATGAATTATGTACACATTCATATTTTGTTATAGGTCAATTTGATAAATCATTGTTAGCAGAAAATTTACTGACCTATTTAAAGACGCGATTTCTTAGGTTTTTAGTTTTGCTGTCAATGTCTTCTATCAATGTATCAAAAAGTGTATTTCAATTCGTACCCGTCCAAGACTTCTCCGAATCTTGGACCGATGAAAAGCTTTATAAAAAATACAATCTTACAAAGGACGAAATTGCTTTCATTGAAAGTATGATCCGTCCAATGGATATAGAATAAGGAGAGGAAAGATGATATTAGAAAAATTTAATTATTCTGAATACACAGATAAGCCAAACGCATGGTCTCTTGACGGTTTAGATTTGGAGAATATTAATCTACTTGTCGGAAAAAACGCGACCGGCAAAACCAACACGCTTTTGAGAATTCTTTGGCTTAGTAGAGTGCTTGCCGGCAAACAACCGCAATTGTACGATATAGGTAACTATGTTGTAGAATTTACTCACAACAATATTGTTTATCTGTATAAACTTAACTTATTATCATATAACGTTGAATATGAAGAGTTGTTTATCAATGGTGAGCAACAATTTAAAAGAGGAAATGATGGAATCGGGGAAATATTCGCTGATGAACTAGGTAAGAAAATTAAATTTCAATTATCACCAAATCAGCTTGTTGTTACTTCAAAAAGAGATGCGATACAACATCCATTTTTGGAAGAGTTGGTTAAATGGGCTGAAGGATTGAGAAAGTATAACTTTGGTTCAGATATGGGTAAAAATGCTTTACGGGTTGTAAGCGATATAAATAGTATAACTGTTGATCCTAGTGACCCGAATTCTGCAATGATTTTATATTATAAAGGTGAACAAGAGTTTCCTGAGACTTTCCCAAAACTTATTATTGATGCTATGGAAAGTATCGGTTACGAATTAAATAGCATAAAAGTTAATCCTCTTTCTAGTCATTTATTACCTACAGATGTTGGTGGTGGAACAGGGTTTGTATTGTGTGTTCGTGAGAAAAATAGCAGTACTGATGTATCACAACATTTTATATCTCAAGGTATGTTTAGAGCCTTGTCTCTCATTATTCAAATCACATACAACACCTTAAAAAAATTATCAACAACCATTCTTATTGATGATATTGGAGAGGGGCTTGACTTTGATCGTTCCACAAAGCTCATAAAGTTACTGGTTGACTTAGCCGAAAAGGATAATAATATTCAACTTATAATGTCAACCAACGACCGTTACGTTATGAATAAAGTCCCGTTTAAATATTGGCAATTAATTGACCGTATAGGCGGTAAGTGTCGTGTCTATAATTATCATAACTCAAAAGAGATATTTGATGAATTCAAATACACAGGCTTGAACAATTTTGATTTTCTTGCAACTGATTTTATTCATGCAGAATGGGAGCAAACATGAAAAAAATCGCTTTGTTTGTAGAAGGTCAGACCGAACAGATATTTACGGAAAAGCTCATTCGTGAATTTATCGGTAAACATAAATTTCATATAGCCAAAGGCAAATTTTCTGGTGGAAAGAAAGGCCCTAGAAAATTATTATGTATGCCTGCACGACATATAGAGAAAGATACTGAATATTATTTCATGATTTACAATTGCGAAGGTGATAGTAGAATCAAATCTGATATTAGTAATCGCCTTGATACCTTACGTGAGGAATCATTTTCTCTTGTAATAGGAATACGTGATGTATATCCAGAAACAGACATTGAAAAAATCAATCATTATTTGTATAGAGGTATTTCTCCAATGCCAAATGTTTCAGTAAAAATTGTTCTTGCTGTTATGGAGATTGAGTCATGGTTTTTGGCGGAAGAAACACATTATTCCAATATATCTAAAAGAATATCGCTTGATATAGTAAATAAAATTGCTGGTATAGATGTTAGTAAAGATACTACTGAGAGTATCGAGCATCCATCAGATATTCTTAACCGAATATACACGGAATACGGAGAAACATATTATAATAAATCAAAAGATAATGTACAACAGGTAGTAAAAGCCCTTGATTATAAGAATTTATGTCTAAATGTTCGCAATCGTAACAAAAGCCTAAACGAATTATTAACTTGTTTAGATGGACTTATACCATGAAAAAGGCCGTAACAAAAATGCGTCTTTATTTAAAGATTATGGCGGTACTGTCGCCATATTTTGAGGGCAGATAATTATGGATAAAACTCTATTTCCTCCACGCCCAGACGCACACCCAATGGTCTATGCCTACGAAGAACCCGGCAACCCCGACTACAACGGCTTGCTGAAAGTCGGCTATACATCCATCAACGTCGAGCAACGCGTCGCGCAACAATATCCGACCAAGCGTCCCGGCAAAAAGCTACCGTACCGTATTGTATTCAAAGAATCGGCAATGTACCCCGATGGCGGCAGTTTCAACGACCATGATTTACACCGCGCTTTGAAGAAGCGTGGGTATCAGTGCGAGGGAGGGGAGTGGTTTCGCTGTTCGACTAATGATTTGCAAGCTGTCTATATCGCGGTAAAGAATAAGACGGAAAACGTCGAAAACCGCACACGTACTTTCACTATGCGTCCTGAGCAGGTGGCAGCGGTGGATAAGACCATTGAATATTTCAAATCATCAATGAAAGAACGCCGTAATCGTCGCGCTAAATTCTTGTGGAATGCAAAGATGCGTTTTGGAAAAACGTTTGCGGCGTATCAACTTGCTAAGCGTATGGGATTTACCAAGATATTGATACTGACTTTTAAACCAGCGGTTCAAAGCGCATGGGAAGAGGATATAATGACGCATATAGATTTTGAGGGATGGCAGTTTATCAGTAGAAACTCAGAATTAACTTGGAAAATGGCCAACAAGAAGAAGCCGATAGTCTGTTTCGGATCATTTCAGGATTTTCTAGGTAAAAATGATCATGGCGGTATCAAGGCAAAAAATGAGTGGGTTCATACCACGAAATGGGATTTAGTCATTTTTGACGAATATCATTTTGGCGCGTGGCGCGATAATGCCAAAAGTCTATTTGAGGCTGAGGATGAGGATAAATATGAACCGATTGACATTGAGAAATACCAAAGTGAAGAGGCAGGCAATGCTTTTAACGAAACATTCCTGCCTATAACCGCGTTGCGATATTTATATTTATCGGGTACTCCGTTTAGGGCACTATTATCAGGTGAATTTATTGAAGATCAGATATATAACTGGACGTATTCCGATGAACAGCGAGCGAAAGAGAACTGGAAAAAACCGCGTGGAAATCCATACGCCGCCCTTCCACGTATGGTTTTAATGACTTACAAAATCCCCGACAGCATCAAGCGGATAGCGATGCTGGGGGAGTTTGACGAGTTTGACCTTAATGTATTTTTTTATGCGGAAGGGCAAGGTAACAACGCAAAATTTAAATATGAGGATTATGTCCAAAAATGGCTTGACCTGATACGTGGTGCGTATCTTGGTACGAGTACCGATGATTTAAAACTCGGTGCGAAAAAACCGGATATGCCGTATTCAAATACCAGATTGCTTTCCATTCTATCGCACACTCTTTGGTTCTTGCCTAATGTGGCTTCTTGTTTAGCTATGAAGAATTTACTGATGCGCAGGCACAACACTTTTTTTCATGATTATAGAATCAACGTGTGCGCCGGAAGCGACGCGGGTACGGGTGTTGACGCACTTGGACCGGTGGAAGAATCGATGGGCGATCCGCTGATAACAAAGACAATTACCCTTACCTGTGGTAAATTGACCACAGGAGTAACAGTAAAACCGTGGACGGGTATCTTCATGCTCCGCAAACTATCCAGCCCGGAAACGTACTTTCAGGCGGCTTTCCGCGTCCAAAGCCCTTGGGAGATTGACATTGGTCCGGATGAAAAAGAGATTATGAAGAAAGAGTGTTACGTCTTTGACTTTGCGCTTGATCGTGCGCTTAGACAAGTAGCTGAATACAGTTGCCGACTTGATGTAAATGAGTGTAATCCAGAAAAAAAAGTAGCTGAGTTTATCAAATTCCTACCGGTGATTGCCTATGACGGCAGTACCATGAAACAAATCAATGCGGGCGATGTGCTTGATATTGCGATGTCGGGAACATCGGCCACCCTTCTTGCAAGGCGCTGGGAAAGCGCGTTACTTGTCAATGTGGACAACAATACACTTGCCAGCCTAATGGCAAACGACGACGCAATGCGAGCGTTGGAACGTATCGAGGGGTTTCGTAGCTTAAACCTGAGTGACACCATTGAGGCAATTATAAATCTATCTGAACACGTTAAAAAAGCAAAAAATAAAGACAAAACGCCATCGGCAAAAGAGAAAAAGATGCTTACCGAAGAAGAAAAAGAGTATAAGTCCAAGCGCAAAATGATACAAGAGAAACTCGTCAAATTTGCTACACGTATTCCACTTTTCTTGTACCTTTCTGACTATCGGGAATACAGTCTGCAAGACGTTATTCGACAACTAGAAAAGAAGCTTTTTACAAAAGTAACTGGATTAACTATCAATGATTTTGAGCTATTGAAGTCGCTAGGTGTATTTAATGAGTCCCTGATGAACGACGCTGTATATAAATTCAAGCGTTACGAGGATTCAAGTCTATCGTATACCGGCATAGATAAGCATGCTGGGGAGACGGGGGTCGGTGGTTACGATACGGTTATATCAAAGAAAGAATTTAATCGATTATTCGGAGCACAGCAAGTATCAATGAGTTAAATTATGGACACTTTTTTACCTCTTCAATACGGCTGCAACCCCACGCTCACCCTCACCGTCAGCCCGCGGCCGGGGATGGATTTGGCGTCGTAACGTTCTCCGTCTTTAGAAGAATCTTTGTTGGGCGGAATGTACCCAGTGGCGTAATACTTCTCAAAGTCGTTGGCCTTAAACCTGATGCCGTAGAGCGCTTCTACGCGAACGAAAAAGTAAAGCCCGCCGTTTTCGCTGCCTATGTCGATTCCGGCGCCGACTTTGCCCCACAACGCACTCAGGGAACTTGCGCTCAGGTGTATTCTATTGTCATCAGGGTCTTCATCCGAGTTTTTTCCGTCAAATATCACATCCGGCGTTTTTCCTCCGTTTGCGTATTTTAGGGTTGCGGAGGAGGTGGAGTCTCTTGACGACTCGTAGTCGATTCCATAGAGCGGGAACAGCGTTACATGCGGTCCGATGCTGATTAGCGGGAATTTTCCTAACACGCCGTAGTTGGAGTAGGCGCGCGACATGTTCGGCAGGTCTATGGGGTCGGCTTCGGCGTATTCCCAATCCCATGAGCCCCAGTGCATGCCGGCGAAGACTTGGAGGTATACCCAGTCCCAAAACACAAAAAAGCCGCCGCCGTAGTAGGGCATTGACAACGTCATCTCCCGGCCCTCCTCGTTCCATGTTATCCCGCCGCCTACGTCGGAGGCAAAGACCGCGCCGATTCCCATGCTTTGGTCTTTTTTGCGTTTCCCCCAGGGCGTGCGTTCGGGTTTGGCCGGACGAGATTCGGCGACGGAAGCCGGCAGCGCTCGGGAGCCGCTTTGATACACATTAACCACTACGGTCTTGCCCCCCGCCTTAACCCTGAACCACTCGCGGCGTTCCGACCCGGTCGGGTTTGAGGCGCATGTCAGCGAGAACATCTCCCCGGATTCTTTGACGGTGCACCACGCCGGAAGATCGGAGATACTGTAGCCGCCCGCGTCGGTGCTTACGGTAAGCGTCTGCGAACCGCCGGAACGGGTAAAAGAGACCAAGACATCGACTTTGTTGTCCACATATAGGTACGACGCGATAGAGGAGGCCTGTTGTTGTTCCGCCGACCCGTATACAGGTTCATACCCGTACCCTCCGCCGCCCAGTTCCTCGCCGGTAGTTATTCCCAGCATCGAGTTGATCTGCCTCTCAATGATGTTAATGGCTTTCTCTCCGTAGGGCAGTTCTTTCATATCGGAAAGTTCCGCGATCTTGGTTTGAACGCTCACCATGCTGGTGGTCACGTAAGAGGTGCCGTCCAACTCCGACCGTTCCACGACGCATACGTATTGAGCGCCGGCGTCGAGGCCGAGTCTTGCGATATCGGTGTTAGAGACAGATCCGCCCAATTGTCGCGAGTGCTCTTGCGCTATTACGTCAATGGCGTCTACGGCAATCATCTGGTATCTGCCGGTCTTGACCAAAAAGGTGTTGACGGCGGTTCGCAGAAATTCGCGGCCTTGGGGGTTGCCTTTTATGTAGACGGCGGCTTTTGGTTTGTCCGATTGCGGGGATTGCGCGAAGGCGATACCGTAGCAAAGAGACAGCGCTATTGCGCATTTGACGAAGTATCTGGCGAAAGATGTCATTGTGTGCTCCTGTTATTTCAACAATATAATTATAAAAGTATAAAAACTTGTTATATCCGGCATGACGTTGTTTGGTCTGCCGGGGGTGATTATTGGTCCCACGGTCCAGATCCTTCCTTAAAGTTGTCGCTCGGTCCGGCGGTGGTTTCCTTGCGTTTATTGTCGTTGACGTATATTGCGTGACCTTTACGGGACAAGATCATACCTTCCTCGTCTTTTACCACATTGCCGTTAGTCGGGTCATTTTTGTAACCGGTAATGACGCCATTGGACTTGATAAATGTTCCGCTGCTCCAATAAACCCCTCCGCCGTCCACAGTGGCGGTATTGCCGGAAATAACACCGCCACGCATGGCGAAAGTATTCCCGTCAGCTCTCACACCCCCGCCACGAGACGCCGTATTACCGTAAATATTACCGCCCGTCATGGTAAAGGTTCCATTGTATACATTAACCCCACCGCCGTAAAGGTCTTTGGGTCGCCCATTACCGACAATGTTACCCCCACTCATTTCAAATGTTCCACTTCTCACATACACTCCGCTATTCGGATTACCGGTAATAGTAGCTCCATTATTCATTTTAAACGTCCCGCCATCTACATAGACTAGATTACCGTTATTACCGTTATGTCCCCTAAGGGTAATATTGTTCTCCAAAATAAAAGTAACCTCTTGTCTCACAGTAAACATAGTCCCGTGTGATGAAAGCTTTAAGGTCCTATTCCCACCAACGCCTCTCAAAACAATGGTGATGTTTATCCCGCCGCTAAACTGAAACGTGTAGGGAGCCACACTTTCATCGGCGTTCACATCAAGAATATATGTTTCGTGGCTGTCCGCGCTTTTCTGCAACCACGCCAATTTCGCCGCAAGGTTCCCCCCCGGAACAAGCGTTCCCTGAATAGGCGGGCCCGCGGGCGCGGTTGCGGCAGTCTGCGCCGGAGCCGCGTAAGTCGATTGCGCCGGCCTCGCCGCATACCCCGCCCCCGCTCCCGCCGCCCCCGTAGGCCTCGGCCCCACCGCCATCCCGAGCATAGACCCTATCTGCCACTGGATAATATCTATGACCTTCCCCCCCGGCGGCAGTTCCACAATGTCCGCCAGTTCGGCCACCTTGCTTTGGACGCTGACCATCCTCGTGGCCACGTAGGAGACCCCGTCGAGTTCCGAGCGTTGGACGACGCATACGTACTGGGCGCCCGCGTCGCGGCCGAGCGCCGCTATGTCGCCGTCCGATACGGATCCGCTCATCTGCCGCTTCTGCTCCTGCGCCACAAGGTCTATGGCGTCGACGGCTATCATCTGATACCTGCCGCTTTTGACCAGAAAGGTGTTTACCGCGGCCTTGATGGCGTCGCGGCCTTCGGGGTTGCCCATGATGTAGACGGCGGCTTTCGGCTTGGTTTGCGCGAAAGCGGCGGCGAACAGGACGCACAAGGTTAGGGTGCATTTAACGAGGTTTTTGATAGATGTGTTCACTAAAAAGGCTCCTTGGTTATTGGGTTACATTGATAATGACTTACCGGATGCAGTCTAAACGCGCATTACGGCTGTTCTTACCTACTTAGTCAATATAATAACCGCGCGCGGCGAAAAACAAATTTTCCGCGTAATTTTTTTACGGGGGGGCGTCCGGACGGCGCCGCTATCTCCCAGTTCCTCCAAAAACCGGCCCCGGCCCTCCCTTAACCCCCCTGAAAGGCGCGGAATCCGCCCTCGGCGTCAGCTCCCCGCCCCCATGAACATCCCGGCGATTCTCGACAGGGTCTTCAGGTGCGTCTGCGGGTCGCCGTGGATCGGGTTCAGGACGATAATCAGGTCGTTCGGCGCCACGGCGGTGGGCGCTATAGCCGCGCTCTCTTTTTGGCGCCACGCGAAAACTCGCGGGGTATCGACCAGTTCGGTGTGGGCGTGGATCAGGACGGTTCCGGGGATCAGCTCGACGGGGTAGAGTTCTATGCTTGAGAGCAGCAGGTCGTAGAGATCGTTTGCTTCCGCCCCGATCTTGCCGGCGACGGCGGCGGTGATCTCCATCAGGTTATTTCCCTCGGTGTTAATTGGCTCCAATATCGGGCCGCCGTCCGTCGTCGCCGCCGTCGCGCCGCGCGGCGGCTCGTCGTAAAAGAGCGCGGACTCGTCGCCGGCGTCCGCCCCAACCAAGGAGAGCGGCGGGTATGAGGCCGCCACGGTGTTTTCCTTGAACTGCTGCGCGAGATGGAACGGGTAGTTGTCCGCCGACGGCAAGCGGAAGAGTTTTTGCCGTGTGCCCATCGATATTATCACCGCGTCGCCCGTCTTTATCTGTCCGGGCAAGTCGCGCTTGACCGCGTTCCACTGGGTTTTGACCGTCGTTACGTACTGTACGCCGCCCTTTAGGTATTTATCAATCACCGCGCCGATCTTTTCTCGTTGATGTTCGGAGATATAGAAGACGATTTTGGCGTTTACTTGCTGCGAAAGGTGTTTGATCTCGGCCATGAGCAGCGCCAAGTCCGGCCGGGTTTCGCTTGCGGGCATGAAGACTACCAAGAGGCGTTTTGTCATGGAGATGCTTTGCGTTATCTTTGTGAACACCAGCCGAGATTCGCATTCGTCAATGAGCGCGCGGCTGTGGTGTTCCAGCGGGCAGACGACCGTCCCCGCCCGCGTCTCCGCCGCCGCGTGAAGGATGCCGTCGGCGACGCTGCCGGCTATGCGCATCTCCGGGCGGTAGAGTTCCTCCAATTCGCGGGCGTGGTTCATGCAGATGCCGAGGATCGTCTCCGCCTCGGCGGCGGATTCCCTGTCGTCGGACGCGAGCGCCAGCGGCGATATCATGTACGTTTTCGCGTAGTGGCGGAATAGGCAGGCGAAATCCAAGAGGCCGTTGCAGACCGCCGGGCTTGGTACGAAGACCAGCGTCTTGCCGCCCTCGAACGCGCCGAACCCGCCCGCTTTCGCGTGAAGGCTGCGAGCGTATTTCTCCGCGTAGTGCACGGAGATCACCTCGCCGATGGTGCAGGTGAGGAGTATGTGCAGCATACCGGCGTTGAATATCGTCTCGTTCAGAACGCCCACCTCGTAGCCTATCACGGCGCAGACAATCGTGGTGGCCGCTTGCTGTATCGTCATGCCGGAGGCCATCAGTATCGCGTCCAATGAGAAATTGAACATCTTCCCGCAGATGAAGCTCGCGGCGGTCTTTGTGACAATGGCAAGGGCGGTAAGGACGACGGTAAGGATGAGCGCCTCGCCGCTCTTCACGAAGTAGCTCGGGTCTATCAGCATCCCGGCGGAGATGAAGAAGAATGGGATGAAGATGGTGTTCCCCACGAAGTTGATCTTCGTCGTCAATATGCTGTGATTCGGTATAAGCTTGCTGAGCGCCAGCCCGCAGAAGAACGCGCCGATGAGCGACTCGAGGCGTAAGAAGTGCGCCGCCCACGAGAGCAGGCACGCCGCGGCGAAGACGAAGAGAAATTGCGCGTAGCCGTCTTCGGAGAAGGCGCTGAAAACGCGCCTCGCGATCTTGGGGAGGATGTAGAGTATGGCGCATATAAAGAGCACCCAGCCGCCGAAGAGCATGACCCAGTAGTGTATCGGTATATCGTGCCCGCGGGCGAGGTCGGCGATCACGGCGAGCAGTCCGAGCACCGCGACGTCCGAGATGATGGTTGCCCCCACGACCACGGAGACCGGCTCCGAATTTCCCACGCCGAACTTGTTTATGATGCCGAGCGACAAAAGCGTGTGCGAAGCGAAGAGGCTCGCCGTGAGAAGCGCGGCGGTCATGGAGTAGCCGAAGACGCAGAAGATCACAATCGTTCCCAGGAGTTGAGGAACCACAAAAGAGAGCGCGCCGAAGAGAGCGCTCTTGGCGGCGTTTTTCTTGAATAGGAATATGTTTATCTCAACGCCGGCGATGAACATCAAGTAGAGTTTGCCTATCTCCGAGAAGAGTCCGAAGGAGTCGCTTATGGATTCGAGTTTGAAGACGAAGCGCTCGAAGAGGACGCCGGAGAGGATGTAGAAGACGATGGCGGGGATCTTCGTCCGCGCGGAGAGCAGGGGGATGGCGAAGACGGAAAATAGGAGGACGGAGAAGACTAAGAGTTTGTCGTACATGTTATTGTTTGGGTTTCTTTTTTTTATTTATAAAGGTCAAAATCTTTAAAGTCAAAATCATTAAAATCAAAATCATTAAAATCAAAAGCTTTAAAATCAAAATCTTAAAAATCATATTTAGACGAAAGGCGCTACGCGCCTTTCATAGATAAATCGGGGGGCTAAACCCCCCGATTTTCAGTCAACGGCAAAGTCAAAACAAAGGCAACTCTGGCGTCAGCTCCCTTCGACTTCGCTCAGGGAGCTTTAAGGTGACTTCGCTCAGTGACCTTTCGGCATGCAACCGGAGGGTCGCTGAGCGAAGTCGAAGCGGCCCGGCGCAAGATGACATTGTTGCCTTTATCTTTTGACTTTGACTGAAAATGCGGGGCATAGCCCCGCATTTATCTATGAAGCCGAAGGCTTCGTCTTAAAAAGATTTATCTTTTTTATCCTAACGCCAATCCAAATTCTTTTGGTACGGGAGCAGTAACCGTCATCATCTTTTTCGTCTTCGGATGCGGAAAGCTCAATTTATGGGCGTGTAGGTATAATCTTTTAGGTAGTTGCGACGATGCGAAAAATTTGTTGTCTAAACGATGATCACCATACCGCTCATCCCCCAAGATAGGCGACTTCAGGTGCGCCATGTGTACGCGGATTTGGTGGGTTTTTCCGGTGTGTAATAGTATCTCTAAACGCGACATATCGTTTCGATACTCGGCTATTTTGTAAGAGGTGCTTGACGCCGTTGATTCGTCGTCGTCTTCCGAGATAACCATTTTCATGCCGGTACGGCTACGGTCGTTGCGTTTCATGGCGTATGTTACCGTTCCCTCAAATTCGGGGGGGCGGTTGTGGGTTACGGCGGCGTATTGTTTTTTGAATTTGCCGCCGCGCATATCCTCGTGGAGCTGGCGTACTATGCCTGTGTTCTTGGCTAAGAGTATTACGCCGGAGGTGTCGCGGTCTAAGCGGTGCATCAATACCGGCGGGTCGGGGGTTGGATGATCTGAACGGTTGCTATGCGTTGATAAGATATAGGCCGTGGCTAAGTCTATTAGATTATCGCTGTGTTGATGTCCGCTTCCCGGGTGGACTACCAGACCGGCGGGTTTGTTGCAGACAAGAACGGACGGGTCTTCGAATATGACGTGAAAGTTGCGCTTGAAGAACTCCGTTTTGGTCAACTTGACAAGCGCGTTTTGCGGGCGTTCCTGTTCCGAGAATTCCGATTCGTCAACGTCTATCTCCAACAGCTCGCCCTCGGAGAGGCGGTGATCCTGTTTGACCTTGCGCCCGTCCACGCGCACGCTTCCGCGGCGGATCAGGCCGTAGACGGCGGAGAGGCTCAAGAGCGGCAGACGCTTGCGGAGCAGGCGGTCTAAGCGGGAGCCCGTTTCGGATTGTCCTATAGGCAGTTTTATCATTGTCGGCGTTTAATGTTTTAATCCAAATAAACCTTTAAATCCTAAGTTCAGACATATACAATATATATCGCGCGCGCCGAAGACGGGTCTTTTTTTCGGACGGAGCTTAAATCGGCTGAAAAAGGGTCGGAAAAGGCGGAAAAAGCCAAAAATCGGGTCTGGATGGGCAGGAAACGCAGGGGCGGAGGCGGTCAGGGGCGGAATTTCCGCCGAAAAGGGCGGGTCGGCGGGGGCGATTTTTATTTGACTTTATCCGTCCCCAAATATTATCTTACGTATATTAGCGTAAAACATCAATACCGCCCCATAGGAGCCAATTATGTGCGACAAAGCCGTATTAAACGAGATCACGGAAAGGGTCTGCGCCGCCGCCAAGGAGGTCTTGGGCAATAGGTTGGAGAAGGTGATCCTATTCGGCTCATACGCAAGGGGCGACTATGATGAGGAGTCTGACATCGACATAATGATAATCGCCGACATAGCGTTGGAGGATAAAACCGCAATACGGCAGAAAATCCATAAGGTAGCCGGAGACCTTGATATGGAATATGATGTTCTTGTTACTTTTTGTATGACGTGCAGCGACATATTTCACAAATACCGCGATATTTCAGGTTTTTACATAAACGTAGAGAAAGACGGGGTATTATTGTATGCCGCCTAATTCTAATCATACACCTGTTGATTTTGCCCGTTATCGAATTGATAGCGCGAAATTATGTTTGCAGGATGCCAAAACACCGGGCGTTTCATTTGAGAATGCCGCCAACCGTTCTTATTATTGTATATTTAACGCGATGCGCGCGGTCTTGGCGCTTGACCGATTTGACTCCAAAAAACACTCCGGAGTAATCGATGCCTTTCGTAAGGGATACATAAGAACCGGAGTCTTTCCGGCGGACTTCTCGGATATTATCAAAAACGCCTTCGAAATCCGCCTTGAAAGTGATTACGAGGCCTTCTACATTGTATCAAAGGCCGAAGTCGCCGCGCAGGTTGAAAACGCCGGAATATTCTTAGAGGCGGTGGAGAAGTATATAGCCGAGAGAACCCAAAGCGCATGATACACTGCCTCGCGTCCCCGCCGTCTCAGCGTGTCGTCGGGGGTCGTCGGGTCGGTCGGTTCAACGATATGTCCTCTTCAGTACCCGTCATAAAGCGCGCTGATAGACTTCCCCTCGTAGGTGTACTTGATTGCGTCGGCGAACATTTTTGCGATCGATATTACCGTCATACGGTCGAACTTCTTCGCCTCCGGGATGAATACCGAGTCGGTTACCACGAATTGGTTCAGCGACGAGTTCTTCAGCCTCTCCGGGGCGTTGGCGGAGAGCACGGCGTGGACGCAGCAGGCGGATATTTCAGTCACGCCGAGGCTTTCAAGGGCTTTGACCACCTCCAGAATCGATCCTCCGGTGGCTATTTCGTCGTCGAAAATCAGGGCGCGTTTGCCTTTCACGTCGCCGATGACGTTGTGGATGGCGGGGTTTT
>Ga0268262_10001205_pt1 | contig 32654 bp, 23 predicted proteins | sample TergutNc150P3_FD_190354 | JGI IMG/M metagenome (GOLD analysis project Ga0268262, IMG submission 190354) | Nasutitermes corniger P3 segment gut microbial community from laboratory colony in Florida, USA - Nc150 P3 (SPAdes) (version 2) | ecosystem: Host-associated > Arthropoda: Insects >... | reverse complement strand
GTCGCAACTGGAACCGAGCAATTTCAGTTGGCTTGTTATACGAGCTTCATATTCGTTTTTCCAATCCCAAATTCTTTTTACCAACTCTTCCCTGCCCAAATCGTGGCGGGTTTTTCTTTCATCTTTGAGCAACCGCTTTTCCACAACCGCCTGAGTTGCAATGCCAGCGTGGTCTGTGCCGGGAATCCAAAGCGTGTTTTTGCCGAGTTTCCTGTTATAACGAATTAAAATATCTTGAATGGTGTTGTTGAGCGCATGGCCTAGGTGCAATGCGCCCGTCACATTTGGCGGCGGAATTACTATGGAAAAATGTTCTTTTTCTGCAAGTAGGGGCAGCCACGTAGGGCTGCCCCTACTTGAATCGCTCGCCGGTTTAAAATTTTTATCAGCATCCCAATTTTTGAGCCACTTTTCTTCTATCTCTTTATGGTTATAGCGCGTTTCCATAGTTGGAAATTAGAAATTACACTCTAGCTTTTTTTTGTCAGAATCTTGATGGCGATGGGGGTGAAAAATTACTAAATTTATTTTCGATGATTAAGGTAGCTGTTCCAAATAAAGGCGTGCTGTCCGAGCCTGCGATAGAATTATTGAAAAGCTGCGGTTACAAAGCCGCTAAATCCACCAGAGCACTCAGTTCCATAGACATGGCAAACGGAATTGAGTTTTATTTTTTACGCCCCAGCGATATTCCCATGTATGTTGGCAAAGGCATAATAGATGTAGGCATTACCGGCATTGATTTTCACAAAGAGGTTCTAAGCCCCGCAGTGAAGATATTAGACCTGCCATTCGGAGCTAGCAAACTCTGCGCAGCCGTCCCCGAACAAAGCCCCTGCCAAAAACTCGCTGAACTAGCAAACCTGCGCATCGCAACCAGTTTCCCCGGCATTGTGCGTAGCCATTTTAACAATCCCAACATCCAGCTTGTGGTGCTGGAAGGCGCAGTTGAAATTTCCGTTGGGCTTGGAGTTGCAGATGCCGTTGTGGACGTGGTGGACACAGGAACAACATTGAAGCAAGCAGGGCTTCGCATTTTAGGGGAACCACTGTTCTTGAGCAACGCTGCATTATTTGCGCACCCAAACCGCAAAGACAACCCCGATATCTGCAACCTTGTTAGGCGCATAGAAGGCAAGCTGGTTGCCTTGAGCTATAAAATGGTGGAATACGATGTTCCTGCAAACCTATTGGAGAAGGCTTGCGCAATAACACCGGGCTTGCAATCCCCTACCGTGGCTCCGCTCCAAAACAAAAACTGGTATTCCGTTAAAGCGATGGTAAAAAGCGAAGAGGCAAACTCCATAATGGACAAACTGCGGGACTTAGGTTGTGAGGGTATTTTGCTGTTCAGCATAGAGAGCGCAAGGGTTTAACGCTTACCTACAATGGTGTGTAACACTCATCTCTTGCATTGATAATACAACCCGCCAGCGTGGGATAGCATATCAAAATCTTCGCTGACTCCTCTGAGCGTTTCCACTGCGCCAATCACTAAAAAACCCTTGGGGGTAAGAACTCTAGCGAGCCTGCTATACAAGCCTTTTTTAAATTGGTCGCTAAAGTATATAGCTACATAGCGCATGAATACCAAATCAAAATGCGGCTCTAGAGTAATGGGATTATCCTGCAAGTTGAATTTTTGGAAAGAAACCATATCCTTAATATCTTGGTTAATGGTATGGGTCATGCCTTCTTTTGTAAAAAACTTATTCAACTGCTCCGGCGTAACGCCTCTGCTCATGGCTACAGCATCATACTTGCCGGCTTTAGCTTTTGCAAGGCTGGCATCCGAAATATCCGTTGCAATAATTTTCACCATGTCTTTCTTTATAGAATCTTGCCCCATGCAAAAATCCCGCACGGTAATAGCTATGCTATAAGGCTCCTGCCCTGTACTGCTAGCTGCGCTCCAAATTTTAATTTTATCTCTTTTGCCTTCCTTGACCTCCTTGGCGAGGCTCGGCAAAATTTTTTCCTTTAAAATAGCATAAGGATGAGCATCCCTGAACCACAAGGTCTCGTTAGTGGTCATAGCATCTAAAATTTTATCTTTTAAATCTTTGCGGTTGCTGGTTTTTAAAATATAATAAAACTCGGAGAAATCTTTGCATTTGTATTCTTCTATAAAATGAGCAAGCCTATTTTCGAGCAAATACGCTTTATCTTTATTTAAGCAAATGCCACAGTTCTCCTCAATGTAATCTCTTAAAAGCGTGAATTCATTATCGGTAATTTTCATGGGAATAGTAAATATAGAAAATTAAAAAGCCTTGGTATAAAAAAAGCCCCGGTTTCCCGGAGCATAATTTTTATTCAGCAAAGTTAAACGGAATGGTTGGGGTGGTATTGCCGCTTTTTATCTGTTTCCATTTCCATTTAGATACCTGGTCCTTTATGGCATTATCAAACTCAGGGTAGCCTGTGGTGCTAGATACTATGCTAATGGTTGTTATATCACCGCTGGGAGCAATGGTAAATTTCAGAGTGACCTTGCCTGCAAAGCCTGGTTTATTCTTCAAATACCTGTTGTAAATGCTCTTTAAACCATTTACACGCTGGTTCACAACAGCCATAATCTCAGCTCTTGAGCGAGAGCCATCGCCACTACCCATATCAATATCCTTTGCGCTGGGAGCTTTGATGCCGCCTTTTGATTTTGTGCCGATAGAGCCACTGCCGCCACCCATCAAACCGCCGAGCATACCATCAAGACCGCCGGAACCGCCTTCTGCATAGCCATCGTTAAAGCCACCATCTGCGGCACCACGACGGCCACCGAGCTCGGTTTTACCACTGGTTTGCAAGCCTGCAACGTTCTGCAAAACTTTGTTTATGTCTTTGGCAAAGTTTTTGTCATTCATCAGGTTGTAAGCGCTGAAATTGGATTTAGAAGACTTTGCAGTGAGCAGTTTCAACACGCCACGGCTCTGTGGAGCATTGGGCTGACCTTTACCACGAGGTTTGCCACCGCCACCTTCCTTTTTACGAGGCTTTTCAGCTTTCTTCTTTTCCTCTTTCTTCTCTTCCTTCTTTTCGTCAATCTTCATAGAAGCGGATAAATCTTCGGATTCTATGCTTTCAAATAGAATTTCGTCCACCGCTGCTTCGTACATAGACGCCAAGAAGCCGAGCAAAATTGAGAACGCCGCAAACACGCCCATAAAGCTAGCTGCGCGTTTATCGCTTTCTGGAAGCATTGACGCTATAAAAGGGTCTAGCTTAGGCTTTCCGCTTTTTTTGGGTTCTTCGGCCATTTAGTCCTCCGGATTCTTCATGTTAACCGCAAACGATATATTGGAAAAGCCAGACAAACCACAAGTTGCCATAACTTTATACATAATACCAAAGTGCGTGTTCTTGTCCAACTGAATAATAACCTTGCCTCCGCCTTCGGCATCTTCGCCTCTTTGGAGCATAGCTTCTTTTTCTACAGCGCGCTTTTCTTGCAGCACTTTATCCAAAGCCTCAACCAAAAGCGAATCCTGCTCGGCAACCTTTCTTGTTTCTGTTATTTGCTGCCCGTCAACGAGCACCCAATTCTGGTCCACAACCACGCCCATAGATACCTCGGTAGGTACCTTCTTGGATGTTGAAGTGGGCAAAACCAAGTTTTCCGCAGCAGTTATCAACTGACCTTCGGCGTCTATCTGCTTGAGCAAAAACACCAATATAATCGTCATAACATCCATCATGGATGTAAGAGAAATCTCTGCTTTTTCGCCGTAAGTTCTTGATTTTCTCGCCATATTAACCTCCTTGCAGCACCGCTAACTGGATTTTAGGAAATCCCGCATCGCGTGCCCTGTCCATAAGATTGATAATTTTGTCAAAAGCTGTGTCGTCATCGGCAATAACAATTATATTATCGGCATCCGGACTATCTATAAAGCGGTTGCGAATCATTATAAGGGTTTGAGCTAGCTCATCGTAAGCACTGCGAGGTTTTAAAGATATTGCAGGTTTGCCTTCGCTATTGCATATATCTTCTACGCCAGGGGCAGACTGCCCACACGCGAGCTTTCTGGCAGAACTCTCTGTAAGAGTTGCAACTACCGCACCGGGTTTAACATCGGAGAGACTGGTGATAAACTTATTTTCCATGTCTAAGTATGCGGAATCTGTTTTGCTATAAACAGACATCTGCACTGTTCCAGGGTCTTCTTCGCTCAACCTTAGCAAAGTCCATAAGCCTATGGTCTCTATGGAATACTTGAACTTTTCCGCATCCATAGTAGTGCCGTCTTGGCATTTAGGAGGATTTTTTACAAGCCCATCTGAGTCGTACTCAAAAATACTGGGATCGTAAGTGATGGTGTCGTTGTCGCTTTTACAGCGGAAAGTCCACATCTCCTTAAAAAACACCTTGGGCAAAGAACCGCCACGTGCCCAAATTTCAACATAGCCTTTAGCAAGAGCTACCGTCAAATTCAAAGCATTGTCATCCGGCTCCGGAGGAGGCGCGGATTCTTGGGCGACATCAGACCTTTCGGGCATATTGATTTCTACAATTGCCAATTTTTGAAAAGCTATCATTGTCAAAAGAACTGGAATGAGAATGGTCATAAGACTCATAATCGGAAGCATGTCCGGTTCTTTTACCTTTTCGGCTTTTTTAAGATTTTTTGCCATAAATAAACCTCATTAGGCAAACGAGTTAATAACTTTTAAGCTCTTCTCTTCCATTTCTTGTATAACACGTTCGGAAATCATGCTCAAGAAACCTTGAATTACAAGCAGAGGAATTGCAGCAAACAGGCCTAACAATGTTGTACCCATAGCTACAGATATACCGTTAGCAAGAGCTGCCGGGCGTTCTGCCGCAGGTTTGTTAGCCACAGCATCAAAGGTTATAATCAGACCGAAAATCGTTCCCGCTAGTCCGAGCAATGTTGCTACCGAAGCTATAAGGGATATAATTGATAGATATCTGTTCACACGAGGTGCTTCTGTCAAGAAAGTAGCATCGCTTGACGCAACCATAGCTTCTTTGCCTTTATCGCGAGTAGCAAGAACAGCACCCAGAACGGTAGCAATGGGAAGCTGAGACCTGCCACAGAAGGAAACTGCATCTTCGTACTTTTTGTCTGCCACAAGCCTTCCATATTCCAAAAGGAATTTGTCACGGCCCGAAGAGGAACGCATATAGATGTAGAGGAATCTCTCTATGGCAACTCCAAGGCCTGCCAAGCCTACGAACAAAATAACCCACATAAATTGCCAACCCGCCTGTGAAGGGTCAAATGAAGCAAGTGTGTTTTTTATGACGACATCCATTGTAATACTCCTATGGTTAAGTGGTGGATGAATGAAACTTTTCTCATGGTAAATATAGATTATTTTTTTAAAAAAAACAATCTATACTCACTTTTTTTTATTTTGCCGCCCCCTAATCATCACTATAGTTGGAAACTGGAGCGGCTCTTGACCTTTGTATATCCCTTAATCTAGCCAATTCTTTTTTAAGGTCGGCATTTTTGGCCTTTCCTTCGGTAATAATATCCTTATAGACTTTGATTTGCTCCTGCATATCAAGCTCTTCGGACTTTTCAATTTGAGCCAAACGAGCCTTTGTTTTGTTGTAATGGTCGTCCCTGAACAAGGTATTGGGGTCAAATTCCTTTATTTGAGTGTTCAAAATCTCGTTTTCCCCATCAATTTTCTTAACAAGGGCAAATAAGCTATCCGTCCAGCGGTTTTTAATGCCATAATGGGCGGCTGCTTTTATTCCAGCTGCGCAACGAGGCAAAGCTCCCTGCTTGGCGGTCTGGCTCTTGTTCATCAATTCTTCGCGATAGGCTTCCAAGTCTTCGTGAACAGCGTCCGCCGCATCTTCTTTGGCATAGCCCTCTGCACGGAATTCCTTAAACATCGCAGCACTATCCGGCAGCGGAGCCTCGGCAAAGGCATTGCCAACATCGTAGAAGTTCTGGCAATCACGGAAGAACATTTCTAGGAAGCCATCTTGGGCAGCCACCACGTCAGGGTTGTAATAACCTTGTTCGCGAGCAAGGTCAATGTTAACACCGAATAAAGGCCTTGCCTGCTCATAATAAGAGGGCAACTGCTGAACAACTTGAATCCTTTCAACAAAGAGCCTTTCTTTATCCACATTGCCTTTTTTGTCTCTCGCGTCAATATCTTGCTCGCGAACCTTTGTGGCAACCGTGACGAATAGCTCGGCTATGCGGTTCTTAGCTCGGAAAGTCCATTTTTCAGAAGCGTATTCAGCGGATTTAGCATAGTGCTTTGTTGAGCTTTGCAAAATAGCCATCAGCTTTTTAATCATATCCAGTTTGGCTTTTTCATTACCCTTTATGACAAGTGGGTTCATAGTTGCCTTTTCAAATTCTCCCAGCATAAAGGAGGCTTCTGCGGCAAAGGCAGGGTCTGAATTGGTAAGCTGAATACCGTATTTATCGTAGGTGGCAATGGTGTTCTTAAAGTTGACAATTGCTTTCGCGGTGTCTTTAAGCTCCATATAAGCCCTTGCGGTTCTGATATAGGCGTTGATTAGCTTCTCTTTGTCTGAAGTGTAATTCTTCACGAAGTTCTCGTATTCCTTAACCGCGTTGGGCCAGTCTTTGGCGTTTTCGTAAGCCATAGGAATGCTGTATGCAGCATCCAAGGCATAAGCGCTTTTTGGATATTCCCTTATCAAATCGCGGTTGCAACGAATCGCTTCTTTTACGTCTTTTATAGCATCATAAGCTAGGCAGGCGTTGTATAGCAAACCGGGAGTTCTCTCGTGCTTGGGGTATCTCTTAAACGCAATTTCGTAAGTTTGGGCAGCAAGCCTTCTGTTTGTAAGCGAATCTTTGCCCGGAATTGAATCGTAGGTTTGGGCAGCCGCAAAAATCGCATTTATAACTGCGGAATCCTGCGGGAAATTATCCACTATGTATAGATATGTTTTTGCAGACTCCACACGCTTTTCGTCTTTTCTATACGCTCTAGCAGCGCGAACAACTGATTGAACAGCTAAACCGGACTTGGCGTATTCTTTTGGAACGCGCATCCATGTTTCTGCCGCTTTGGTATTTTGATTTGCGTTCTCGTAAGCAGCTGCAGCCTCAAACAATGCTTTGTCTGCGAACTCAAGCCTGGGGAATCTCTTGACCAAAGCTATGTAAGCCTCTGCGCCAGCTTGGAATTGCCCAGCCTTAACCGCTTTTTCCGCTCTTTGGTAAAGCACGGCGGCAATTGCGGTTTCAATTTCTTTAGCAGTGGTGACAGCGTTGCTATCCCTAACTCCCAAACCTTTCTTGTCTGTGTATTGAACAAATAGCCACTCCAACTCTTTCTGAGCCTCATCAAGCTGGTCGTCCATCAACAAAGCCTGTGCCAATCTGCGGCGTATTAAAAGGGTATGTTTGTGGCTTGGGAAATCCACTAATAATTTGCGCAAAACATCAATTGATGTTTTATATTTTTTAGCCTCGTAATGAACCAATGCCGCATCATAAGCTATTTCTGGCGCAGCGGTATCTTTGCTGAATTTAGACATATACTTTTCAACTTGGGCAAAGTATGCTTTTGTCTCAGGTAAGTTATAGGCTTTAAGAGTATCGCCGCCAGCCTTATTCTTCATCGCATTTTCACGGGCTGTATTCATAGCTACCACAGCGTTATAAGCCGCATCGCTTTTGGTTATGATATTCGGGAAGCCAACCGGGCGGCGCCCATAGCGAACGGTATCTGTATCCACTATTTTGTTGAACATCTCCGCCTGTTTTTCGTATTGCTTCAACTCGCCATAAAGACTAGACAAATACATGTAAATTCTATACTCGTTCCAGTCTGGCTCGCTTTTATAGCGGTCTATGTAATTGTTATAATGCTTAACAGCATTTGCGTATTCCTTCTTTGCGCCTTCGGTATCACCCCTTTTGAAGATTGAATCTGCACTCACGTGTATAAAGAGAGGAATATCGAACATAGCTTGGCGAATTGCATTGTCAGCGTTTTTCATGCTCTCTTTGTTGTTGCTATTCTTTTTATACCAAGGGGAATTGCGGTCATAGCGTTTAACAAGGTCAAAGCGCTGTTTTTGGGCTAGCTCAAATTTCTGCTGAGTTCTGTAAATTCCCACTATTGCCGTGTCCGCAAGAGGAGCATCTATATAAGTCGGGTTGATGTCTAGCAAGAATTTAAACGCCTGCAAAGCCTGCTCCAACCTATCGTGGTCTTTAGCTTTTAAACCTATGCGGAAGTAAAGAGAATCCTTATAAGGAACATTCTTCGACTTTATGAATTTTTCGGCTACCTTAATACCATCGTCCAAATCGGAGAATGAAGTTGCCATAAATTCCATAGCTTCAACGCGCAAATCTTTTATGTACTTACCCTTGTCTGCGCCGTCTATGTATTCCCAGAATTTTTGCGCGGCAATTTCAAACTCCGCCTGGTTGTAGTAAGATTCCGCAAGATGGAACATAGCGTATCCAGCTTCTTTTTTGTTTATAACGGTACCGCCTTTGTCGGTGATTTTTTCGTAGGCTTTTATGGCAGCAGACCATTTGGATTTGTTGAAGTAATACTCACCTATACGCAGCCATGCACCGGGCGTTAAAGTGTGATTGGGATATTTTTCAACCATCCTTTGGCGTAGCTTTAAAGCCTCGTCTTCTTTGCCTCTAACTTCCAAAATAAAAGATGACTGGAAAAGCATATTGGCTGCGCTTGGGCCGTCTGGGAAAATTTCAACATAGTCAAGGAAAATTGGCAAAGAACCTTCGTGAAGGTTTTTTGGAGCTTCGCTTATTTTGGCGCACTTTGGGCCTTTATTGTCACGGTCTGCGCACCATTGCACAAGCGCTTCGTAATCGCTCTGCTCCTTGGCAAAGTTAAGTTCTTCCAATTTGAAAAGCTGCTGACCCCATTGCTGCAAAACGGTGGAGCAGTTGCTGTTTCTATTCTTTACATTTTTTTCACGGCACTTCATGGTTTTGGAAGTCTGTTCCCATTCCTGAATGGCTTTTTCAAGCTGTTCCGCGCTAGAAACACCGCCAAGAGCGCTTTCGCGATTAGCTTGGGTTTGAGCCGCTGCGCAAACTTCTTTGGCTTTGTCTTGTTGCGCTCTGGCATCATCTACGCACGAGTCATAACCCTTTCCGCCCTTGCCGATTTTTTTGCATTTCGCAACTATCTTATCCCTTTTACTTTTTTCTGCATCGCAATTGCCAGACGCATAAGTGACGCCCGTAAGCATCACCACACACGCTAAAAAGAGAGCTCTCAAATTCATAGCACTATCCTTTGTTCAAAATTTTACAAATCATCCAAATCCAAATCATCAACCTCAAACGAACCATCCTCTTTAGCTTTTGGCTGCGGCATCTTAGAGAGTTCCGTAGAGACTATAGCTTTTGTCAATCTGGCATCGCCCAAAACCCTTTGCCTGCTGGCGTCAAAGCGATCGCTTTGAATAACACGCTGCTGAAAATCAGCAAAGTTTTCAATTTCGCGATTAGCTCTTTCAAAATCTGGATTCAGGGCTGCACGTTTTTGCTCAACTCTTGGAGTGGGAAGCTGCCTTGCCAAATCCAAAGCCCTGATTTGAATGCTGTCAAAATCCTCTTTCATATTGCCAAAAGCTGTATTCGCGCTATCTCTTTGAGTCTTTGAAATAGTTGGATTTTCCGTCAGCTTTATAGCCATAGCCAAATTTTTGTCTGCGGCGCGGAAATTTTTATCTAAATAATCGCAGTAGCCTAAAACGAGATAGGCTTCTGAAATCAAGTAGGAATTAGGACGGTTCTTTATTATCCATTGGGTAAAGGGCTTTGCTTCCTTGGTTTTATGGAACTTCAAGAAGCTCCATGCAAGCGCAAGGGCCGCTTCTTCGTAGAATGGAGAATTAACGTTTGTAACCTGACCGTAGTATTTAGCAGCCTGAGGCACTCCATCCGGTTCTGAAAAATGAATGTGGCCTAATTTAATTTTAGCGGCGTCTTGCAAATCTTTTTCTGACTGGTTAGCAGCCTGGTAAGATAAAATATCATTGAAAGAGCCTTTTGCTTCGTCCCACTTTTCTTGGCGGCTATATGCTATGCCCATTGTGTAACGAGCATAAAAATAGTTAGCGTTACCGGGCAAAATTGAAGAAAGCATATCAATGGATTCTCTATACTGACCCTGCTCAAATTTTATCTGGCCCGCAACATAATCGGCATCAGGTTTAACATCCGATTTTGGGAAATTCTGAATTATGAACTGATGCATTTGCATAGCTTCGCTAAAGCGGCCTTCTTTATAGTCGATGTTCATCAACTGGAAGTGGTATTTTGGAACTTGGTCTGAATTGGGGTACTTCCTTATAGCATCTTTATAGATTTCCTGAGCTGCTAAGTGCATACGCATATTTTCAAAGGATTTTCCTTTGTAGAATGCCGCTTGGTCAACTAAGTGGAATGTGGGATATTTGGTTTGCACTTTGCCAAACGCATAAGATGCCCCAATAAAATCGCGGTTCAGGTAAAGACGCATAGCGTAACGGTAATCGTTTTCCGGCTCTATCTTCAAGCGGCGGTAACGGGCTTCGCCAATGCTCTCTTCGCGAGTGTCGCCAAAGCGAGCGGCTGCGCGAACATTCCACAAAAAGCCACGATTCTTTTTCTCTATTATATCATCGTGAGACATTTCAACATCTAGGCTCAAGTAGCGGAAAAGGCTTACGTCTTTAACATTCACGGTTCCGCCTATAACAGGGTAACCTTCCTTTGTCCAGCGTAGCTTGGCACCTATATGCGGAGTTATAAAATATGTTCCAGAAAAACTTGTGGCGAGCATTTTGCCTTCATTGCCAGGGTCTTCGACTTTTTCCTTTTTTTCAGGAAAAATATCCACGATGCTGGCTTCGGCTTTTAACTCCAAAGCACGGTTCATGCCTCGGTAGAACAGAGATACATTTAAGTTGGCTGGAATTGCATAATCGCTTTTTGCTGAATCTACATTGCCCAAAAATGTAGGCGCCTGAAAACCATAGCTCGGTTTGGTTCCGTCCACGCCGGCAATAACTGGCTGCATCAAGTTTTGAAGCGAAACTCCCAATTGCACATGACCTAGCTTTGAATTGTTTATGGGGTTCCAGCTTAAGCCAAAGTCGCCGCCTAAGGTAAACTGTTTGCCATAACCGAATTGGTCCACCTGCAAAATCGACAAGTTCACACCTATGGCAAGCCTGTGAAACAAGCGATAAGCATAGCCAAATATATAGGCGTTTTCCAGATAACTGCCATTGGCATCGTCAGAAACCCTAGCACCGTTTTCAAAGAATGTAAAACCAAAAGAATGGTTGTAATCCCAAGGATAAACAATGGCGCCATATTCTTGCATGGCAGCTCCGCTTATGGTTGCGAAAAAGCCACCCGCAACTTCTAGCTGGTCGGCTTCCGCTATGCCAGCGGGGTTTATATACATGGAGGTTGTTCCGCCAAATTCGCCAAACCAATCATTTTGCTGATATTTGTTGGGAGAATAAAACGGTGCAGCGAGCGAGTAGCTCGCAAAACAAAGCACTAACACAGCAGAGAGCAGTATGTATTTCATTCTATTTCTCCTTAATTATCCGTGCGTTGGAATTCTATGCGACGGTTTTTAGCCTTGCCCGCAGCGGTACTATTGGATGCAACTGGTTGGTCTTGACCTCTACCTTCATAGGTAAGGCGGGATTTGTCCACGCCTCGGCTTATCAAGAAGTCCATAACGGCCTTTGCTCTTGCCTCTGAAAGTTTTTGGTTCGCATCTGGCCTACCAGCATTGTCTGTATGGCCCACTATTTTGAATGTCACTTCTGTATAGGTTTTCATCATTTCTACAACCGTCATAAGATTGGCAAACGAATCATCTGTGATATCCGCTTTGCCGCTCAAGAAGTTAACACCCTCTACCACGAACACCTTCTTTGGCGGTGGCGGCGGCGGCGGCGGTTCCGGTTCCGGCTCTGGCTCTGGCTCTGGCTCTGCCACGGTTTCAGGAACAAAATCTTCAATCGTTGGGTCAACCGGTTTATACACAGGTCTCTCTATAACAGCTTCTTCTTGCACACGATAAACTACGGAAACGTCTTCTATAAGGCCTATATCCAAACGGTTGTAACCTCTTTTGAGCAACTGCGATTTGGGCACCAAAAAGAAATTTGGGCTAAAAGGAGACGGATTGCGGAATAATGGGTCTATAGAGACGTTTGTTCTGTTAATTTTGATAAAACGGTTGAATGGGTAATAATTCATGTATATGTTGTTGTATTCCATGCGGGTTTGACCAGAAGCTGGGTCTGCAAAAACTCCGTAGTAGTGATTTTCCATGAATATATTGTTGAGCGCCACCACATTGGATGGGCCTTTTAGCGCAAGGCCAGAAAATCCATTGCGAAGCACAACGTTTTGCTCAATTTTGGAATCCAAGGATTTTGCGCCCCAAACCAAAATACCGCTCCAACGATTGCCGTAAACCACGTTGTTCGCTATTTCCGGCAAAGTGATAAACGCAGCTATACCGGTTGCGTGGTTATCTATAACATAGTTATCGTGGATAAATAGCATTGTGTTTTCGCAGAGAATGCCTTCCAAACCGTTGCGGATGGTGAAATGCGAAATTTCGGAGCCTGTTGTTCCCATAACGGTTGGGCCTCTGCGCCCTCCGTCTATGATGGTGGTCAAGGGGTCTTCGCCTTTTAGCACCACGCCCATGATAAGGGTTATGTTTTCGTTGTAAACGCCGCGCTTGACTAAAACCGTGTCGCCGTAATCGGCGTTGCCGAGGGCGTCTGATATGGTTTTATAGTTGCCTGGTACACGAATAATTTTAGGTTCGGCTCTGCCGTAAGCTACAAAATCGCCTTTGCTGCTGCGTTCCCTAACAGTTGATTTGCCGCCTCCGCCAAAGTCGTCGTCATCCTTAGGGGCTGGCTTGGCAGAAGCACTTATGCCTACATCTTTAAGGGTGGACTTAAGTTCGCTCTGAGAGTCCGGAAGAGTTCTTAGGCAACCTACGCTTATGCCTATAGGAGCTTTATCCTTGTCTTTCAGCCTATTTTTGGGCTGGGATTTTGCCTTTGATATAGCTTGTGGCAAATCCCGCATAAAATCCTGCGCATCAAAATCGCTTTGCTTAGAAAGACTTGTAAGCTCTTTCTCGCAATCACTGGAAAGAGAGGCAGCATAAACCATTGGCGAAGCAAAGACAAGCAAAGCAGCACCAATAGCAATAGAAAGATGTTTTATCATATAAAGCCCTTGCCTCCGTTAGGTACTTTCCTCTTTTTTTGAGCTGCGAATGGAAGTTCTTAGCTCCTGAGCGATCTTTTTTATATTTTGCAGGTGTTTACGAGCACGAGTCCCTGCGGTTTTGTTACCGCCACTGAATTTGGCGTATTCCACTTTCAGCAGTTCCAACTCTTTTTCAAGATTTTGCAAACAATCCATAAATTACTCCAACAAGTGTTATTAAAATAGATTTTTTTTTGTAAAAATCACATTTTTTTGTAAAAAACTTGTTTTTTTGGTTTTTTTTGGGTTTTTTGCGTGAATTTTACTAGAAAGTAGCCACTGATTAACTCTGATTTACTAAATTCTAAGTATGGGTTCCTCTGCTAATGCTAAATATAGCGAGGCTGTTAAGCGGCTGGAAGAGATTTTGGAAAATATAGACCAGTCGAATGTTGGGGTGGACGAGCTGGCAGATTTGGTGAAAGAAGCCTCGGATTTGATAAAATTTTGCCGTTCTTTGCTGAAAAACACGGAAAAAAGCGTACAGGAGTCGCTGAAGGACTTGGGAGAAGAGGGGTAATTTTGGAGTGGTTAGTGATAAGTGGCTAGTGGTCATCCCAACTAGCCACTAACCACTAGCCTAGTGAAGGAGGGTATTTAGCATATTCTTTATAATCCTGTAGTGGTCGCCGCCGAATTTTGTTCGGATTTTGTCTATGTCCTTTAATGGGAACCAGAAGGCTGCGCTGGCATCGTCTGCGGCTTTGATTTTTGGAAGCTCCGGTAGCTGTAGGTCAAAGAAAAATGTGTGGGAAATCATCCTGCCGCGAGGCTCCCTGTGAGGGTCGTCAAAAACGCGGTGGTCTTTTATGCTTTTGTCCAGCTCCTTGTAGCTAAGGTCTATTCCCGTTTCTTCAATTAGCTCCCTTATGGCGCAATGCCTTAGAGGTTCATTGCTATCCAAAAAACCGCCAGCCATAGCGTATAAGCCCTTGCCGGGAAAGGCTCCCCTTTCTATCAAAAGAATATGCTCCTTGCAGATCACAAGGGCGTCTCCGGCCACAAAAATAGGGGGGTAAGGCGTAGAAGCCCATTCCTTTTTGTACTCTTCCACCAGTCTATATTCCTCTTTTAAATTTTTAGCCCATTCCTCGTTTTCTTTGCTTTTGAGGTAGCTATAGACCGCAGGGGGGATGTTTTCTCCAGTTAGGGCGCCGCTGAACCATTTTTTGCGGATTTCCGTGGAAGAAAGCCCATTTTCCACAAGCGGCATCTCCACGAATTCCCATTCGGGGAAAAGGTCTAGGTAGTAGGAGGTGCTGTCTTTTTTGTGGCCGATTATGCCGGGGGAAGAAGGGCGGTCGGATGCAGCCGAAGAAGGGCAACCACGTTGGGTTGCCCGTACGACCGTCGCCACCCATTCTGGGTGATTGTAATTGGAGTCGTGGATGGGGATGAATGTTATTTTTTTTTGCTCTTCGGGGGTTAGGGATATTTTGAACATCTCTAGCCGCTCTTCGGTTGTGAAAGGGTTGCGCAGGCTGCGGCAGGTTTCGTGGGAACCTATGAAAATTATTAGGCTTTCCGTTTGGGATAAAGCCTTGCGGATTGTGGCGAAATGGCCGTTGTGCGGGGGTTCAAAACGGCCGATGTATATTACCGTACAACCACCCGTTGAGTTTTTAATTCGCTGCCCTGTTTTAAACGGACTATGTAAACGCCCTTTTGCAGGTTGCCTAGATTGAATTCATAGCTGCCTGCAAATTGGGTGCCGCTTATTAAGGAAGCCGCTTTTTTGCCGGATATGGAATATATGTCCAATGTGGCTGTGCCGCTTTTTGCTAAGTTCACTAGCAATTTGCCGTTGCCAAACGTTTGCAAAGACAGTGAGCCATTTTGCAAAATAGGACGGGCAATGGGCGTAAAGTTAGGAATTTCTGTGGGATTTTGGTCAACTATATCTGTGCCGTTGCCCGTCAGATTTATTTTGGAGTTTCCCAAATTAGATTGCGCAATGCCGTCTGTGACCACAGATAAAATTCTTATGGTTCCTTTTCTCGATGGGTCTGGAGTATAGCGCAAAGTGTCTGGAGCAATTTGCACCAAGGTTCCAGGGTAACCGGGGTCTAAATAAAAAGCTACAAACCAAAGCGAATCGCCATCCAAATCCCTGCCACCCAATAACCTAATTGGTATATCAAAAGCCTCGGTGTTTGCCCTGCTACAGCACACCTGATTGTTGCCAAGCGTAGGCACCATATTCTGCGCATTTAAGGTAACTGTTTGGGTTGATGTTAGATTAGCGGTATTTTTTACGGAATAAGTCAACTCAAATGTGGTTAAGTCGGAACCTAACGCGCTTGCCGGAGGCGTGAATTTTATGGAATCGCTCTTTGAACCTACAACCTCTGCCGTTGCACCGCCAGTAACGCTGACCGCAGAAAAAGAAAGCGTTTTGTTGTCTCTATCTGTTGCACCCAAATCGCTAATAAGCCTTATGTAATTTGGAGCTTTGCGGCTAACCGCTATAGGGTCTTTTTTTGGCAAAGAGGGCTTAAAGTCCGTCAAGGTAACAACTGCTCTTTGTTTTATATCCTTTGTGCCATTTGTAACCGTGTAAACTATATACGCCTGAACGGATGAGTTCCATGGTAGCGAGGTGTATGTTATGCTGTTATTGGTAAAAGATACTTCGCCTGTTCCGTCTAGAAGTTTTGCATCTTTGATTGTTCCCGTTAACCCCAGCTCAGTTGTCCATGTTTTATCTGCACCTTCTCTTATGGCTGCGGCAACGTCGTTGCCTTTGGGACTGCCAGAAGGGATATAGGATGTCCACTTTTTAGTGCCCATATAAGTTTGAAATACGTTCCCTGATTCAGTCAATAAATTGCTAGCCGTTTTTTCAGAGAGGTCTTTAATGGTTGTGCCATTTTTGAAAATAGATGCTCCCTCACTTATTTCCGAAGCACTCCAATAGCAACCACCTATGTCTGCACCATCCATAAAAGTTATCCAAGGGCTATATCCGCCTGTGCCTCCAGAACCATCTGCCCTTACTGAACCCCATTCAGTTGCAAAAACGGAATGTCCAGCATCCCTAGCACTATTGGCAGAGCCGCCTATGCCGCCGCCTGCCTGGTAGCCATGCTCGTTGCTATAAAAATGAAAGGAGTAAGCTGTATTATTCTGGGTATCCGTTACGCCAGCATCAGCCTGTTCCTTTGGCTTTTGCGAATAAAAGTTGCTACCGACTATAACCAAATTTTTATTGCCTGTGCCTCGGATTGCAGCTATAACATCGTTTGCATAGCTTTTGATTGTGCCAGATTGGTCGCTAACAGGCTCGTTGTAAATTTCCCATATTATGTTGGGAACATCCCTGTTAGCATTAGCCATATCCCTAAAGAAAGCTACCGCTTCCGATTTTTCGCTATTGGCGTTATGCGAATGCCAATCCACAATCACGTAAATATCGTTTGCCACCGCCGCATCTATAACATTTTGAATCAGTTTTTTTAAATCGGTTTTGGCATTTGGAAAACCGGTTGAAAGGTAACCAAAACAGGACTCGCAAGTGCTGCCATCTTGTTTTGATATTCCTTGGGAATTTTCTTTATACCACTTTATTGCCATTGCTGCACGGATAATGCCTATTTGCATATTGTCCACAAACCAATCAACAGTTTGGCGGTTGTAAAACGTGGTTCCTTGACCAGTGGACCAATAAAGGCTTGGACCTTTGACCATTACCGCTGTTGAATTTCCGGTTAGGCTGCCGCAGAGCTGCCCTTTGTTACTGATTTTGCAAGTTTGCAAATAACCAAAGTGGGACACAGGACCCGCTACGGAAAAAGCCGCCATAAACAACACCGCACAGCAAGCGATGCCTAGAAATTTGGAAAGTTTCAAGAACCTCATTTTAACCTCACTTTAAATAGATTTTTCTGGTGTAAACTTTGCCGGAATTTCGCAAAACCGCCAAATAAGCACCCGCTGACAAATTTTGCAAGGGTATAACCTCGCCGTTTTGCTTGTTTGCAAAAAACGCCACTCTTTTGCCATGAAGCGAATAGATTTCCACATTACCGTTGCCGAGCAGAATCAGTTTGTTACCCTGCATTTCAAAGCCATACCGCCCATAGCGTATAATATTGGACAAAATCGGGGAAATGCCATAATTTGAACTATCCGCCGAGTCTGCCTCGTAAACGGCAAAATTGACAAAAGCAACCGAGTTGGCACCGCCAGCATTGAAGGTAAAATTCAAATCCGTGCTGGGGCTTTGATCCAAAGTTATCGGAACAGGGGTAGAGTTTGTCCAACTGGTTAAAGAGGTAGTTTTCTTCAAGTCTGCAACGCCGTTTTGCACACCGCTTCCAGACCAAGAAACGGTTGTCCCATCATTTATTGAACCAGCCCTGAATCTTATCATATATGTCCCAGGTTTTGGTATTTCCGTAAGCGTGAAACTCACATTGAAATTGCCTGAATTGTTTTTCAAAATCCAAGCACTGTTTATTTCCGAAGAATCAGCACCAGAAACATCTTTGTAGTTAGCGGAATTTGCCGCAGCGTTAAACTTGGCTATGCCATCTCTCTCCAAATCTTCTCCTGGCTTAAAACTATTGCAATCCACCAAAACTGTTGATAAACCAACAGAAGAAATGGAACCGCCGGTGTTTCTGCCGTTTATGATTTTTTGAGCGTATCTTCCGCTTGGGGTTAAATTGCTCCAGCCACCGCTGGTAGAAGCCCCGTTAGGCAAAGCGGCGGAACTTTCTGGAGCATCAGAAACCGACCAGTTAGCCCAACTCATACCCATAGTTTCCACAATGGACATCCAATTGTCGTTCATATTCTGGTTTATAGCCGCGCCATTACCAGCCGCCCTGCCTCCATCTGCCGCGCTTGTGCCCCATTCGGAAATAAATACGGGCAAATCATCGCACCAAGCCGCCTGCAACGCAGTTTTATAGTTGCCGTGCCCCTGCTCTGCTGCATAAAAATGAAACGCATACATAACGTTGCGCGCACACGGCACCGACCCGCAAGTGCCAGATACTTCATTGTCTCTCGGTGCCCCAATAGAAGAACTGTAGCTCGGAGTGCCAACAATAACAAGCCCGTCTGTATCGTACTGCCTTATTGTTCTTATAACATTTTCCGCATAAGATTTAATTTGCGTCCAAGTAACTGCGCTGCCGCAATTGTTTTTACCATCGCAAGGTTCGTTGAAAATTTCGTATATCACGTGGGTATAACTTTTCTGCTGCGCGTATTGAGCAACTTGGGAAAAAAAGTTTTTGGCTCCGTTTTCGTCTAAGGTATGGTAGTGCCAATCTATAATCACGTAGATTCCTGCGGTGGCTGTCCAGTCCATGAAATTTTTTGCGTCTTGAACGTTGCCGTTGCCTATGGCTGCCCTAACCACATTGGAATTCCAGCCAGAACCTGCCAAGGTATTCACCACGCCCTGGGTATAGAATTTGCCGCCGGGCCAATCCGTTCTGTTCCAATACATGCTCATTCCGCGAAGCACGTATTCCTGGTTGTTTTTGTCCAAAATTTTTCTACCGCTAACGGAAAGTTTGCCATGCTCGGATATTGGAGAGGCAAAAGCCTGAACAGCGGCAAAAACTGCCAACAAAATCAGCAACAAGCTAGACTTAAAAGAACGCATCAAAATTCAAACCCTCCGTTGAACAGAATAAAATAAAGCATATACAAACTCTCTCCATAGTACTGACTGATGCTACCACTAATATCGTCTGCGAGGAGCCTTTGGTTACAAGCGGTGTTCCATGCGGAATGCTCGGCTGATGCCAAACCTGTTGCGCAAAGGGATGTCCAATACATTTTGCCGCCTGTGGTAGAGGCTTCTATATCCTTGTTGTAGCCATACCATGTTTTTATCTGGCCTGGATCAGAACCTGTTCTGGAAGAGACAAAGGTATACATTTTATCTAACATAGCTTTTGCCTTGCTATCGCCAAACCAATGATAATACCAAGCTACCCTCCAAGGAATGCGAACGCTCTCCTTATTATACACAAGGCAGGAAGAAGTAGCTGTGCCATCGCTTGCCGTTATGTTAGAGCAACCGCTGCCAAGGCTTGGAGGAGCAACAGGCTGGTCGTTGGTGGGGTCCACCCAATCCGGGAACAAACCTAACCCAGCATTTTGAATTCGCTCCATAAAAGATATATTTGCATTCAGCACGGCATCCCAATCGCGCCCGTTGCCTTTATCGTAAATGGAGAGCAGTTTCATAGCAGCCAAGGATATATAGCTTATGTTGATTTTTGTGCCATCTCCCAATGCCTCCCTGCTCATCGCCGGGAGCAACAATTTGCCACCGCTGAGTTCTGTTTCGTATATGCTTTTGCCTATGGCAATGGCATCATCCAGATAAGCCTGGTCTTTCCATCTATTATACGCTATGAACAGGGCAGCCATGATGTCTATGTCCGCATCAGATGCAGAGCCGCCACTTACATTACGGGTGAAGCTCGTTATATCCCAAATCATCAAGGCTGTGCCTTCTATGCGGTATAGCTTGTTATACTTCCAAAGCTTGTCCAAACGTTCTCTATCGCCATTCAAAGAAGCCAAGAGCATTCCGTAGCCTATGCCCTCGGATACCGTTTTATTGGCAGTGGAATGTTTTATGCGGGCAGAGCCTTCCGCACCGGATTTTGCCGCATTGGCGCTGAAAGTACCAGCCGCAAAATCATCTTCGTAGGTGATGTAATATGTTTGTATCCATTTTTCGTAACGGCTTGCTATGGCAGCTCTATTCGCATTGCTGGGCAAAGATAAATATGCCCCTGTAGGGTTATTAGGTGACGGAGGGTTTCCGCCGCCATTGCCAGAGCTGGATGAGTGGTCTTGATGGTCGCCACCACCATCGCTAGAGCTGTATTCGTGGTTATTACTATCCGAGGAATGGGTAGATCCACCGTTATGTTCATTATTACCTTCGCCTGAACAGGCAAAAAATGCGATTGAAACAGAAACTATAAGAAATTTACGAAACATAATGCCCCAATTTAAAAATCCTCTGTTATAATGTAGTTATTTTTATGGAGGTTGAGACATATTTTTTGCCAAAAACCGTTTTTGTTGGGTTTTTGTGATTTTCGTCATACTTGTAGGGGCGACCGCGAGGGTGTATAGACACCAAACATGGTGTGGTAAGGGCAGGCTGACCCTGCCCTTACTTTCTATATTGGTGTTATGCGGGTTTTATTGTTTTTGTTGGTTTGGGTTTCTCTTGTTTTTGCGGGGCAGGGACCCGTTTCTTATTATGGTAAGTTTAAGGCGGATGGGCCTTTGATTAAAGGCTCAAAGACTGGTAGTGCTGTGCAGGTTAAAGGAGTTAGCTTTTTTTGGAGCCAGTGGAGCGGGGAATTTTATAACGAAAATGCAGTGAATAGAATTGCGCAGGATTGGAAAGCCGAGATTGTTAGGGCGGCTTATGGCGCAACCGGTGCTGACTTTGGCAGCACTACCGCGGCTGAGAACAGAACGCGAATAGAGACCATTGTGGATGCCGCTGTAAAAAACGATATATACGTGATTATAGACTGGCATAGCCATACCGCGCACAACGCGGAGGAAACCGAGAGGGCAAAGCAATTTTTTTCCTATTTTGCCCAAAAATACGGGCATCTGGATAATGTTATCTTTGAGATTTACAACGAGCCAGTGGGCGTGGATTGGGCTGGCATAAAAGGATATGCCCAAGCGGTTATCCCGATGATTCGAGCGCATTCCGGCAATTTGATTTTAGTGGGAACCCCTAAATATTCCATAGAGGTGGATGCCGCTGTTGCAAGCCCCATAGAAGACTCCAACCTCGGTTATGTTTTTCATTTTTACGCAGCCGAACATTCTCTGAGTACTAATCGCATCAGGATCACAAATACCCAAGGCACTAACCTACCTGTTTTTGTGACGGAATTTGGCACGACCGTGGCAGATGGAGGAGACCCAAATAAAGGCAATTACAACTCCCACAGCAAGGAAAAAACTGACGAGTGGCTTACCTTTTTGAACAGCAGAAAAATATCCTATTGCGCATGGAGCGTTTTTGATAAATACGAAGGTTCCGCGTTTTTTGGCATAGACCCGAATAAAAAATTTGACCAAACATCTCCGGGAAATTGGACGAATACCGCAATGATGAGTGCCTCCGGCAGCTATATATTCAATATGCTGCTGGGAAACTACGGAAGCGCAAATTGGACGCCTGTTTTGAAAGCGACCAAAAGTCTAAAACAAGGGCTGGCGGCGGCAAATGGCAAGGTCTTTGTGAATGCAGAAAAAAGCGGTTATATGCGTTTGAATGTCTATTCCCTGAACGGAACCCTTGAAAAAACTCTCTTTGAGGGGCATTTGCAGGCTGGCAGTCACGAATTTGCCCTTGGGCTTGCCCAGGGGGTTTATGTGATAAAAGCGGACTTGCCGTCTAACAATGTAAATAATGCAAAATTGACAACTATCATCACAAAAAAGTGAATTTTTACATTTTTTTGTCTATTTTTTGTATTTTGTATATATTTTAAGAGAGTACATCATATTTTTGGAGGTTCAGATGAATAAAATTAAAGTTCTAGCCATTTTGGGCGTGGCTGCTGGCATAGCGAGTGCCCAAGGTAATTTATGGCGCGGAGATGTGGATGCGTTCCCATCCCTGCAAGTTAATACCCCTGGTGCACAGCAATGCTGGGGAGCACCTGGTAATGAACCAAGTGCAGACAATGATTATAGTTCACCGTGCTACACGCAAACCGGTGGCTGGTGGTTTGGCTATGATTATGGCAATGAAGCAGGTACCAACAAAGGTGATGTGCAAGATGCCACAACCAGCAAAAGTTTGGTTCCCGCCGGAAGTCTTAATCTTACAGCGGAGGCGGATGGTTCCCCAATAGGCGGTGAAGGTTATAATATTTCCATGAAAGCCATTGATGTGAAATTCCTTCTTAAAGGGGGTACTGACGAAGCTCCTTCTGGTGCTGGCATTGGCTTTAATTGGCGCAAAAAGGAAGGCACTCCTCCAGATTTCGGCGGTCAAGTGACAGAAAATATATCAAGCTATAATGGCATTTGCTTGACATATACGCTTGGTACAGCAGGAGAAGGAAAAGCTTTTGTAGAACTCGGCTGGAATGAAGCTGCAAACGAGTACAACACTTGGGTATTTGCTTTGGCACCTTCCGCCACTTGGAAAACGATTGCTTTAACATGGAACGACTTTGCCAAAAGCTGGACGCAGCCCAGTTCTCCGGCTATAGACATTGCAAAGAACCAAGCAGAGGCTCTTAAATTCAAGGCTCAAAACAAAACCTCTTCTGAGGTGAGCTTTGGTTTTGCTCTAGCAGAACTGGGCTGGAACAGCACTTGCACAGGTGGTACAGGCGGTCAGCCAAATCCAATTATCAACAAAATTGTCAGCGGCGGGAAATTCAGCCTTGTTGGCAGAAATCTCTCTTTGGTTAATATAGGCTCTGCTTCTGCTTCCGTGCAGGTGGTGAATATGCAGGGAGCTGTTGTTGCCAAAAAGACGCTAACAGAGAATAAAGCCATGAGCTTGGCAAACTTGCCAGCTGGTGTTTATTTTGTTCGCTCTGCTGATTTGAAAATTTCTCAGAAGATTGTGTTGAAATAATTGTCTGAACCAGAATTTTCAGAATTTAAGAATTTACAGAATAATCAAGCACCCCTTTTGGGGTGCTTTTTTTGTTTCTTACTTTTTCTTTTTGTAGTCGATTTCGGGGCGAAGGACTTGGCCTATGGTCACTAGGAGGGAGACTATGGGTTCTTTGCGGTCGCCGGAGAGGTCAAAAACCGCTATGCCACCGTAGCCTTTGTCTTTTACCTCTTTTGCTATGGCTTGCATGGAAGGGATGCCGTTGAAAACTATGCTCTCTTCCGAGCTAATGGCAACCTCGCTTTTTGAAGACTCATCAAAAGATACTTCGTAGGCACTTTTTTTGTTGAATTTTTCCATAATGCTTTTATAAGGAAGAACTCCTTCATTGCCTGAACCTGTGCCGCTATGGGAAGAACCTAAGCCTTTTGCTTTGTAAAATGTTTTGCCATAAAAGGGAACTATAGCTATCAACTTATCGCTAGCAACTCCAGCTGAGGCAAAAGCCGATAAAACCCTTGCATTAAAAGCATTATCTGAATTTGGTTTTACTGAACTTTCATTTGCGGATGCTCCATCGGTGAACCACAGAGAAACGGCATCCAATTTACTTACATCGCCTAACGCGGAAGCCAAAGCTGTTTCCCCTGGGACGGCTATGGAAACGGGAATGCCCTCGCTTGCCAGCGAATTTGCCAATTTCACAAGGCTCTTTGCGCCGGAGGCATCTATGGCACCGCCGTCTAATTCAAAACCATCTATGCCATATTCCTTTTTAAAGGCTACGGCGGCTTTCACAAAATTTGAGGAGTTGGAATAAGCATCAGACATTGCAGCTTCATTGCCCAAACCGCCAACGGAAACCATAATTTTAACACGTGCAGCTTTAGCTCTCTTCACCAAATCCAAAAAGACAGCCTTGCCATCATCTGCAAAAGAAAACTCAGAACCGGAAGGCACAACGTAGCCATAGCGAATTTCCGTTAGCAAATTATAGCGAATATCCGCCGGAGTAAACTGGGAGTATTGCGCCCAGTTGGGAAGATAGCCTATGACGCGCCCGTTTTGCGCGCACACAAGAGCAGCCAAGAACAAAACCGATAAAAATATCCCTTTCATAAAGCCTCACTTGATTTTGTAAACCTTGCCATCGCTTTGATTTAGGCAAAATAAATTTGCGCTGTAGTCATAAAAATCTCCACTAGCCACACCACGATTCCAAACAACAGCCATATCGCTAGAGCGAAGCTCAGTTTCATTTGAATCGCAATATTTATAGGGCCTGCCTTCATAACGCCCTGACATAGTAAAATGCTTGGCTATGAGAGTTGAATCGTACTTGTAATTGTTTATGTATTCTTCCATATTCTGTTCATAAGCATAGAAAGAATAGCAAATCGACTGCCATGTAGGGGTGTTCCAAACCTGTTTTCTCTGGAAAGAACCATCTTCAAGCTGCTCCTTCAACGTTTGAATTTCGCCAGTAAATCCCATATTAACGCATTCCTCATAAGTATGGCAAGGAAGCTCGTCCCAGCCAGTTGATAAGCATCCCGGTATTCTGCACCAAGTTCCTCCAGCACTATCAATTTGATAGGTAGGGTTATTCCAACCCTTAAATGCTTCCTGCCCTTCGCAAGGCTTTCTATCGTTCCATGCTGTTCTAGGGCAGCCCATATATTCCACATAGACCTTTTCAAAAAGAGTTATCTTGCTACCAAATTCATCTTTGCAAGCATTGTCTCTAGCACTGCCTGGGGGGTTAGGAAAGACTTTTATGCTGGTAATCAACTGGGAGATTGCCACATCTGGGTTGATTTTGGAATAAGCCGAAACTTCAAAATCTTTGGGCAAATCGCCTGCCAAAGGGTCTTCGGTTGCCATGTCTGAGCAAGAAACAAGCACCGCAACAGCTAAAAGAATAAAGAGATGTTTTTTCATAAATACTCCTAAAAAGCGACCATCACGTTGGCAGAAGCTATATATTTGTTAATATCCAATGTTTCGCCGTTGAGCGCGGTTATGCTATTTGAGAGCAAGCCGCCCTGCACAACAAAGAAAGCCCTTTCGCTCATCTTAACGCTGGGACCGCCAAGCACCAACTTTTCCGAGGTTTTTTCCACAATGCCTCCATAGGGAATGCCAAAGTTTTTACTCAAAAGCTGAATGCCCCCAAGCAGAGAAAGCCTGCTCCATATACCGGCATTAAAGCCAGCCATTATTCTGGATGTTTCGCGTTCCATGCCATTTGTCTCCGAATTCTGCTCAAAAGAAACGGATATGTCCAAAGGCTTGGATAAGTCTGCCAAGCGAGCGGCATTAACGGACACGCCACCACCTACACGGGTATAATCGCTTAGTTCAGAAGAGTATTTCCCGAACACCCCGCGCACAAAGACCGCTTGGTTCCAGTTTGCGGAAAGAGCTAAATCGCCTCCGCTCCGGTCTGGGGTGGCATAGCCATAAGGCAAAGCCATATTGACGGATGGGTCTAATTCCATATCTCCGCGTTCCAAACGGGTGAATACGCGGAAAGAATAAGAGTTTCTGTAATACTGCCCTAGTTTATAGTTGTTGAGCAACTGATCTTTGCTGCTCGGAGTAGGCGGGTCGTCTGGAAGCCCGGCTATCATAGTTGCGGCATTGAGCGGGAGGGTATAATAAAGGGAGTAATATAAATTTTCCAAAGAGCCAGAGCGGAATTGACTGAGTATGCCGTCAAATTGGGAACCGGGTTCAAAAGCCGCATTGCTGTTTAAAATAGGCAAAATGGGCAGATAAGACGGGCTGGCTGCCAATTCAGATTCAAAGTTGGGGTCGGTTTTTAGATAATGCATTGATAGCTTTGCATAAAAGGGTTCCGCGTTGTAATCAACAAAGATATCCGCCAAAAGCGCCGACTGACCGAGAGCTTCTTCCACCTTGCCCTGCTCGTATTCAAGAATTTCATTGATGGAATAAGAAGGGTAAAGCGGCCCCCCAACTATCGTGTTGGGGCACTGCTGGCATACAAGTGGAGGGCTTACGCCTACAAGCGACACTATAGTGTCTTGTACCAAGACTTTGTAATCCCTATAATATGACCAATTGGAAGTTGCAAGCTCTATATTCACTCCAAAGTTAAGTGGCCCGGAAAGCCATTTTTTACCGTCTATTCCACCCTCAAAACTCAACACGTTGTTATATTCATAAGGAACGGAATCTTTTGCTCCACCAGGATACAGCGATTTTATCCTAGTGCTTCTAACCCTATCAAAGGAATACACCTCGTTTATGCCTACTCTAAAGCCAAAAGCCTCCATGCCTATGCGCGATGCCATAGCATAGCGGTCGTGGAGGGGGTCAAAATCAAAGAAAACCTGGTCCATTTTCTTTGCGTTGTTGCGCAAGCGGGCAATGGTAGCCTGCAACTGCAAATTATCCATAAAGCCAACAGGAGCATTGTATTCCACGTTCAAACCCTGCAAAAGCCGCTTGCCGGAATCGTCTAGATAACGGTCTGCCATAGCTTCTGCTCGCATATCCGCAAAGATTTTCGGCTCAAAAATAAAATCTAAACTAGGAGTTGCCATAGTTAGCGGAGTGTAGCCAACACGCATTGTGCCTAAATTGAATTTAACGGTTTTGTCTAAAATCAAGCCATCGTAGCTCCACCAAGAAATAACAGGCATATTGATGCCTTCTCTATATGCGCTCTGCCAATCTTTATGAAAACGTATATCGAACAAAGCCTTTGTTTCGTTGCTGGGCCTAATGGAAATTGAGAGCAAAAAGTCTGTGAAGGATTGGTATTCCGTTTGGTCTTCTCCTTTTTGCAGAGCTGGGGAACTTATGGTAAAAGCGGAAATGCCTCCCTTTGCCCTGCCATTCAAAGCAAAGCCCAAAGAATTTTTCTCCAAGCTATCTAAGGAGTTGAGCAGGTCTTTTTGCGAGGCAATCAAAGAAGAATCTTGTGCATGAGCCGCAAAAAAACTCAAGGCAAAAAACAAAGCTGCGCGAATGATAGTTCTTAAGTTCATCATATATTAAAACTCCACATTGATTGCTGCCTCTAACACATTACGAGAAAAATTATGCTTCAGTTCGTTGAGCGGCTCTATTTTTACATTTGCAATGTAATCCGGCAAATTGGTCCCGGATATTATAGACGCCCTGCCATCCGCGTCCACGCTAACACTCCCATCGCTACCCCGCTGGAAAAAACTCTCCACATTATATGTATTTTCCACGTTTGCCACGCCATAACTTATGGATAACCAAGCGTGAGGAGCTATAGTGTAATCTATGCCAACCATCCACTGGTTTTGGGTGCTGCTCACAACGGGAACTATTTTAGCCACCAAGCCAGCCGTTTGCGCTGCCTGAATTTGCGCACCCTCGGAGTTCAAGCTGGAATTTATAAGCTGATAACCAACAGAAAAGCCGAATCTCCTAAAGAAACGCCAATAAAAACCGGCATTCATAAAATCGCTGTTGAACTCCGTTATGCCCAAGCCTTCCCATTCTTGTTCCTTTTTGGAATTTTTATAGGAACCGCTTATCTCCATAGGGCTGTCAAAACCCATAAGCCCAAAAACATCCAGTTTTGCACCGCCGCCAAACTCCGTGTAAGCAGCTTCTTTTGCAGATGCAATTGCAGAAGATTGATTTAAACTTGTGAACAAGGCTTTAGCTTCTATATATTCGCCATAGCCCAGGGTAAAGGTGCCTGTGGCTCCGGTGCGGTTTGCGGTTGCCAAGCCGTTTGGCAAAGCCAACTGCAAATTCATATCGGAGAGTTCCTGGAGCAATGCCAATTCCGCACGGGTTAAAGTTGCCGCATTCCACGAACTCTTAACATAGGGGGCTATATTATAGCTGCTTGTTTGCGCCATAGCTGCATTAGACAAATTTTTTGCCATCGGCGAATGTTTAGGGGTAAAGTTGTAGAGAGCGTCAAAGGTGGAATAAAGCGGAGCATAAACGCCGTATTTGGTGAGGTCGTTATCCTTATCGCTGTTGAGGATGCGGCGAGCAAAGAATTGCGGGGTTTGCGCAAGCGGGTTAAACCAAGCGGAATCATTGGCTATAAAATTCCCAGATAGCACCGCTTTAATGGGACCTTCTTTGTAGCCCACATTTAGAGTTGCCAAGAGTGCCTTTCCGCTCAAGAATTTATCGATAAACTCGCCTTCGGGAGCTTCGTATACGTTATCGTTTGAAGTGGCATATTCAGCTACAACATTCGCTATGAGCCAAGGTTTTTCCAAAAGTTCCGCCAAATCAGCACCTACCCTGCCCGCGAAAATTTGAGTGCTCTGCGGAAGGGTGTCGTTTCTGTTCATGTATTCCCCGTTTGGGCGTTTTAATGCAGAACTTTTATCGTCAAATATGGTTAAATACGAGATGCCAACCAGAACATTTTTATTAAGCGGCAACAATTCCACATTACCACCCACTAAAAATTTATCAAAGGTGCCAGCTTGCGAAGAACCAGCTATATTTTCGTTGGGCAAAATATTTCCCATTGCGCCAGTTTCGTCTAAATAACCTGCCCTGCGCAACCTTGCGCCCAACGCTTCTACGCGGAGTTCGCCAAAGGTTTCGTCTAAATTGTCGCGGAACTGCAAATTAAAACCCTGCAAATTGCGTTGATTGCCTTCCAATAGGGCATCTCCCATAGCAATTTCCCTTTTGCGGGCAAAAATCATAGGTTCGTATAAAATATCCAAAGTTGGGGCATAAAGGGTGAGGGGTGAATATTGCTGCCTATAATCACCCACTATCCAGTGGAATTTTCCATCGGCAGCATTCCCCTGAACGTTCAGCCACGGAGCGGTTACCATTGTGGCGGCAGCAGCAAAATATTCCTGCATACCCGCACCCATGCGCAATTTTAAATTTGCACTTACATTATCCCAAGGGCGGAATAAAAAGTTAAGATCTAGCTGAACAAATTCCGCAACTTCCTTATCGGGCATTTTATTGTCATAAATGCCGGTAAATTTGTTGAGATTTTCTTGGTCAGAAGAAAAAATGGAGCTATAGGAAACGCTGCGCAATGTTCCAGTTATTTCAATTCCCTTATGAGAATTTACAGCTTCCGCAGTGCTATCTATGGCTATCTGATTTTGGCTAACTTCGGCTGCCAAAGCAAGAGACACGCCAAAAACTAAAAAACCTGAAATAAAATTTTTCATAGCACCCTTCCCTTAGAACCAAACCTTTGTTTCTGCTTGAACATAATGAGCCTTCCAATCATTCTTTGATATAGCTTCATCGCTACTGGTCATATACTTATAACGGAAATGCAAACCAGCTCTTGCGGCAAAATTCCAATCCAAGCCAAAGCCTAGCGCGGTGTGCAGTATATTTATGGGAGCAAACACAAAGTCGTATACGTTCTCTCCGTAAAGCGCATTGTAACCGCTAGAGGTAGAAACTTTGCCCGCAGGCAAAACAGCATAGGCATTTTCTGCTCTGAATATTTCAAATCCCAATATCAACAATCCGTGCAAAGTTGGGGTTATGGCAACCGCTGGCTCGGATTGCACATACCAGTTCCACATAAGCATATCGTCTTGCTTTTCGCTATAAGCTATAGGGGCAAAAGAGGTGGAAACCCCTGAGAGGGCTGTGTATAACTGAAGCATTATGTTGCGGTCTGTGTTAAACCAATGCCCAATGTCGTAGCCCATGTCCAAAACAACGGAGGTGTTCCATTTTTCATGCTGCGGCACATTTATATGGAAAGCATCCGCGCCGCTTTCGTATGGTACAAAAGAATCCCACATCTCCCAAGTTCCGCCACGCACACCACCGGATTGATGGAGCAATTTACCCACGCTGAAAGCACCGGCTACACGAGGAATATAGCGCCCATAAAAATTTTTACCTCCGTCTCCTACGCCGGAATCCGCCAAAAAGAAGGGTTTATGCTTTGTCCATGAATTTGAGGATTCCCACATTGCCCTGCCATTCAGGTTATATTTAAAATTGATGATGTCTTCGCCCGGTTCCACTTGCTTGTGGATGCCATACTGCACATCAAAACGCCCTCTGTTAAATTCCGGCTCCAGCTTAAAATTTGCGCCAACCATATTAGGGCCATAGCGGAAAGTCCCTGCCCCCACATAGAACTCATCCTGCCTCCAAGCAGGGAAGCGAGATGGGTTAGACATGGAATAAGGAGAGTAAAAATTCTTGGGCAAATATATCATCTCCAAGGTGATGGGTTCCCAATGCTTATCCTGCAATTTCGCATAAATACCAGCAGAATAAGAAGAAGGTTCAATTGAATAATTCTTTTTATCATAGCAATTACCATCACGGCATTTGTCTGAGTGGTTGAATACAAGGGAGTCGTCCCAGCTAAAGGCTAAATCCAAGGCTATATAAACCTTTGGGGTTATATTGCCTTTAACATCAAAGCTCATAACCTTATTGTTAGCAAACCTTATGCTGGAGTCCGCCGCCGGGTTTATATAACCGAAGTAAACCGAATTTTCAAACACTATGGCAGGGTCGTAGCTAATGCCCATATAGTTAACGCCTGCGGTTAAATCCGCTTCTGCGAATGTTATTCTCTCTTTGGCAAACCTTCCGGCATAAACGTTGCCTCGCATATCGTAAGTACCATTCATCTCTATTTCACCGAGCTGGCTACCCAAAAGGCGCAAGCCATCACGGGTGCCAATATCCACGTCATTGGGCTGTGAAATTAGTAACTGCCCTTTTAAATTATAAGGCAACGGGTCTAATTCAAACAAAAAGCCGCCAAATGAGCGGTTTGTCCAGAATGCCCTGCCACCTTCTTTAACGGGTTTAAAACTCTTTTCTTTATAGTATTGGCTAACCACCTTTTCGTCTTCAAAGGTTTCGTATTGAGAGGCAAATCTAGCCATAGTTTCGCGTTCCCACATGGAGAGAGGGCTTTGGTTTGTCCATATAACACCACCCATCAATAACTTTGCGCCAAAATAACCGCCGCGCATTTCCAGCCCTGCAAGCATATTTTCGCTTACAGCAATGCCGTAATAATCCGTGGAATGGAAATACAATACACGTTCGCCGTTATCAAACCCTCCATCATTTGGGTAAAAAGCCTGCTGGTTTGTGAAATAGCCGCTAAAATCAAAAGGCAAGTAAAGGTTTGCAAACACGGTTAAGTAAGACGCAGGGGACACCACTATTGCCGCATTCAAAGCGGACATCACAGAGGTGCGCATTTTGTCGTAGGCTTGGAGCGGGGACGATTCAAAAAAATCAAAATGCTTTAAGCGCATGGTGATATCGCCGGATACCGCTACGGGGGCATCATCTTTGCCTATAACCGAAGACGAGGCATATTCGCCCAAGGAATCCAAATTTGAATTGATGCGCTCAATTTGCTGCTCCGGGGTTTCCGCAAAAACGAGCGAAACCAAAAATGCCAAACATAGTAGGATACTTTTTTTCATTTAAGCCTCATAGAATATTGCGGAAAGGATAACCTTCAGGACCTTGATATTCCTGCCCTGCTTTTTTTATCACTATGTCGTCTAACCACACTTTGAATTCACTGTTTTCATCTTTGCGAACCTCTATGCGAAAGCCTTTGAATCTGTCCCAAGCAAAAGGCATCATCACTTCGCGCTGGTTTTTTCCATCCCAGTAAACACCTGTTTCGCCAAAAATTTTTAAAGGAACGCTGATATGCTGCCAATCCGTTGTTATGTCTCCAAAACTCTTTGAACCTATCTTAACCTGCAAACTTTCGCCGTTGCTCTTCACTCCATCATCTAACAGAACATATTGGCACACTTCTTCGCCTTTATTGCCTTTTATCCAAAATTCCAAAGCACCGTCTTCTATAAATGGAATTAAGTCCACGCTACCAGCTATGGCTATTGCAACTCCAGAATAATCCGAGGCTATAAGCTCTATTTCCATAGACAAATCGCCCTCTTTGGCGAATTTATCCGTCATAAAAGGAGGGGGGTTTTCACGGGGGTATTGGTAAGTGTAGCCACCGCCTCTGGGAATGCCTTCGCGCATAACCACTGTTACAACATCTTTATCCGCCTTGAATGGCTTTGGGGTTTTTACGGCAAATCTTTGGGAATCTCTATTTCGATAATCATTGAAATCAGCAAAAACCGCTGAAAAAAGGCATAAAACCAACAGAAAACTCTTTTTATTACATATACTTTGCACAGCCATAAAATTCTCCTAGGTGTTTTTAATATATAAAAAAAATGGGAAAAAATGCAAAAAAAAGAAATTTTTTTACGGGGCGTATGCAATACGCCCGTACTTATCGTGGCAAAGTGAGAATTTCCACGCCGTGGGGGGTTATTGCAATGGTGTGTTCCCATTGGGCGGAGAGTTTGCCGTCTGCCGTCACTGCCGTCCAGCCGTCAGAGAGGGTTCTGGTTTTGTAGATGCCTTCGTTTATCATGGGTTCTATGGTGAAAACCATGCCCTGTTCAATTCTTGGGCCGGGGAGCATTTGGCGGTAGTGCAGAACTAAGGGGTCTTCGTGGAAGGCCTTGCCTATGCCGTGGCCGCAGTAGTCGCGGACCACGCTAAAGCCGTGCTCTTCGGTTATTCCGCTTATTATTGCGCCTATGTCGCTGAAGCGGGCTCCGGTTTTTTCGCAGGCTTTTATGCCCTCAAAAAGGCACTCTCGGGATGTTTCTACCAGCTCGCTCGCGTTTGGCTTGGGTTTGCCAATGAAAAAGGTTGCGCTTGTGTCTGCGTGGTAGCCGTTTAAAATAGAGGTGATGTCCACGTTTATAATGTCGCCGTCTTTTAGCACATAAGTGCCTGGT
>Ga0268262_10001204_pt1 | contig 32679 bp, 26 predicted proteins | sample TergutNc150P3_FD_190354 | JGI IMG/M metagenome (GOLD analysis project Ga0268262, IMG submission 190354) | Nasutitermes corniger P3 segment gut microbial community from laboratory colony in Florida, USA - Nc150 P3 (SPAdes) (version 2) | ecosystem: Host-associated > Arthropoda: Insects >... | reverse complement strand
TTATTCGTCCTCACGGGGTCAGTTTTCTGCCCCAGCAGAGGTTACAACCGGTAATTGTTCTCGGATCCAGATCCTGCCGAACACCTACACTATACCGAATAACCGCATATTTTTATCATAGCTTCGTCCTTTGCGCCTCTGCGAGATGAAATTCAAAAATAATTCCCCTTATTCGTTGGGAAGGCCAAAGAAGCGGTTTGCGTTGTTCCAGAGGGACACGCTTAACTCCTCTTCGTCCATTTCCAGCATCTCGGCCAGGAAACGGGAAGTAATTGGAAGGTACTTTGGCATGTTCCGCTTGCCGCGGTGATCCGCAGGAACCATAAAGGGACTCTCCGATTCAATTAAAACCCTGTCTATAGGGAGTACTTCGACAGTCTCATGGAGGTTTTTAGCGTTCCGGTAGGTCAGGTTTCCGGCAAAAGAAAAGTACAAATTAAGGTCGAGAGCCTTCTTCGCGTATTCGGCGTTTTCGGAATAGCAATGAAGTACCCCTCCCCTGGGCGGAAGTCTGTCTCTGAGTATATCCAGCACATCCTTACCGGCGTCACGGTTGTGGATGATTACAGGCAGGTTGAGTTTTGCCGCGAGGTCAAGCTGGGTGATAAAAAGCTCGATTTGGGATTTTTTGTCGCCGAACTTCCGGTAATAGTCCAGGCCAATTTCCCCAATCGCCACCACCCGCGGCTGCTTGGTGTGCTGTTCAATGGTTTGAACCCAGTCCCTGCCGGGGTTCTGAACTTCCGAAGGGGAGACACCTACAGCGTGATAAACATTGGTTGCGGATCTTAGATTATCGTAGACCCTGCCAAAATCGGCAAGACTGTTGCATATCGAAACAAGCCTGACCACCGAAGCTTGCCTGGCTTCTTTAATTACCATGAGCTGTTCAATAGGATCTTCACATATAAGCCCTATATGGGCATGAGTATCAAAATATTGCATACATTATTCCGTTATGACGTGATTTGAACTTCCAAACTGGAGATAAATTAATTATAACATAGCGCCATGCAGCCGTCAATGAAAATTTTGAAAATAGCTCGGTTACCCATTGACTGGAGATATTATTTTTATTAATTTCTATTATAGTTAAATACTCCATTATGTCTATTTGGAGGATGCAACCATTGATCAGCACAGTAATTGTCAGCCCCAAAAAGCATGAACATGAAAGAATAGCGACCCTTTTATCGGCAGAAAGAGAATTTAAAATACTAGCCCATGGAAAGGATGGGTATGACGCGTTAAGACTTATAGGCAGCCACAAACCCGACATTGCTATTCTGGATAATAAGCTGGAGTTTATTGACGGAGAGGAAATCCTTCCTTTGATAAAGATCCGCTCACCGTCAACGGCAGTTGTTCTTGTTGTTACAAAAATAAGCGATTATCAGCTTTATAAAGCCGCAACCAACGAAGTATCCGGGATTGCGAATAAAGAAGCCGACCTCGATTCACTCCCGGGGATTTTGAAAAATATATCCGAAGGCAAGTGTTTTATCAGCCCTGTTCTTTCCGGCAGGATCCTGCGCCTTCTTTGTACTCTGAGCAACAAAGGCGCCGGCTTCCATGGTTCCATGGAAAACAAAGGCCAGAGCAAGTCGTCGGAAGCGAAAGATACGCTGTTTCTTTCCGGTGAAGACCCGGCTCTACACCTTTCCAAAATGGAATTGAGAATTCTGGTTGAGATAGGCGAGGGGCACGCAAGTGCCGAAATCGCTAAAAACCTCGGTCTTGCGGTCGGGACGGTCAGGAATTATATATCCGCTCTTATGCGCAAAACAGGGATGAATAACCGCTCGCAAATGGCGCGATATGCCTATTCATGCGGTCTTGTCCCGCTGACTCCCCTTTAATGAAACCGTATAAAGGATCACCGCGATCCAGATGCATCCCAAAGCCAGAAAGTTTTGAATCGGAAAAGATTCGCCAAAAATGAAGTAGGCTGTAATGAACGACAGGGTTGGGGATAAAAACTGCACAAAGCCCAAAGTCGAGAGGGGAAGTATTTTTGCGCTTTTTGCGAAAAGGTACAATGGAAAGCTGGTTAATAACCCGCAAAGGGGGAGAAATAGCAGGGTTTTTAGGGGCAATTCCAAAATATAGGCAAGGCTATGCGGGTCAGGAAAGGAGCGGTTTGTTCCAAAAGGAATTAAGAACAATAAAATCCCAATAGGGGACGCCACCAGGGTTTCGACACCCAGGGATTCAAGGGCAGTAAGGTGTACTGTCTTTTTTAAAAGGCCGTAAAACGCAAAACTTAAAGCCACACCCAAAGAAATCCAGGGCGGGCTGCCTGTCAGAATAGTTAAAATTAGTACGCCAATAAGGGCAACAATAAAAGCCAGCAATTGCAGAATTTTCAGTTTTTCCCTGAAAAAAATCATCCCCAAAACTATCGAGAGCAAAGGGTTAATGTAGTAGCCAATAGCGGATTCAATTGTATGCCCGCCGTTTACCGCCCAGATATAAAGGCCCCAACTAAAAGTGATCGTTAAGCCGGCCAATATAATAATTATTCCCTTTCGCCTGTCTTTATAAAACTTTAGCCATGAAGTATTTTTATTTGCCAATAAAACGCAGCCCACCAAAAGCAGGGAAAGGATGATCCTGAAACCCAGGATGTGCATGGAGTTTATCCCGGACAGAATTTTCCAATAAATAGGAAGTATTCCCCACAAAAGATAGGCAAAGATTGCAAAAAAAATTCCTTTTGCAAAAGTTGACTTTTCCATTTTCAACTTATAGCAGGAAAAAGCGTTGTTGGGAAGTGTTGTATAAAGCTCCGCGATGCCAATAATTATTCATGAACTTTTAAAGGCGTTCAGAACAGCAGCCGCTATTTGTTCCGGGGCCAGGCCGTTATGTGAAAGCAATTCATTGTATGTTGCCGAATGCAGGAAGCGGGCATTTCCATTCTTGTCCAGAAGGTTAATGGGTATAAGGTTTTCGGCCTTAAGGTTTTTTCGCCCGAACAAGGTCTTGCGGAAATGATGCCATAGGTATCCATTGTTTTGTTCCGCCAGCGCGATCTTTTTGCCGCTGTCATGCAGTTCTATTGCCATTTCGGCATCAAAAGAGGGCATATCAATCACTTCGGCTTTTACGCCCTTTTCCTCCAGGAGTTTGGCCGCCGTAATGGCTTCATAAACCCCATGGCCTGAGCTTACAATACAGGCGCTGGATGCAGATGGCTTGGATACGTAAATACCTTTGCCATATTCAAAGCGTAAATCCTTATGATAAATAAGCGGGGCGGGACTTCTGAGTATGCGCAGGTATACAAGGCCTTTGTTTCCTTCCATGATCCACTTCATAATGCTCAGCAAGAGCTGCGGGCAGGATACGTCAATTATTTTTACATGGGCGATGCCGTCATATACCATAATGTCATCATTGCCCATGTGAGTTGCGCCATTAGTCTTGGTTTCCAGGTTTGGCGCGGTTGACAGGAAGGTGATATCCAAACCGTGACCGGCCGCAAGCCAACCGGCCTTTGACTCAATGTCTTCCATGCGCTCCTGGAAGCTAACGGCGATACGGCGAAAGACCTGCCAGTTAAAGAAGGGGGCAAAGGTACTTACCCAGACGTTATACCCAAGGGCGGCAAAACTTTCGCCTATGTTCATCATATTGGCTTCGGCAATACCAACATTGAGGGCCCGGTTTTTGTCCACCCAGGAAACTCCGGCCTCAAGGCCGCTTGTTGAGGCCAAGTCAGAATCGACTGAAACAACCCTGGAATCAATGGCAAAAACTTTCATGGCCGAGTTCACAATTTCCTGGGCATTGTAATTTTTTGAGGGGTCCAAAACCGGCAGTTTGTCCTGGGGATAAATAATCTTTTTATCCCGTACTTTGGCCCGCCTGGTTTTTACCTCTTTTACGCCTGCCTTGACGGCAATGCCATCCTTTGAAACCGAAAAAACAAGGCCCATCTTCCTGGCGGCTTCCGTCGCAAAGCCACGAAGCGTGTCGGCCGCCTCTTTATTTTCCGCTTCGGTGATGATAGCCGCCAATTCCTCTGCCTTTACGGTTCGCGATTTCTCCTGTTGCTGTATTTCCTGGTTCACAATGGCATCGGTAAATTCAACTTTGTGGCCGACCATGAAAGACGAAAATCCACCCTGGCCTTTTCGGGAACTGCAAATAATTACCGTAGGCCGGCCATTACGGGGCCCGTATTTGAATTCCATCATTGCGTCCAAAACCGGTTCGTACTTTGTGGCATCGACGTTATAAACATTCCAGTCAAAACTTTCAAAGGTCTTGCATAAGTTATTCATCGGATAATGGAGATGGTCGGTAATATCAAGCTGGCCTTCGTTTTTATCCAGGAGAACACAGAAATTATCCAGGTGTTTGACGCCGGAGAACATGACGGCCTCCCAGGGCAGGCCCTCCTGAAGCTCCCCGTCTCCAACCATGGTAAACACATCAAAACTTCTGCCGCAGCGCGCAGCAAGGGCAAAACCCTGGGCTACGCAAATACCTTCACCAAGGGGGCCGGTAGAGGCGTGAACCCCAGGCAGTAAGGGGCCGGGATGGCCGTTTAAAAGACTGTCATGGCATCTGGAATTTATAAGGTACGATTCAGGAAAATATCCCAAGTCAGCATAGATGGATGCTAATGTTGCGACGGCGTGTCCCTTGCTGAGGACGAAGAGGTCCTGGCCCGGGCAGGTCGGTTGTTCCACATCGTAGTTCATTATACCGCCGTAATACAGGACCGTTAGTGGAATAGTTGCCGAGAACGCGCCGCCGATGTGAACACCCTTATCTACTGCTGTTTTCCCCTGAAGCAGGGTTAAGAGTCGAATATCCACATCCTTGATTTCCAATAGTTTAAGAAAGGCCCGCTTTCTGAGCCGTTCGCTTTTTTTGCATTGATCAAACATATAATCCCTCCAAATTAGCAGGCGCGGTTTTAAGCGCCAAGATAACCTCCGTCCACAGGGACAATGGCGCCTGAGATATAATCCGAGGCGGCGGAAGCAAGGAATACGGTTACCCCCTTAAGGTCGTCCGGCTTGCCCCAGCGGCCCATAGGGATACGGGCAGTGTGGGCCTTGCCCTGCTCGGTATTAATCATGTTCGCAGTCATCTCGGTGTCCATATAGCCTGGGGCAATGGCGTTAACATTGATCCCCTTGCCCGCCCACTCGTTGGACAGAGCTTTGGTCAATTGCATGACTCCGCCCTTGCTTGCGGCATAGGCAACGACGCGGCGGCTGGCCACAAATGAGGTCATTGAGGCAATATTGATGATCTTGCCGCTGCCCTGTTTAATCATAATTTTACCGGCTGCCTGGCACATGAAGAAAAGAGAGGACATATTGATATCGATTATCGATCTGAACTTGTCCTCGGGAAAATCAACGGCGTCGCTGCGGAATTGAATACCAGCGCCGTTGACCAATATGTCCAATCGTCCACCCAAAAGTTCAAGAGCTTTGGAGAAGGCAGCTTCGCGTGACTCCTGCTGGGCTATATTGGCATCTACGGAAAAGTAATTATTTCCGGCCCCGCCCAGGGATTTTGCAAGATCATGCACTTCGGAAGAAACATCCATAAGTACAACTTTTGCGCCGGCGTCGTGCAAAGCTACGGCCATGCCATAACACAGTCCGGTAGTCTTAGCCGCACCGGTAACGATAGCTGTCTTTCCCTTCAGCGAAAATAAATCCAGGATACTCATAATATTTCCTCCTTAAGCATCACGTCATATACCAGTATATCACACAATATCAGATTGTTAAATTCCCGCACGCATTGATATTCAAACCTAAAAACGCTATAATCTGATACAAAAAAAGCGGGGATATGGGAGGGGAGTCCGGGAGCCCATCGGCTCCTTTAAAGTTTTATGACGAATCAAAATCAAAAAGATGAGACGCAGGACCCTTCCGCCATTTTAGAATCTGTTTTATTTTCCGATCTTCTTCCGGGCGAAGCAAAGACCATAGTAAAAAGAACTGAAATTATATTGATACGAAAAGGCGGCCTGTTATTTTCTCCGGCCGAAAAGGCGGAGCATTTCTATTTGCTTTTGAGTGGAAATATCCGTGTTTATAAGCAGAATGACGGAGGCGCGGCAGGTCCGCCGGCGGCAAGTTTGCCGAGAGAAGATGAAATCGCCAGGTTTAATCCCGGTGATATAATCGGCGATTTTGATTTTGCCCGTGCCGCCGACTACGACGCTTATGCTGTAGCCCTTGAAGATTCAACGCTGATAATGTTCCCCGAATTTGGCCTCACGATGGACGACTTTGCCCTGGAAGAGCCCCACATTACTTCCAGAATCCTCCTCAATTCGGCGGTCATGGTAACGGGTCGTATAAAAGCCGCCAGGAAACTATTATTCCAGAGCGTCTATTGGGTTCGGGAGCTGCACCGCAAAATCCACGAAGATCCCGGTACCGGTCTTTGGAAACAGACCCTCCTTACCGAGGAAATTAACAGGATTCTTGAAAGGCCAATGGCTTTAATTTTGTTAAAACCGGATCGTTTTAAGACCCTGGTTGATTCCCTGGGACATGAGGCCGGGGACGAAGCGATGATAAAAATCGCGGCGATTCTTAAGGGCATTACCCGCAAACTGGATAAAGGCTGGGCAATGAGATTCAAAAGTAACGAAACCGGGCTTGTTGTAAATAAATGCGATGTCGCTGAAGCAAAATCTGTTGTTCATGCCCTTGCCGACGCTATTGCCGCCCTTCCGCATGTTCCGCTGGGAAAAGAAGACTTCCACTTTACAGGCAGCATCGCCTGGGCTGTCTGGCCCGTTGACGGTAGAACCTGGGACTCTCTTTTTGAGGGAACCTATAAACTCCTGATGGATACCTGGAAAGACGGAGGGAATAAGATCGTTCGCTACAAAAAGGAAAAGGCTATATGAATGATCAGGTCAATACGAGCATTTATAAGGTGCTGAAAAAAGCGGCCATTTTCTCGAACCTGAGCGGACTGGAGCTTGACGCGGTTGTTTCTTTTCTTGAGCCGCGAAGCATGAAGAAAGAGGAGGTTGTCTTTAACGAGGGAGCCATAGGGGAAGAAATGTTCGTCATTGTTTCCGGCCGTATAGAAGCCTGGGCAGCTCAGGCCGACGGTACTCAGCGATGGAGTTTTGAACTAAACCCTGGGGATTTTTTTGGTGAAATGGCCATTATCGCGAACGAAACCAGATCCGCGACAATAGTAACAAAGGAAGACACGGAGTTGCTTACCCTTCACGGAGATGATTTTTACCACATAGTTTTCGAGTACCCCATGATTGGGGCAAAAATACTAAATTCTATACGGAAAGTGCAAAATACATGGTTTGAACAAGTCTCGAAACACCTTGGCGATATTATGCGCTGGGGCGAGACTGCCCGCCGCCGGGCTGTCAGCGATGAGCTTACGGGTTTATACAACCGCCGCTTTCTTGAAGAGTCCGCAAGGGATCATTTCTTTCAAGGCACTCATGGCCTACGCTGCATTTCCCTGATGATGATGGATCTGGATAAAATACACGAAATAAATGACATCCATGGTACAAAAGTGGGAGATCTGATGTTCATTTCGATGGCAGAAGTTCTGCGCTTCGTTACCAGCGCAGGGGATATATGCGCCAGGCTTTCAGGAGACGAATTTGCCGTTCTCCTTCCGGACACCGGCACGGAAGAAGCAGTTTCGATTGCCGAAAAGGCAAGAGAAAAAATAGCTTCCCGAAAAATCTCGGTTCCGGCAAAGCCCAACAGTACAAGAAATATAGAGATAAGCGTCAGTACGAGTATTGGCATCGCCACTGCCCCGATTCACGCAAATAATTGGGAAAATCTGCTTTCGGCTGCCGACGGCGCCTTGCGTCAGGCTAAAACATCGGGAAGAAACAGGGTGGTAGTTGCCGGTTAACGGCGCTGGGGGGCAAAGTGTCAAAGTATATTGCAAAGAATTCCGAGCGTATCAGAAACTGGCCCGCATGGGTTCAGGAAGTCGCGTTAAAGTACGGCTCCAAAACCGCCAATCTGTATATCATTCACGGGAACATACGGGATTTTCTTCCGAAAGAAACCGAAGAAGGCGAATTCATTTTCGCCCAGATCCACCAGTACATCGCTGAAATTATTTTCGGAAACCAGGATATTATTGCCTATTTCAACCCTTCCGAGGGCGTTTCTTTTTGTACGGAGGGAATGGCCAGGGAATACGAGTCGTTTTTGACCAAGTGTTTCCCCAGCAGCGACACAGGCGATTTTGTTTCCAGGGAACCGGAGAAGAGTTTTTATTATCTTGAAAAATATTTTCTTATGCGGATCCCAAAGGATCGCAAAAATCCTTCTCCCCGTATGGTGCTTATTATTGATTACGCGGAGTACATCATTCCCGGGGGGGATATGCTGCGGCTCTCGGATGCCGATCGTTTTTGCCTTGTTACATTAAACCGCTGGGCAAATAACACTGATTTTACCGAGGGGGATGTTTCAATTATTCTTCTTACCGAGAATCTCGCCGATATTTCCCCACGGCTTGCCGCTTCATCTTCTACCGTAACGATAGAGGTGCCTTTCCCGGATGAAGCCGTGAGGGCAAGTTTTCTCCGTTCAAGAGAACGCGACGGGTATTTGGCGTTGGAGCGGGGGGTTACTACCGAGGGAGTCGCATCGGTTACAAGCGGCCTTAATTTAATGAACCTGGATCGGCTGGTTTTTGAGCGTTACGAGGAAGACAAAGCCCTGACCATGGAGTACCTCAGTCAGAAGAAAAAGGAAATGATTGAACAGGAAGCAGGCGGGCTTTTGGAGTTTATGGAAACCCGGTATAACCTGGATGCTGTTTCCGGCCATGACTTTGTCAAAAAGCAGCTCAGAAACCACGCCAAAGCAATAAAACGCGGTCAGAGCGAAGTAGTGCCGATGGGCTACCTTATTGCCGGTCCCATTGGTACCGGAAAGAGTTTCATGGTGAGCGCCTTCGCGGGTGAGATCGGAATCCCCATGGTTAAATTCCGAAACTTCCGTTCCAAGTGGCAGGGCGAGTCCGAATCAAATCTGGAAAAGGTGCTTAACATCCTCAAGTCCATGGCTCCGGTGGCGGTAATGATCGATGAGGCGGATGCGTATCTGGGCGACCGTGATCAGGAAGGGGACTCGGGTACCAGTAACCGTGTCTTTGCCCAAATAGCGAGCTTCATGGGGGATACCTCTTACCGGGGAAAGATCATCTGGTTTCTTATTACCTGCCGTCCCGATCTTCTTCCGATAGACCTTAAACGCCAGGGCCGGGCGGAGGAGCACTTTGCCCTCTTTTATCCGGAAACCCTGCCTGAAAAAGTAGCGCTCTTTGAAACCCTGGTAAAAAAGCTAAAGTTCGGGGTTCACACTTTTTCGATCCCGGATCTTTTTAAGAAATACGATCACGAAGTTTCCGGGGCGGAAATTGAGTCCATGCTGATAAGGGCATTGCAAAGGGCTGTAATGGACGGCCGGACAATGATCTCCAAACAGGACATGGAAGAAGTGATGGAAGATTTTATCCCGCCCCAGTACCCCCACGCAATCCGGCTTCAAAACCTTGTGGCGGCGGTGGAATGTACTTCCAAGAAGATGGTTCCCAAGCGTTTCCAGCTTGATAATTCCCAGATGGTAAAAGAAATACAGGAACTGAAGACTCTGCTGGGCGAAAGGAAGTAAAGCTTTATTTAACTCTGTCAATCCATACGCTGAACGCATGGCAAATAAAATTTGCCGATTTACTGGAATTTTTACATAAACTTGGAAATCAATTTTATTATCGTTTTTCGTGCTTCCTGTCTTTCTATTTCATCACTTTCAAAAAGTACGGCTGGATTAATCTGCAAGGCTTTGCAAATACTCAATAATGAAAATAAGTTGGGTGTTCTTTTTCCTGTTTCTATATAATTCACCTGATTTTGGGACAATCCCGCTTTGAAAGATAAGTCAATCTGGGAAATTCTACGCTTTTCACGTTCTTCCCTCAATCGGTTTGCAATATTTTTAATCTGTTCTGCTATATCAACCTCATTCTCCAAAGAGTCAGTATCAACCATATTTTGTGATTATTACCATCTTTTTAGGTTGACAAAATACATGATACGGTGTATTTTCACATCTATTTAGGTGTATTTGAATTAGTTTAGGAGACAAGCGTTTAGGAAAAACCCGGCATAGCCGGATAAAAAAATTATAAAGAGAGGTTTTTTATGAACAAGAAAGTATTGATGAGCCTCGTATTGCTCGCAATCATCGGGACAAGCGGCGTCTTTGCGCAAAGGGTTGGCGAATCCGTCCAGTTAGGCGGCCAGACTTACCGCGTTGAATCGTCGTCGAATGGCAGGGTGGTACTGCAACTCGTCCCCTCACTTGACGGCAATTGGGTTTTTAACAGCGTAGGATGGGAATTTGCTTTTAGCGGCAGTACTGCTACTATTACTTACATTAAACCTAATAGCGTTAGTGGTCTTTACTTGGATGGTGTAAACAAAGGCTATTATAAAGTCGGAGCCCAATATTACCGTAACCTAAGAAGCACCGGCAATTTAACATGGTCTGGGCAAGTACTTTATCTTAATTTTAACACTTCCAGTCCTAATGTCGCTACAGGCACAGGGTATGGGGATACAACATTAACCATGAGCCCGGACGGACAAACCCTAACTAGTAATACTGGTTCCGTTTTTACAAGAGATCCGGGTCCGAGACAGTATTAGCAGGGGGAATAGAGAGCAGGGAACGTGGAGCGTTGTTAGAAGGCATAGCGTATTAGCAAAACGCCTGTCTTGGTAACAACTACCCTAGTCCCTATTTGGTTCGTGGTCGAACCCTTGGTCATTTAAACTAACGACAGCAAAAGAAATTCTACTTTATCGCCATGAGCGCCAAGGAAATCAATTTTACCACTAACCACACTAACCGCGTACCTTCGGTACGACACGAACTTGCAGATAGATAAACTATTTTTAACCTTCAGATTCCATGAAATTAAGAAGGATCAAGAGGGGAACCTTCGCCCTTTGGGCTCGGTTGAAGAGCATGAGAGTTTTACGACAAATATCGGAGTGAGGGTTCGTGGCGTTCGTGTGGTTCGTGGTAAATTTTAAGAAACTAATAAAAAACTTAACTTATAGATATAAAAAACAATGCTGCCTCCCAATACTGCATTAGGGAGCGCGTAAAACTGATCGCGCTTCCTGTAATTTTTCGAGGAGGTTTTTATGAAGGCTAATACCGGTTCCAGCGTTGCCGTGGATCCCAAAGCGGCAGGGAAAGAAGCCGCGGAAAAAGCGAAAAACGGGCTTTCGGACATTAAAGTGGCGTTTGCCTATTCCAGCGTCGCCTATGATCAGGGCGCAATACTCAAGGGCATAGCCGAAGGACTGCCGGGGGTTCCGGTTCTGGGGAATACTTCCTTTACCGGCGTAATCACTCCAGACGGGTTTATCACCGGGGAAAAAGGCTTTGTCGGAATTATGGCGCTGGGCGGGAGCGACCTGACAGTCGGCGTGGCAGGCAAACCCAAAAGCGGCGATGCCAGGGCAACCGGCAGAGATGTCGCCAGGGAAGCCATGAAAAGCGTGGGGAAGTGCGGCGCTCCGGCTTATTTCTACATGGCCGCCTCTCCGGGGGAAGAGGAATTCTACCTTAAAGGCATAAGCGAAGTGATAGGCAGGGTTCCGTATTTCGGGGGAAGCGCCGCGGATAACACCATAGCGGGCGAATGGAAGCTTTTTGCCGGCAATCAGGTCTTTGCCGATGGCGTTACCGTCGCCTTCTTCTATACTGACAAACCTGTAACCAACCTTTATACCGGCGCTTACCGCGAAACCGGCGATGTGGGAATTATCACCAAAGTTAAAAACAACCGGACGCTGGTGGAAATTGACGGAGTTCCGGCGCTCAAGAAGTACGCGCAATGGGCCGGAGTTGATCCTGATTCCCTAAAGGGCGCAAATCTGCTGGTCTATACCATCACTTCTCCCCTGGGCATAAAAGACAGGCTGGGCGATCTAGCCGCAATCCGGCATCCCATGAACGGCAACGACGATTACTCAATGGCTATTGGCGCGAACCTTGCTGAAAAAACCGCGGTAATCAGAATGCAGGGATCTGTGGACGAGCTGATTTCGTCGGCTTCAAAAACAGTGGATGAATTGAAAGCCAGGATGAAGGCAGCGCCTGCGGCGTTTCATCTTGTTCATTGCGGCGGACGCAGGGCGGGAATCGGAGAGCGGATTGAGGAAGTTGTCCAGGGAGTGAAGAAAGCGGCGGGCGGCGTTCCCTTTATCATGGAATTCACCTTTGGCGAATATGGTTACGAGGATGACGGCAACAACACCACAGGCGGTCTCATGCTGTCTTACACAGGCTTTGCCCAATAAAGGGTAACAATAAGGAGCAAGAGGAAAAGCAATATGAAAATGATAATTGACGGAAAAGCGGTAGACGCTACCGGCGGGGCAACCATCCCTGTAACCAATCCGGCGACAGGCAAGGTTATCGACACAGTTCCCGCAGCCTCCGAAGCGGATGTCAAACTGGCGGTTGAAAAAGCCAAAAAGGGCCAGAAGGTTTGGGCCAAGGTTCCGCTTCATGAAAAAGGGGACATACTCCTGAAATTTGTCGCCCTTGTCGAGGAGAACAAGGAGAAGCTGGCAAGGACGCTCTCTGACGAAACCGGGAAGCCCATTACCGAAGCGCGGGGGGAAATTGCCAATATCCCGATAGCATTCAAGGGCTTTATCGAAAAAGCAAAGCATCTGTACGGCGAGGTCATCCCCAACGGGCAGGAAAAAAACCAGGAACACCACGTGCTTCTGACGGTGCGGGAACCGGTAGGCGTTGTGGCCTGTGTTATCCCCTTCAACTTTCCCTGCGATCTTTTTGATCAGAAAGTAGCCCCCGCGCTGCTTGCTGGTAACGCCGCCATTGTAAAGCCCTCGACGGATAATCCGCTGACTTTGTGCATGCTCACCGAACTGCTTGTCATAGCGGGGGTAACCAACGGCGCAATCCAGGTCCTCACCGGCAGGGGTTCCCAAGTGGGAAACTGGCTTTGCCAGAACCCGCACGTTCACGCGATTACCTTTACCGGTTCCACCGAGGTAGGGATCGAGACCTACAAAAACGCGGCAAGCCACCTTGCCCATGTCGCCCTGGAGCTTGGCGGCAACGACGCTTTTATTGTGTGGAAGGACGGGGATGTCGATCTCGCGGTGGAAGAGACGATCTGGGGACGTATGTACAACACCGGCCAGGTTTGCTGCGCTTCCAAACGCTTTCTGATTCACAACAGCCTGAAAGACGCTTATGCCCAAAAGCTGGTGGAACGGATCAGGAAGATCAAGTTCGGGGATCCCGCGGACGATGCTACCCAGCTCGGCTGCCTTATAAGCGAGAAGGCCGCAATGGAGGTGGAGCGGCAGGTGGGGCTCACAGTTTCCCAGGGCGGCAAGATCATTCTGGGCGGCATGCGGAACGGCGCTTTCTATGAGCCCACGGTAATTGTTAACGTGCCAAAGACCGCTGACGTTGCCAGAGACATGGAGATATTCGGCCCTGTGGTTCCGATCATCGGTTTTGACACTCTGGAAGAAGCAATGGAAATCGCCAACGCCTCCAAGTTCGGGCTCTGCGGTTGTATTTTTACCAGCGACATGAAAACCGCCTGGAAAACGGCGTCCCAGCTTGAATGCGGCGGGGTTATCATCAACGGCGCGAGCTTCTTCCGCAGCTTTGAGATGCCCTTTGGCGGCTACAAGTACTCAGGTGTCGGGACGGAAGGAGTACTGTCCACCTTTGACGAGGTAACGCTGGTTAAGACAATTGTGCTAAAGAACATTATCTAGAGAACGGCCAATATTTTTGCAATATCCCCGGCCTGGAGTTTACAATAATGACATTGTATTCATTGTGGCTGGGGTGTTTTTTGTTCAGTTTAAAAACGTACGTCACTATTCGTACCCTTGCATTTGGGAGTTTATGATACTACCATAACGGTATAGGAGATTGAAATATGGGAAAGAAAACATATTTGATAAACGGTAGGTATTACATCATTGATGATGAGACGGGAGATATAAAGAGCCTTACTGTAAATGATAATCAGAATATCCCGGTTGAAGATCTCAAACAATTGGTGAAAATTTTAGCGACTGAAAAAAAGTAGAAATATAACGGCCTTTATCTCAGCTCCGCCTGTATTTCTTCCTTCAACTCCCTGGCGGCTTTGCCAAGTTCAACCAGGCGGCTTTCCCTTTCCGAGCGGCGCTTGACTTCTACCTTCGGGCTTTCACCCGCGAGGTTTTTATCGCCGATTACAACCCTGTAGGGAATGCCGATTAGATCGGCGTCGTTGAACTTGACACCGGGCCTTTCGTCCCTGTCGTCAAGAAGGACTTCAATGCCCTGCCGGTCCAGATCTTCGGAAAGCCTGTCCGCCGCCGCCTTCACTGCCCCGTCGTATTTGATAGGCACTATGATGACGTGATAGGGGGCCACCGTTAAGGGCCAGATGATGCCGGCGTCGTCGTGGTGTTCTTCGATGATGCTTGCAAGGGTGCGATCAAGGCCGATGCCGTAACTGCCGCTTAGGGGGATCTGCCGTACTCCCTTTTCATCAAGATAACTGACGTTCATTGACTTTGTGTACTTGTAGCCTAACTTAAAAATGTGTCCCAGCTCGTTGCCTTTTTTCTCGTAAAGTTCCCCGCCGCAGAGAGAACAGCGGTCGCCGGCTTTTACCGTGCGCAAATCCGCGGTCATCCAGGCCTGGAAATCCCGTCCGTAGGCAACGTGCTTGTAGTGAAGGTCTTTGGCGAGAGCGCCCGTTACCCCGTTGTTAATGGCCGTAACGGTAAAGTCGGCAATTACCTTCAACTGGCTTAAACCAACGGGGCCCGCGAAACCGACGGGTGCTCCGGTCAGGCGCACCACGTCCGCTTCACCGGCAAGGCTCACTTCGGCGGCTTTTAAAAGGGCGCAGAGTTTGGCTTCGTTTATTTCCAGATCCCCTCGGATGCAAACGGCGTAAAAAGCTTCATCACATTCGGCGCCTTGAAGCTCTACTTTGACCGCCCTGTAAACGAGGGTTTTAATAAAGATCCTGGCGTCGGTTTCCAGAAAGGAGCAGAGTTCTTCTATGGTTTTTACATTCGGGGTGTCGATTTTCTCGACGGGGGGCGTGGAAGCCGCCGCGGCCACTGCCTGCTCCGTGGAAGATACAGGAGAAAAATCTGGCTTACAGTCGGCCTTTTCTACGTTTGCCGCGTAATCGCAACTCTTGCATAATAGCAGGGTATTGTCGCCGATCTCGCTTTCTACCATAAACTCTTCCGAGCCGCTACCGCCCATTGCGCCTGAATCGGCTTTAACGGAGATCACCGTCAGGCCGCAGCGTTTGAAAACCAGGCGGTAGGCGCGGCCCATGTCCTGGTAACTCTTTTCCAGGCTAGCCTCGTCCGCGTCGTAGGAATAGGCGTCTTTCATTACGAATTCCCTGCCGCGCATTACCCCGTAGCGCGGGCGGACTTCGTCGCGGTACTTGGTGTTTATCTGGTAAAGCGAAATGGGAAGCTGGCGGTAACTGGAAAGCTCATCCCGCACAAGGGCGGTAAAGGCTTCTTCCGCGGTTGGGGACACGACAAAATCCGCGCCCAGGCGGTTCTTTACCCTGAGCAGGGCTTCGCCCATGCTGTCCCAGCGCCCGGATTCCTTCCAAAGCTCCCCGGGAATAACCACAGTTGGCTTTATTTCCAGGGAGCCGATGGCGTTCATTTCTTCGCGGATGATCTGCTCCACCTTTCTGAAAGAACGCAGCCCCAAAGGCAGATAGGTAAAGAGGCCGTTGCCCAGCCGCCGGATCATTCCGGAGCGGAACATAAGGCGGTGGCTTACGATTATTGCGTCTGTGGGAACTTCACGCAGTGTCGGAATAAAAGATTGGGAATATTTCATACCTTATCATACCGGGAACCTTTAATAAATTCAATTTATATCCTGCCTAACCAAAAAATTGCCGCGTCAATACATGCCGTACAATGATTTTAGTCCTTATTTTGGCAATACTTTACAGTTTTTCAGGTTTTGAATAAGATTAACCAGTCCAATATATTGGGCTAAGGTTAGTTCATCAAAGTCAGGAGGACTTTTATTTATGAGAAAAAAAAATTTTCGGATGTCTCTGACAGTTCTGTCAGTGGCAGTTCTGTCAGTGCTGGTAGTGTGCGCTTTGACAGCCTGCGGTGGATCTTCAGGCAGCGGCGGGGCAGGCCGAAGCGGACAGCCTCAAAACGGGCCTATTGTTGACAAGGTTATCTTTAGTGTCCGAATGGACGAATCGCTTGCGGTCAGGGACGTAATAGCCGGTACGGCCGATGTCTACTGGCAGTCAGTTTCGCCGTCAATTCTGCGGACCCTTAGCGACGCTGACAGGGCAAAGCTTGATTTTTATTCGGTTCCATCCGGATCATGGTCGCTTATGGTCAACCCGATACCGAACAAAGCGCCGTATACTCATACCGTAAACGGAACTACGGAATTTAATCCTTTTGCAATTCGCGAGGTGCGTTTTGCGCTCAATTTTCTGATTGACAGGAAAAAACTCGTTGACGAGATCCTGTACGGGGCCGGCGAGGCTACCTTTACCGCGATGACGCCTGGACAGCCCGGTACTTACCGCTATAACCTGCTTGCGTCAAAATTCGGCTTCACGGCTACCGGTAACGAGCGCAAGGCCATTGCCGATATTGACGCCGCGATGACTGCCGCATCCAACCTTCCCGAGAACAGGGGAAAGCTGGTCAAGAGAGGCTCGTTCTGGCAGTACAATGGGAAAGACGTAAGTATTAAGTTCATAATCCGTGTTGACGATCCCAATGGAAGGCTGCCCGCCGGGCGTTATGTTGCCGACCAGATTGAAAAAGCCGGGATTAAGGTTGAACGCCTTGAATACGACCGTTCAAAAGCGGCAGGTCTGGCGTATTCATCAGATCCGGCAAGTTACGAATGGCATCTTTATACAGAAGGATGGGGCGCCGGCGCTACCCGCGCATGGTGGGATGTTTCTGTCAGCCAGATGTACGCTCCGTGGTTCGGCTATATGGCAGGCGGCGCCGAAGAGGATTACTGGAACTATACTAACGACCGCATCGACGAACTTACCAAAAAAGGTTATTTCGGCCAGTACCTGACCGAGGATGAATACTGGAAGGGAAATCTCGAAGCCACGGAACTCGGTCTTTACGACGCGGCCAGAATATTCCTTGTAACGCAGTTTGATAATTTTATCGCGAACAAAGCTCGTTTCAACAACCGTTTTGCCTATGGATTGGGCGATGGGCCGAATCACTGGTCCGTGCGTACAGCCGATGTAAAACCGGACGCCGAAGGCCAGTTCAAAGGGAAGAAGGTCCTGAGGGTCGTACAGTACTCCGCGCGCGGTTCTCTCTTCATGAACGCCTGGGATCCCGTCGGTACCGAAGGTTTCAACGACGTGTACAGCTCCGGCATCATGGCCGCTTGCTGCGATCCTTCGACCTTTTCAGCTCCTAACAGCGCCGCCGAAATTCCGTTAGCTTCAAAGTACGACGCGACAGGCTATAGGACCGCGCCGCAGATTCAGGAAGACGGCAGCATGGGCGGTACGATACCGGTTCCTGCGGAAGCGGTAATATGGTCGCCTGAAACCAATAGATGGGAAGCTGTAGGGAACGGCGTTACTGCCGCCTCGACAGGAACCGGCACAATCGTTCCCGCCAAATGGCAGAATGGGGAAGACGTCAGCCTCGTTGACGTGCGCTACTCTGGGGCATTTGCGCGGAAATTGGCGACCAAGCTAAGCGACGACGATAAATTCTACGATTCCGCCTATGCCTCATTCTATGAGGAAAGCCTTAAACAGGATAAAGGCTCTGTGTTCAACAGCGATGGCACGGTAACGAATTATGTAGATTTTTTCTTTGCTCCTGATGATTCCGTGACTCTTGCTTCGGTAGCCGCCGTCGGCTATAAGGCCGGAAATCCCGGACGTGAAAGCGTGGTTCCCTGGGAAATTTACGAAGCTTTGTTATACATGGTGGGCGAGGGTTCCGCGAGCGGTACCGTTTACAGCTTCAGCGAATCCGACGTAACAACCGAAGTCGATGTTATAGCCCCGGCCTGCGTCGCGGACATCAAGGCCAAGCTGCAGGAGTTTGTGTCCAAAAACCATGTTCCGGCCAGCATAAAGGACTTTATATCCGCGGCGGATGCCGTTAAGCGTTACAATGCGTCGATAGCTTTTATCAACAAATACGGCCACGCGTTAATCAGCAACGGGCCGTTTATCATTTCCGAAGTCAATACAACGGCGAACTCGATTACAATGGACGCCAACCGCAATTACTACCAGAAGAGCGACTACTGGCCGAATTACTTCAAGCAGGAAATCACAAGGATCGAAAACGTAAGGGTTCCGGCGAATCCTTCAAAGTCCAGTGACGCGGTCTTTGAAATCAGCGTTTCCAGCTTTGTGTATCCCGAAGCTGATACAACCCCCCTTTCCAACAGAGGCAAGGTGGAGTTAAGGCTTCAGCTTCCGAACGGATCCGAAAAGGTGTATAACGCGCAATTCTCCAGGAACGGCCAGTTCACCGGGACCATCCCCGCAAGCGACATGGCAAACCTGGCTGCAGGGCAGTCATACACAGTTGTAATCATGTCGTCTATAGCCGACGAAGCCCCGTCTGTCGCGGTGGCGGATTTGGTTCTGTTTTAGTAATTTTGTTTTCCGCGGCGTCGAAAAGGGCGCCGTGGTTTTTACTGTAATTATTTAAAAACCGTTTTTTAAATGTTGGAAGGTAGAAATATGTACAAGTGGTATGCGCTTAAGCGTATTCTTCGCGGAGTGGTCATGTACGCCCTTCTGATCCTCCTTTTTTCCGTGTTGTTTAATTCAGTCAATGAGACGACTCAGAGAACGCAGATAAACGAGCAGGTTAAAATGGAATCCATGCGTTTATCCAATATGCGGCCTGAGCAATTACTGGCGTGGAGAGCCGAGAGAGAGGCGCAGTTGATAAGTCTGTACAAACTTGACAGGCCGTTTGGCGAACGAATTATTTTCCGCACGGTAAATGTGCTGACCTTCAATTTCGGAAAATCCACGCACATTAAATCAGCAAAAGGCGAGCAGGATGTTTTGACCATCATTCTGGAAGCTCTGCCCAAAACAATGCTGCTGTTTACCACCTCCACTGTGTTTGAGCTTATCATAGGTATAACGCTGGGCTTGTTAAAAGCCAGAAAACCCGGCGGCAAGCTGGACAAGTCAACCAGCTTTGTAACCATGATAGTATACGGAATGCCGGCCTGGTGGCTGGGTATGATGCTCATACTTTTGTTCGTATATACTTTCAAAATATTCCCGTCAGGCGGCGTCGTATCAACCCCCACGCCGCTGGGCTTTGCCGGGTTTCTTGACAGGATTTGGCATATGATTCTGCCTGTAACAACGCTTGTCATTATTTCTTTCTGGAGCCTGTCGTTCGTTATACGCAATATTGTGCTTGGGGTTTTACAGGAAGATTACATCATGAGCGCGAGGGCGCGCGGCATAGGGGAAAAATCGATTCTGTTCGGGCATACGCTTCGCACATCTGCCCCTCCAATTGTGACAATGGCCCTTTTATCTCTTTTGGTTTCCTTTTCCGGAGCGATTATTTTCGAGGGAATATTTTCATGGCCGGGTCTTGGCAACCTGTACTGGATTGCCGTTCAGCAGAACGACATCCCCGTCTTGATGGGCGATCTTGCCATGTCAACGGGGATATACCTTGCGGGGCTTATTTTCCTTGATTTGATATACGGCTTCCTTGATCCGCGCATCAAGGTCGGAGGCAAGGCATGAAACGATATTTCATGTTCGATTTTGGTGTGCGGCTATAAAGCCGCACTAAATAGAGGTTAGCATGAACATAAACGACAGCATCCAGCGTTTCAAGGAATTCTGGAACGATTTCAAAAAGGAAAAGTCGGGGCTGGTGGGCCTTGCCATTCTCGCGCTTGCGGTCTTGATAGTTATTTTTGAACCTCTTTTCCTGCCGTTTAAAGACGTGAGTAGAAATTGGCGAAATATCACTTACTGGGAAGACAATCCGGCAGCCGCGCCTCCGGTTTGGACCAACCTGTTTTCAAGGCAAAAATCGGCCACCTCAAGCCGCCTCTTTGATCCGGAAACCAGCGAAGCCGACGATCCGGATTATGGCCGGGTTTTGGTTTATACATTCTATTATAAGTATAACTTCGACAGGCCGCCGCTTGATTTAATTCTGAGGGCAACCGCGAACGGCAGGGTTCTTATGAACATCGACATTGAAAGGCCGGATGGGGAAACCATTCACCTTGGGCGTGTATATAAAGAAGGGCTCCAGAACGATCCACTGCGCTTTTCGGCGGACGGGGACGCCCGCGCTATGGTCTACGATTTTGCCAGCTGGTTTGCCAGCTCTTCATCAATCTCGCGATCAGGCGGCCGAAGCGCCATACGCCCGACAAACGTTATTTTTTCAGAAACAGGCCTCAATATGCTGGAAGAGCGTCTTCCGCTTAAAGGCAATTACAAGTACATCGTAAAGATACCGAAGCAGTTTCTTGCGGACGCGAACAACTATGTCGTTGATCCTAAGCTTTACATAACGGGAAGAGTATCCGGGGCGCTTGGTACCGATACCCTCAAGCGGGATATTTTTTCAGGCGTAATCGCAGGGTTAAAGTGGGCTCTGTTCATCGGGTTTGTAACGAGCGTGATTGCGGTTTTCATCGGGGTTATGTACGGCATAGTCGAAGCGTATTTCGCGGGTTTTACCGATACGGTCATGTCGTTTGTTTTTGAGCTGTTCGTGTCCATTCCGATACTTCCCATACTCATAGTTATGTCGGCGATCTTCAAACCGAACATATGGGTCATAATTGCCATATTGGTAGTTTTTTCCTGGGTGGGGCCTGTAAAGACCGTGCGTTCCATGGCCTTGCAGATTAAAGAGGAAACTTATATTGAAGCGGCGAAGGCCCTTGGCTCCGGCAAATGGAGGGTCATTTTCAAACACATGGCGCCCCTTTTGCTTCCTTATTCGTTCGCCGACATGGCCCTGAGCGTTCCGGGCTTCATCGTTTTTGAGGCTTCCCTTTCGCTCCTGGGGCTCGGAGACCCGACCATTGTAACATGGGGGCAAATTCTGCACGAAGCGCAATCTTCCGGGGCTACGCTTAACGGGCTTTGGTGGTGGATAGTCCCTCCTGGCCTTTTTATCGCCATCATGGGAATGACCTTCGCGTTTTTGGGATTCGCGATGGACAAGATCCTGCATCCCAAGCTCAGGACGAGGTGACATATGGCAAAGCAACAGGAAAAACTGCTTGAAGTTAAAAATCTGAAGCTGTACTACCATACGTCTAACGGCGTAGTCCGGGCGTTGGATGATGTCACTTTTGACGTGTATAAGGGAGAAACCCTGGGCCTTGTGGGGGAATCCGGCTGCGGAAAGACAACCACAGGAGCCGGCCTCCTCAGAATGCCTTCGCCTCCCGGACGTATTGAGGAAGGTTCGCAAATTTTGATAAACGGCCGCGACATAATCCCGCTTGGCGACAGGGAAATTCGAAAAACTGTCCGCTGGACGGAAGTCGCCATGGTATTTCAGGGCGCTATGAACTGCCTGACGCCGGTGTACACCATTGGCAGTCAGATGATGGAAACGCTTAAAGCGCATACCGAAATTGAAAAGGAAGAGGCGCAGGCCTTAATAAAAGAATATCTGGGCTATGTCGGCCTTCCTCCCGATATTACCGGACGCTATCCCCACGAGCTTTCAGGCGGAATGAAACAGCGCGTTGTAATCGCGACGGCGCTGTTCCTCAAGCCGAAACTCATCATACTTGACGAACCGACGACGGCGCTCGACGTTATTGTCCAGGCGCAAATTATAAATTTATTGAAAACCCTGAAAAAATCTTTCGATTTGTCGTTCATCTTTATTACCCACGATCTCGCGCTTGAGGCCGAGGTAAGCGACAGGATCTGCGTGATGTACGCCGGAAAAATCGCGGAGCTTGGCACAAACGAGCAGATTTACGGGAAAAAGGGACTGTTGCATCCGTATACCGAAAAGCTGCTTAACGCGACTCCGCTGCTCCGCAAAAAGGTCGATTCGCTTTCATACATCCCCGGAGCGCCGCCCGATCTCATAGATCCTCCGAAAGGCTGCCGTTTTCACCCACGCTGCCATGTGGCGGAAGAGCGGTGCAAACAGGAAGAGCCGCCGCTTGTCGAGACGGAAGACGGGCACTGGATTTCATGCTGGAGGTGCGGAAAATGAGTGACGCCAGTGAAAACAAAGATGTAATACTAAAGCTATCTGGCTTAAAGAAGCATTTTTCTCCGCACACAAATCTGCTGGAGATGGTCGGCGGCAAGGTGAAGAATCCCATCAAGGCCGTTGACGGCGTAAGTTTTGAAATCAGGCGCGGCGAGATATTCGGTCTGATAGGCGAATCCGGCTCAGGAAAAACCACGATAGGCAAGCTAGTGATGAAGCTGCTTGATCCAACTAGCGGTGCAATTCATTTTAACGGCGAGGACGTTACAAAAACCAGCGCGGAGCGAACGCAAAGCTACCGCCGCCAGGTTCAGATGATCTTTCAGGATCCCTACGCTTCCATGAACCCGCGTTTCAAGGTGCGCGACGTGCTAGAGGAACCGCTTATCATCCATAAAATCCATGGGTCAATGGCGGAGCGCGAGAAGATGATCATCAAGGCGCTTAACGAAGTCAAACTTAACCCGCCTGAAGATTTTATCGGGCGTTACCCGCACATGCTTTCAGGCGGGCAGAGGCAGCGGGTCGCCACGGCGCGCACGCTTATCCTCAACCCAATGCTATTGGTGGCGGACGAGCCCGTGTCGATGATCGATCTTTCGACCCGCGCCGAAATTCTTCACATGATGAAGGATGTGCAGCGGGATCTGGGTTTGAGTTACCTGTACATCACGCACGATCTTTCCACGGCGCGGTATTTCACCGACAGAATCGCCGTAATGTATCTGGGCCGCATCATGGAGCTGGGAAACGCAGACGATCTCATCGACAGGCCGATGCACCCTTACACGCGCGCGCTTATCGAGGCGGTTCCCGAACCGGAAACGGGCAAGGTCGGCGTCATAAAGAACCTGCCCATACACGGCGAAATACCGTCGCCGGCCAACATCCCGCCCGGCTGCCGTTTCCACACGCGCTGCCCCCTCGCTAAAGCTGAGTGTTCCAGCGGAGATGAGCCAGAGCTCCACGATTTGGGCAACGGGCATTTTCACGCGTGCAGGTTGACGGACTGAGATTAGTAAATTTATTGATCTCGATATTGCCTCGGTGTTAATCCGATTTCTTTTTGAAAAATAGACGTAAAATAACTGGGACTTTGGAATCCACAGGCCATTGACACTTCCAATACGGACCTATTGCTTTCCCTTAGCATATCACAGCTTTTTCCAATGCGATAGCCGGTTAAATAAGCGTTAGGAGTTTGTCCGATATATTCACTAAAAAGCTGACAGCATTTGCTTCTGCATACAGAGCCAGCCGCCGCAATATCATCAAGCGTAATTTTGTTTCCATAATTGCGGAATATAAAGCCTGTCATGTTTCTGATTGCCACCCAGGATTTAGCATCTAAATTATTATCTCGCTGTTTTAAGGATGAATGTAAATTCTCCGCCGTACAGGCGCAAAGTGAAGTAACCAGCGATAACATATACAAAGGATTTTCTTCGCTTTTATGTATTTCATTAAAAATGTGTTTTATCGAGCTTAGAATATTCATTTGCCATTGCTTGTCACCTTGCTCATTAACCGTAAGCAAAATGTAATCATCCGTATAGAAGCCAAATTTCAATTCACAATATGCTTTGCCAATAGGTGTATTCTCCCCCAGCACAATGGGGTGAACCACAAGAACGATATACGAACAATCGGTTTTGTCGTCCGAGAAGCCGTAATGCAATCGTTTGCTGTTGACGAAAATACCCTCACCTTTGCTCATGTGCAGAGTTTGTCCGTTTACAAAATAATCCATCGCGCCGCCAAGAATCAAAATGAACTCTAAATCCGGATGCCAATGGCAGGCGGCGGCATACCTGTCGAAGTGGCGCAGCTCCCCTTTGCGGGCATAGATGGGAAAACCGGGCAAATTATAATTCAAGCGCTCGGACATATCCGAAAAAACCTCAAGTGCCATTTTACCCTCTCAAAAAAATACGATATTGATATTATTTTATACAAAAATTACAGATTTATCAAATATTCCATACAATAATGATATAATTATTAGAAGGCACATTTTGCAAAATTCCAGCGATTCTACAATCTCTTTTAATCACAGTTTCCGCCGCGCGCTTATCGCGCTTGTTATTCCAATTGCCCTGCAAAATTTGATTTCGGCAACGGTTCACTCGGCGGATATTGTCATGCTCGGTAAAATAAACCAATCCGCAATGTCCAGCGTATCGCTTGCGAATCAGATAACCTTTGTTCTGACGCTGTTTTATTCTGCGCTGGCAAACGGAGCGGGTATTCTCGTGGCCCAGTATTGGGGCAAAAAAGACACGGTTACTATCAGGCGGGTATTAAGCATTGCCTGCACATTTTCAGCTTGCGTATCTTTTGTGTTTTTCGCGGTTTCAATTATTTTTCCGGCTGCCCTTATGCGAATTTTTACCAACGACGCCGAACTGATTATGTATGGCGCAAAATATCAACAGGTAATTTCGTTTACTTACCTCGCCATGAGCTTATCACAAATGTATCTTGCCGTAGCGAAAAGTACGGAAAGGGTACGTTTCTGCGCGATTGTCAGTTCAACGAGCCTGTTATTGAACATAGTCCTTAACGCCGTGAGTATTTTTATTTTGTTTCCCAAAGATCCGGAAAAAGCCATTATCGGTGTGGCTATGGCTACTGTCATCGCGCGAATTTTCGAACTTGTATGTTGCATAGTACATTCTCTACGGAATAAAAATATTCGATTCCGCCTGCCGGTACGCGACGAAACTCAAAAAGTGCTTTTGTCAGATTATGTCCGTTACACAGGTCCGGTATTGGCAAATTATGTTACATATGGCGGCGCGATAGCGGCAACTGTAGTGATCATCGGGCATGTGAATTCAGACATGGTAGCGGCTAACGCAATCGCCAGTGTAGTCAGGAATTTGGCTATCGTGGTATGCGGCGGTATTGGAAACGGCGGAAGCGTCCTTGTGGGGAAGTATCTGGGCTCCGGTGATTTACAATCAGCCAAAAAAGCCGGAAACAGGATATACCTATACGCTTTGCTTTTTGGGGTGCTGGCGGGAATCACAATCTTGCTGACAAGACCGCTGATATTCGGCCTCATTGATATAAATGCAACAGCGAAAGGTTACCTGGATACAATGCTCGCCTTTTGCGCCGTTTACTGTATCGGCAAGTCGGTAAATTCCACGATAATTGGCGGAATATTCTGCGCGGGCGGCGATTCCAGATTTGGTTTCTGCTGCGATGCCATAGTAATGTGGGGAATTATCATACCGTTAGGCCTTTTATGCGCCTTTGTATGGAACGTGCCTCCTGGTTTATTGTACATAGCATTATGCTCTGATGAATTTTTCAAAGCGCCTGTTGCTTTAATAAGGTTTCTTAAATACCGGTGGTTAAAGAATATCACAAGGGATTTAGCATAAAGAAAGGAGAGTAATTATGACAATTAAAGAAAGAATGGCTTGCTGCCAATTATTCACGGATCACGATGAGCATTACCCCGAAGAAGCGGAAGAACTGGCGCGCGCGCGTCAGCGGGGCAAAACGCTCTGTTATGAGATCAACCGCCTGCACCCCGATGACATCAAGGGCCGCTTTGCGCTAATGAAACAGCTTTTCGGCGCAATGGGCGATCGTGTCTGGATGGAGCCTCCGATTTACATGTCTTACGGCAGTAATACCTATTTGGGTGATCGCATTTACATTAACTTTGGCCTTACTGTAGTTGACGATTACAAGGTAACAATTGGGAATCATGTCATGTTCGGCCCCAATGTAACCATCGCCGTAACAAACCACCCTGTGCATCCTGACATGCGCCGCAAAGGCGGCATGTTCGCCCTGCCGGTGGTCATTGAGGACAATGTCTGGATCGGCGGCGGCGCGGTAATCGCACCAGGCGTTACGATTGGTTCCGGCAGTGTAATCGGCGCGGGCAGCGTGGTAACCAAAGACATTCCCGGCAACGTGATTGCCGTTGGAAACCCCTGCAAAGTGTTACGCGAAATAACGGAACGCGACAGGGAATATTATTACAAGGATATGCGTTTCGATCAGGTTGAATGGTGATGGAGATATATGCATAAACGATAATATAATCTCCTGCATGAGTACATAGAAAAACTCCGTATTTGTCGCGCATTTGTCGCGCTTTATCTGCTAAAATATCCGAATGACAAACATAATGGGCGCATTCGTAAGATCCCATCTCAGGACTAAAATCATCAGCCTGGTTATCGCAATTTGCATATTCGCGTTATTGGGAATGTCGATAGCAAGTTATATCACCATTAAGAAGATGTCGGAATACTCCGCAAGGACGAACACGGCTCTTGGAGATGGGGCGGCTGACAGCGCAAGCGACGCATTAATAGAACAGGCGCATAATTTTTTAATGATCATTGCGCGGCAGTAGTCCGTTAATTGCAATGCCATGCTGGACACATTCAAATTCGACGTGGAACTTCTTGAAGGCGTGGTAACTGACATATTCAATAACCCGCAATATTACAGTCTTGGCCGCCCGGTTATCAGGCCATCCGAAACGGTAAAAGGCGTTTATTCAGGCACATATATCCTTCCGGAGTCCGTTCCCATGACTGGAAAAATAAGGCAGGAACTAAATCTGTTAAGCAACCTGGGCTTGTTGCTGCCAACGCTGACCAACAACCCGGACATTATCGAATTTTATGCGGGAATGGAAAGCGGCTTGTTTTATAACTATACCCCGCTTATCTACAATGATCCCAAATACGATCCCAGAACACGGCTCTGGTATACCCTTGCGGTCGAACAACCCGGCAAAGTGATATATACCGAAGTGTATGAAGATGCCCTCGGCTCGGGTTTAGTCGCAACCGTGTCAAAAGCCATTTTTGACGGGAAAGGAACCTTGTTAGGCGTAGTTGCCCTCGACATCATGCTGGAGAATTATCAAAAACTTTTATTGGAAACGCGCATCCTAAAATCCGGCTATGCGTTTATCATAAACAACGATGGAAAGTATATATTTCACCCCGACATGGATACGCAAGGGTTTCAGCCCAACATACCTCAAGCCCCGCCCGGCTCGGAAACAGCCGTAGGCTATCGAAGGATGATGAACGGCGAAACAGGCTTTTTCACGGTTGAAGAAAACGGCGGACAATATTTTGTCGCGTTCAGCCCCATATCCGTAACAGGCTGGTCGGTAGGCGTTACCGTAAATAAGGATGAGCTTCTATCCGCGCTTGGAATGCTTTCAACACGGATGGCCTCCCTGACAGGAGAAGCAAAAAAAAATATAGAAATAATGTCCAATCAGACAATAATGACTTTTATCGCTATTTTTACTGCCGTTGCCGTTATGGTCGTCTTTTTGTCAGTTTTCCTTACATCTATCATATCCAAACCCATTCAAAAATTGACGGAAGAAGTAGTACAAATAGGCGCTGGCCATTTAAACACAAAGATAGAAGGCAATTACAATGTCGAGTTTGACAAAATCAAGGACGCAGTAAACTCTATGGCCTCAGACATAAAAGAATATATGGAAGGCAAGCTTCAGGCGGAGCGCAAACTTGCCGAAAGCCGCATTGGGATCATGCTTTCCCAGATACAGCCGCATTTTTTATACAACGCCCTGGCAGTCATATCACGGCTATGCGATAAAGACCCCGCCAAGGCAAAAGAAGCGACATTAAGTTTTTCCGATTACCTAAGGGGAAACATGAATTTATTGGAGAGCGCAGAGCCGATTCCTTTTGAAAATGAACTAAACCATACCATAGGCTTTATGAACCTGGAAAAGGCCATGTACGGCGAAGCGTTAAATGTAATATACGATATACAAGCAAAAGATTTTAAGCTTCCGGCCCTTACTGTGCAGCCCATTGCCGAAAACGCAATCAAGCACGGCATAGGGAAAAAGGAAGGCGGCGGCACTGTTAAAATTTCAGCGGTAGAAACGGAAAGCTATTATTTTGTCGTTATTTCAGATGACGGCGTGGGGTTTGACTCTGAGAAAATGGCTAACGGGATTTATCCCGATGACGGAGAGCAGCACATTGGAATTAACAATGTCCGGCTAAGGCTTTTAGCACAATGCGGCGGCTCGCTTGAAATAAAGGGCAAACCTGGCGTGGGGACAACCGCTACAATAATAATTCCGAAGCAGGTTAAATATGCGTGAGAAAAAAGTAAGTTTCAAAATCAAGGTATTAGTCCCGATATTGGCGATATTTATCGTTTCCGTTCTGATCATCTCATTTATCAACTACAGGCTGCTGGACTCTTCTGTGGAAACGAAAACCAACGCCAATATGGAAATTTTCGCCGACAGCATTTTGGCGCAGATCAGGCATTTGAATATCATACTTGACGCCACCAAACAAACGCTAAAAGAAAACCATATAGCAATAGCGAAGACTGTCGTGGATATACTGGACAGCACACCCGGTCAGATATCGTCTGAAAAATTACTGCGGATTGCGGAACCGCTGGATATAATAGAATTGAGCGTTGCCGATTCAAACGGCATCATTACAGCCAGCAGCGTCCCTAAATACATAGGCTTTGATTATAAGCTATACGAAACCACGAGCATTTATATGAAGCTGGCAGACGGAACCCTGACCGAGCTAAGCGAGGAACCGCGCGCGTCCGTGTTCGAGGGCGATGTCGGCGATATAAACCATTATACCGGCGTTGCGCGGAAAAACGGCGGCTTCGTCCAGATTGGCTTCAACGCGAATGTAATCGGCAAGCTGCAGGAAGAAATAAATATTTTCAAGACCATAAAGGAGGCGAAAATAGGGCAAAACGGTTTTGGCATGGTGCTGTCGAATGGTTTTATAATAGCCCACCCTAACGGTGATCTGTCAAATGTATCCGGCGAGGATTGGTATAAAACAGTAAGCTCTGGCGACGGATTTGCGTGGCTCAATATAGACGGCAAACAATATTACGTCGGCTACAAAAATGAAAACGGCAATACCGTCGTCGCCCTTGTGCCGGAGCATGACTATCACCGGGAACGCAACCGCCTTCTGCTTGATTCGGTAACGCTCCTGCTCATAACGGTCGCCGTCATAACCGTCGTTATTTATCTGGTTGTGGGCGGGCTTCTCCGCCATGTTAAATACCTTGTTGCAGGGATCGGAAAAATCGCCGAAGGCAATTTAGACGCAAAAATTGAGGGCAATTTTAATGACGAGTTTGACAAAATCAAGGATGCCGTGAACTCTATGGCTGCGGACATAAAAGAATATACGGAAGGCAAGCTTCAGGCGGAGCGCAAGCTTGCCGAAAGCCGCATTGGGATCATGCTTTCCCAGATACAGCCGCATTTCCTATACAACGCCCTGGCAGTCATATCAAGGCTTTGCGATAAGGACCCCGCCCAGGCAAAGGAAGCGACAAAAAGCTTTTCCGATTACCTAAGGGGTAACATGAATTTATTGGAGCGCACAGACACGATTCCTTTTCAAAATGAGCTAAACCATACCATAGGCTTTTTGAACCTGGAAAAAGCCATGTATGGCGAGGCGCTGAATGTAGTATATGACATACAAACAATAAATTTTAAGCTTCCGGCGCTTACCGTACAGCCCATCGTTGAAAACGCAATCAAGCACGGCATAGGAAAAAAAGAAGGCGGCGGCACTGTAAAAATTTCGACAGTAGAAACGGAGAGCTATTATTTTGTCGTTATTTCAGATGACGGCGTGGGGTTTGATTATGAGAAAGCCGCCAATGATGGAGAGCAGCACATCGGAATTAACAATGTCCGGCTGCGGCTTCTCGCGCAATGCGGCGGCTCGCTTGAAATAAAGGGCAAGCCGGGTGCTGGTACAACCGCTACAATAATAATCCCAAAAATCGGCAACCAGGAGGCTAAGGCAACATGAACATATTCGCAATAGACGATAACGTTCTGGCCCTGGAAGAGCTTGTTTCGTCAATAAAAGAAGCCTGCCCCCATGATGAGGTTCACAGTTTTTCCAAGCCGTCCGAACTGCTTGACTTTGCAAAAGAGAACGTATGCGACATAGCTTTTTTGGACATTGAAATGTGGGGGATGAACGGCATTGAGCTTGCGCAAAAGCTTAAAGAAATTCACGGCAATATTAACATCGTATTCGTAACCGGATATTCAAAATATGCCCTCGATTCCTATACGGTCAAGGCAAGCGATTATGTAATGAAGCCTGTTACCAAAGAAGCGGTCAAAGAGGCTCTGGAAAACTTACGCTGCCCCGTCAAAACAGAATCCGAAAAAAGGGTGCGTGTGCAGACCTTTGGCAATTTTGAGGTTTTTGTTGATGAAAACCCTGTCTTGTTTACCCGTTCCAAGACAAAGGAATTATTTGCCTACCTTGTAAGCCGCAAAGGGGCGTTATGCAACAACAATGAAATAATTGCCGTAATATGGGAAGACAAAGACGATTCTCCCGCCACGCAAAGCCACTTCCGGCATTTAGTGGCGGATTTAATCAAGACGTTTAAATCTTTGAATGTCGAAGACATAATAATCAGAAAATGGAAACAATTAGCCGTTATGCCGGATAAGCTGTCATGTGATTTTTATGAAATGCTTAACGGCAACGCAAAGGCGGCTGATTCCTACGCAGGCGAATTCATGGCGCAATACAGCTGGGCGGAAATTGACGCCGCTTATCTGCAAAGCAAAAGAAAATAATTTTTAATTTGTCGCGCTTTTGTCGCACTAAAATTTAAAAATTTTTGTAAAAACCATCTTTATTTGTCGCACATTTGTCGCGCCCTGTTTTGTACAATTTTCTCATATTTTAATCAGAAGGGGAATCAAAATGGCTGTGACTGTTAGTAGTACACCGACAATACTTGTTCTCGATGAAATGCAGGTAATGTTGGATACGATTACCGAAATGCTCAGTAATTACTATCATGTAGTAGGAGCAACCAATTTCAGCGCCCTGTTGAAGGCAATCGTCAATTCCAACCCCTCGTTGTTTTTGCTGGATACCGAGTTGTCGAAACCGTCATTTTATTCAGTTACGAATACGGAAATTACAAGCGGTTTCGACGTGGCGAGGCAGATCCGCAAAATGCCCAGATTCTCTAAAACTCAGATTTTATTTATGACGGCGACCGCGAAAGCGGAGACTATCACCAATGCGATTAAAAGCGGAGGGGGCGGCGTTATTATTAAACCGCCGAGCAAGGTTGTCTTGTTGGGAAAGATTCATTACCTGTTATCGCCGGTAACGATTACAATTGAGCAAACAGAAAAGATTTTAACCGGAGACACGAAATTTTCCCAGTTAGCATTTTCCATGCTGATTACGCGCATGAAAACGCTTTATGCCAAATATCCGACAGAGCAAACACTGCAAACTTTTGCCGAGGAAATAACCGAGTTTGTTGAAAAGTCCAAGGTGCTTATGGCCGCAGACTATGAAACCATTTGCAAATTATAAGGAGAAGAAAAATGTTGGTATCTTATGAAACGGCATCACAATTAATTGAGGGCGGGAGGCTGCTCCATATTGCGGGGACAGAGGCTCTGCTTAAAAAACTTCCTAAAGGAAAATGGATCGGCGGTTCCACGGAGTATTTCATGGCAAAGGAAGGCGGCAAAGTTTCCGGCGATTTATTGTTTGTCACGGATTTTTCTAAGGCGAAGTCCGTCTATGAGAAATTCAAGATTCAATCCTATGACGAAAAAAGCATCCGCAAAGTTTCATCCGACGCTTATGAAAACGGTTTTACAATCCTGATTGTGCCTTTTGACAGCGCAGTGCATAAGGAATACGCGCAAAACGCAGTCGGTTATGAAAATATGTTTATGCGCCGCATTGCAGGATGGATCTCCGGCCTGAATCTGGGCAAACAGGGACAAACGCCTGTAGCGGTCAACGGGCTTACAGGGGAAGCATTTTCCGACAAAGCGGTCGCGCTTCATTTGCAGACTAAAGAGGACAAGACCGTTTCCGTCAACATCATCAATATTTTTGAACAGGATACCGATTCCCCGATAATCGAATTTACCGAAGAAGGCTTTCATGTTAAAAAATGCCTTGTAAACGGAAAAGAGCTTGCTTTTGCCGACTATATAGCAAAAAACAAAATAGACACAAAGATGCCGATTGTGGGGGATTATTCGGGAAGCGGCGTTAACATTTCATTCAAGTCAATTGAAAACGGGGTTGTTAATTTTTACGCGCCGGTATTTCAGGGAATAAAGTACAGGATTGCCAAACCCGTATCCGACTATGTGGCTTTGTTTAACAAATACATATCTGAACACACGGATGAAACATCCGTATTCTCATGCAACTGTATTTTGAATTTCCTCTACGGCAATCTTGAAAACAATAAAATTGAAGCGTTTGCGG
>Ga0268262_10001203_pt1 | contig 32682 bp, 26 predicted proteins | sample TergutNc150P3_FD_190354 | JGI IMG/M metagenome (GOLD analysis project Ga0268262, IMG submission 190354) | Nasutitermes corniger P3 segment gut microbial community from laboratory colony in Florida, USA - Nc150 P3 (SPAdes) (version 2) | ecosystem: Host-associated > Arthropoda: Insects >... | reverse complement strand
CCCCCATTTTTTGCATGTCATAACTCGTTGTAAATCAAGGACTTACGCCGCCTCACTTAAGACCGCGTATCCTATCGCAATGATAGGATATATTGTGTTTGCATTAATGCTTGTCATGCCGCTTACTGTACAGGCCAAAAAAGTGGAATCGGAAAAGGCCCAAAAGGTGGCGCAACGCTTCGCGGAATCAAAACGCGGGCCGCAAGCCCAAAAAGGTGTCCGCTTAAAGCATATCGGCAAAAGGCAACGACAGGGGCAGGGCGGCCGCCCCGGACGCCCGGGTACCGGGCCGCAAGGCGGGCAGGAAGATACGCTGTACTACGTCTTCAACATAGACGCGGATTCTTCTTCCGAGGGCGGCTTCATAATCGTGGCCGGGGACGACGTGGCGAAGCCAGTGCTCGGATACTCCGACGAGGGCGGCTACGACGAGAATAATCTGCCTCCTGAATTTGTCTACTGGATGGACTTCCTGCAAGATGAAATTGCGTATGCTCAAGAACAAAATATCCCGCAAAGCGAAGAAATCCAACAAGAATGGGACGCGTTCCTATCCGGAAATCTACAACTGCGCAAAACGACCGCCGCCGTCGCGCCGCTTATACAGACCAAATGGGATCAGGGCGGTCCGTATAACAATATGTGCCCCAAGGATGGCAGCAACCGCAGCGTTACCGGCTGCGTGGCTACCGCTATGGCGCAAATAATGAAGTATTACAACCATCCGTTGCGAGGTATCGGACAGAGCAAAGCTTATATAACAGACAAGAAGAAAATAAACGTGCCATCCGTGAATTTGGAGGTCAATTATGATTGGAATAATATGCTAAACAAGTATACTAGAACGTGCGAATGGTGGCAATATCTTACATTTTGCCTCGTCCAAACCAATAATTGGAACACACAACAAGCGGATGCCGTAGCAACGCTGATGTATCATGCCGGAGCCAGTGCGGAAATGGATTACACATCCAACGCCAGCGGTGCTCCTCCATATTATGCCAGCATTGCCTTACGTGATAAATTCGGATACGATAATAGTATTCAATTAAAGTATAGAAATAACAAGGAGTATAAAAATGACAACGTTTCGTGGGAGGCAATGTTGAAAGAACAGATAAATGCCGGTATGCCGGTACTTTATGTGGGTTACGGTGGTTCCGACGGTCATGCCTTTATATGCGACGGATACGATAACAGCGGAAAGTTTCACTTCAACTGGGGATGGGGCGGCTCAAAAGACGGATACTTTGTAACTTCCGCATTGAATATAACTTACTTCTTGGGTATAGGTAATACTAATTTCAATAAAGACCAGAGCGTCATCATCAACATCAAACCCGCGCCGCCGACCATTACCGCGCATCCCGCCGACCAAACCGTACAATTCGGCCAAACGGCGCAATTCACGGTCAAGGCCGAGTCAAGGGGCGCGAATACATTTAGTTTTCAATGGCAGGTCAGCACAAACGGCGGCGACTCTTTTAACAACGTGGCAAACGCCACCTTCCCAACCTACGCAATCCCAATGGCCTCGGTGGCGATGAGCGGCAATAGCTACCGCTGCGTTATTAAGAACACACGCGGCGTGTCCTTAATGTCCAATTCCGCAACATTGACGGTAAGCCCGATTCCGCCAACCGTCATTTGGCCCACACCGTCGGCAATCACCTACGGCGACGCGCTTTCATCGTCAACCCTGATCAATGGCAACGCTACCGGCGTCGACGGCATGAACGTAGACGGAACATTCGCGTGGAACGACGAATCGACAATTCCAACGGTTGTAAACAACGGGTACGGCGTAACCTTTACGCCGAGCGACTATAATTATATCGCGGCGACAAAAAACAATTTGGCGATAACGGTGAACAAGGCAAATCCGCCCTACACCATTCCGACAGACCTAACCGCCGCTTACGGCGATTTTCTATCAAATATTGTATTACCCGAAGGCTGGTCTTGGGAAGAATATGAAACGGTGGGCGACGCCGGAATACAGACACATAAAGCGACATTTATACCTATTGATACGGATAATTACAACGTTGCGACAGGTATCGACATAGCGGTGACAGTAGCGAAAGCCGCCCCCGTCTACATCGCTCCGACAGGCTTAACCGCCGTTTACGGCGATACTATCTCAAGCGTAGCGTTACCGGAGGGCTGGTCTTGGGAAGAAACAGGAACGGTAGGCAACGTAGGGACACGGATACATAAGGCGACGTTTACGCCGACCGATACACAGAACTACAACGTTGCGACAGGTATCGACATAGCTGTGACGGTGGCAAAAGCTACCTCCGTCTACACTGTTCCGATAGGCTTAACCGCCGTTTACGGCAATTCTATCTCAAACATCAAATTACCTGCCGGCTGGTCTTGGGAAGAAAAAGGAGCGGTAGGCAATGCCGGAGCGCGGATACATAAGGCGACATTCACTCCTACCGATACAATAAACTACAATGCGGTGACCGGCATTGCCGTAACGATAACAGTAGCGAAAGCCGCTCCCGTCTACACGGTTCCGATAGGCTTAACCGCCGTTTACGGTGATTTTATTTCAAGTATCATATTACCAAAAAATTGGTCTTGGGATATAATAAGTATTGTAGGCAATGCCGGGCCGCAAATACATAAAGCGACATTTACACCGACAGACACTGGGAATTACAACATTGCAACCGGTATTGACGTGGTGATAAGCGTGGCGAAAGTCGCCCCGATTTACGTCGTTCCTACCGGTATGACCGCCACTTACGGCGATGATCTTTCAAGCGTAATATTGCCCGAAGACTGGTCTTGGGAAGAAACGGAAACGGTGGGCAACACCGGAATACAGATACATAAAGCGACATTTACACCGATTGATACAAATAATTACAGCATTGCGACCGGTGTCGACCTAACAGTAACGGTAGCGAAAGCCACACCCGTCTACACGGTTCCTACAAACATAACCGCCACTTACGGCGATGATCTTTCAAGCGTCATACTGCCTGCAGGCTGGTCTTGGGAGAGAACCGGAAGCGTAGGCAACGCGGGAACGCAGGTTCATAGAGCGGCATTTACACCAACGGATATAGAAAATTACAACGTTGAGACGGGCATAGACGTAACTGTGACGGTAGTAAAAGCCACCCCAAAGTATACGGTTCCGACCGGACTAACCGCTACTTACGGCGACGCTCTTTCAAGCGTCATACTGCCTGCCGGCTGGTCTTGGGAGGAGGCCGGAACGGTGGGCGACGCTGGAATACGGATTCATAAAGCGACATTTACACCGACCGACACTTGGAATTACAACGCTGTGACCGGCGTCAATGTGACGGTTACGGTTGATCTACCCGTCGTGGTAAAATCTTCCGACCGCACGATCCCACCCGCCACCGCCGACAATGGAACCGTAGCAGTAGCTCCGATAGCCCCATTGACAGCCGAGTTCACCGCCGGTCCGAATCCGGCGAGCAGGTCGTCGGGCAAGGTGAGCTTCTTCCGTAACGGCAGCCGCGTGTCGTACGCGACGCTGTCGATTTATGACGCATCGGGGAAGGTCGTTAAGAAGATACGGGTCATTGACGATGCTGTCGGGAGCCAATTGCGGCGTAAGGTGAGTTCGTGGAATCTGCGGGACGATAAGGGACGTTTGGTTGCGGAAGGGACGTATCTGGTCAGGGGCGTGGTCAAGACGGCGGGAGGGAAGAGGGAGAGGGTGGAGGTGATCGTGGGGGTGAGGTAGGAATTATGAAAATATTTCATTTAACATTTATTGCAAGGAGTTAATATGAGCTTTTTTACACGGCAGGGGGGCGGGCGGGTGCTGTTGTTGGCGGCGACGGTGATGTGCGTTGCGGCGGGAGCGGCGGTGGGGCAGGTGGATATTACGGAGAAGTTCAAGGACGGGAGGTTTAGGTGGTATGTGTATTCTCGTATCGGCAAAACGGCTCCGGCTCCGATACTTGATAGCGATGTGAGCGGGATTACTGAGGTTGATGTAAACGGAATCACCGTGATTACGGGTACGAGAATATTCGACCTTTCGGGGATAGAGTATTTTACCAAGTTGACGAAGTTGAACTGCAGGAGCAATCAATTAACCACGATAGATGTGTCGAAGAATAGCGCGCTAACGGTCTTGAATTGCGGTGCGAATCAATTAACCGCGTTAGATGTGTCGAAGAATACCGCGCTGACGGTGTTGAGTTGCAGTGATAACCAATTAACCACGTTAGACGTATCGAAGAATACCGCGCTGGAACAGTTGGATTGCTATAAAAATCAATTAACCACGTTAGACGTGTCGAAGGATACCGCGCTGACGTATTTGAGTTGCAGTAACAACCAATTAACCACGTTAGACGTATCGAAGAATATCGAACTGACGACCTTGGCGTGCTCTTACAATAAATTAATCACGTTAGACGTATCGAAGAATACCGCGCTGACGTATTTGAGTTGCGGTAGAAATCAATTAACCATGTTAGACGTGTCGAAGCATACCGCGCTGACAGAGTTGAGTTGCGGTAACAATAAATTAACCACGTTAGACGTGTCAAAGAATACCGCACTAACGAGCTTGGATTGCAGCAGCGAACCCTATGGTGGCTTAACCACGTTAGACGTGTCGAAGAATATCGCGCTGACGAGCTTGACGTGCGAAGGCAATCCATTAACCACGTTAGATGTGTCGAAGAATACCGCGTTGACGCTCTTATATTGCGGTTACAATCAATTAACCACGTTAGACGTGTCGAAGAATACCGCACTGAAAGCGTTGATCTGTTGGGACAATGAATTAACTACGTTAGACGTGTCGAAGAATATCGCGCTGACGTCTTTGCATTGCGATTACAATCAATTAACCACGTTAGACGTGTCGAAGAATACCGCGCTGACGAACTTGGGTTGCTCTCCTCAATTTCGCCCCTGCTCCACTTTTAGTAATTGGTATAGAGATGCGGCGTATACCGATAAATGGGATGATAAAATATCGCCGAACTTAACGCTATATGCTAAATTTACGTTCAGCACATACCAATCCACCATAACATGGAACCCCAACGGCGGCACCCCCGCCCCCACCCAAACGTCTGTCGATTGCGGCGGCAGCATAACCGCCCCGTCCGCAATGACCAAACCCGGCTACACATTCAACGGCTGGTATACCAACTACGCACTAACAACCCCCGCGACATTCCCGATAGCGGATGTAACATCGTCAAAAACTTTCTATGCAAAGTGGACGCTTAACACCTATAAAGTAACATGGGAAGCCAACGGCGGCACCCCCGTCCCCACGCAAACATCTGTCAATCACGGCAACAGCATAACCGCCCCGTCCGCAATGACCAAATCCGGCTACACATTCAACGACTGGTATACAGATTCTAGTTTAACGTCAGCGGCAACGTTCCCGATTACGAACGTAACTGAACCAAAGACGTTCTACGTAAAGTGGACGATTAACTCTTACCCTGTGACATGGAATACCGATGGTGGAACTCCCGTTCCAACGCAAACAACTGTCAATCACGGCAGTAGCATAACAGTCCCGGAGGTAATGACAAAAATAGGCTACACATTCGGCGGTTGGTATACCAACTACGAGTTAACAACAGCAGCGACATTCCCAATGACGGATGTAACAGCGTCAAAAACTTTCTATGCGAAGTGGACACTTAATACCTATAAAATAACATGGGAAGCCAATGGCGGCACTCCCGTCCCCACGCAAACATCCGTCAATCACGGCAACAGCATAACCGCACCGTCCACGATAACAAAAACCGGCCACATTTTCGGTGGTTGGTATACTAACTCTACTTTTACGGAGGCGGCAACGTTTCCGATCACGAATGTAACGGAACCCAAGACGCTCTGCGCTAAATGGATACCGATCTTCACGGTAACGTTTAACGCGGTAGGCGGCGCAGTAACTCCCGCATCAGGCGCAACCCGCGCAGATTCCACGCTTGCTTCTTTACCTACGCCGACAAGAGGCGACTACGCCTTCAACGGTTGGTTTACGGCAGAGACAGGCGGCGAAAATGTAACAGAAATCAGAAAATACAGTGCGAATACGATTATCTACGCGCAATGGACGCAATCCGCGTACACGCTGACGCTTGACCCCAACGGCGGTTCGGTAACTCCGATGACAGTAAGGATCGGCGAAAGCGGGCGTATCGTGTCTTTGCCCAATCCGACAAAGGCTGGCAACCATTTTGGCGGTTGGTTTACGGCAACGTCAGGCGGCGAGAGGGTAACGGAGGGTTCTACAATAAATAGTAGTACCACTATCTATGCTCGGTGGGTACCCATTTACACCGTAACGTTTGATGCCAACGGCGGTACAGTATTACCGGAAACCGATACGACGAGCCTTGGCGGGAATCTTGTGTCTTTGCCCAAACCCGAAAGAGACGGCTACACGTTTAGTGGTTGGTTCACGACGGCGACAGGTGGTACGGCGGTAACTGTAAGCACTGTATTTAGTGCAAACACTAAAATTTACGCGCAATGGGCTTCCAAAGCATACGCAATAACATTTGGCGCCGGTACAAACGGCGCAATCACAGCAACGGTTGACGGCAATCCTATAGTAACAGACGCGCTTATACCGCATGGCAAAGACATTATATTCACGGCAAATCCGACAGACGGTTACGAGGTAAGTAGTTGGATGGTCAATGGTAGGGTAGTTGCCGAAGGTACTAAAGTGTATACTTTAGTAAATTTTTCAGCGGCATCTGTGGTAACGGTAACGTTTAACCACGTAGATGCGGTAGCCTCCCCCGACCGCGTAATCCCCGCCGTCCGTCCCGGCGAGGAATCAGCGGTAGTAGCACCTGTAGCCCCTCTGACCACCGAGTTCACCGTCGGCCCAAATCCCGCGCCCAGATCATCCGGCACGATCAATTTCTTCCGTCAAGGCCCCCGCATATCGCCCGCATCGCTATCAATCTACGACGCGTCCGGCAACGTAGTATGTAAGGTTGCAGTTAAAGACGCCGCCGCTGCCGTCAGCAACGGCAAGCGTCTTGTAGGTTCGTGGAACATGAAAGACGCGAATGGCCGTCCGGTCTCGGATGGTACGTATTTGGTGCGCGGCGTGGTCAAGGCGAAAGGCGGCAGGTCGGAGCGTGTGTCGTTGGTCGTTGGGGTGAGGTAGGGGCGCGTCGGCAGTGTCGTATAGTGATTCATCCCGTCCGTAGAGGTATCGCAAATAACACTTGTACGGGCGGGTTCTGTCTTGCGTTACCCTTTCATTCATCAAAGAGGTCGGAATGCGTACCTGTGCCGGAAACAATAATAATCAGCCTATCCTCAAAAATTTGATATATAAGTAGCCAATCCGGCTCTATGTGACATCCGCGATAGTCACGCATATCACCTTTAAGCGGGTGATCTTGGTACTTCTCCGGCATTTGCGCACCGGAAGCCAGCAGATCAAGCGCTGTCGCCAATTTGGAAAGGTCTTTGCCGCGTTTGATTATTCGTTTAACATCTCGCTTCATCTTGTTGGTATAGATAATCGCAAACACAATCAATCCTCCAACATAGAGCGTACGGCATCTTCAGCAGTGGCAAAAGGTCCGTGCAAGTTCCGCCAAAGCCGAACATCCTCGATTGCCTCTCGAAGTTCGGCGTTAGGTTTCCATTCACCGCTTCGCTTCGTGACAAACGGCATACCGTTTTGCTCAAGCGCCTCGTTGAAAAATATCTTAACCGCTGTCGGCGTGTCCAATCCAAGTCCTGAAAATAACGAATCCAACTCCGCCTTGGTACCGTCATCTACTTGAACCTCTATTGTCTCCATTGGCTACATCCTCCGGATTTAATGTACGATACTAATATAATTGATGACCGTCTAAAATGCAAATTAGTTTACATAGTCTTCACAATAATATGTTATAAGTGGTTAATTTTTAAAGAGTTACAACAAATGCTTAATGCTCGGACATTATTGTTAATGATTAACCTTACCGGCGCCATGACTGCAATACTTGCGTATAGGGCACCTGTTACACTTGGGTTTTATGGGCGAGCAGGTGTGTTGGCCGAACGATACGAAGTATGAGTTGAAGGTCGTCCAAAACTTCTGCGGTAAGACTTTTCGCAGTTCCATTTCCGTTTGCAACGGCGTTTTCGTGTTGATGTAACCCAGCCTATTCATTATGCGGTGTACGTGGACGTCTACGCAGACGGCCGGTTTTTTAAACGCTACGGCTACGACCAGATTCGCTGTTTTGCGCCCTACGCCGGGGAGTTTGGTCAATTCGTCCACGTCTTGCGGGATTTCGCCGCCGAATAGGTCGCGGATGGCGGCGGGGAGCATTTTCAGGTGATGGGCTTTGACCTTGTAGAAGCCTACTGGGAATATCAGTTTTGACAACTCTTTTTCTGTCAGTTTATCGAGATCGCCGAGACTTTTGACGCGTTCAAAGAGTTTGCGCGACGCCGCGGCTGTAGTTTCGTCTTTTGTCCGAGCGCTTAGTATGGTGGCGACCAATACTTTGAATGGATCGCCCGTCTGAACGTCAATCAGATCAACGATGGGAGTGCGGTTCTTTTTAAATTCTTCAGACAGAATCTTGTAAACGGATTCTATCTGTTTGCTGGCATTGTCCATATTTCAATATCCTTTTATCTTTTTAATCTTATAATCTTTATAATACTACAAATCCTAATTCGGACATTTTTTAATCCTTATCCCGCTTTTTATTAGTAGGCACAAGCACCGTCACTCTGAATTCCAATTGGCTTGATATGAACGACAGCGGCTTCCCGTTAATAACGTTTTCCGCGTTTAGGTCAACTCCGCGCGTCTTGATGTGATCTTCTGTCAGCCGTATGCCGTCGCTGTAGAAGTAGTTGCTGTAAGCGCCGCTGTAGAATATGCCGAATTCCGCTCCGTAGCCTGACGGGTAGCGTTTGATGGCGCTGATGCCTATGCGCCACGATAGCGACAAGCCGTTTCCGGATAGCGCGGCGAAGGTTTTCTTTGCGCTGTCGGCTACGGCTGACATACGCGTGTCGTTGTCAAAATTCGTTTTGAGTTCGCTTTCACGCGTAAAGTTTACCGGGCTTGCGCCCAACGCAATTGTCAGTAACGTCTGTTGCGTTCCGTCTATGCTGAAAAAGTCTTGGGGGATAGCCCATCTGCCCGCCGCTTCTATTGATACTGAGTAGTAGACAAGCCTCTCAAGCGTATTGATCCGACGCCCCGTGCTATCGGGTGATAGGCTTAGTTCCGATTGGAACTCCTTGCTGTTGCGAAAGAACGAAACGGTGAAAGAGTAAACTCGACTTTCGCCTATGCTGTAGACTGATAGGCAGAACGGCGTGGTGAAGTTGAATGGGTCAGGCGACTCGGTTACGCGGTACCGCAACAGCGCGCCGTCGCCGCTGTCGGCGGCAAAAGTAGGGGAGAGGCCCAGAAGCCTTAGCGAGTCTGGAAAGTATTTTTGCCACATTGGGAAGATGGGGACGGTGCCGACAGAGAGGCCCATACCTAAACCCCAATGGGCGCCTAATAATAGCGGAGGTTCGTCGCTTATCTTAGGCGGGAGCGGACGTCTGCCTATTGTTGAAGAATCTTTACCGGCGAATGTTGACGCGGCAAATCCGCTTTTGATATCGTCATGACCGGCGGTATCTCTATCACTTGTAATAGTGTTATTAACGGTATCAACATCATTAACAATATTAACATTACCGACACTATCAACATCGACATCGCTGACATTGACAGCGTTTTCCGCGTTAACGGCAAACGCGAAAGCAAATGCCGCCGCGGTTAAACAAATATTAACTGTCTTGCGTATTCGCATTCACAATCTCCGCGACGATCAACGTGTAATCGTCTTTGTGCATAAAGTCCGCCAGACTCTTCTTTATCGACCCGATGATCGCGTTGAACGGCAGGTTTACCGTCAGCTTAATGAGTTCGGCAAACCTATCGTATCCCAAAAACTCTCTCTCGCCGCCCCCTACGCTGTCGGCGTCTTTGAATATGTCGTAAATGCCGTCCGTAAACCAGAAGAACCTGTCACCCGGCTCGAATATGAACTCCCTCTGTTCGTAAACGGCGTCTTCCGTAATTCCCAAGAAGATCCCGTCGCCGGAGAGGGTGTGAAGCGTTCCGTCCTTGCGCAACACTATTTGCGACGGGTGCCCGGCCCTGCTGTAGGTCAGTTTGTTGTTCTCGAAGTCGAAGACGCACCAAAAGGCGGTGAGGTAGTGGCTCGTATGTATGTGCGCTTTCAGGTCTTTGTTCATAAGTCCAAGTAGCTCAGCCGTGGGCAGCCAAGCGTGCGTGTGGTTGTAGAGCGACATCTTTGAGAGCGTGCCTATAAGCGACGACGCCAACCCGTGCCCGGACGCGTCTCCGATGAAGACCCCCAGATGCGCGTCGTCTATGTGGATGAAATCGTACATGTCGCCGCCCACGTCCGCGACCGGTTTGTATGTCATGTCTATCCGCATATTGTCAAGCTGCGGCAACGACGGCGGGAGCAGGCCTATCTGTATTTGGCTGGCGACCCACAGTTCCGATTTTATGCTGCGTTGCGCGGTTCGTAGCTTGTGCGTGAGCGTGGCCAAAAACTTGTTCCTTCGCTCAAGGTCGTTTTTCAGCGTTTCCAACGCGGTAATGTCGCGTATGTGCTCAATGACGCACCGCTCGGCGGCGTCGCTCCTGACGGGCATCGCGTAGGGCGAAAAGGTAATGGTGATCGATCCGGTGCCGCTCGGGTGCGGGGATATTTCCACCTCCTTAATTTCGGAGTGTTCCAACGTTTCGCTCAGATGGCAGTCGGGACAAGGCGCGGAGAGTCCTCGCAGTATCTTGTAGCACTTAGCGTTAACGCACGCCTTGTAGGAGCGCCCGGTCATGTCAACGTAGGCTTTGTTTACCCGCCTGACGGTGTGGTTGGCGGAGATAACGGCGAGCGGCTCGTTAACCGCGTCGAGCATGCTCTCGAAGCCGACCTTGCTCTTATAGATAAGGTGCAACGGAAAGTAATGGTATAGCAGCAGCGCCACGACGGCGGCGGAAACCACGGCCATAACGGCGAGCGTCAAGAATGTCGGCGAAAAGGAGATGTTCAGGTGCATAAAACCCTCTTTTCTTCCGCGGCGGACGCCTGCAGGTAGTTGGGAACTATATGAGAGGCGGAGAGCCAATGGAACTCATCTTTGGAGTAATTGTCTCTGTTAACGATATTGTCAAAGGCGATAGAGGCGCACGACAAACCGCGCCGCAACGACGATTTTTGAGCGTCTACGATTTGCGCCGCGTCCGCAAACGCGCCGAATACGGCGCTGCGCTGATACCCCATGGTATCGGTAACCAAAATATCGTTTTGCGACAACTCACCTAGCAACTCATCCGGCGGCGACAGACGGTCTTCCGTCAATCTGCGAATATTCTTTTTACCGTCGTCGCGGTTATAGACGAAACTACCCCAATGCACCCGCCCCTGACGCGCGTCTAAAGCCGTGAATATCCGTTGGGATTGACGGCAGTCGTAACCGGCGGCGGCGTGGGCAAGCACAAAAAGCGACGATAACGGAAGAACCGTACGCTCCGCAGACATACAAAATCCCTTGACAAATGATAACCCTATCCGTAATCCGGTAAACGATCCCGGGCCGATTGATACGGCTATATGCGTTACGTCATTTACATCCACGCCGCCCAAATTAAGGGCGGTGGTAACTGTCTGCGCAATATGTTCGGCGTGCGCGTTTTTGACATATCTGTCAACGGACGATAAAGTGACGCCGTCGACGCACAGACTTACTGATAGGTCTGTTGACGAGGTGTCTATTCCTAAGATTATCATCGTCAACGACCGGCCCGTTTGAGCGCTGATGTCAGCAATATATCCAAAAGCTCTATGTAAGTTCCGCCACGCCACGCTTTAAAAGATTGCGGCAACAGCGATGTGGATGTCATTCCCGGCAGAGTGTTGGTCTCCAGAACGTGCAGCTTTGAGTCTTTGTATATCATGTCCGTCCTAGAAACGCCGTAGCACCCCAAGAGCCTGTGCGCCCGCAACGCGGCATCCTGAATTTGAGCCAGCAGTTCTGGCTCGCGCGGCGCGGGGACAATCTCTTCCGACCCGCCGTGCGAGTACTTTGCCTTGAAATCGAAAAACTCCGACCCCTTAGGGCGGATCTCTATAGGAGGAAGCGCTTGCGTCGACCCGTCCGGCATGTCTATCACGCCGCAGGAGAACTCTATGCCTTTGACCATCGTCTCCACCAGTATGTCGTCGGCGCTCTCTCCCAACTCTTTGAGTATGGCGATAAGAGACTTCCTGTCCTCCGCTCGCCCCATGAGACGGCTGGAGCCGGACTGCGGGCACTTTAGGAAACAGGGAAAACCGTGCTTTTTGATTATACCGTCGACGCTTGTTTCCGGATGGTTGACGCCGTAGACGGAGTATTCCGGCACAGACAATCCTCCGGTTATGTATAGAAACTTCGAGGTGATCTTGTTCATGGCCACCGCGCTGGCGTAGACCCCGCAACCGTTGTAGGGAATGCCGATAGCGTCCAAATATCCCTGCACCCTCCCGTCCTCGCCGAACTCACCGTGCAGGGCGAGGAAAGCGACGTCGCAGCCATCCCAGACTTCTTTGCTGTCGGAGGGATGAAACGGCCCCTTGAACGGGCCGCCGGGCGTCGCGAAGCCCTTAACGTCGGGGACTGCGCCGTCCGCACTCACATCCGCGTAGTAAAACTGCTTATCCTTGTTGATGACCACCGCTCGCAGAGAGTACTTGCCCCTGTCGAGATAGGCCAATACCTGACTGCCGGAGTTTAAAGAGACCTCGTACTCGGCGGACGGACCGCCCATCACTACGTTTACATTGATCCTGCCGCCGATACCGCTCGCTGACATAAGTATCCCCCTTAGTAATGATATTTTTGATCCTTTATAATCTCAAACCTCAAGAAAGCGCCGAATACGGCGCCAACCCGATCATGGCTTTGTGTCCGTGCCGACGGCGACGCCGGTGTCCGTGACAATACCGAGAGCGGCGTCGGGTTCGCAATCAGGGACGCTTTTTATTGTTTCTTCCTTTGACGGCGGTGTTTGTTCCGGTGATCGTACCTGCGATAACGCCAAGTAAACCGCCAACCCGATCATGACAATTCCCATAAGCACTTTCAACAGTGTCAGGTGCTTCTGCATCAATTTGGACAAATCCGTCCACTTCATCCCGTAATAGGCCGCGACCATTACCGCCAACAGCGGCAGTATGAATATGAAGTTATACAGCAAGAGGAGCAGCCACCCTATCAATTTTAACCCCTCTTGCCCATAACGGGTCATACCCACTATCACCGGCAGATATACTTGTCCGGTACAAGCCGCTTCCAAAAGCGTTACCAGAAAGCCGGTTATTATAGTTCCTATTACCAACCGCGACCCCTTCATATTTTCCGTGATCACTTTATGGATTCGCATTTTTACCGACTTAGGGAGTTGCAGTTTGATTTCTTTGGCGTCGCCGCTTTTTTTAAAGCGCATGGCGTCTAATAGGCTCAGGATACCTACGATCGCCGCGAAAGCCACCGCGGCCCATTTTATTATCTCGTGAGCCAATTTGTAGACTTTGCCAAGCGAGGTAATCGCCACGAAAGCGCCCGCGCCTAAGAGCGTGTAGGTGACAAAGACCGTAGCGGAGTATATCAGCCCGATGATTAGTATTTCGAGACGTTTTCGTTTTTGAGTGGTCAGAAATGAGAGTAAAAAGATAAGAGTCGCGATGGCGCACGGGTTGATCGAATCCGCCATTGCCGCCGGGATTATACCCAATAGGTCAAGTTTTTCGAATTTCTCTTTGTACGCTTCGCCTACGTTACCCGTCGGTTCGGCAACCTCTATAGAGAGGCGGCGCTGCGGATCGTTTAAGTACTCCTCAATCATCGCGCGTCCTTGCTTCATTATGGACTCGTAGCCCAATAGAAACGTGTCCGGAAAGAAAAGCTCCTGCGAAGCGCCTTTCTCCACTTTATACTGCTTCTCCATTTGGGTCATCAACACAAAGGAACTTGAGTCTTCCCAGTTATGGTAGTGTACTTTAAGCCTGCCGCCGAGTTCTTTCTCCGTAGGCTTGAGCAGGGATTCTTTAATTTCAAAGCACTCGCCGCAGGTGGCCGAGCCGAAGAAGTAGAGTTCTAGGGTATTAACGGGCTGACAGGGCTTGTTCTCCGCTTGTGCTGTTGCGGCGGTTAATATAGCCGCCGCTGTCAAGAATCCGATCACAAGTGTCTTTACCGAACGTGTTGATTTTACTGATGTTACGAACTGTGTCATTACATAAATCCTTTGGGATGATTGTGGCAATATCCGTATCAAACCGAATCAATCCGGCTCTAATACCGTATTAATAAAGATAGATTACCGCCGCTAGAAAGTCCAAATAAATTTATCCGCCGCCAGCGCCGCCAGCCCGGCTACCATCTCCGCCTTCAGCATTGCCCCCATCCGTCCGGTGTACTTATCAAAGTCCGTCCTAAGCGCCAGCATCATCCAACTGATGTGCAGCGGCAGAACCGCGGCCACGCAGACACCGGTGTAGACCATCCCGAAATCCCCCAAAACCAGCGACGGCACCCACATCGCCGCCAAGTGTACGCCTCCGGCAAGCAGCAATAACAGCCTGATTGCGGGTCTCGGCAGATCAGCCGAGGTCGTGAGTCCCGCCGCCCTGTCGCCCTCCGCGTCTTGCACGTCCTTGACTAGCTCCCGGCAAAAATTCAGCAAAAACGCCAACAGCGCCGGGGCGAAAAGTATTTTTGTATTGGGATGCGGCAGACTGCCGAATAGGAGCGCGTAGGCGGTCAGGGCGGCCACGATGATGTTTCCGGCGAGCCGTGTGCGCTTGAGGTAGATCGAGTACATGGTGAGGAGCGCCAGCGGTATGAGCGCCGCGGTCGCGTGGAAGAGGGACGCCGCCGCCGCGCAGGCTATCGACAGAGCGGCGAGCGCCGCCGCGAAGAGGGACGCCGCGCCGGTGCTGATAGCCCCGGTAACGAGCGGCCTGTCAGGATGGCTCACACGGTCGGTCTCCAAATCCAAGACGTCGTTTATGGCGTTGCCGTAGGCCGTCGCGGCCATTGCGGCCAGTACCAGCAGTACGGCATTGCGCGCAACCGCGCCGCCCCCGTAGGCGGCAGGCGTAGCGAAGCCGGTAAGCCACATCCCAAGCAATACCGCGCAACCGACGATCGCCGCGTTGAGCGGGCGGGTTATTTTTATATACGGAACAATAACTTTGATCACTTTGACCATGATGGAGGAAAAATAATTGAATGGCAAGGTAAAAGAGGTAAAACATAAGTGGATTCTTCTGGCGGCTGTAACGGTCGTCGGTTTTTTGGCCGACATAGGGACAAAATACTTGGCGGTTACGCGGCTCAAGGAGAGGGTGCCGGTCAATGTCTTGGGTGAGTACCTGCAATGGTTGCTGGTCTACAACGAAGGCGCGGTCTTCGGAACCAAACCGCCAGGCTTCTTCTCGTGGATGCATCCGAGCGTCTTCCTATCAATCTTCATGCTCTTCGCGATATCGTTCCTGATCTTCTACTATAGGGCGCTGAAAAAGAACGAGGTTATGATGCACATAGGGCTGATGCTGGTATTGCCAGGAGCCTTCGGCAACCTCTACGACCGTTTAGTCCACGGCAAGAGGGGCGTGGTAGACTTCATAAGGATGGGTTTCCCCCCTGACAACTACTGGTTCATCTACAACGTAGCCGATATCTTCGTCACGGCTGGCGTTACGTTGATGCTGCTCAATTTCGTATTCGAGGCGGTAGGGAAGAAGCCGCCGACGGGAGCGGCGGTGACGGCGGCAGCGGCACCGATAGAAACAGCGGCGCCAATAGGGGAAGCGGCGTCGGAATCGGATAACGTGGAGTCGGATAGTATAAAGAAAGAGGCGGATACGGAGGCGGCGGGATGAATCGTGAACGAGTAAGGTGTAATTTCAAATGGACTATATCGTTGACAATGACCGCAACGGCCAACGCTTAGACGTATTTCTGACGGAGGCTTTAGGCGGTCCTTCCCGATCCGGCGTTCAAAGAATTATCGCCGACGGGCACGTGTCCGTCAACGGCAAACCGGTCGTCAAGAAAAATGCCGACGTTGCTGCCGGAGACGTTGTAACAGTCGGTGAAGGCGCGAAAGCGGCGGTGCGGTCTTGCTACGACGACGAGCCGTCGCCGCAGGATATTCCGCTCGAAATACTGTATGAGGATGATCATATCGCGGTGATCAACAAGCCCGCCGGATTAGTCGTCCACCCCGGGCGGGGAAACGCCGACGGGACGGTGGTCAATGCGCTTTTGCATAGATTCGGGGTCAACAACGTATCGTCCGGTTCTGAAAATTATAGACCGGGGATCGTCCATAGGCTTGATAAAGATACATCGGGTGCGCTAATAGTAGCCAAGACCGACGCCGCTCACGCCGCGTTTGCCGAACTTTTTATGTCGCGGGCCATAAACAAGGTCTATACGGGATTCTGCGTCGGGGCGCGTCCGTTAGAACATGAGCTTATCGATTTGCCGCTCGCCGCAAGCCGGAGCGAGCCGGTCAAACGTACCGTTGACAAACGCAATGGCAAACCCGCCGTGACCGAGTACGAATTGAAAGATTTTATCTGCGGGATAGCGCTGATGGAATTCACCCTGCACACAGGACGTACGCACCAAATACGAGTTCATTGCAGTCACAGAGGTTTTCCCATTGTGGGAGATGATTTATACGGCGGAACACGCGAAGTTGCGCTCAAAATCCAACCGATGGAAAGACCGTTCGCGTACAGTGTTTTCAAGTGTTTCAAAAGACAAGCGTTGCACGCTTTGTCGCTCTCGTTTGTCCACCCGTTGACGAATGAAAGCGTAAAGGTTACAGCGCCTTATCCCGATGATTTTAATAAAGCGTTGGAGATATTTTCCGGGTCTTCGTTATAAATATAAAGTCAAATTCTTTAAGTCAAATTCTTTTTTAGACGAAGCCTTCGGCTTCATAGATAAATGCGGGGCTAAACCCCGCATTTTCAGTCAACGTCAAAATCTTTTGACTTTATCTTTTGATTGAAGTTCGGGGGTTCAGCCCCCGAACTATCTATGAAAGGCGAAGCCTTTCGTCTAAAAAAGAATTTAAAGACTTTGATTTTAAAAGATTTTAAAGATTTATATTTTAGGCAAATTGTCCAACTCTTTCTCTGCCCTGTCAATTTCTTCTTGCGGCAGCGAATAGTCTGTAAGTTCGCCGTTCAAGAACTTTGAGTACCCGGCCAAATCCATCAACCCGTGTCCGCTTACATTCAGCAGTATCACCTTTTCCTTGCCCTCTTCTTTGGCTTTATTCGCTTCGCGTATGGCCGCGGCTATGGCGTGGCTTGACTCCGGGGCGACCACGAAGCCTTCGGTGCGCGCCCATGTCAGGGCGGCGCTGTAGCTCTCCAGCTGCGGGAGTGCCATAGGGGTCGCCAGACCGCATTTTACGGCTTGCGATACCAGCGGCGACATACCGTGGTAGCGCAGTCCGCCGGCGTGGATCGGGGCGGGCATGAAGTTGTGGCCTAGAGTGTGCATGGGCAATAGGGGAGTCAGCCCAGCCGCGTCGCCGAAGTCGTAGGTGTAGATTCCGCGTGTCAGGGTCGGGCATGAGGTCGGTTCAACTGGGATTATGTTGATGTCGTCGCCGTTTACTTTGTCGTGGATAAACGGGAACGCCAGACCGGCGAAGTTTGAACCGCCGCCAGCGCAACCTATCACTACGTCCGGCTTCTTTATCCCTGCTTTGGCAAGCTGTTTCTTCGCTTCTTGACCGATGATAGTCTGGTGGAGCATTACATGGTTCAGCACGCTGCCTAGCGAGTATTTCGTTGACCCGGATTTATCCGCGACGGCTTCCTCTACTGCCTCGCTTATCGCTATGCCCAGGCTTCCGGGCATGTTCGGGTCTTTCGCCAAGTACTTGCGTCCCGAATCGGTCTCGTTGCTCGGGCTAGCCACGCATTTGCCGCCCCACGCCTCCATCATAGTTTTGCGGAAGGGTTTCTGATCGAAGCTGATGCGCACCATGTAGACCTTGCAGGTAAGCCCCAGCAGCGAACAGGCGAACGACAGGGCGCAGCCCCATTGACCGGCGCCGGTCTCCGTGGTCAGCGTCTTTGTGCCGAACTTTTTGTTGTACCACACCTGCGGTATCGCGGTGTTGGGCTTGTGGCTTCCGGCGGGGGAGACGCTCTCGTCTTTGTAAAAGATCTTGGCGGGCGTACCTAGAGCCTTTTCAAGGTACACCGCCCGGCGTAGCGGCGACGGTCTCCACCTGTAGAGGATGTCGACGATTTCCTCCGGTATGTCGATCCATCGCTCCGTGCTCACCTCTTGTTCTATGAGGTTCATCGGAAATATAGCCGAGAGGGCGTCCGGCGTGAGCGGTCCGCCGTTGGGGGCGAGCGGCGGGGGAGTAGGCGGCAAGTCGGCGGCGACATTGTACCACTTGCGCGGCATTTCAGATTCGTCTAGAAAGATTTTAATACTCATTCTCTACAGTCTCCTGCGGTGGATTGTGGATGGGTTATGCCAATACACTGAAGATAATTCTTGGGGACATGGAAAGTCAAATTAAAGTTATGGGCGAGACCGACCAGCCACAGACCCCGCCGACTCCCGCCGACCCACTGAGACCGGCGGGGTGGCGGGTGGGCGGCAGTCGGGCGGCGGCTGAAAAATATAAGCCGTTATTTGAAGGGATTCACAATCCTCAGCGTCTTTTCCACAATTAGACCGTCTTGCATATCTTCGGAATACAAAATACCGCAACCGACCTCTAAGGCCGACGCAACGATTATTCCATCAAAAAGTTGGAAGTCGTAACGGTTTATCAACGCATCGGTCCGCTCTATAGTAGAGGCGGTAACTGGGTGGACATGGCAATCTTGCAGCCATATCGCGCAAGCCCGTATCAGTTTCTTTTTCTCAACCTTGAATCTTCTCTGCATGACGTTCAAGTACTCGGATATGACTTGCGATGAAATCACCGGAGTTTCGCTAAGAAGTTTGTACGCTACAGCACGTTGGGCGTTATCATACGGCCTGTTGTGCCTATACAGCAAAATGTTCGTGTCGAGCGCAATCTCACTCATAGTCGTTCGCTTCGTCCCTATCGAATTTGAACCCCGTTAAATCAATCTGGATTGAGTCAAATGCGGCGTCTATGCGGACACGGCGGGCGGCACGCGCCGCGTCGTCGTCCGCGTCAGCGACGGTAGTAAACAGCGTTCCCGTACCGCTCTTGGATATCTTTATCCTCTCCGCACCCACAAAGGAAAACAATTTTTCGAGCGGCGTCTCTCGGTCAATTAGTAGCGTCTCCATGTCATACCTCCGTATTGGTGATGTTGCAACGAATATAACACTTATAAAGATAATATTTGGGGATCGCCAAAGTCAAATAAAGTTAAAGGCGGCTTAGGGCCGCCCCTGAGTACCACCGCCTCGCCAACCACCATTGGATTGACGGATTACTGCCTACTATCGCCGAGCACACCCGCTGACGGCGGGGAGAAGAAGGTCTTGCCGACGTTGCCGACAACAGAGCGTTTGCGATGGCTTGAATTGTAGTAGTCGTCGTACTCTGCGGACAGCCATATATCACCGTTTATTGACAACTGCATATTGCGTCCGCTGCCTGTGATTTTATAGATCAATTCTACCGTTTCCAATACAGTGCAGTGACGTTCATCGTTATCGTCCCATGAACAGTCTTCATCTACCAAAACTAACTTATCGCCGTTCGTGTAGTAGTTCATCTCATAACCATCATTATCAGCATAACGATAAAGACCGTTACCATCAACCCAATAGCGGCCGAATCTAATGCGCTCGTCCTCATTGTCTTGCGAATACCAAATTAAGGCGTCGTAGTCGGCAGACGCGGACAGTTTGGGATCGTTAGTGTAAACTGTGCCGAGGTTTTTTCTGACTTCGGAGATGTTGACACGTTTCAACGTTAGCCCGGAACAATCGGAGCACTCCGTTAAAGTTAAATAGTTACCGGAAACACGGTATTGCAAAACTTCATCTTCCTCTCTGCGCGGAGATTTTATGTAGATCATCGAACCTCTTACGCTGTAAGTACCATCACCCTTTGACGTTTCAACCCAAAAATTCCCTATCTTTATAAACCCAATCTCTTCAACTTCGCCTGACGCTCTGAAAGACAAAATCATATCGTAATTAGTTATCTCACCATCGTATCTCCTGAAGTATTCCATCCAATCCCCCACAAGCCCACCGCCGCTGTTGTCGCCGCCCTTGTCATCTCCGCCCGACGGATTGCCGCCGCCGTCACCGCAACCAGACAACCCAACCGCAACAACCGCCGTCAACATCAACAGCATCCGCCACAACGTCTTAAAGGTAAAGCGATTCATACTGCACACCCCTTTCAAAAAAGTGAAAAGTAAATGGATAGTTAGTAAAACATTGTCTGAACTAGGATTTCTAGGATTAGAAAACAGATTATAGGATTAAAAGGCTCTGGATCGCTTCGCTACGCTCGCGATGACGTCATTGCGAGGAGCGAAGCGACGAAGCACCGTGTTTATCGCGGCGAAGCCAATCCAGAAAAACAGATTATAGGGTTAAAAGTCAAAATCAAGACATTTTAATCCTACGTTTAATGTAGACAATTGTTAATAACGTAAAACGCGGAAAAAACGGTTAAAAAGGGGGTTGGACGGGATCTTTTAGGTGTAGTAAAAAAAGGTACTTATAATTTATACAATTCTTATCGTCATAATATAATATATGGTAATACCGTAAATCAAGTGGGAATTGAAAATGCCGGAAGTATGATCAGTATTTGACCAGTTCCGACACATAAACCAGTTTGATCCCGTTTTTTCTAAGCGCTTCCGTCTCCTCTTTTAGCGCCTTTATGAACGCCGTAGACGGTTGCGCTTTGATCAGCACCTTGCCCGTCTTTTCGGCTGTGATGGAGTAGCGGCGCAGCTTTTCCTTAGCTTGTTCCGCCGTCGCCGCCGCGTCTATCGAACCCTGTATGGGGGCGTTTGGGATTTTCATTGATTTCGTCAGTTGCGGGACCACGGATTTTTTTGAGACGTCGGTGTAGATGAAATAGGCTTTGCGCTTGCTCACCTCCGAGAGTATGATACCCATTGCCCGCGAATCCTCCATGACTTTGGCGCCGTGGAAGTTGCACACGCCGGAGAAGTTTGGAATGGCGGCGGAGGCTTGCGATATTATGCTGCGGATGTTCTCGGCGCTGTGGTGTATCATGACCATCGATCCCTTGTACTTATCGTACTGCTGTGGAAGCGGTTCCATGGGCAGCAGCAGCACGACCTCCTTCTTGTACTCGTCGGCGATCTGCGCCGTCCACGCGGCGAGCTTTCCGGCGGGCAGGAGGGCGACCGACAGCGGTTCGGGGAAAGAGAGGTATTCCGCAGTGGTGGCGTTGGCCTCGAAGCCGAAATTCTCTATCAGTATGGCCATTTTCGCGGTGTTTGACATATAGCGGTTCGACAGCTGTACTTTGACGACGGCTTTGGGCTGCTTTGCGTTTAAGCTCCTGAAGGTTATCGCGCAGTTGGTTTCGGAGGCGCAGACGCAGTCGTCCACGCGGTACGGCGCGGCGGGGGCGTTCGACAGGCTCCATATCACCCATTCCATTGGGCGGCCGCGAGGGACGGCGGCCTTGATCTCTATGGCGGTGTCTTTGGGGAAGTACTGGATGGAGTAGTCGGCGTCGCGCAGTTCCAGCTCGGTGAATTTGGCGACTATGGCGTTCTGGAACTTCATGGCCGCGTCGGAGGCCCCGGCGTCCGGGGACGCGCCGCCTGTTCCGGGCGTCTGATCCCCGTCCTCCTTTATGATGTCGATGATATGCTTGGTTTTGGACATCACGGAATCGGCCTTGCTTCGGGTCTGCGGGTGCAGGAAGACGGCGGCGACGGCCAGCACCAATAACGTCGCCAACGTCAATATAACCAGCGGCAATATAGGCTGTTTCTGGGATTGCGGCTCTTTATCGGGGCTGTTTTTTTTGCGTTTCTTGTCCGCCATTGGATTATCCTAATTATTGTTTGAACCGCTTATTAACGCCAAAAAATAAAAAATCTTTTGATAACCGGCATCCCATAGTATATATTATGGTTATGGATTGCAATATCAAGTATACGCCAAACATTATTATGACCTATAGAAATATACACAATCGCGGATTAATACGCAAGATTATGCAAAATAATATAACACGAGATTCGTAGTACCGGGTATGGAAAAGATAATTGTCCCTGTGATTTTAGGGCCTACGGCCGTCGGAAAGACCGCCTTTGTTTTGCGGGCGGCGGAGGCTTTAGGGTACGAGATTGTCTCCTGCGATTCGCGGCAGGTCTACCGGCGCATGGACATAGGCACCGCCAAGCCGTCGCCGCTCGAGAGGGAGCGGGTTAGGCACTGGATGATAGACATTTTGGAGCCGACGGAGTCTTACTCGGCCTTCGCTTTTGCCGACGAGGCGTTGCGGATAATCCGCGAGGCGCGTGAATTCGGAAAAAAAATTTTGATTTGCGGCGGCACGGGTTTATATTATTATGTGATGCTTGAGGGCGCCAGCCGGCTGGACGGGGCCGATTTGGAGTTGCGGGAGAGGTTGCAAGCGGAGGCGCGTGAGCATGGCGCGGCGCGGATGCACGAGCGGCTCGCGGGCGTCGACCCGGAGGCGGCCTCAAAAATTCATCCGAACAATTTACAGCGGATATTGCGCGCGCTTGATATATTTTATAGAAAGGGACTGCCGCTGTCGGTATTGCAAAAAGAGGGCCGCCAACCTGAGGATATCGATTTCCGGGCAGTCGTGATAAGCCGCCCAAGAGACGCGCTGTACGACAGGATCAACAAACGGGTGGACGCTATGGTCGGGGCTGGGTTGTGGGAGGAGTTTCTTGGCCTCCGCGCCAGGGGTTACGATGAGCGCACTCCCGGCATGGTATGCGTCGGCTACAGAGAACTCTTCGGCGTCGAGAGGAGAGAGGTCGGTTTTGACAGGGCGGTTGAGCTTATAAAACAGAATACGCGGCGCTACGCCAAGCGTCAGATGACATGGTTTCGGAATAAGACGAGGTGCGAGAGCATTGATGTTACCGACGAACGCGGGGATTTTTTGATGGACTGGTTTGCACGGCGGATAACAACAAACACATAACAAATAACAGTATTTTCACAACAAAAATCTTAATCGTACGCCGCGTCTATACGGCGCGAGAGTAAGTGAAAGGAGTCGGCATGTACAACGATGAATCGAACCACTCAAGCCAAAGTCAGGGACAAGGTCAGGGGCAGGGAGGGGGTTTTGTCCGGAGGCCCATCCCTAAGTACAACGGGGACAAATCCGGCGGTGAGTATCAGCAGCAGGATCAGCAGCAGACGTCGCCGCAGAGGGGGTATTCCTCTGGCGGGGGATACCGTGGCGGTTACGGCAGAGACCGCCAGGACGGATCGCAGTCGTCGTATTCGGGTTCGGCTCAGCGCGGCAGGCGTCCGGACGGCGGCGGATCGGGCGGTTACGGCGGCGGAAGCGGCGGATATAGGAGCGGCGGCGGCAGTTACGGTTACAACCGCAGCAACAACAACTACGGTTCGAACGATCGTCTCGTCAGGCAAAATGACATAATTATACAGTTGCTGAAGGACATACGCGACCGTTTACCGGCGCCTCCGGGCGGCGTATCCTCATCCGGAACCGCGTCGGGGTCTTCCTCATACGGATCATCCGATTCCGAATCGTCAGGCTCTTCCCGCTACTCTTCCCATCAGTCTTCCTACTCCGGCTCGGATAGTGACGACAGCAGCGAGTTTGACGTGTCTAGCGGCAACGCCGGGTCATCTTCGTCGGGCGGCAGCGCCGGAGATGGAGACAACGAATACAATTATAATAATTGCAATTGACGTATGCTTGGAACTAAATTGCCTTTGCGAAAGGGTTTTTAACGATGACAGGTTCCTGCGGTAGGCGGGGTATGTTATACATCTGCGCGGTGGTGTTGGTAGCGGGCGCGTTCTGCGCGTCCTCTGCCGTCACGCGCTGGTCGACGTTGCAAATCGTCCCCAACACCGACATGCTCCCGGGCGGGAGGATCGTTGCCGACGCCGATTTAGTTTGGCGTCTCGACACTTCATTCTCAATCACCTCGCTTCTTTCGGTGCAACGCGTCCATCTCGGCCTCTCGGAGTGGGTGGGCGTTGATCTCGGCTACGCCGGCGGGTTCACAATGGGCTTAAAGGCTTGCGTGGTCAAGGAGAACCCGGATCTCTGGTATGTTCCCACCCTTACGTTGGGATTCCAAAACGTATACGTGAGCCGCGAAGCCTATTATTTCGGCGGGGACGGGTCCTACCCAAGAAACGAATTCTACTTGGGCGCCGCAAAAAGCTCCGAATGGGCAAAACTCAGAATACACATCGGCATTTTGAGCGCCCTGACGCACGGCGGTCCCAAATGGCGCGACGAGTTTAACCCCTTTATCGGCATAGAAAAATATTTCGGAGAGGGTCTATACATCACCATAGAGGGTCAGCAACGCACGGAAGAATTCATGCTCTCCGCCTTTGGCGTCTACCGCCTCATAGCCGATAGGTTAGAGCTAAGTTTGGGTGTGATAGACGCGCCCCATATATCAAGCAAAAGGGCCGACCGGTTTGCGTTCAGACCGACGTTGCGCGCCGGTTTCAAGTTTAATTTCGGCGCCGGTTTCAACGGTTTAGACGGACTCACGGGCGTGGAGGATAGGATAGACCGCGTCCGAGGCGAACTCGTTGTCGCCAACAAGCGCGTAGACTCCATCGCCGTCGATACCCGCTGGAACGCCGACCGCATCCACGAACTTTCCCAAGTCTCCGGCGACCGCAAAGAGGAGCGGGCGCGGGTGGTCGACGAACTCTCCAAACTGCGAAACCTCTACGAGCAAGAACCGTTCGACCCGGAGTTGGTCAAGGATATGATTGATCGCATCAGAGACAGATACGAGGTCTACTCCCCGCACCTGCGCGTAATAATCACCGAGCAAAATGCCGACCCGCGCATACGCCGCCTGGCCGTATCGCTGGTAGGGGAGATGAAGGATCAACAGGCGGCGAATATCCTGATGTCCATACTCAACAGAATGGAAGAACCGTCTCTGAAAATAGAGACGATAATTGCCTTAGGAAAAATAAAAGACCCCCGTTGCCGCCAACTGCTGTCAACGCTGAGGCACGACCCGGACGGCGGCGTGGCCTTTACCGCTGAAGAGGTCTACCGCGCAATGTTTGGCAAAGAAGAAACTCCGCCGCCGCCCCCGTCGCAGTCGCCGCCGTTTGAGAGAGAGGAAACGGTACCGGAGCGCCGGTTGAATAAGTAGTTAGGCGAAGCCTTAAAAGCCTTTAAATCTTTTTTAGACGAAGCCTTCGGCTTCATAGATAAATGCGGGGCTGAACCCCGCATTTTCAGTCAAAGTCAAAGTCAAAAGATTTTGACGTTGCCGTTGACTGAACTTGTTTATCTCGGCGAAGCCAACTTCGGGGGTTCAGCCCCCGAACTATCTATGAAAGGCGAAGCCTTTCGTCTAAAAAAGAATTTAAAGATGCTGAACCGCCTTTTTTATATTTCCTAATCCCACCTATTGACTTTCTAAATCCCATATACTATTTTAAAGATATGGTTATTCTAACTGATAGGAAAAGACGCCGTTCGGCCATACTTAATTCAACATTCACAGAAGGAGCTTTTTTATGCGTTTATTTGTTCAACCTGGAAAAACTATGAGATTGGTGGGGATAGCGGCGGTGCTTGCTGTGCTTGTCGGGACGGCTGCGGCGCAGGTTAAAAACGCGGCGGCCTCGGAAACGGAGCCGAACAAGGCGGCGCTTGAAAACGGACAAAGTTCCATACATAAACCGATGGTAACGTATACCGTCGCCGTAAGAGTCAATCCGGTTAACGGAGGCACTGTGTCGCGCAACCCCAACCAAACGTACTACGCGGCGGGGACAAGCGTGAACATAATGGCCGTCCCGGCGAGCGGGTACAAGTTTACCGGTTGGTCGGGCGATGTGACGGATACTACGAACCCAGTGACGGTTACAATAGACGGGAACAAAGCGCTGACGGCCAACTTTCAGTATATTCTGAAAACATACACACTCACGACAAGAGCGTTTCCGTCGGACGGCGGTACGGTTACCCGCAATCCAAATAAGGAAACCTATGCTGTCGGCGAAGAGGTTACCATGACTGCCACGCCGGAAATCGGGTACATGTTTACCGGTTGGGCCGGCGCGGTTGCCGCGGGTAGGACAAACCGCTTGACTGTTACAATGGACGGGAATAAGACGATAACGGCGAATTTTTATAAGCAGAGCATGTCGGCTCCTGCATATCAGCCTCCGACTCCAGCGGCGGCGCACCAAAAACCGGGCGGGGGCGGTTCGGTGACTGCCGATAGGGACGGTAAGAAGCATAAGGCCAAAAGCGCGGCCAATACGGCTTGGGGTATGGGTGTTCACTGGGGGTTTGATTTCTCGATGAGCATGAAAAACGGGAATGATATTATGGATATTCCGGGCGGAGCGTTTGATTTGAGGCATTTCCCAGGGTTTGAGCTTCCTGAAATTCCCGAGATTCCTGATGACAATCCGGATATTCCGGATATTACTGTCGATGTCCCCAATTTTCTGATTACCGATCCATATCTCAAGATGTCTAGATCCGATTGGGAGAGATCGCCTATCAATTTCGGCGGCAAATTATTCGTCGACGTTGTTCCGTATATCGAAACGATAGAGCTGTCTTTCAATTTGGGCGTGTGGCAGTATAATTGTGTCGCGTCCTATTTAGACGTAGATTCCATTAGGGGGCTGATGTTCCCGGACGGCGATTCGCCGGAAGAATCACTTAGAGAATTACCTGAAGTGCTTCCGTATAAAGATGTTCCGTTGACGCTCAAAGAATACAATCTGAATTATTTGGGATTGGACGGAACCCCATACCTAAAGTTGCAATTAGACGCGTCCGTGCGAAAGACAGTGTTCAACTTGTGGCGCGTTAAGTTCAATGCCGGCGCCGGGGTGAGCGTGAATTTCGCGACGCCGCTCTTGAACAGCAGTTTGATTGAGGCGGTACAAAACGATAGGAAAATTGAGACAGCCGAAGACCTGGTGAAGAATTTTATGGATGACAGCGAAGGCATGGGTCAAGACATTGTGAAAAAGATTCTCAGCGAATCCTTAATCCCAAGATTCGGCGCGCATATTGCGGCAGGAGCGCGTCTTAAGATGTCGGTGGTGGGGATTTATGTTGACGGAAAATTGTTGATACCGATAAGCAAATATGATGAGAATAAGCAAGTGAAGAGCTTGGGTATCTTGATTAATACGGGATTGTCTTTATTGTTTTAATACCGTTGTGGAGTCGGTAATGACGGGCGACATATATAGTCGCCCGTCCAACCTCTTAACACCTTTTACTTCATCGCTTCCCGTAGCTTCTTCGCTATAACATCCACAATCTGATCTGAGGCGACCCTATACTGCTCCCTGCTGTCTCTCTCCCGCAGCGTAACCGTTTGATCTTCCAGGGTCTGGCTATCCACAGTTACGCAGAACGGCGTCCCCGCCTCGTCTTGCCTGGCGTAGCGGCGGCCTATGGAAGAGGCGTGGTCGTAGAAGGACTTGATCGAGTGGTCAAGTAAATCCCTATAAATCTTCTCGCCGATCTCCGGCATTCCGTCGCGTTTGACTAACGGCAGGATGGCGGCCTTGATCGGGGCCAGCGCCGGATGGAAACGCAGGACTACGCGCTCGTCCTTGCCCTCGCCCTCCACATCGTACGCGTCGACAAAAAACGCGAGTGTTGCCCTGTCCGCCCCAGCTGCCGGTTCTATAACGTAGGGGAAGTAGTGCGACTTCGTTTCGTCGTCGAAGAACGACAAATCCTTGCCGCTGAACTGTGAGTGCTGTTTCAAGTCATAATCGGTACGGTTTGCGACGCCCTCAAGCTCGCTCCAGCCGAACGGGAAGAGGTACTCCACATCCACGCAGGCCTTGGCGTAGTGGGCGAGTTCGTCCTTTTCGTGGTCGCGCAGACGCAGGTGTTCGGGCTTGATGCCGTAATCCTTGTACCACTGCAACCGCGCCTCCCGCCAATATTCGTACCACTTGGCGTCTTGGTCGGGCGGGGAGAAGAACTCCATCTCCATCTGCTCGAACTCGCGCGTCCTGTAGGTGAAGTTGCCCGGCGTGATCTCGTTGCGGAACGACTTCCCGATCTGGGCTATCCCGAACGGCGGCTTGAGCCGGGATGACTGCTGGACGTTGAGGAAATTGACGAATATGCCCTGAGCCGTCTCCGGACGCATATAGACGGTGGCGGAGCTGTCCTCCACCGGCCCCATGAAGGTCTTGAACATGAGGTTGAAGCGGCGCACCTCGGTAAGCTCCCCGCCGCATTTCGGGCACTTGTCGAGATTCTCCAGGTGGTCGGCCCTGAAACGCTCCTTGCACTTCTTGCAGTCCACAAGGGGATCGCTGAACCCCGATAGGTGCCCCGAAGCCTCCCAGACCTTAGGGTGCATGAGGATAGAGGCGTCAAGCCCCACAATATCGCGCCGGTTCGTGACCATAGCCCGCCACCAAGCGTCCTTGACGTTGCGCTTTAGCTCCACCCCCAGAGGCCCGTAATCCCAACAACTGTTGAGTCCGCCGTAGATTTCGCTGGACTGAAAAACAAAGCCCCGGCGCTTGGCCAGGCTGACGATTGTGCTCATCAGGTCGTTTTTATTGTTCTGATTCTGCGCCATAATAGTACAGTTCGCTCCTCTGTTTTTTTTGTGATGTGATGATAATGTCCGGCGTGGTCGTCCGCCCTGCCGAAGAACTATAATATACAAAAATGGCGGCGAAATACCAAAATAAATTTGCTTTTTTAGATAAAAAAAGGTATATTTTAGATAGTCGTCACTCAAAGGGGATAGTATTATTCGTTAAGAATAGCTAGCTAACATAATGTATTAACACGAGTTACGGAAATCAGCGGTTAAGAGTTTTGTATCAAAAAGTCGCCTAGAAACGTAGGAGTCGGATAAATATAATGAATACATTAAATGCAAAAAATCTCTCGAATGCTACTATCTTGTGTGAAAAAGATTCATTTAAGTACGGTGAAACCATTAATAAATCTGATGACTCACGTTATACTGAAGTATCGGAAGCCGAGGAAGCTGTGTTTGAAGACTTTGAACAAAGAATTTTTCGTAAATTACATTTTCCAATACATTGGGAACAAGAAGGGGTTTCTCAACCTAACATGGCTACCAAAGTAAGGTGTCTTGAAATATGCACGCAGCTATTTAAAAAACACCACCTTATACCAAGTACAATACTTCCGTCTATTGAAGAAGGTATATATATGTCCTATGACAAAATTACCGATGTTTTTAATAAATCAATGATAATCGAAGTTTATAACACTATGGATATTGCGCTTATTATCTGCGATAATGTCAAAAAGGTAACCATACATGGGGAGGATGTTTTAGGGATGAATTTCAATAACGCTGTTTCAATTTTTAAGGAATATATGGGGTAACGTTTCAATGGCCGATGAATCATTCCCACATAAATATAACCCATCTGACTTTAACGTGTCGGATCGTTTGTATCGAGGTTTTCGTAAGAGTGACCTTGATGAATCGGGTAAAATTCTTATGAATAGTATCAGGTTTCCTGACTTTTCCTGCAATTGGGAGCGTTTTTCAACACCTGAAGATGTTAAACGACGAAACAATGGGCTTGAAACAGATGGATGTTACGCATTTACTGTCGAAGTATCGCGTTATAAAGATATGGCTACGCCCTGCCATGATCCAAATCCACCGAATGATCCCAATAACTATGCACACGTAGAGGTTCGGCAATTAGGCAATGGTGAAAGTGTTTTTGAAGCGCCTACTCAAGGGCGGACAAAAAAATTATGGTCAAATTCTAAAAGAAATGAATATCGGCAAAATATTGTCTATAATCTTGAACGTCTAATTGAGCCAACGGCATAATTATGGAGCTAAAATGCCCGACAACAAAAAAGAACAAGAACGCGCCGAACTGCACCGCACGATATGGAACATCGCAAACGAACTGCGCGGAAGCGTGGACGGGTGGGATTTCAAACAGTACATCCTCGGAATACTGTTTTACCGCTATATCTCGGAAAACATCTCCGCATATATAAACGCCGACGAACACGCCGCCGGACATCCGACCTTCAATTATGCCGAACTGCCCGACGCCGACGCGGAACAGGCTCGCGAAGACCTTGTCAACGTAAAGGGCTTCTTCATTCTGCCCAGCGAACTCTTTGAAAACGTGCTGAAACACGCCGCGTCCGACGAAAACCTCAACGAAACGCTTGAAAAAGTCTTTAAAAACATCGAAGCCTCCGCGCAGGGAACGGACAGCGAGGCTAATTTCAAGGGCTTATTCGACGACATCGACGTAAACAGCAATAAGCTCGGCGGCACGGTCGTAAGGCGTAACGAGAGGCTCGCCAAACTGATAACCGGCATAGCCGCAATGAAGCTCGGCGACTACAAAGAAAACACGATTGACGCTTTCGGCGACGCCTACGAGTTCCTGATGGGCATGTACGCGAGCAACGCCGGAAAGAGCGGGGGAGAGTACTACACGCCGCAGGAAGTATCCGAATTGCTGACCCGTATCGCGTTAGTGGGCAAAACCGAAGTCAACAAGGTCTACGACCCCGCCTGCGGCTCCGGCTCCCTGCTGCTGAAATTCGCCAAAATCCTGGGCAAAGAAAACGTCCGGCAAGGCTTTTTCGGGCAGGAAATAAACATCACTACCTACAACCTCTGCCGCATAAATATGTTCCTGCACGATATCGACTTCGACAAATTCGACATAGGGCACGAGGACACGCTGACCAAGCCGCTCCATTGGGACGACGAACCGTTCGAGGCCATTGTCTCAAATCCGCCGTACTCAATCAAGTGGGCGGGCGACGAAAACCCGCTGCTCATCAACGATCCGCGCTTCTCTCCGGCCGGAGTGCTCGCGCCGAAATCGAAAGCCGACCTCGCCTTTATCATGCACAGCCTGTCGTGGCTCGCGACTAGCGGAACGGCGGCAATCGTCTGCTTCCCCGGCGTCTTATATCGCGGAGGCGCGGAACAAAAAATCCGAAAATACCTTGTGGACAACAATTTCATAGACTGCGTCATACAACTGCCGGACAACCTATTTTTCGGGACAACCATCGCCACCTGCGTCATGGTTCTAAAAAAGTCTAAAAGCGAAAACAGCACCCTATTTATCGACGCAAGCCGTGAATTTATCAAGGTGACTAACAGCAACAAACTCACACCGGAACACATCGAAAAGATCGTAGGCGCTTATGTAAATAGGGTAACCGTTCCATATTTCACAAAACTTGTCCCAAACGACGCTATAGCCGCGCAGGACTATAACATTTCCGTCAGTACTTACGTTGAACAAGAGGATAAGCGAGAGATCGTGAATATTACCGAACTTAACGCCGAAATCAAGCGCATTGTCGCAAGAGAAGACGTTTTGCGGCGGGAGATAGACGCTATTATCGCGGAGATTGAGGGGGAAACAAATGGCTAAATTAGAAGCTAGGGTAGTGTTTTTTGATGTTGCGGAACGTTTTCCTGAGGTCAGGAAAACGTTAAAATAGCATAAATTAAAGGTATTGAAGGGTTAGGAGGGCAAATTTATGACGAAAATTGAGCGGATGATTGCGGAGAGTTGCCCTAATGGGGTTGAATGTAAACAATTAGGTGAGATCGGCGAATTCTATGGGGGACTGACAGGTAAATCTAAGGAGGATTTTACCGATGGTAATGCCTTGTTTATAACCTATATGAATGTATTTACAAATCTTGAAATCAATACCAATATTTCAGATAAGGTAAAGGTTAGGAACGGAGAACGGCAAAATGCTGTTCATCTTGGCGATATAATTTTTACTGGATCATCAGAAACTCGTGATGAATGTGGGATGACATCGGTATTAACAAGTGAAATTGATGAACCATTATATTTAAACAGTTTTTGCTTTGGCTTCCGTTTATTTAACTCTAATATATTAATACCGGGTTTTTCAAAACATTTATTCCATTCTGAATTTTTACGTAAGCAAATTGTAAAAACTGCAAGTGGAGTAACACGCTTTAATGTGTCAAAAGAAAAAATGAAGCGCGTTACAATCCCCATACCTCCGATTGCGGTGCAACATGAAATTGTCCGTGTTTTGGACAATTTCACGGAGCTTACAGCGGAGCTTACAGCGGAGCTTACAGCGGAGCTTACAGCTAGAAAAAAACAATACGAGTATTATAAAAATAATATAATGAGCTTCGATGGATCGGATTCAGATGTTAGATGGCTGGCGTTAGGCGAGATAGCGACTGATATATATAGGGGTTCCGGTATAAAGCGCGATGAAGTAACCGAAGCAGGAACGCCATGCGTCCGTTACGGAGAGATTTATACCACCTATGGCTTATGGTTTGACACTTGCGTATCTCATACAAACACGGGTACAAA
>Ga0268262_10001202_pt1 | contig 32713 bp, 26 predicted proteins | sample TergutNc150P3_FD_190354 | JGI IMG/M metagenome (GOLD analysis project Ga0268262, IMG submission 190354) | Nasutitermes corniger P3 segment gut microbial community from laboratory colony in Florida, USA - Nc150 P3 (SPAdes) (version 2) | ecosystem: Host-associated > Arthropoda: Insects >... | reverse complement strand
AAGAAACGCCAGCCAAATCAGCCAATGGGCAGCCAACGAGCGGGTTAAGGGCCTTTTAGCCGAGCGCTTTCTCATAGAAAGAATACCGTGTTATTATTGGCCGTTGTGCTTACTCGCTCTAATTAAACCAATGCCCGGCCACATGGGTGCAATCGTTTTTGCCTGAGGGAATGGCGGCAATGACTATTTCATTTGACGGCAAAACGGTATGTTCCACCGGAAAGATGGACAGGTACGACAGCTCCCTGCACATTATAAGCGCGCACCTTGCGGAACTGGGGATAACACTTGCGGGTCTTAAGACGGACGGTAAGAGCAATGAGATACTGGCCGTGCGTGAACTTATAGGCATGCTTGAGGTTGCAGGCTGTATTATCGTGGCCGACGCGATGCATTGCCAGAAGCTGATCCCTGTTTTGTTGTCAGGTGAAAATTGATTTCCGTGAAATATATATTACTTCTCTTTACTGAATGAATTTTCTGTATCATAATACAATAGGAGACCAAAGTGAAAACCATTCTTTGCTACGGCGATTCAAATACCTGGGGTTATGACCCAAAGAATCAATGCCGCCATGATCACAAGACGCGCTGGCCAATGGCGCTTAAAAACATCCTTAATAAAGACGCTCCCCCTGACGAGCCTGAATGGTGGGTGGTGGAAGAGGGCTTGGGCGGCAGGACAAGCTGCCGAGAAGACCCGATAGAAGGCGATAAAAACGGACTGCGCCAGTTGTTGCCGATAATGGAAAGCCACAAGCCCATTGACCTGGTTGTGGTTATGCTGGGAACCAATGATCTTAAGCCGCGGTTTAACCCCTCTCCATTTGACATCGCGCAGGGGGTGAAAAATGTGGCCATTGCCATTCAAAAGTCGGATTGCGGCCCGAACTATGCGGCTCCTAAAGCGCTGCTGATCTGCCCGCCTCCGGCGGCAGAGTCACCGGCTTTAAAGCATATCTTTGGGGACTGCGTGGAGCTTTCCAAAAAGCTCCCGCCCTTTTTCAAAGCGCTGGCCGCCGAATGTGGCGCGGCTTTTCTTGACGCCGGAAAATACATCAAGTCCAGCCCGGTGGACGGAATACACCTTGAATCGGAAGCGCATCTCTTGCTGGCTAAAGCGGTAGCCGAAAGCGTGAAAAGCCTTTTCCCCTGAACTTGTTGAAAAATGTTACATTTTATGGGAAAATGGCTCAAAGGGGATATGCTTATGCCAAAACAAAGCTTTACGAAAACGGCCTACCAGAATCCAGATGATTTTATTTACGGAAAGGCCCTGTACCCTGTTGCGCTGAAAAACGGAATGGTTATTGGGGGAGGCATCGTATATCCTGAGATAAATTTTACCCTGCCAACGATGTCCATAGAAAAAGATACCATGGGCGAGGTTATTGCAAACTACCGCGAGATAATTATCGGAATATGCGACAGGGCGAGGGAACTGCACATCCCAGGTTTTGTGGCGGAAATAGAGACACTGCCGCCGATGACTTTTAATCCTGAATGGGGTATCGAAGTATGCAAGATTGTCGTGGATATAATCAAAGAGCATGAAACAAAGCACGGAATAAAAGGAGCGGTGAGGATAACACCTAACGATATCCGCGAAGGCAGCGATCTGGAGCATATGTGGCACGGCAGGCATTGGGACGCTATGCTGCGTACTTTTGAAGGCTGCGCGAAAGCGGGCGCGGATTTCCTTGCGATAGAATCAATCGGCGGGAAGGAAGTGCACGACGACGCCATTATGTACTGCGATATAGAAAAATCAATTTTTGCGCTGTCGGTGCTTGGCTGTACCGATATGAACAGGCTCTGGACGGAAATAGTACGTATTGCCGATGAAACGAAAACAATCGCTTCAGGCGATACGGCCTGCGGATTTGGCAATACGGCGATGGTTCTTGCGGACAGAAACTACATTCCCAAAGTTTTTGCGGCGACAGTCAGGGTCGTAACGGCGGTAAGAAGCCTTGTCGCGCTTGAGTGCGGAGCGAGGGGCCCTCACAAAGACTGCGGTTATGAGGGCGTTTATATAAAGGCTATAACAGGCACGCCTATTTCAATGGAAGGCAGAACAGCGGCCTGCGCCCATCTTTCGCCGGTTGGAAACATAGCCGCCTGTGTCGCGGATCTGTGGAGCAACGAGTCGATACAAAACATCAAGCTCTTGGGAGGCATGGCCCCGACAGTTTCTTTCGAGCAGTTGGGCTACGATTGCAGGCTGATGAACGAGGCCGCAGCCAGGGGAAAACAGCAGGCGCTTTTGCTTCGCGATTTGCACGCCGACAGTGACAGCAGGCTTGATCCGCAGGCTTATGTACTGCGCCCTGACGTAGCGCTTGAAATTTCCAAGGAACTTGTCAAAATTGACGGTTATTATCCGAGGTCAAAGAAAGCCGCCAGCCTTGCGTTGACGTGTATTAGAAAAGGGTACGATAATAAAGAGCTGGAATTAAACGACAAAGAACTGACGTGGCTTGACGACCTGTCGGAGGCCGTTGTTAAATTACCTGACGATGTTGAAAAACTTACGGCAAGTGTTATCGACGATTGCGAAAAACTGGATCCGAAAAAATACGATATGAAATTCTAGGAGGACAAGATGTCAACAATTGACAATATTTCGGAAGCTTTGCAAAAAGGAAAAGCAAAAGACGTTGTAGCGTTAATAGGACAGGCCCTGAATGAAGGTGTTTCCGCAAAAGATATCCTTGACAACGGACTTCTGCACGGCATGAGTTTACTTGGCGTCAGGTTTAAGAACAACGAGGTATTTGTGCCCGAGGTGCTGATAGCGGCCAGAGCGTTAAACAAGGGTACTGAGGCGTTAAAATCAAGGCTTATTGAAGCAGGCGTCAAACCAATCGGCAAGGTAATTATCTGCACCGTAAAAGGCGATCTGCATGACATCGGTAAAAATCTGGTGCGCATGATGCTTGAAGGCGCCGGTTTTGAGGTCATAGACCTTGGCGTTGATGTGGACGAAAACAGAATAGTCGAAGCCGTAAAACAACACCAGCCTCAGGTTTTATGCCTATCCGCACTGCTGACAACGACAATGAGTCAACAGGGCGTGGTAATCGAAGCGCTAAAAACTTCCGGTTTGCGCGACAAGGTAAAGGTCATGGTTGGCGGCGCGCCTGTTACCCAGAGCTTCTGCGAATCGATCCACGCGGATGCCTATAGCCCGGATGCGGCAAGCGCGGCGGAAGCCGCAAAGGCATTTGTCGTAAGCTAAGGCTGTTATTTTTCCAGCATATCTGAAAATTGTTTCAGTGCAGAAGGAATGTCTATTCCCTGCGGACAGAGCTTGCTGCAAGCCCCGCACGCAATACAGGCGGAAGGCAGTTCCTTTTCTGTCATGGCCTTGAGAGTAAAGTTTTTCATAATAGATGTCTCGGCGTTAAAACGCATTTCATTATACATAGAAATAAGTCTGGGTATGTCCAGTTTCTGCGGACAGGCTTCGGTACAATAAAAGCACCCTGTACACGGAACCATATCCACAATTGTCTTAATAGCCTGTTGGAGCAGTTCTTTTTCCTGATCTGTTGTCGGGTCTTCCCTGGAAAATAGCGCAATGTTTTCTTTTAACTGCTCCAGAGTAGTCATGCCGCTTAAGATAACCGGAACATTTGGAAGAGATTGCAGAAAGCGAAAAGCCCAGGAGACTATTGAATCGTTTGGCCGCGCTTTCTTAAGCATGGCATCCGCTTCCGGGTTAAGGGAAACGAGCCGCCCTCCGCGGCATGATTCCATCGTAATAACCGGCAGACCGTGTTTTGTAATAACCTCATATTTTTTGCCCGCGTTTTGTAAAGTCCAATCCAGGTAATTGATCTGAATCTGAACAAACTCAAAGCAATCATACTTAGACAGGAATTTGTCGATTGTATCGGCTCTGCCGTGGGCAGAGAAGCCAAGATGACGGATACGCCCCGCCTTCTTCTGTTTCAATAAATAATCCACCACGCCGATTTCTTCGCTGGTATAGAAATCCCAGGCCGTTTCACATATGTTATGCAAAAGGTAGAAATCAAAATAATCAACACGGCATCTTTCAAGTTGTTCCTCAAAAATTTGCTGAGGAGTACGCGGTTCCCTGCTGGCAAGAAGTCCGGTGAACTTGTACACACCGTCTTTATACTCCATCATGTGGCCGGGCATTTTCGTGGCAAGATAAAACGTATCCCTCGGAAATTGTTCCAAAACCTCGCCAACAAAGGTTTCCGACTCGCCGCCGTGGTAACGGTACGCGGTGTCAAAATAATTCACGCCGTTTTGGTAGGCGTATTCAATGATTTCCCTTGCTTTCGCCTCTTCGATCTTTTCTCCTTGTCCTTCCACTTTGGGAAGACGCATATTGCCCATCCCAAGATACGACAGCTTTTTGTCCTTAAATTGCTTGTAAATCATATATCCTCCAATCTTGTTATTTTATATGCTTTTCCCAAAAACGTACGGCGTTGTTAAGCCAGCCTTCCGCGGTAGTGCCGACGCCAAGACCGAAACCGTGCCCGACATTCGGGTACAGGTGAAATTCAACATCAATGCCTGCGGCTTTCATGTCATTAAAGCGCTGTTCCATAACCGCCGGATTTGCGATATTGTCTCTCTCGCCTAAAACGCTGAAAGTCGGCGGATTATTTACGGTAAAGTCGGAATGTCCGGTATAAAATATGACCGCCGTTGCCGGTTTGGGATAATCCCTTTCACCATAAAACGCGGTCCCATAAGATGAAAGCCGTGCGGTCATTCGTCCCCCCGCCGAACCGCCCCAAAGGGAGTAGTCTTCTGTATTGAGTTCCAGTGTTCGGGAATTTGTAAAAATATAGGCAATCGCCGCCGCTAAATCTTCACAGGCAACGCGTTCCCCGCCTATCCGGTATCTTATGACAAAGGCGTTATACCCTTTTTTACTTATCTCCAACGCAAGGGGGAAACCACCGTGGAGCGATCCGACATACGAAAAACCGCCGCCTGGGCAAACGATGGCAAAAGGCGCGCCGGGCTTTCCCCTGAAAAAGAAAAGTCCGGTATTTTCTTTGGCGGCGTCCGCCTTCTTTTGCTGTTCCGTATAAAAATCGTAAAAAATGGTTTTACCGTTCTGCGCTTCGTTAATCATGTAATTGAGCGCATTCACAATAACGTCAGGGTTCACGTTTTGATGATACGGCATAAGCGAAGCGGCATTGGAAATTCGGGTACTGTAATATGCGGAATTATCATCACGGGGCAGCAGGCGTTCACCGAAGCCCATAAAAGCCGGATGGTTTACAATATCGCTGATGTAACTGTCAGCAGTCAACGGTAACGCAATCATAATACTACAAAATGATCAGCGGATAAAATTTGTCGTGACCATTGGCGGTTCCTCCGGCAGTTCAATATTGCTCTGCCGCTTGCATTTGATGAGATATGCCATATTGTTTGCCAGTATTGTTAATGTACGGACGCCTTCTTTATCGGCGTATACGTCTTCGGGTGTGTACCCGTGTATGCCATTCCAATAACAGGACGATACAACGGGCATTTGCCCGTGGGTAAAATATTTTATTAATTGGTCGAACGTGGCGGTTGAGCCCGCTCTCCTGCAACTAACAATACACGCGCCGAATTTCAATCTTTTTGCTTCAGGCTCAAGGCTGAAAAACAAACGATCAAAGAATGATGTTGCCGCCCCGCAAGCGGAAGCAAAATGCACAGGAGAACCAAGTATAATGCCGTCTGCCTCTCTGAAGGCCTGACCGACTGTATTTACCATATCATCATTATAAACGCATTTTCCTGTTTTCCCAGGCTGTTTACACGTTCTGCAAGCGGTACACCCTATGATTGGTTTTTTTCCTACCTGAAATATCTCTGAATCGACGCCATGCTTTGCCAACTGTTCTTTAATGATGCTAAGCCCTGTAAATGTGCATCCGTTGGCGTTTGGGCTTCCGTTGACTAATACTACCTTCATCTTTTTTTCTCCTTTTGTTTATTTTGACGTTATTTTATCTTTTTTGGGCAATGAAATCCCTGTACCAATGGAGGTTCTTTTCCAGCAGCGCCGGGGTGTCCAGGTTATATGGGCAGCCGGAAGTACAATGGCCGCAGCGCTGACAATTTTCAATCCTGTTCATGATCTTCTGAAAATCTTCTGTCAGGAAGTTGGCAACCGGCGCACGCGTCATAAGCAGGGAAATTCTCGCGGCCGTGTTGATGGGGATTTCGGCGGGGCAGGGCAGGCAGTAGCCGCAGCCCCGGCAAAATTCCCCGCACAGCTCCGAACGGTCTTTTCCGATTTTGGCCTGTTGTTCGGGAGTAATGCCGCCGGTTTGTTTCATAGCCTGAAAAAGCTCATCCAGCTCGCTTTCCCGCTGGATTCCCCAAATAGGTACCACATTGGCGAATTGCGCCATCCATGCCTGGGCTGCAAAAATATCGGTGATCAGCCCTCCGCTTAGGGCCTTCATGGCTATGAAGCCGACATTTTTTTCCGCGCAGAGTTTTGTAAGGCCGATCTCTTCCTCTGTTGAAAGATAGCTGAACGGGAACTGGAGTGTATCGTACAGCCCGCTGTCGACCGCTTCCCTGGCCACCGTTAACCTGTGGTTACTGATTCCGATAAAGCGGATCTTGCCCTGGGCTTTTGCTTCCAGGGCCGCGTCGTAAAGGCCGGTTTGATCGCCGGGCCTCGGAACAAATCCGGGGTTATGTAACTGGTAAACATCAATATGATCTGTCTTGAGTTTGCCAAGACTGGTTTCCAAATCCTTTTTCAGCTCGATGCCGTTTTTTGAATGGGTTTTCGTAGCTATAAAAAATTCCCCGCGCCGTGAAGAAAGAGCCGTGCCTATTTTCTCTTCACTGTCCGAATAACCACGGGCGCTGTCTAAAAAATTAATGCCGCCGTCCAGGGCCTTCCGCAGAATTTTTACGGCTTCGTCCATGGAAGCCCGCTGTACCGGCAGGGCGCCGAAAGCGTCCTTGTTTACTTCAAGATTGGTACGGCCCAGTTTTATTTTCCGCATATCACCCTCTTTGTTTTAGACTTGTTCAACAACCCGATCGGCGGTTTTTAAACAACTCTATTGTACATAAAAAATAATATTATGTAAAATACTTAGCCATCACATGTCCGGCTTTACGTTCAGGCGACTGCAGAAGCGGTGTCAGAGCACTGAGCGTGAACCAAAACCCGCAGTCGCATAAGGGCTTGCAACGACGGGTAAAATTAATGTACATATATATATGAGGTCTGCCGTGTAAAAAAATAATTATGCGTAAACAAAAATTTTCAAAATACCTTATCCCTATTTTTTACACAGCGGCAATGCTTATTGTAGTGTTTTACGCGTGGAGTGAACAAAATAAAGTCAAGCGCGGCTGGAACAGTCCTCTTTATCGGAACCTGAGGGAATGCCCCTCTTTTGCCAGGTGGGGCTTTGATCCTGCCGATTTGCTGAAGGTTCCGGACGAAGCCGCCGGCGTTTGGAAGCGCTTTGAGGGCCCATCACGGCGTATCAATGATTCCCGGCTGAACATCCCAAAACGCAGTTACCTTTCGCCATGGGGAGAGGATGCGGAGGAATTTACCATTATTTTCCTGCTGGAAATGGATAGCGCGGCCATGGCGTTCCTTGACGGAAGGATTACTTCAGTAGTTCCGGGAATTTTTTTTGCCGGCATAGGCGAGAATTGGGAAGTATATTTTAACGGGATATTAATCCTTTCGGAAATGCACCTGGACGAAAAAGGCCGAATCAGGGAACGCCGAACGTGGAGAGATGTGTATTTCCCGTTTGATGGCGCATTTGTTCGTCCCGGAACCAACATCCTTGCCCTTAGGATCCTGGGGGATCCCACCTACCGGGGTACGGGACCGTACTATTCTACAGCGCCCATGTACATGGAAGACTATAAGATCATTGAGGGGGGGCGGAATGATTTCCTGCGCGTATTTCTGTGCGGTTTCTTCGCCTTTACCGGTATATATCATCTGATGCAGTTCTTTTCTGTCAGAAAGAGGAGTGAGATGTTCAACCTCTACTTTGGCGTCTTCTCAATCCTTCTTTGTGTTTATAATGTCAGTATACTGTGGGTGATTAATACGCTTATTCCCAATACTGATATTTCCATACGCATGGAATACGGTTCCATGATGCTGTCAATTCCGGTATTCGGAATGTTTTTCGAAGCTTTGGGGAGAGGGAAGACCACAAGGATAAGCCAGAGCTATCTGGCGTCCAGCTTTTTGCTTTGCCTGACCCAAATATTGTTTTGCGCCCAATACGGTGAAGAAGTCATAAGAGTATGGGATATAATTACCATGATTTATGTTACTTATCTTCTCGTTTACGAAGTTATATATTTCCATCTTTGGGGCAGGAAAAAAGGAAAGTTTTTGGGAAGCGATACCGGCGAAGCCCAATCCCTGCCAATTGGTAACATTCTGGTTGGCATGGTGATATGCTACGTATGCGGGCTTTTTGATATTCTGTACATTTTATTTTACGGCGACTCCACCTCTCTTTTTCCATACAGTGTATTTGTGGTTTACATCGGGATGGTCTTTACCCTTTCCCAGCGGTTCAGCGGAATGTATAAACAGCTGGAAAAATCCAACGCCATGCTGGAATTGGCGGTACAGGAGCGCACGGTGGAATTGGAAAAACAGACCGAAATAGCCATTCAGGCAAACCAGGCCAAAAGCCAGTTCCTTGCTACAATGAGCCATGAGATCAGAACCCCTTTAAATGCGGTGATCGGTTTGTCGGAGATTGAACTGCGTAAGAATCTGCCTGAGTCCAGCAGGGAAAACATTGCGCAGATTCATCAATCGGGCTCATCGCTTCTGGGGATCATCAATGACATTCTGGACATTTCAAAAATAGAAGCAAAAAGCTTTGAGCTTATTCCGGTTGAATACGAAACCCCCTCACTCTTAAGCGATACTGTTATGCTAAACAGGGTGCGTATCGGCTCAAAGCCAATTGCCTTTGCCCTGGAAATAAGCGGGGATTTTCCCCTGATGCTCGTGGGAGATGAACTGCGTATTAAAGAGGTACTGAATAATCTTCTTTCAAACGCGATTAAATATACTAAGAAAGGAAGCGTTACTCTGACTGTCGGATTGGAAAAAATTTCCGGGCCAAAAAACGAAGCTCTGCTCCGTTTTTTGGTGCGGGATACCGGCATAGGCATCCGTGCGGAAGATGTAGGAAAACTTTTTACCAGCTACGCACAGCTTAATACCGGGGCAAACCGGAAAATCGAAGGAACCGGCCTGGGTCTGGCAATTTCAAAAAACCTCGTAGAAATGATGGGCGGCAACATCACTGTTGAAAGCGAATACGGCAAAGGCTCTGTTTTTACGGTGGAGATTATTCAGGGTATTGTGGATTATAAGCCCATAGGGGAAGAAACTGCCGAAAAATTGAGGAGCTTCAATTACACGACAGACATGAAAGGAGACAACGTTGACCGTTCCTGGATGCCTTACGGCAAAGTATTGGTAGTGGACGATCTGCCGGTGAATCTTCAGATAGCGCGGGGGCTCCTTGAACCTTACGGACTTCTGGTGGACACGGCTGAGTCGGGACAAAAAGCAATTGAGTTGATTCAAGCGGAAAATCCCAGGTATGACCTTGTATTCATGGATCATATGATGCCTGAGATGGACGGTATTGAAGCGGTCAGAATTATTCGGCAGGAGTCAGACAACGAATACGGAAGAACTGTCCCCATTATCGCCCTCACCGCCAATGCCCTGCTGGGAAATAGTGAGATGTTTATATCCAAAGGGTTTAACGGGTTTATCTCGAAACCTGTCGATATTTTTCAACTTGACGAAGCTCTGAATAAATTTGTGAGAGACAAAAAGAAAGAAGGGAATGGGGAACAGGGAACAGGGAACTACAATAATGATTTCAAGTTGTACGGTGCTAATTCAAACAACCATTCTCCATTCCCCGACATTCCAGGTGTGGATGTAAAAAAAGGCATTGTTATGACCGGTGGTACGGAGGCGGGCTATAGGGCCGTGTTGTTTACATTAAGCAAAAACATTGAAGAAAGACTGCCGTTATTTCAAACCCCTCCGGATTCGGATACTCTGCCCACGTTTATCACCCAAGTCCACGCTTTAAAAAGTTCAAGCGCTTCTATCGGGGCTGCGGAAGTGTCGTCCGGAGCCGCGAAACTTGAAGCTGCGGGCAGGGCCGGGGATTTGGCCTTTATCCGGGAACATCTGAGCGATTTTTTGGAACACGTAACGGCACTGGTGAAAAACATCGGCGTTGCCCTGCAAATTGCCCAGGAGGAGAACGGGGTACAGGGCCTTCCTACCGATATAAATCAGGAAACTGATATTTCAACTATCCGGCTTTTTCGCGAGCTAGCCGAATCTCTTAAATCCAGGAAAGTCCCTGAAATCAAACGGCTCCTGAATGAATTGAACCGCCAAACGGCGGATTCAAAGGTCAAGGGCGTTCTGGAGAAATTATCCGATCAGGTATTAATGGCCGAATTCGACGATGCCGTTAAAACCATTGAGGAATTGGTCGCGGAGAACAAAAAGGGGTAAGTTATGGAGGACGAGAGGAAGCTTGTTATTTTGGTGGATGATGACCCCGCTAATCTTCGAATTGGCAGTAATGTGCTGGAAGAGAAATACGATGTCGCCACCGCGCCTTCGGCGGCCAAGCTCTTCAGCCTCCTGGAAAACAATAGTCCGTCGATAATCCTTCTGGATATTGAGATGCCGGAGATGAACGGTTATGAGGTAATAAAAATTCTCAAATCAAACCCGGAAACAAAAGAAATACCGGTTATTTTTCTTACCGCCCGCAGCGAATCGGACGACGAGCTTAAGGGGCTTTCCCTTGGGGCGGTTGATTATATCACGAAGCCTTTTAAGCCTGCCCTGCTCCTCAAGCACATAGAAATACACCTTATGCTGGAAACCCAGCGGATTACTCTGGCAAAACAGGCCGCTGAGCTTGAATACTTCAACGCCAATCTGCAAAAAATGGTTGAGGAAAAAACCGAAAGTGTTTTGAACCTACAAGATGCAATGTTAAGAACCATTGCGGAAATGGTGGAATATCGTGACAACATTACAGGTGGTCATATAGAGCGCACACAGCACGGAATAAGGATACTGCTTGAAGCGATCAAAAAACACGGTATTTACAGCGAAGAAGCAAAAAACTGGGAAGTGGACTTGCTGCTCCGATCCAGCCAACTCCATGATGTGGGGAAAATATCCATCAATGATAATATCCTCAGGAAGACCGAAAAACTCAATGATGAAGAATTTGAAGATATGAAGAAGCACACTGTCATAGGGGAACAGATAATTGATAAAATTGGCTCTTTGGCAAAAGAGAGTGATTTTCTCAAATACGCGAAGATTTTCGCATCCAGCCACCACGAAAAATGGGATGGTACGGGTTATCACAGGGGACTTAAAGAAGACGAAATACCTCTTTTGGGACGTATCATGGCGATTGCCGATGTGTACGATGCTCTTGTTTCGGACAGATCGTATAAAAAAGCGTATAGCCACGAGGATGCGGTTGATATCATTTTGAAAGAAAAGGGTAAATATTTTGATCCTGTCCTGGTTGACTTATTTCTTGAAGTTTCTGATGACTTCAAAAAACAAAACATACAAGGCATTGAAAACACCGGTGTTGATGACTACGTTGTCCTGGTAGTGGACGATTTACCGGCAAACCTCCTTGTAGCGCGGGGTTTGCTTGCTCCCTACGGTCTGCAGATAGACACCGCCGCTTTCGGGCGGGAGGCAGTGGAAAAGGCAAAAAGCCGCGATTACGACCTTATATTCATGGATCACATGATGCCCGACATGGACGGCGTTGAAACTTCAACGGCTATTCGTAAAATTGAAGGCTATGCCCATATTCCCATAATAGCGCTTACGGCTAACGCCTTGCGTGGAATGAAAGAATTCTACCTGGAAAATGGCTTTCAGGATTACCTTTTAAAACCGATAGGCCCCGAAGCGTTAGACGAAATTATCAATAAATGGATAAGGGATCGGCGATCATTGTTAGTGGGCAAAGCGGATCATCAACAAGCATTGATGACGAACAATGACCCTATTCCTCATTCCCCATCTCCCATTCCCCTCTTTCTTGAAATTGAGGCGCAACGGCTTGATATTCTGAAGCACTACCTCGTATCCTTTACCAGCGTGCCTGAAACTGACTGGCAGGCAAATTTTGACGCAGCGTATTTTGAAAGATTTACCGCTCTGATAAAATCACTCGTCACTGCGGAAATGCCCGCTGCATTGAGGGAACAGGCGACCTTGCTGGCTGAAACCGGACAGAAAGGAGACACACGCAAAATACGGGAAGCCCTTCCGGCTTTTTGTGAGGCTTTTCAAAAATGGCAGGAACACAGGGCAGCAGCAGGCAATGGACAGGACACAGAAGATAAAATACTGGATAAACTTTTGCCGAGGCTGAAGAAGTCATTACTTGCCGGTGAAACCGAAACAGCGGAAACTATAATCGGCGAATTGGGGAATGCGGCCCTCACACCCGAATGGCGGGAACTGTATTTTAGGTTCTATGCCTGGATGTTTGAAGGGAATACGGAAAAAATAATGGAAGAGATAGAGGAGATACAGCGTGATTAAAATTCTTATTGTGGAAGACCAAACCATGCTACGTGAATCGCTTGAACGTGTTATCGGCGGACAGAATGATATGGAAGTCACGGGAACAACGGACGACGCCTCAAGAACGCCGGAACTGTGCCGGGAGTTGCAGCCGGACCTCGTGCTTATGGATGTGGTAACAAAGAACAACACATCGGGCATAACCTATACGACGCAAATACGCTCTGAATTTCCCAACATAAAAGTAGTGATAATGACCGGCTTTTCGGAAATAACGTTTATTGAAGAAGCCAAAAAAGCCGGGGCGCACAGTTACGTTTACAAAAATTCAGGCTATGATCATTTATTTTATGTAATCCGCAATACCATGCTGGGGAACGGCATTTACCCCGGCCCGGAAAACCATTTGCCCCTTGACGCGCAATTTAACGAGAAGGAGCTTGCCGTAATCCGTCTGGTATGCAAGGGAAAATCAAGAACCGAAATAATCAAGGAATTGGGATTGTCAGAAGCAGTGGTAAAAAGGATTATATCCGCCATTCTGGAGAAAACTGAATTTGATAACATAATGAAATTTGCGATCTATGCCGTGAGCCGCGGCTGGATTGTGCCTGAAAATGTGGAGTGAGTCTCAAATTACTTTAAAACTCCGTGACCTGATTTTGTCTGGATTATTTATAGCGATGAATTAGTGTATTATCGCTTCCCACCTTTTCTGTATCGCGCCTGCTGTCTCGGCTGCCGAGGCTTTTCCCGCAAAGAGGACGGACAGTTCCTCTTTGAAGCTCTCTTCCAGTTCTGCCCAATTGAGATCCGAAAAATCCTGTGTCATTTCACCGGCGATTGCTATGTCCCAGACTTTGGAATAAAACGCGTCGTAAGCGGGAGGAACGCCGTTTCCGGGTATTGCCTTCATCCTTTCTGAAAGATATGCGGCATTTTCCCCAAGGAACGCCGCAAAAAGCTTTGCTTCCTCTTTATGAGCAGAGGCGGAATACACACCGACAGTCCAGGCGGAGACAGAGTAAAAGGATTTCCCGGCGTAATTGTCCGGTATAGGAATCGAGGTAACGCCGAAGGCTTCGTCTCCCATCCGCTCTCTGATAAAGCCAATTTCGCTTGCCGGGGCAATTACAAAAGCGGCTTTTCCGGAAATAAAGTCGTCGATTTTTCCTGTGAAATCCGCCGTAAAAGATTGCGGAGTTAAAAGGCCCTCGCTGTATAATGAGGCCAGAAAAGAAAGGCTGTCGACAACCTGGCGGGAATTAACCTGAGGCTTTCCGTCCTTTATAAGCTGCACCCCGGCCGACCAAATCCACGGAAGAATATCATCGTAAATTCCCCTTGAGCTGTTCATTCCCAGGGCAAGTCCGGCAAGGCTTCCTTTGCTGCCGGCAAAACGCCTGGCGTATGCAAGGAATTCGCCTCTGGTTTTTGGAGGGCGTAAAAATCCGGCCCCTTTTAGAATATTTATGTTATAATAGAGAATGTTGATAAACGAGACAGGATTGTCATTTACGTTTTCTATGACTTCGTTTTTTTCCAATTCGCTTACCCAAAGCGGATCGAGGGCAATTACATCCCCTGGGTATATACTATCCCCCAGGGGCGTGCCCCGGAGAAGAGCCAGACGTAAATCTTCATAGGAGCAGGTGTTAAGGATGATCTTAAAATCATCGTGGAAATTTTCAAATTCAGATATTATTTCCGTCATAATTCCTTTATCCGCGTCTCTTTCCCACCACTGTGTAAACACAATGCTGGGCGTCTCTACATTTTCCGTTTCCGTTTTACCGGTTGATTTGGTTCTCAGCCGAAACAGGAGCGCGACAAAAAACAGCAATACCAAAAAAAGAATCAGTTTGCCGCCGTATTTCTTTATTAACTTATTCGCCATTATAAAGCCTCGACTTTTATGCTGCTTTGGAGTACATACATAGTATGCTTTCAATATCCCGGAAACTGCTTAAATTACGCAATATCCTGAGCCGGCGGAAACCTGAGCCTGACGATATAGATGAAATAGTAGAGGAAAAATGGATAGCCGATTTTTCCAAGCCCAAATATGCCCGCTTTGATATTAAATCAGAATCTTCCTATGATGCCAATCTGCGAAAAAACCAGTATGACTCAGGTCATTCCCTGGCGCTGGGCGTGAAAAAGACCGGCTGCATTGCCTGGTCGGAAGCCCCCGATAGGCGCTACAGGGATTTGATAATTTCAGGCTCAATCCGCATTGACGCAAGGGGCGGTTACGGGGCCGGGGGAATCTTCTATAGAATGGTAGACAACGAAACCTACTATTCTTTCTTAATCTCCAGTAAAAGTTATTTCCGGCTGGATGTCGTTAGAAACGGAATGCCCTTCCCGCTTGTGGGTTGGACGGAGCTGCCCCTTTCAACAGGGGCGGAGCTGGCCCAGGATCAAACCGTGGATTTTTCTCTTATAGTTTACGGAAACCATATCATCATCCTTATAAAAGGACGCTGGGCCGCGGAGGTCGACGACTCTTCAATTCCGGAAGGAACCATAGGCTTTGCGGCGGCGTCCTATGAATCGGGAGATCCGACTTACAGGGTCATCCGGGATTCAGAAAATGTTTTTTATTCAGCCGAAGTTTTTCTGGAATCATTCACCTTGGATTCCAGATTTGAAGAGGTTTCCTCTCTTTATGAAAAGTGGCGCGAAAGCCCCGAAATTGATTCCAAAGCAAGGCTTAACCTGGCTGAGACGTTCGCCGCTATGGAACGGTACAGCGCCGCCATGGATCAGCTTCGCAAGGCCTGGGATACAAGCGGGCACAATAAAACTCAGGGCGAGTACCTTTTTGCCGGAAAACTTGCCCTACAATTGGGCCTTCTGGCCGAAGCGGAAAGCTTAGTCAGCGAGTGTTTTCAGGCGGATATTGACAGCCGCGAAGGAAAAGAGGCTCTGGTTGAAATGGCCAAAATCCTTTACGCGGGAGAGCGTTTTAAAGAACTAAGAGATTTCTGCGCCGAATCGATTAAAGTAAAGCCAAACGATCCGGTGCTTTTGAATTTACAGGGGCATGCTTACTGGAACCTTGGGGATAACAAAAAGGCCGTCAAAGCCTATAGCGCGGCTTTTGAATTTGACAGGAAAAACGGGATCCTAGCGAAAAACGCGGCTAATGTTTACGACGTTATGGGCCGCAAAAAAGAAGCAATAGAAAAATACATTGAAGCGGGCATAGCCTTTCTCCAAACCGGAAATTACAACGATCTGGGGCTCTTGGTTCCCAAGCTCCTTTCACTTGGTGAAGACAATTGGGAGGCGCATAGCCTGGCGGGTAAGTGGGCCTTTGCCGTGGAAGACTGGAAAATGGCTAAAAAAGAGTTCGCCCTGGCTGAGAGTCTGCGAAAAGCCAAGCGCCCAAGACCAAAGAAAGACGGAGCTCAGGTTTTTCTTGAAGCCCTGCTGCTTATTATGGATGGGAAACGCTGGGAAGCTCTGCCTTTGCTTGAAGAAGCTGCCGTTTTGGAAAAGGATTACGCTCTCTTACACTTCCGCCTGGCGGAAAATATTTTCCTTCTAAAAGACGACTGCGACGATCCCCAAATGCTAAAGGAAATGGATATAGCTCTAACCCTTAGCCAGAAAGAAAATCTTGATGAGGAAAAAAACTCCGATAAAGAAAACGAAGGCCTTTCCGGCTGGATAAATAATTTCGCCGCACAGGTAGCTTTGAGAAAAGGAAATTTGTATACGGCGGCCAGGCATCTTGAAAAGGCCCGCTCTGTCCTGGGAGACTTGCCGGCAGTACGCGTTAATCAGGGTGTTATGTTTTACCTTCAAGGCTCGCTTGATAAAGCCCTTGAGACCTTGTCCGCCGATAAAAAAGATGATCCGGAAGGAATCATGGCAAACTGCGCCGGAAACCTCCTGGTTCGCTCGCAACGTTTTGATGAAGCGGACGAAAAGTACCGCCAGGCCCTGAGCTGTCAGAGCGACAACATTGAGTATCTCTGCAACCGGGCGGCTTGCCTTATGGAGTTAAGTCTTTACGGAGAAGCGGACAATCTTTTAGCCCAGGCTCACCGTATAGCTCCAAGCCCGGCATTGCTTGAAACGATAAGTTATGTGGCGGCTAAAAAAGGTGAATACCCCCGCGCGGAACAGGCCTGCCTCTCCGCTCTTGAAATGGATCCCAACCATGCGCCGTCGCTTATTTCGCTTGGATGGATCTTCATTGACCAGGGCAAAAACAGGGAAGCTATCGATGTACTGCGACGTCTGGACAAAATGACCCTTGACGACAATTCCGCCAAAAACACAGAGGAACTCCGTTCACATCTACAAAAACTTTTCAAAAAAAATTAACTTTTTGAAAGGCCTTCGGCAATTTCACGGGCAATTTCTTCGGGGCTTTTGTTCTCCGCAAGGATAGTGATACCGGCCACTGCCTTATAAGCTTTCGCCCTGCGGTTATGCAGGGCAAGATGGGTTTCTTCGGGATTATTTGTATTGATTAAAGGGGGAAGCCCCCCTTCGCCTGAGGTGTCCAGTATGCACTGCCACGCGGTTTCAGCGGATATTTCCAGATAAACGGTGATTAATTGCCTGTCCACGGACTGAACCTTCACTTCCGAAAGCAACGCCATGGCTTCATCATTGTCAACTATACCGCCTCCTGCGGCGATTACAAGGGTTTCCACCTCTGTTTGAGTTTTAATCACGGAAGCAAGGGCGGCGGCTTCAGCTTTCTTAAAAAAAACATGTCCTTCAATAAAGAGTTCTCTCGGTGTTTTACCGGTTTGCTTTTCTACAAGCTCATCCAGGTCAACGATCTCGCCGCCAATAATTTCATTTAAGGCTCTGGCGCACAGGCTTTTGCCGGAGTGTTTCGTACCAATAATCAAAATAATCCTGTTTTTCACTTTGCTCTCCGCTGCCTTTACACTATTAAGAATACTGATATTATTCTACCATATAATATAAATGATTATGAATGGAATTTGGATACTTTTGCTTTTATTATTAACCGCAACCCTCCCGGCCATTATAGTCTTTTTTTGGCTTAGATCCAGGAAATCCCCTGTTACTCTGCCTTTGTTTTTATTATCCCTGGCAATGGGAATTATCTCTTTTATTGTCGCAGGCATTATCCAGGTGTTTTTTCCCCCATACAGGCGAGATGAGTTTTGGCCGGTATTTTTTGATATTTTTATCAGAATTGCCCTGATAGAAGAGGCAGGCCGCATTATTACTCTTATCCCGTTTTTGAAAGCAGGCAAAAACCGCCGGGATGGCATAGCTTTTGGCGCCTCTGTCGGCTTAATCGCCGGCCTTGGTTTTGCGGCGATTGAAAGCGCTTACCATGGAATAACAAACATAAACATTACCCTGCTCCGCATTTTTACGGCTGTCCCCCTTCATGCGGCCTGCGGCATCAGAGCCGGCTCGGCGGTTTTTATCGCTCCCAAATACCGGATCAAAGCTTTCTTTCTTTTTGTTTCGTCAGTTTTTATTCACGGCGCTTACAACCTGATGATAGTCAGCCCCGCTATTCCTTCATTCCTGGCTGTCCTTATCGCATTAATCGCACTCTTCGCTTCATTTAACTATTTAACCGATGTATCAATATCGAACGATTCTCTGATATAATAAATCCTATGAATACTCCTACATACAACATGGACAAGCTTTTCGAGGCGGTGGCGGAAAGAGGCCATGTTTGCGTCGGGCTGGATACAGCTACGGAATACGTTCCCGAAAAGGAGCGCCGCTCCTCTCCTGCCGAAACGGTGCTTGCGTACAACAAAGCCATCATTGACGCGACTATCGACATCGCCGCCTGTTACAAACTGCAAATTGCCTATTACGAGGAAATGGGACTGGCGGGCCTGGAAACCTACTCTCAGACATTAAAATACCTTCGTCAGCGGGGCGCACTAGCAATCGCCGACATCAAGCGCGGCGACATTGCCGATACCGCAAGCCGTTACGCCAGGGCCCACTTCGAAGGCGATTTCGAAGCGGACTTCGTCACCCTTAACCCCTACCTTGGCATGGACGCCATTGAACCCTGGCTTCAGTGGGCGGACAAAAAAGGCAAGGGCGCTTTCGTGCTTATGCGTACCAGCAACAAGGGCAGGCGCGATTTTGAATGTCTGATTGTTAATGAGGGGAGCCCCTCCCCTCAGCGGCTTTTCGATGCGGTGGGAAACAAGCTTTCAGAGCTGGCCGCTTCCCGCTTTGGCGCTAACGGTTACGGCGCGTTTGGCGCGGTTGTGGGTGCGGATCCCCAAACCGAAGAGGAGCGCAGAGAAGCAGCGGCCATACGCGCAGGGTATCCCAATCTTTTTTTCCTCATTCCCGGTTACGGGGCTCAGGGGGGCGCAGCCTCTGACGCCGCCTTACTTTTAAGAGAAGGCAACGGCGGCGTGGTTAACGCATCACGCTCGATACTCAAAGCCTGGCAAAGCCCGCATGAGGCAAACGGCAGGGGTGCTGACAACACTGTTGCGGCACAGGCGGCAAGAACGGCGGCAATTGAAATGCGGGATAGTATTAGAAAAGCGACTGGGGGAAACTATTGATTGGAAGGCGGGGGTTCATATCCCGCGGCTTACCGCGAGGTTCTTCATTGGTTTATAATTCAAAATTGTCTTCATAAACTGTTACTAAAACCTTATACAAACTGCTTGATAAATTCACCAAAGTGGTGCAAAATAATTATCATGGTCAGTAAAACTAAGAGAACTTTGGATAAAGTCAGGTCATCTATAAGTTTTCCTCAGAAATTTACATTAAAGACCAAAAAGAAGTAAGAAATGTCCAAAACATATGAAAAAGATCTGGTTAAACAACTTGGATTTTCTCCAAAAGAAAAAGAATCAGGGATATTTCGAAAAAAATATACTAATGGATATGTCATTGAAATTAATTTTGATAAAGAATTAATAAATTATGGAAAAGATATTAAATCTGGTAGCAAAACAACACAAAACTTTTCTCAGGCTGAGAATTTTGTAGTTTTGGAGTGTGTTAATCGTTTGCTTGAAAAGGGTTATAACCCCAAAGATATTGTTTTAGAAAAAACATATCCTACGGGACATAATACTTCAGGACGTTTAGATATTTTGGTCAAAAAAGAAAGCAACTCATATCTGATGATTGAATGTAAAACCTACGGTGAAGAGTTTGATAAGGAATTAAAGAACACACAGAAAAGTGGTGGACAGATTTTTACTTATTTTCAGCAAGACACAAAGACTGAATTGTTGATGCTTTATGCTTCTAAATTAGAAAAAAATAAAATTATCTCTAATTTTAGGATAATAAATATAGAAGAGGATTTTCGCAATGCAGGGAGTGTAGAAAAGGTTTTTAATCTTTGGAATGGCAAATTTTATGAGAAAGGATTCTGGGATAATCCGCCATACGGTTTTCAACTTGAAAAAATTACGAAAGCTGATCTAAGAGAACTGACTGAAGATGAGGGGAAAAAGCTTTTTCACGGATTTGCCACTATTTTACGAAAACATTCCGTATCTGATAAACCGAATGCCTTCAATGTAATATTTAATCTATTTTTAGCAAAACTTTATGATGAACAAGACGGCGATAAAGACGAATTGAAATTCCAGTGGAAGAGTAATGATGACCCTGTAAAATTTCAGGTGCGGTTATACAATTTACATAAAGAAGGGTTGTCTGAATTTTTAAAAAAAGAAATAGAGGGAATTGAAGACTTCAAAATAACAGACGAAGCTGAACTGAAAAATCAACAGAAAAAATTTCTTAAATTTAATAAATTATTCGATATAAAAAGTGTTTTCAATGATGACGATTTTGAACAAAATCACCGTGTGCTAAAAGAAGTTGTAAAATTAATTGAGAAATATAAGATCCGTTATCCAAGGAAACAAAAATATCTTAGCGAGTTTTTTGAACTTCTTTTAACTACCGGATTAAAACAAGAAGCAGGGCAATACTTCACTCCGCCGCCTATTGCAAAATTTATAGTCAAATCTCTTCCTTTGCCTGTAATGATAAAACAAGAGATTGATAGGCAAACCTCAAAACTCCCTGCTGTTATTGACTATGCCGCAGGCAGCGGGCATTTTATTACTGAAATAATGGAAGAATATCAAGACATTATTGATAATATTGACATATCAAGCTTACGTTACCCAAATGCTAAAATAAATGTAAAAACCTGGTCAAAGGATGTTGCTCCGTATTCATGGGCGGCTGCTTATGTTTACGGCATAGAAAAAGATTATCGGCTTGTGAAAGTTGCAAAAGTAGGCTGCTATTTTTACGGCGATGGTTTGGCACAAGTTGTTCACGGCGATGGTTTGGATAGTCTTGAAAATTCAAAATCTTACATCGGATTGTTAAAAGAAAATACTTTAAAAAAACCGCAGTTTTCCGTAGTTGTTTCTAACCCTCCTTATTCTGTGAGTGATTGCAAAGATGATTTAGAATATATCGGTTCTCAGGACGATTTTGAACTATACAGATCACTTACTGATAAAAGCAAAGAAATCGAATGTTTATTTGTAGAACGTACAAAGCAACTGTTGAAAGAAGGCGGGGTAGCAGGTGTTATTTTACCGAGTTCCATGTTAAGCAACGAGGGAATTTATACAAAAACCAGAGAAATTATTTTACAGTATTTTGATATTGTCGCCATTACTCAACTAGGCGGAAATACTTTTATGGCAACAAATACTAATACGGTTGTTTTGTTTTTACGGCGAAAGAACGACTCGCAAATAATGCAACTAAAGGAAACAATAGAGGCTGTTTTTGACAGTTTAAAAGATTGTACCGTAAATGGCATTGAAAATGCTGTTTCTCTGTATATAAAACATGTATGGCATGATATTTCTTTATCCGATTATAAAAGTTTTATTCAAAAAAAACCTAATGAAAAAATTAAAAAACACGATCTTTATAAGGAGTATCGTCCTAAAGAATATACATTGGAAGATTTTACAAATGGTGATACGTCTGCTATTGCTATAGAATACGCGGAAAAACAGCTAAAAAAATTAAATAATGATTTTTGGATTCGGATAAATAGTCTGGAAAAGGAAAAGTTTTTTTACTTTGTACTTACTTATAAACAAAAAGTTGTATTAATAAAAACAGGCGAAAAAGATGAGGAAAAACGCTTTTTGGGGTATGAATTTTCCAACCGCAGAGGCAGTGAAGGTATACACCCAATACAACGCGGCAAAACCATTGACGAGTGCACACGCCTATTTGACGAAAAAATATTTGATAATCCAGAAAAGGCAAGTACATATATTTATAAAGCATTTAATGGAGATTATGATTTTACGATACACGAAAGTTTAAAAAACAATATTTCTCGTGTTAATTTGGTTGATATGCTCAATTTTGATTGGACGAATTTTGAAAAAAATATTTCTACAGCGGTTAAAAAAAAAATAAAAATTGAAAGTAAGTGGGAAGAAAAACGATTAGGTGAATTAGTGGATTTTCAGAGTGGCTTATGGAAAGGAGAAAAAGGAAAGTTAGAAAAAGTAAAAATTTTGCGAAATACAAACTTTAAATTAAATAATGGGCATTTGTCTTATGATGATGTTGCCGAAATAGATGTTGAAATAAAACAATTAGAAAGCAGAAAATTAGAATATGGTGATATTATTTTAGAAAAATCAGGTGGAAGTGAAACGCAGGCAATAGGTAGAGTTGTTATATTTGATAGAAAAGATAACGAAATATATTCTTTTTCAAATTTTTGCTCAAGAATTAGAGTTTTGGATAAAAAAATAATAAATCCTATCTATTTATGGGCGATATTAAATGATTTCTATGAAAAAGGGGGAACGATTTCATTACAAAACGGGGTTAGATTATTAAACATAGATTTTAAGGGATATAAAAACATAAAAATTCCGCTTCCGCCCAAAGAAATACAGGAAAAAATTGTGTCAGAAATAGAGGTGTTGAAAAAGAAAGAAGAAGAGGTAAAAAAGAAAGTTGATGAATTCAAAGATTTAGTATCTACGATTATAAATAAAATAACAGGGGAAAAAACAAAATTACAAAATATAACAATTAAAGTAGGCAGTGGAGCTACACCATTGGGCGGTGAAAGAGTTTATAAAAACACTGGTATAAGTTTTATAAGAAGTCAAAATATTTATGATAACGGCTTTGTTAAAGAAGGGTTGGCTTATATTGACGAAGAACAAGCTAAAAAATTAAATAATGTTCTTGTTGAAGAAAATGACATTTTATTCAATATAACAGGAGCTTCAATAGCAAGATGTTGTATTGTAGATGCTAAATATTTACCAGCACGTGTAAACCAACATGTTGCTATAATTCGTATAGATAAGACAAAAGTTATTGCAAAATATATACAACAAATGTTGATAAGTAAAGACTATAAAAATCAATTGTTACAAATTGGTGATAATGCTACTTCAAGAGAAGCAATTACAAAAGCTCAATTAGAAAATTTTGAAATTCCAATTCTTTCGCTGTCCGAACAACAAAAAATCGTTGCAGAAATAGAAAAAATAGAGGTTCAAATACAGGATTTGCAAAAAGAGTTAGAGCAATTATCAACTCAAAAAGGATTAGTACTTAAAAAATATTTGTAATACGACCAACTGCACATAACAGAACTGCATGTACTTCATCATTGCATTTAAATGTATAATGCGTTAGATTAAAATTTGAGGTGTGAAAAAATGGAAAAGGAATATACTTTAGATTATGCCAAATTTTCATTACAAGGAACTCATTACGATATTGGACAATCTATAGGTAAAAATTTAGCTCAATATAAGGAATTGTATAACTATACAATCATGTCTGATTGTATAGATAATAAATCATTTATGCAAAAGCGCAAACTAATGGATGAATTTTGTCCGGGAATATATGACGAAATATCCGGATTGGCAGATAGTTTGAACATTCCGGTTGGAAAAATCATCATATTTTCTGATGATAATATTACTGCTGGCGCTTGCAGTCAATTTGTTGCATTGCCGGAAATTACGACAAACGGACACATTTTAGTTGGTCGTAGCTATGAATATTCAACAGATGATGAACTGTGTTTGTGTATCACAAGAGCAAATGGGAAATCGGCTCATATTGGGTTTTCTATATTATTATTCGGCAGATTTGATGGTATGAATGAATATGGACTAACCGTTTCAATGTCTTCCTGTGAATTTGGTCAAAAACCAAATGGTAATGGTTTTTGGTTTCCACTTGTACTTAGATCTATCCTTGATAATTGTAAAAATGTGAATGAAGCAATATATCTTCTAAAAAAAATTCCAATTCGCAGTAACATAAATATATTGCTTGCTGATAAAGAAGAAAATGCAGTTATTGTGGAAATATTCAGCTTAGTTGATGACAAAAGGATTTCATTTAGAAAAAATGATAAATATCTTATAGCGACCAATCATTACATGAATGAAGAAATGATTAAATATGAAAAACATCGTGGTAGACATTCTGTTTTGAGGTATAACATTATTCAGAAATTTTTCTCTGAAAACAAAGGGGCTGTTTCCGTTAATAATATTAAAACAATTCTTGAGCAAGAAATACCTGGAGGAGTATTTTGTCCATACTATGAAGATTATTTGGGTACATTACATTCAATGGTATTTGATGTTTCTGAAACAGGGGTGGAAATTTGCCTGGGAATGCCATCAAATAATAAATGGGAACGTATAAGGTTTAATTCGCCAATTGAAATCTCAACAAAAACAGAGATTGTTAAAAATAAACATCCTGAGAATCCTTCTGAATTTTGGAGTACTTTACCACCAGGAAGTATGGAATGAATTCGCTATAGATGTAAGCATTTTCTATCTAATTGACTTGGATTCCCCTAAAATATCAGAACAAAGGTCCCTATAGCAATAAGCGAGCCGCCAATTATCGCCTTGACCGTAAGAGTCTCCCTTAAAACAATAAACGCGAGGATCATTCCGAAAACCACGCTGGACTTGTCGATGGGGATCACCCGTGAGGCCGGGCCCATCTGAAGCGCCCTGTAATAGCAGAGCCAGGAAAGCCCCGTGGCAATGCCGGAAAGAACAAGGAAGACAAGACTTCGCCGGCTGATTTCAGTAATAGCGCCATGCGCCCTGGTCGCAAACACGATTACCCAGGCCAAAACCAACACTACGACGGTGCGGATTGCGGTCGCCAGGTTTGAATTGACGTTTTCCACACCAATTTTTCCCAAAATTGAAGTCATCGCCGCAAAAAGCGCGGAAAAAAGCGCATAAACAGCCCACATGATTTGCTCCTTTGACGTTACTTCATTATACTTTATTTATAATGAAAGATTATTCTATTATACCACAACCTGTTTCAATACAATACTTGGAAGGATCGTTTGACTGTTCCGGCCTTCCAAGGATAGAAAAGGGAGAGGCTTTTCCAAGCGAAGCTCAGATATTCGTTGAACAGCTCCGTCGGACTTGGGGTGATGCGGCTTTTGGAGACAGGGGCTTAATTCGCCTTGAACAAACAGACAGCCCGTCAAGGGAAAATTCTATCCATACCGATGAATCTTTCAGCATAGAGATTCTACCTAAAGGGATCACCCTTTACGCCGGGGCGGATGCGGGTGCGTACCGGGGCCTTCAGGTTCTGCGCCAGCTGTTTCTATCAGGATTCAGTGAAGGCCGCCTTTCCTTGCCCTGCGGCAAAATTGAGGACCGGCCCCGTTTCCCCTGGCGCGGCTTTATGCTGGACTGTTCCCGTTATTTTTATTCGGTTGGATTTATCAAAAAATTGCTTGATGCGCTTTCACTCCAGCATATAAACATTTTCCACTGGCACCTCAGCGATGACCAGGGCTGGCGGCTTCCGGTCGCTTCCTATCCGCTGCTTACCGAAATCGGTTCCAAACGGCGGCAACACCGTTTAAGTGGCAGGTTTACAGGCGGCTTTTATACCGAAAAGGAAATCCGCAACATTGTTTCTTTTGCCGCCGAAAGGCACATTGAGGTAGTGCCGGAGATTGATCTTCCAGGTCACACCAGCGCGATTCTGGCGGCTTACCCCGGCCTGGGTTGTACAGGCGGCCCTTACATGGTGGAAGACCGTTTCGGTATTTTCGAGGATGTACTCTGCGCCGGCAACGATGATATTTTTCCATTGGCGGAAGCTGTCTTTGATACTCTTGCGGATCTTTTTCCTTCCAAGTATGTGCATATCGGTGGGGACGAGGTTCTTTTTAGCCGCTGGGCCGAATGTCCGAAATGCAAAGAACGGCTTAAGGAGCTAGGCCTTAGCAAAGCTCCGCAATTGCAAAGCTGGATCACATCGCGTCTTGTCGGGATGCTCAACAAGCGGGGCAAGACCGCCATCGGCTGGGACGAGATATTGGAAAATACCGAAAAATTCCCGTTACCTGACGATGTGATTATTCAGTCATGGCGCGGGAAAAAAGGCGGAAACAAAGCTACAGCTTCCGGACACCGCGTCATAATGTCGCCTATGACTGACGGCTGCTACCTGGATTACAGGGCCATAGATCAACCGGAAGAAATAGGCCGGCTCGGTATCGGCACTATAACTCAGGGTTTTAGCCTTGACCCGGTAACGGAAGAAATGGACGAGGCCGCAGCTTCTCTGGTTTTGGGCGGGCAGGGGAATCTCTGGTCTGAAATTATCTATGCGGGGAAAATAGCCGAGTACATGATCTTCCCGCGAATATGCGCAATAGCCGAGGCCCTATGGTCGCAAAGAAAACCAAAAGTTGCGCCTGACCTGGCAGAGTTCGCCCGGCGGCTTGCTGTTCATCAAAGCAGGCTTGATAAACTGGGACTTCTTCAATACCGTGGACCGCTTGGATAAGGGTCCGCCAAATCCGGCAGGAGACAAACAATGGGAATTTTCGATAAAAAATTTTGCGGCGTTTGCGGTGATAAAATCGGCCTTTTAGGCAACCGTAAACTGGAAGACGGGAATTTATGCGGAAACTGCGCTAAAAAACTTTCGCCCTTTTTTACCGGAAGACGCAAGACAACGCTGGCCGATATAAAGCAGCAGCTCGCCTACCGCGAGGCGAACAAGCAGGAAGTGGCGCGGTTCACTGTGACCCGTCAATTCGGGCAAAATACTAAAGTGCTGATTGATGAACGCGTCGGCAAATTCATCGTCACATCTTCCAGCCGCTGGCAGAGCGAAAACCCTGACGTAATAGACATTGCCCGGATAACAAACTTTAAAATTGATATCCGTGAAACCAGGGAAGAGATGAAGGCACAGGACAGTGACGGCAACTCGGTCAGTTACAGCCCGCCCCGTTATGAATACTACTACAATTTCTATGTTGTCATTAGCGTCAATTCGCCGTATTTCAGCGAGATAGAGGCGAAGCTCAACAATAACAGAACCGGATACCGGGGATCGCCTGAATACAGGGATTTTGAGCGCCAGGTGTATGATCTGCAGGAAGCGCTAAAGGTACGCCCTGGGGCGCAGGGGGCCGCGTATGTAAACCCTGCACAAAGCGCGCCTGCTGCGTCAAAGAGTCCGAAATTTTGTCCTAACTGCGGCGCGGCAGTGTCGCCGGTCGGCGCCAAATTCTGCACGTATTGCGGCTCCGCATTGTAGTGATCATATGTCAATTCTTGTATTAATGGCTTAAAAGTACTAAAATAAGTATTAAGGATAAAGCAATATCCGTACACAGACCTAAGGAGGGAATATATGGGAGTTTTGAGTTCGATTAAGGAAAAGATCTTCGGGAAATCTAACACGGCTGCGACGACAACGGCAAAAACGACGGCAGGGGCGGCAGTTGCGGAGGCGGCTGGGAAGGCAGCGGCGGCACAGGCTGCGAAAGAGGCGGCGGCAAAGGTAGACGTGGAAGCCATTATGGAAGCTGCCGTTAAGGCCAAGGGTATAAAGCTCAACTGGCGTGTATCTATCGTCGATTTGATGAGAGCGCTCGATCTCGACAGCAGTCTGGCGGCGCGCAAAGAGCTTGCCAAAGAATTAAAATACAACGGTACTGATCCCGATGGTTCCGCCGAGAAGAATATGTGGCTGCACAAGGAGCTGATGAAGACACTCGCCGAGAACGGCGGCAAGATTCCAAAAGAACTGATGAGTTAATTGCGAATAATTATTGTTGGAGCCGGCAGGACCGGAACTCAGCTTGCCAAGTATTTAGTACAAGAAAAACACGATGTTTCCCTGATTGAATCAAACGAGGAACGGGCCAGGCACGCTTCTAACCGGTTGGACTGCCTCGTTCTCCATGATGAGGGCAACAGCCTTTCCACCCTGGAAGAGGCGGGTGTCAAAAAAGCTGACGCTCTGGTCTGCGTTACTGATTCGGACGAAGTGAATATGCTCATATGCGGTCTCGCGGCTTCACGGCATCCTGAGATGTTGAAAATCGCCCGTGTAAGAAACGATGAGTATGTCAGGCTTAATCAGAACACTATGCAGCAACCGGCGATTCTGGGCATTGATTGCTTTATTCATCCTGACGTTGAAGCTGCCCGTGCGATTTTAAGATCTATCTCCCACGGGGCCCTTGGGAATATTTTTAGTTTCGCCGGAACTTCTTACGAGCTGGGTTCCATTAATGTTGCTGAGGGAAGCGTTTTTGACGGGCTCTGTATCAAGGATTACCGTTCCATCATCAAGGAAGACAGCCTGGTAGCTCTGTTGGAAAGGGAAAGCGGTTCTTCGCGGGAATGTATACTGCCTGAGGGGTCTACGGTTCTTCAAAAGGGGGATCGGATTCATATCCTGGCAAGTGAAGAAAAGATGGAGCAGATTTTTCAGCTTGCGGGGAGCAATGAAAAGCCTCTGCACAGGATAGGGATTGTAGGCGGGGGGCGTATTTGTTCAATCATCGCCGAAGGTATTCTAAAAAACAATGATGGTGATATTGATACTCAAGCGTCCGGCCATGAGGAAGGGAAGCACAATATTTTTTCTATTTTTCGTTCCCTTATACCCAAAAGCAGCCGCCGGGTGGTAATAGTTGAGCAGGATTACAACGTATGCAAAGATATGTCCGCCCGTTTTCCCGAAGCTCTGGTTTTAAACGAAGACATTTCCGATGAGAGTTTTGTAGCCGAAGAGCGCCTGGGGGATCTCGATCTTATTATTTCTACAACTACAAATCAGGAACTGAATATAGTAAGCGCTATTTTCCTTAAATACCGCGGAGTAAGAAGGGCCATTGCCATGGTAAGCGGTTCCAGCCATGAGGCCATTGCCCGTCAGCTTGGCGTGGATGTAGTAATTTCGATGGAATCCGTGGTTGTCAATTCGATCCTTTCAAATCTGATGGGAAAGGGAATGAAGGAAGTTCATCGCCTGGGGGATGGCACTCTGGAGATTCTTGAAACGGAAATTGGAGAAGATTCCCCGGCGGCGGAAAAGTCTATCGTCGATTTTAAGCTTTCCGATGGCGGGCTTATCATGCTGATCAACCGGGGGGATGCTTCGTTCATTCCCCGTGGAGATTATGTTTTCAAAACAGGGGATAAAGTTATTTTTATTGCAAAGAACGCCAACGAAGCTGAGTTGGAAAAGTTTTTCGGCAAACCAAACGATAAACAGAATCAGTCACGGGAAAAAACATGAAGCGGCTGGCAACGGCGCGTTTCCTCTCCATCATTATCGGGGGGATGACTTTACTCATGATTCCTTCCCTTGTGGCGGCTTTAATTCTTAAAGAATACATTATTGTCAGGGCATTCCTTGTCCCGATTTCAATAGGATTGATCTTGGCTTTACCGTCCGCGCTCTTCATCCGCAAAGCTCCCTTGAGCCTTAGATCGCGGGACGGATTTTTTTTGGTATTTTTGGTTTGGATTTTTTCAAGTCTAATCGGCAGCCTGCCTTATTTTTTTTCGCGATTAAATATGACTTTTTGTGACTCGATTTTTGAAAGCGCCTGCGGTTTTGCCACTACCGGCGCGACAACATTATCTGATATTGAAGTTATGCCAAGACCCCTGCTTCTCTGGCGGAGCATGAGCCACTGGGCGGGGGGCATGGGGATAATCGTTCTCACAGTCGCCTTGATGCCGCTGTTGGGAGTCGGCGGGTTTCAGTTGGTCAAAGCTGAAACTCCGGGGCCGGAAAAAGACAAGCTTACCCCGCGCGTTAATAACACCGCGAAAGTTCTTTGGCTTTTCTACTGTGCTTTTACCGCAGTCCTGGCTCTGCTTTACAAGCTGGGCGGCATGGAGTGGTTTGACGCGGTCTGTCACAGCTTTGCGATAATGGCCACAGGCGGGGTTAGTACAAAAAACGCGGGTTTCGCTTTTTACAATTCAGCTTTTATCGACTGGGTTACGGTGATCTTCATGCTTCTTGCGGCTTTGAATTTCAATTTATACTACCGCATTGTGCATAAAAAGTTTTCTGATTTTGCACATAACACCGAAACCAAAGTATTTTTTCTTATCTTTATTATTGCCGCTCTGGCAGTTAGCTTTAGCCTTGTTCCCCAATACGGCTCATTTGCCGATGCTCTGCGCTTCGGTTCTTTTCAGACCGCTGCCTTTTTGACTACTACTGGAAACGCCAGAGCGGACTATACGGTTTGGCCCAGCCTGGCGCAGGCTGTCCTTTTGTGCCTTATGTTTATAGGTGGTTGTTCGGGTTCCACCGCCGGAGGCGTAAAAGTTATACGCCACACGGTACTTTTCAAACAGGCGTTAAATGAAATCAAGCGCATTATTTACCCGCAGGGGATTTTCAGCATCCAGCTCAACAAAAAAGTCGGCCGCAAGGATGTGGTTTACGGGGTCGCTGGTTTTGTTTTTCTTTACTTTTTGATTGTGGGTATTACTACTATTATTACCGCTGCCGCCGGCTTCGATATTTTTTCGTCTTTTAGCGCCGCGCTTTCCATGACTGGCAACATAGGCATTGGTTTTGGTGCAGCGGGGCCGTTCAAAAATTTCAGTATGTTTCCGGATTATCTGAAGTTGTTTTATTCACTGGTGATGCTCGCGGGTCGTCTGGAACTCTGGACGGTTCTTATTCTGTTTACACCCGAATACTGGAAAGGTTGAGCTATTTACAATAAATACAGGAGGTCGATAGAAAATGGATGTTGTTTATTTTTTTTGCGCGCCCGCCGCAATTCGGGTTCCCTATTATTATCAATATGATAGTAAAATATATTATTTGCTCATTGCTCATGGAGCGAGCTGGGATGCCCTGCGGCATGAATTTGTTCTGAAATATAATTCCGGGGCGGAACAATTTAACAAACTAAGCAGAGGTCTTCCCCCCGGCGTTCCCGGCGTATGGGTAAAAGAAAATTCAGATGAGATAAGGACAACAGGCTTTTTTGGGCGGCCCTGGGAAGAAGAGGAAGAGCCGCGCATTTCGGTCAAAGAAGATGCGTCGAAAGAGACTCATCTTATTGAGCGGCCATTGCCTGAAAAATTAAGCGAGTCCTGGCAAAAAAAACTTGAAACAGAGCTTCGCTCCAGAAAGTACAGTCCCTGCACTCTGCGTAGTTATATTTATTACAACCGCTTGCTTTGTCGCTCGCTTCAGAAACCCCCTGAAGAAATTCGTACTGAAGACATTAATGTATTTCTTGCGGAGCTTGACAAAGACAAGGAATACTCCGCTTCGTCAATGAATCTTGCGATCAGTGCGATTAAATTTTTTTATAAAGAGGTTTGTAAAAACGACATTATAGGGGAGAAGCATCGTCCCCGCCATGACAAGCGCTTTCCGATGGTTCTTTCAAAGCAGGAAATTATCGAAGTTTTGAAGCTAGAGAAAAATCCCAAACACCGCCTATTGTTGATGCTTGCTTATTCTTCCGGTTTGCGGGTCAGCGAGGTTGTTGCGCTCAAAAAAGAGCACATTGATTTATCCCGCAAGGTTATTTATATCGTGGGTGGAAAAGGCCGGAAGGACAGGTGCACTTTGCTTTCCGAAAAAGCCGCCGCCTTTATCCGCGAATACTACGAAGTTTTTAACATCCAGACCTGGCTTTTCCCCGGCCAGCCCGCAACCCACCCGCTGACTATTCGCTCAGCCCAAAAGATTTTCGACAAGGCAATCCAGCAGGCAAAAATTGACAAAGATATTTCTATTCACAGTCTGCGCCATTCTTTCGCCACCCATCTTCTTGAAAGTGGCACCGACATCCGTTACATCCAATCCCTTCTCGGTCACGCGAGTGTCCGCACCACCGAACGCTACACCCACATTGCCCGCCGTAGCGTTCTCAGCATTCAAAGTCCACTTGATACAATGACGTGATTTTATGCAGGTTTCGGTATAGTTACGGGTTGTGGATTTAAAGCGAAACTTTGGGCGGGTTAGTGTTGCATTGGCGGGGTAAAGCGTGGGCGTGATAGATGGGGGATTGGGGAGGTTTGGTGAAATACGGGTAAGGGGAGTTATGCGAAATACAGCCCTAAATTGGTTGGAAAATAATATTAATAAATGATATAGACAAAAAAGTATAAAAAAGAAGAAATGTAATTGACATTATTATAAAATAATAATAAACTGGTATAAATAAAGGAAAAAATATAATGGCAAAAACAAAATGGAAATATCATCACATTGGCGTTCCAACTGAAAAAAGTATTCCCGGAGAACATTATTTAAAAAATTATAAATTATACCATTATGGTTTTGAAGAAAGTGAATTTGGAATAGAATGGATGAGATATGAAAAAGAATGTAATTTACCTGAAATAATCAAAATAAAGCCACATCTAGCATTTGAAGTAGAAAATTTGGAAGAAGCATTAAAAGGACGTAAAATAATAATTGAACCTAATAGTCCATCAGAAGGAAATATAGTAGCATTTATTGAAGAAGATGGTTTGCCAATAGAATTGATACAAATAAATAAAAATGAGAATAAAAAATAATTATATAAATGATATACGGGCTGTACTTCGCATAACAGGTCTGTAACTGTACGCCGCCTTACGGCGGCTAGGCTACACAAAACCGTGTTCGGGCTTACGCCCTCTGCACGGTTTTGTTCCGCCACATTTTTTTGCGCCCGTAAAAATGCTTCGCATTTTTCCTTATCGGGCGCAAAAAAACGTCAGT
>Ga0268262_10001201_pt1 | contig 32743 bp, 34 predicted proteins | sample TergutNc150P3_FD_190354 | JGI IMG/M metagenome (GOLD analysis project Ga0268262, IMG submission 190354) | Nasutitermes corniger P3 segment gut microbial community from laboratory colony in Florida, USA - Nc150 P3 (SPAdes) (version 2) | ecosystem: Host-associated > Arthropoda: Insects >... | reverse complement strand
AGCTCGCTTCATTCTGCCGCGCCTCTTAGGGCTCCCGCCCTTTCAGAGAAGTTTAAGCAGCGCATGACCGCGCTGCGTGTTCATTCGGCATAAAAATGGCGCGGGCGCAGCCCGCAGCCGCCATTGTCAATTGTCCATTGCACACCCCCTCCCCCCTCTTCTGCTATACTGCAATTTCAACCGAGGCCCGCCATGAAAAAACCGCTTCTCTTCACCACAGCACTTCTAACGCTGGGCCTCGCCCTCGCCAGCGTCACCTGCAGCGATTATGACCCCCGTGAGCATATACCCGTCATGGGCGTTGACTTGCAGCCGACCGCGCCCCAGACCATCAACGTCGGCCAGACGCTGACGCTGAAGGCCGCGGTGCAGCCAGAGATAGCCGACAAGCAGGGCGTGACATGGAGCAGCAGCAATGCCGCCGTGGCAACTGTGTCCGGCCGGGGCAACAACAGCCTGGAGGGCCTGGTCACCGGCGTTTCAAGTGGCACCGCGAGGATAACCGTAAAGACTGTCAGCAAAAACGTGTACGAAAAATACTGCGACGTGACAGTAATAGTGCCAGTCACAGGCGTGACACTGAACAAGACCTCGACGGCGGTTGCGGTTGGCGGCAGCGAGACGCTTGTCGCCACAGCCCAGCCCTCCAACGCGACCATCAAGAATGTCACTTGGGCCAGCAGCAACACGAATGTCGCCACTGTGGAGTCCAGCGGCTCGAATGGCACCAGTGGCATAGTCAAGGGCCTTGCGCTAGGCAACGCCACCATAACCGCGTACGCCGACAACGGCCTAAAGAAGGCAGATTGTACAGTCAGAGTGGTGGTGCCAGTCACGAGCGTCAGCCTGAACAAGACAGCGATGACCCTGATAGTGTTGGATCAAGAGCAGCTTGCGTTTACGATTCAGCCCAGCAACGCGACCGAACAAAGCGTCTCGTGGTCAAGCAGCAACGCTGCCGTAGCCACGGTGACGGACGGCGGTTTGGTCAAGGGCGTGGCCCTAGGCACGGCGGAAATAACGGTCACCACGCAGGAAGGCGGCAAGACGGCCAAGTGTGCAGTCACAGTCACGCCCGTGACTTTCACGGCAATTGCTGCAGGAGGTAGCCACACCCTCGCCCTCAGGGCCGACGGCAGCCTCTGGGCGTGGGGATATAATTACTTCGGCCAGCTCGGCGACGGCACGGCCACATACAGCAGAAACGCCCCCGTCCAGGTGGGCACAGGCAAGGACTGGGCCGCAGTCACCGCGGGCGCTGGCCACACACTCGCGCTCAGGAAGGACGGCAGCCTCTGGGCATGGGGATGGAATGGCTGGGGCCAGCTCGGCGACGGGACGACAGCAAGCAGAAACGCCCCCGTCCAGGTGGGCACAGGCAAGGACTGGGCCGCAGTCACCGCGGGCGGGAACCACACACTCGCCCTCAAGAAGGACGGCACAGTCTGGGCGTGGGGAGTCAATGACTTAGGCCAGCTCGGCGACGGGACGTGGGGAAACAAGAACGCCCCCGCCCAGATGGGCAGCGCAAAGGACTGGGCGGCAGTCGCCGCGGGCGGTTCCCACACACTCGCGCTCAGGAAGGACGGCAGCATCTGGGCGTGGGGAAGCAATGGCAGCGGTGAGCTCGGCGACGGGACGACCACATACAGGTACGCCCCCGTCCAGGTGGGCACAGGCAAGGACTGGGCCGCAGTCACGGCGGGCAAGAACCACACACTCGCGCTCAAGAAGGACGGCAGCCTTTGGGCGTGGGGATACAATGGCAACGGCCAGCTCGGCGACGGGACGACCACACAACGAAACGCCCCCGTCCAGGTGGGCAGCGCCAAGGACTGGGCCGCAGTCACCGCGGGCGATGCCTACACGCTCGCGCTCAGGAAGGACGGCAGCCTCTGGGCGTGGGGATGGAATGGCCACGGCCAGCTCGGCGACGGGACGACTGCAAGCAGGTACGCCCCCGTCCAGGTGGGCAGCGCCAGGGACTGGGCCGCAGTTACGGCGGGCTATTACCACACACTCGCGCTCAAGACAGACGGCACAGTCTGGGCGTGGGGATTGAATGAATACGGCCAGCTCGGCGACGGGACCACTGGAGACAAGAACTCCCCCGTCCAGGTGGGCAGCGCCAAAGACTGGGCCTCAGTCACCGCGGGCTATCAGCACACACTCGCGCTCAGGAAGGACGGCAGCCTCTGGGCGTGGGGATGGAATGACTTCGGTCAGCTCGGCGACGGGACGACTGCAAACAAGAACGCCCCCGTCCATATCGCGGGCAGCAGCGCCAATGGAGCCGCTGGGGGCTATGAAGCCGGAATGACCCATTTAGGCAGTGCCCCAAGCCCTGCGCCAGAAAGCCCATCGTCAAAACAAGCGCGTCAGGAATCCAAACACGTTTCCGCCAGCGGCGACATTTACGAGGCGGGCTGGAAGGAACAGGGCGATGGGTTCGGCGTGGCCAAGCTGTGGAAGAATGGCATTGAACAAGACCTTGAAATAAACCCCGATGCCATAGATTCTAGGGCGCATGCCGTCACAGTTTCGGGCGATGACGTGTATGTCGCTGGCTACGAGTACGACGGCCAAGCCTACCGCGCCGCCCTCTGGAAGAATGGCAGCGACCTAAACTGGGCCGCCAACGACGCACTGGCGTTCAACTCTGTATTCATCCACAACGGCCACGTCTATGCAGGCGGGCTATTCGGGCTTTGGAAGGACGGCGAGAAGGTGAACCTGCAAAGCCTCAGCCTTGAATTTGGCTTTGACAACGCCAACACCATCGTCAACTCAATCTATGCCCCAGACGGCGTTGTCTATGCCACAGGGCAATGCTACGACCATAGCCTTGGAGCGTATGTGGCGGTGATGTGGGTGGATGGCTTGGTTGTTAGGCTGGAATAAAAATCAGTGGTCAGAGACCGCCAGGCGCGGCGCCCTTGCCCCTGAACCCTAATCCTTAGATGGTTCCGAGATAGGTTTTTCATGCGGAAACAACGCCCAGCCGGTGCCACGCGCTCGATCCGCATTAATAAAGGCGCGGGCGCCAGCCCGCATCAGTCTTGCAAATGGCTCAATTGTATAGGCAGATGGCTTTCGTCTAGTTCAGCTTAAATTTCTGCATTTCGGTGTGCAGGCTGGATGCAAGGCCGGCGAGGTCGGAAGCCGTGTGCGAAATCTCGGTTGTGGTGGCTGCCATCTGGGTTGCGGCGGAGGCCGTTGCCACGGCTTCGTGGACGCTCTCCTCGACCTTCCTAGACACTTCCCCGCCTGCCTTGGACTGCTCGCTGGACGCAGCCACTGCTGCCCTTGTCTGTTGGGCGAATCCGTCCAGTATCTCCCTGATGCTTACCAGCAGGCTGACGGTTAGGCTCACCATTTCCTCGCCGCGCATAACCGATTCCCTAGCCTCGATGTTGTGCTGGGCTATCTCCTTGGCGGATGCCCCGCTGCGCTCGGCCAGCTTCCGCACTTCTTCCGCCACGACAGCGAAGCCCTTGCCCTGCTCGCCCGCTTTGGCGGCCTCTATGGCCGCATTCAGGGAAAGTAGGTTGGTCTGGTTGGCTATCTCCTGGATTACTCCAATGGCTTGGGCTATCCTAGCCGTGGTCTGGGTTATACCGTTCATGGCCTCCTTGGTGGATTTGCCGGCCTCGTTCCCCTGCTGCGTGGCATCTAGGGCAGCTTCCAACTGCTTGAGGGAGTTTTGGCTGTCCCTAGCCACTTCGTCAATAGAAGCGGACAGCTCGGTCATGGCGGCGGCCATCTTTTCCGCGCTGTCCCTCTGGCTCTCGGCGCTCTTTGCTATCTCGTCTGTAGTGGCGGACATCTCTTCTGCTGATGCAGATAGCTCGGTAGAGCCGCTGGCAACGCCTTCAACGCTGCGGGTCACGCCGGTCAGTAGGCTCTTGACGTTCTCTATCATCTGCCCCAGCATTTCGGCTATCTCGCCCAGTTCGTCCTTGGCTTCCGCCTTGGAAACAACGGTGAAGTCGCCATTAGCCACGCGGCCAATGTTGAGCGACACTTTGTGCAGGTGGGACTTGATCAGGTTAGCGATGTAGTTGCCGAGGACTACGGAGAGGATGGCGGCAAGCACCATGACGATGATCATGGTGAAGTTGCCTCTCTTGGCCGTGTTCTTGTTGGCTTGTTTTTCCCTGTCAGCCGTGGCGTTCATGTATTCCTTCGCATCGTTCATCTCCTTTATGCACGCTTGATAGACAGGCGCGACTTCTGTGTTTAGGCAGCGTACAGCCTCAACGTTTCTGCTGGCCAACGCGAAGTTAAAAAATGGCTCGGTGGCCTTGGCGTAGTCCGCCAGCTTTGCAAGAGCCTTGGCAATATGTGCTTGGCCCTCTTTGTCGTCTTTAAGTATTTCGTTTTTTACCTTGAGCAAACGCTCGTTGGTTGTGTCAATGTTCTTTTCAAGCGCCTCTTTGTGCTTTTTCATTATCTCCACGTCTGTTTCTATGATCGTGTCGCGCGCGTTGGCCCGGCAGTTCAGCAGGGCCTCGGATGCCTCGGCTGTTGCGCTGATGCCTTGGACGCCGATGGTGTAAAGTCGGTCGTCCCCGTTGGTCAGCGAGCTTGCGTTGGTGATTCCGGCAATGCTGACGATGATGGTCATCGCGACAACGATGAAAAAGCCAATCATGATCTTGGCTTTGATTTTGAGATTGATGAACCAGTTCAAGGTGTCCTCCTAGTGAGAGTGGTTGGTTGTTGGGAAATGTGGGTTGTAAGCACAATCGGGGAAAAACCAAAAAAGGCATGGACACAGAGGGCGGGCACAGCCCATCCAAGCGGCCATTCTCATGGCACCTAAAAGCCAGATGCTTTGCGTCTGCTGGGCAAAGCAATTTTTTTGAAGCACTTGGGCGGCCAATGAGTCCGCCGGGCATCGCGGCCCACATCCACAAGTGCCTAGCTACCTAAGCTAAACAGGCATATCTGGGCTATAGTGGATTTGGGCTGGGTTGCTGTGTCTATTAGTGAAACACACATTGCAGGCGTTTGCAATGGAATTTTTCGCCCGTCTAAATTTTGGGCTACTTGAGGCTCTTGCAAAATCAAGTTAATTTCGGCAGCGAGTTGCCCCCCTGCACAGTTTGCCACAATCCGAAAGGCGTGCTAGAATGGTGTTCCTGATGTATTCAGGGGCCACGCAAATGGAGAGTTGTCCGAGTGGTTGAAGGAGCACGACTGGAAATCGTGTATGCGCCAAAAGCGTATCGGGGGTTCGAATCCCCCACTCTCCGCCAGTTTTCGATGATAATGTGAGATAGATTGGACGCTCGTAGCCGAGCGCACTTAGGATAAAGTAGTTGGCCCCTCGGTATGGTGTGCCTCGGACGTTCATGGGGCCATCGCCTGAAACTTGGCTCCAAGGGCGGTACCAAGGAACTGTGCCTTGTTCCAGCAGCTTCAGTACTTGGTCGGTTATGATTTGATACACTTCGTTGCTCATGGTTGCTCCTATGGAATGGGTTGGGTGTGCATCGAGAATTTGGCTAGATTAGAGATGGGCTTGCGCCAAACCGCGCATGGTGGATGTATAATGGCTATAGGATTACTGAAAGGCGGCGTTATGCCAGTACAAGATGATGTGCTAGTCACTGTTTGCATGGACGAAGACTTGGAAGACCGCACCGAAAATGCGGTTTTGATGGATGGCCACACCCTAGACGACATCACGGACATCTTCAGGGCAGCCGTGCGCGATGAAATAGCGGCCCATCAGCGCAATGGGCATCCCGTGGCCAGATACGATGAAGAGAGCAAGAGAGCCTATTTGGAATATCCCGATGGGAAACGCGAGTATGTAAATGGCTGATGACCCGACTTGGCCGTTGGTGCTGGTGTTCGCCGGGCCAAACGGGTCGGGGAAGACGACCGTCACCCGCAGATTCAAGCTCATCGGAACTTATGTCAACGCCGATGACCTTAAAGCGGAACGCGGATTGACCGACATTGAGGCCGCTCAACAAGCGGAAGCATTACGCGCCAGTTTGGTTGAAAGGGGAGAAGATTTCACATTTGAAACGGTGTTGTCCACTGAGCGAAACCTGCTGCTGCTCGAAGAAGCAAAGCGGAAGGGATATGCAGTGCATTGCGTATATGTCCTGACCCGCGATGCCGACATCAATGTAGCTAGGGTCAAGGCTCGCAAGGCTTCTGGAGGGCATGACGTGCCGGAGGAAAAAATCCGCAGCCGCTATTCAAGGGCGCTGTCCTTGCTGCCGCGCCTGATTGACCTTTGCGATGTGATTATCATCTATGACAATTCAGATGTGCCGACCCCTGTGTTTGACAAAGTTGGCCCACGCCAAAGATTGCTTCCAAACCGCCGTTGGTCGGAAGCTGCGCTGCGGAAGCTGTTGGGCCTCTGACGCTGCTGTGGATTATCTCATACCGATTTGCAATCAAATGATTGTATAATCGGTATGAGGCGACGGGAACCGGCGCCCGCCAGTTTTTGAAAATGCTGGGTTCCCCAGCTTTTTCAAAAACGCTGGCGTGAGCGTTCAAATGCAATTTGAACGCAATTTAGTATCAGGTGTTCGCATGGCTGTTGACATTGAAATCGTGTATGCGCCAAAAGCGTATCGGGGGTTCGAATCCCCCACTCTCCGCCAATAGAAATTTCTAAAGGGGCGAACCACCCCTGCCGCGCTTTGCAGGGCCAATTTTGCGCTTTCAATTTGGCCCGAATCATGCAGTTAATGGCTTTGGGGCATCGCGCCCGCAAGGAGGCACACAATGATAGACGCCATGTTGCTGCAATCTTTCATGTCAGACATCGAGATGCTGAGAAGCATGTCTAACGCGCCAGCCGCAAAAAAGGCAAACTCTGCCGAGTATGACCCCTTTGGAGAATTGCTCGCTAGGGCCATGGGCATACAAGATCCCTCCAAGTCGCAAACCAACCCCTCGGCGTCAGACCCGAATGCCGTGCTGCAGCTCGTCCGCGCAAACATGATTGAAACGTGGGTGAACCCAGGGGGCAGCAATAATAGCAGCAAGGGTGGCGGCGGCGGCTACTTGACCACGGAAGACATTGACGCGCTGTTCCCCGAACTGGCAGCCCTGAACACTATGCTAGGCTGATCAGCGGCCAGCTCCGCAAACATTTGCCCGACTATCGAAGCCATGCCCATACATCCGCCCGACCCAGCGCGCCGCATGGGGGTCTGGGGGGCAGTGACGGCCACGCTCGCATGCGAGTGGGGCCAGAACAGCCCCCCAGTTCATAGGATGCAAGCTTTTCCATGCCCCGGCACTTGACGCAACAGGCCGATGGATCTCAATCCCGCAGTCAAGCGGCGAATGACCTCGCCGCGTGACCATTCGGCGCGATGGAATTGCCATTGGGCAGTAGAAAATGGTTTGGGAGGGTTTTGCAAATGGCTCTATTTTGAATTAGAAATGGAATCACAGCACCTAGTAAGCCATCATTTGCCTACTTCGGCCAGTTTTGCTATGGCGTTCAGCACGTCCTCTGCCTGTTTTGCGGTGGAGGCTTTTGTGTCGAACCAAACCAGTTTGCCGTCTTTGAATAGATACGCCTGTCGGCTGGCCGCCGAATCGCTCCCAAGGTTCATCAGTGGCACGCCAAAGGCCTCTATAACTTTTTTGTCCGTGTCGGCCAAGAGCTTGTAGGGCAGACTGTTCACAGTTATGAACTCTTTTTGCTTTTCAGGCCCGTCTGTGCTTGCGCCGAATACTTTTACGCCCTTGGCTTGCAGTTCCTCATAGGCATCGCGCAAGCTGCATGCTTGGGCTGTGCAGCCCCTAGTAAGGGCCCTTGGGTAAAAGAAAACCAGCGTGTAGCCAGACTTGCCTTCTTCGGCAAGGTTGACCGATGCGTTGTCTTGATCTTTGACTGCGACACTTGGGATTGGGTCGCCCAATTTGAGTTTGGGGCCTTCCTGCCCGCTGGCGCAGACGCCAAACGCGAAGACTGAAGCGCACAAGGCCAGCGATGCAAAAAGTTTTCTCATAATCTGCCCCTCCTAGAGCGACAGGGCCATGCTCTAGCCCACCCTATTTCAAGAGTATAGCAGTGCTTTGCAAGCTGGCGTACTAGGGTTTCGCGCTGCGCCCAGCCATGTTGACATGGCCGCGCTGCGTCAGGAAATATTTTCTAGCCTTGTGTTCGAGATAGTCTTTACGCCGTACTTCTTTGCGTTGGCTTCGCCGATGCGCTTCCAGTGTTCTATGCGCTCTTCCACCGTCATGTTCTTCGCCTCGCTGCTATCCAAGTAGCTGGGGCGGCTTGGGGCGTGTTCAAGCGTGTCAAATGTGTTCATACCAAATCCTGTTGCTGATGTGATAAATGCCAGATGCAAAACCGCTTGCAGCAAGAGTTTTCATCTTGTAACTTGTAACTTGTAACTGATATTAGAGGCTGATACTGCCGCCCTTGGCCTCGACCATCGCTTGGCCCGGGCCAGTCACTGTAGCCATCAGTATTTTTCGGCTGCCGGCCATTTCTAGGCGCACTTTTTCGCCCTTGCCCCCGCTGGATTTGGCAGTGGCTTCGCCGACTATTTGAAGTGGGCCATTGCTGAGTGTGACGCGCACCTTGTCCAAGGCGCTGATCATCGGGATGGCCTCCACCTGCATGTTGGTCATTATCTTCCCTGCCTGCATGGGCTGGCACAGACGAGAGCCATGCGGGAACACCTTAATCGCGCCTGCCGGGGGGATGCCCTCAAAGGTAATCTTTTCAAAGTCGTCCTCGCTGATGGTGGTTTTTCGCTTTAAGGCGCTTTTTGCCTGGTACAGTGTTCCGATCCACTTTCCTTCCATCTCGACGCGCACCGAAGCCGAAGCTATGCCCTCGACGTTTATCCGAAACACGGCAAAGAACCTGCCGACAGGGTCTTGCTTGCTCAGGCGCTCGGGGTCGAAGCTGAGGCGGCCTGGCTTCAGCGGTGGCATGAGCGGGGGGCGCGAAACGCGGAAAACGTAGTCGCCCGGCATTTTTGCGGCGCTCGCCTTTGCGTAGGCCAGCGCCAGGGCGCAGAGGCCCTCTACGTCGCTGCGCGACTGCGCCAGCAAGGGCGCCGGAAACATTATGAGCAAGCAGAAGAGAATGGATTTCATGGAAAGCCTCATTACCTCTTGAGGTTGGTGACCACGGAGAGCATGTCGTCAACCGTCCTGATGGTCTTTGAATTGGCTTCGTACGCCCTCTGGCCCACTATCATGTTGACCATTTCATCGGCGACGTCCACGTTGGACATTTCAAGGTAGCCTTGGGCAATGTTGCCAAGGCCGTCGGTTCCGGCTTGGCCCTCTATTGGATCGCCAGAGGCGAGTGTTTGCAGAAGCAGATTGCTGCCGATGTGGTTGAGTCCCGCAGGGTTGATGAAGTTGACTAGGGTTATCTGCCCAATTTCCTGGGGCAGGGGCTGGCCCGGCTGGGTCACGCTGACAGTGCCATCCTTGGCCACCGTTATGCTCAGTGCGTCTTGGGGGACGTTGATGTTGGGGACAAGCTGGTAGCCAGCGGGGGTCACAATGTCGCCGTTCTGGTCTTTGCTGAACGAGCCGTCGCGGGTATAGGCAACAGTTCCATCCGGCATCGTGACTTGGAAGAACCCCTTGCCCTCTATGGCCAAGTCCCACTCCCCGGCAGTGCCCTTGAAGCTGCCCGTGGTGTACTGGTGCTGGACGGCCTGTAGCTTGGCGCCGTGGCCCACCTGAATGCCGATGGGAAGCTGGGTGTTTAGGGAGCTGGACGTTCCGGCCAAGTTCACTGTCTGGTAGAGCAGGTCCTGAAATTCGGCCCTGGCTCTTTTGTACCCTGATGTGTTGACGTTGGCCAAGTTGTTGGAAATAGTGTCCATGTTGTACGCCTGGGCGGTCATCCCGGCTGCTGCGGACCACATTGCTCTCATCATGGTGAAACTCCTTTTATTGGCCAGCGCCTATGGTTAGGCTTTTGGCGTCTAGGTCATTGGTCAAAGTGCTTGCCACTTTTTGGCTCATTTCAAATAGGCGGTTTAGGCGTATCATCTCTACCATCGAGCTGGCCAAATCCACGCTGCTCTGCTCTAGGTAGCCCTGCACAACGTTTCCAAAGAGAGGACCCTCGGTGGCCTCGCTGGCGTCGTAGCGCCCCGCGCCTGTTCGGAACAGGGGCCTGGTGTCCTCGAAGGCCTTCAGTTGCAGTTGCCCCAAGAACGCATTGCCTTGATGGACGGCGCCATCTCTTGTAAAGGTGGGCTTGGCCCCATCTGGGTCTATGGTGATTGGGCCATTCGTGCCTAGCACGGGGAAGCCGTCAAAGGTCACCAGCGTCCCATTGGGCCCTAATGTGAAGCGCCCGTCCCTCGTGACCCGTGGGCCTTCATCGGTCAAGACTGTGAAAAAGGCGTTGCCCTCTATGGCCACGTCAAAATCGTTTTGCGTGAACTTGAGCGCCCCTTGGTGGAATTCCATGCCCTTTTGGGCATAGACGGTTCCATCGTTGACGAAGGGGGACAGCGGCAGCCCGCGGCCTTGGGCCTTGGCCTTGTTGAAAATGTCGAAAAAGCTTCTTTCGGCCTTGAATCCGACTGTCTGCGAATTGGCCAAGTTGTTTGAAACGACGTCTAGCTGGTAGGCTCTCGCCTTAAGGCTTCCGGCGGCGACATAATAGGCAGGGTCCATCTGGGCATCTCCTGCCTACTAAGTGCCAAAGCTGTGCCAATTTTGGCGAACGCAACAGGGTCACTTGCAAAACTCTTGCGGCGAATGACCTCGCCGCGTGTCCAGTCGGCGCAATGGAATTGCAGTTCGCCAGCAAGAAAAGATTTGGGAGGGTTTTGCAAGAAATTCAACATTACGGATCAATTATGGATCAACCTGAAAGCTTTTCAGGAAGTTGATCAACGGCGGGTTCTGGGGGCTGGGAGCCGTGCCCCTGGCGTGGTGGATGCGCCCACGGCGGAACACGACTATGCCATTTGTTATGTTTCCAGAGATCTTTTTGTGAAAGTACTCAAAGCCTGGGCCTCGGTCGTATGAAAGGTCGGCTGTCTGGCCTGGGTAGTTGGTCCCTATCCAAGTTTTCATGGTCGCCAATATTTCATCTTGGGTGGAGCCGCCTTGGTCGCCGGGCGGAAGGGTTCCGACTTCAACGATGAATAGCTCGTCCATCTTCCCACCGGCAGCGTACGTCCTTGTGAACCAGATGATTTCGCCAAATGGGGTCTGCTCTTTCCTGCGGGTGGGCTTCCATTCATCGGGGCGCCTCTGGATTTCCGTGTCCGTGCCTGGGAACACCAAGATGTGGCCCGGAAACACAACAGAATAGCCAAGCTCGTGGTCAATCACTGGCCAATCTTTATCAACAAAGCAGCCAAGGGCCGTTGATAGAAGCGCGACAGCGCATACAAGCTTTTTCATGGAATCCTCCTTCTACTGCCAAACAGCTATAGCTAATTGAAACATGGTTCAATGCCGACATGCAACCGTTTGAATCTCTTGCTGAATTATCTTCGCGCTCATCGAAGAAGCCGAGCGAAGCGAGGCGGGGGTCTGGGGGGCGACCGGGGCGGCGCGAGCCTGCGAGCGACGACGGTAAGGGAGACCCCCAGTTAAGCATTCGGGCGAACTCCACGACCCGGCACTAAATGAACCAAGTTGCCATACCGTGAACCCGAGCGCGAAAGATAGAATCAGACACAACGAGTTAGTAAAATCGAAAGGCTCCATGCCCCGGCGCAAAACGCAACATGCCGCAAGACTGCTCTTCCCGTGCCCATTCGGCATAAAAATTATCGCGGCGTAGCCGCATCAATTCTTACTCTTGTACCTTGTAACTTGTAACTAGATTTCCGCGCAGCGGCACCCTAGCCCCTGACCTCTGAAACCTGACCCTTAACTAACCCCTCCATGCCGCTCCTCTCCCTCTACCCAAGAACATCGGGATTCCTGCGGCTCATTGTCGCCGTGTTCGCCCATATATTGCTCGCGTTTCCAGATAGGCACGGATTTTTTGATTTCGTCCAGCAGCCAGGCGGCAGCGCGGAAGGACTCGGCTCGATGGGCCGAGGCGCAGGCCACGACAATGGCGGTTTCCGAGATAGGCACCACGCCAAGCCTGTGATGGATGAAGCAGGCGTTAAGGGAAAACTTGGCGATGGCGCTTTCCCTCAATGACTGAAGCTGCGACAGGGCCATTGGCACGTAAGCCTCATAAGATAGTTCGGCCACCGCCCTCCCCTCGTGGCTGTCCCTGGCACAGCCCTCAAAGAGAACCACCGCGCCCGACTTGGGCCCCTTGGCCGCCTCGCGGACGCTTTCCGTGTCTAGCGGGGCTTCTTGGATGTGAACAAAGGGGGTCATGTTGAGCCAATGCCAAGACCATTGTAGCGCGCTTCCAGATAGGCACTGATTTTTTGATTTCATCCAACAATCACGCGGCAGCTGGCCTTGTCAAGTACCATTTTCTCGCCACCTCTACTCGTCTAAGACGATGCCACGGCAAAAAATGGAGGGGCCTTGCGGCCCCTCCATTTTTTGTCTTGCTGCTACTTTTCCTTTCCTGTCCCATTACAAGACCAGCAAGTTACCTTTCCTGAGCCGCCGCAGCCAGAGCATGGCGCTTTCTTCTTGCCTTTGCATGTTGGGCATTTTGCAGCACTGAGCTTGCCATTACGCAAGCCTTCGATGCCTGAGCCACCGCAGGCAGTGCATTTGTCTTGCGAAGTGCCACCCCCGCCGCACATGTTGCATTGCGTCGTTCCTTTCCCGTTACAATCTTTGCATTTTTTCTTGAAGAGTTGAACCATTGAATCGCTTGTGCTTTCATCAGAACTGACATCGCTGCCAGTTGTAAGCATCGCGTGGTCTGCGTCCGAATGGTCGCAATCGGTGCCACAATGCTCGTGGTCGCACACGGCGTGTTCGTGGGTAGGATGATGGCCGTTGCTGTGCATAGGCATCAGCCACAGAACGGTTGCCGACATAGTGGCGGCTAAGATGATTTTTGACAGGATCATTTTCTGATCTCCCTTAAAAAATTGGTGGCGTTATTGCCACTTTGGTTGACGATTGAACATCTTGCGTGACCTGCGTCTGTACAAAAAAGCCGCAATGGGCGGTTCCATTGCGGCTTTTTTGTTGGGTTTTCGTTGACGCTATTTTTGGGTTTTGCCCGTGGGTGGCTGGTGGTAGGCAAATGCCACCCCCCCTCGAATATTTAGCGAAAATGTGGGAGACGTGGCGGCCCGCAAAAGCGAAACCCTGCCGACTGGCCACCTTGGGGCCTCTTGTCCCTGTGTCGCCTAGCATGTGTATTTCAATCAATCTTTATGTCCAAAAGCGGTTTGGCGGGCAATGCGACCCCACTACAAAAATATTATGGCACTGTTTCAAAAATAACCAAGTGCTTTTTGGGGGGGCGGTACTGGTTTCGCTTGCAGAGCCCACCTCGAAGTCAGTGCCCGAAAGGTTTGTACCAAGTTGCGTTCATCTGAACGCAACTTGGTATCAGTACCTTCGCGGGTTCATGGGTAAATCGTTAGACCCCCTGTCGCTCTTGCTTTTTTGCTTGTTTTCATAGATCGTACGCTCGGTCACTTCCATTCTTACCGAGCCGTCCGGCATTGGCCGCCAGAAATGGCCGTTCCTCCTCGTTTTTGCGCCCCCCCTTGGCGGGCCTTCCAATTTTTCTAGGCTGCCATCTTCCGGGTGCAGCCGATACCAGGATATGAATGGGCCTTTTGTGCGCTGTTCCCTCACCCGCTCTTTCAGTTCCTTGATGTATTTTTCTTGCGTCATGTCGGGTTCGTCTGGCCTCGCTTCGGCCAATTTCACGTACACGTCATTGGTGATGGGGTCGGAGTTGTTGATGATGACAAACTCCTCTTCCTGCGCCGCAATTAGCACTGTGCCAGCTTTTTCGGGCTGCGCCGTCAATATTGCCGATATGAAGCCGCCCTTGGCGATCATCTCTGGCGTGACCATCTTAAAGATGCCGCCGGCCTTCACCAGTGCCGCATCTTCCAGAGAAAAAACCCAGTACAGGCCGGTGCCAGTGCTTATGACTGCGGCGTATTTGTCTGTCATGACGATGCTGCTTGAATATGCCAGATTAAAACAGTTCGGGTTTGACATGTGGCTTTTCAGTTCCTCTTGTCCGTGGTCTATTGAGGCTCCCAGCCTCAATTCGCTCCCGCCTTGGGCAAATGACATTTTGGCAAATGGAGAGCGGTCTTCCCTTTTGTTGTCCACCAAGTCTATGTCCGAGGAAATGACGATGAATGTGTCGTTGTCGCAGGGAATGGCTTTTAGCTTTACGTTTTGCTCGGCCATGTAGCTGCCCAAAAAATGCCATTCATTGTCTTCCCATTTCACATAAGTGTGGCGCCTGTGAAAAGGGGCCTTGCCATTTCTTTCGCTGGAGCCATGAACCAACGCGTACAGCGCGTCGTTGTGCCAATATGAATAGACTCCGGTGACAAGGAATCTGGCCTTGATGGGGAAGCCGCTGCCCGCCTTGGAGACGTGCGGAATTGTCTGGCGTATGGCGTTTCTGGCATCAATTAGGGCCACTTGGGGCGGCATTTCCGAGGTCAATATGACCGAGTACAGGTCGCCGTGCCATTGCCCCACAAAAGACTGCGCGGACGCCTGGCTGCCCGACATGGCCAGCCACGCCAAGATGGGCGAAACGATACGATGACACTTCAAGGACATGCGATCTCCAGTTAATCTATTATGCCGCACCGTCAGAGCTGCTTGCAAAACTCAGACATCTATGGACTGTGAGGCTTATAGGCACTCAATCAGCAATAAGCCTAGCGCGGCGAAGCGGCATCAGTACTTACCCTGTCCCCTCGCTACTCCCCTTATAGCCCTACCCGCAGGGATTGGCACGGAGTGTATAGGCTGCGCCGAGAGTAATGACTTATGCCAAATTCCCGATTCCAAGTCAATACGATAACCCCCTAAAACTTCGCTCCTGGCGGGATTAGCTCGTATGTATCAAGGAGTGCCTTGCGATATGTTTTCGGATCAAAATCTTTGTCATAAGCCTTGATTAAATCAAGGACTTTGTCAACTAGCTCCGTAAAATTTTCATTTTTCCTTTGTTCCTCAGCCTTGCTAAAAAGGTTGAACGCTTCCTTCGCGGTCTTTGCTTTGTAAACCGACGACACTAAGTTGGCAATCTGATCAATCGCTGTATCTTTGGGCTTGCCGGGCAATTCCTTAAGGTAGGTGGCAATATCCACAGTGGTTCCCACTTTGGTGCCTTTGAACCACGGGGTGTTTGCCGCTGCGGATATCGCGCCTGTCACTAGGCCATCTACACCGCCTATCGCGGTCTTTACAACGGAGGCTGCCGCCGCCACTGGATCTTCTTTCGCTTTTTCTATTGTAGCCGTAATCTCTCTGTCAACATTGTCGCAGGCCCTGTAAAAGGGATTGTTGGCCATTTGCTTCTTTTGGGTCTCCCACGCTCCAGCCGCCGATAGAGCTACTACTTTCGATTGTTCCGCTATGTGTTTGTGCATCTTGGCAGCGGTCTCCGCAGACATGGCCGCATTCTTTGCCTTTGTCGCCGCTGCCTCAGCCTTTGTCGCATTCGCAGCAGTAGCCGCAGCCTTTGCATCGGCCTTCTTTGCAGCCGCAGCCGCAGAATCATATTCCGACTTTGCCTTTGCAGCCGCCTTATTTTCAGTCGCAGCCGCTACTTTTGGATCCTTCTTTGCAGCTACGGCCCTTGCAGCCGCTTCCTCAGCAACCTTCTTTGACGCCTCGGCTTTCCTCCTTGCTTCCTCAGCCTTTGCATCAGCATTCTTTTTTTCGACAGCCGCAGCGTCAGCCGATGCCTTTGACCTGGCAGCCGCAAGATTAGCCTCCGCCCTGGCCTTGTCCTTCTTCGCGGACTGCAATTCAAGGTTCAGCGAAACATAAACATTCTTCCTGTACTGCGCATCTGTTGCAGTCTTTATAACTAGGTTAGTGGGCAAGTTCTTTGAAGCCCTCGCAGAATGTGCAATATTATTCGCAGCATCCATTTGCCTTTTGGCCACGGCAATTGCGCCCGGCAAAGCATTCACCTTTGCATCCGCTTGCTTTATATCCTGTTCTGGCGTCTGACCAGCGGCCTGAGATATTCCGGCTATCCCCACAGTCAGCACCAAGGCTGGCAGAAAAGAACCACGCGATTGTTTGCCAAACATTTTTCAGCTCCTTTCGTGAATTGAGTTTATGTGACTCCATTGGTACATGATTGTCAATACCTGTCAACATTTACAAACCATCGAAACGCTCTGGGGCAACGTGGGAGCCGTCGGGGGCGTCAGATGCGGGAGCGTTGTGCGTCTGCCCGCTCGCTGCGATTCCATCCAACACATCAATCATTGTCAGGCCGCACATAATTCCGAATGCGACCCCCACTGTCCCTGTCAGCACCACTAGCAGCATCTACGCCTCAGAATAGTACCAATGCGCCGTTTCCATGGTTCCAAATCAACGCGACAGTTCCCTAAAACTTCGCTCCTGGCGGGAGTGCGTTGTATGTATCAACGAGAACCTTGCGGTATGTCTTCGCATCAAAGTCTTTGTCATAAGCCTTGATTAAATCGAAGATTTTGTCAACCAGCTCCGTAAAGGTCTCTTTTTTTCTTTGCTCCTCGGCTTTGCTAAAAAGGCTGAACGCTTCCTTCGCAGTCTTTGCCTTGTAAATTGACGACACTAGGTTGGCAGTTTGGTCAATCGCTGTATCTTTGGGCTTGCCGGGCAATTCCTTGAGGTAGGCGGCAATATCCACAGTGGTTCCAACTTTGGTGCCTTTGAACCACGGGGTGTTCGCCGCTGCGGATATCGCGCTTGTCACCAAGCCGTCCAAACCGCCTATCGCAGTTTTCACGGCGGAGGCTGTCGCCGCCACGGGGTCGTCTTTCGCTTTTTCAATCGCCTCTGTGATCTCTCTGTCAACATTGTCGCAGGCCCTCAAGAATGGGTTGTTGGCCATCTGCTTCCTCTCGGACTCCCACGCAGAAGCCGCCGATCTTGCACGCAGTTGCGATTGCTCCACTATGCGTTTTTGCCCCTTGACGGTGTCCGCCGAAGAGAGGGCCGCATTCTTCGCCTTTGTCGCCGCCGCATCGGCCCTTGTCGCATTCGCAGCCGTAGCCGCGGCCTTTGCGTCAGCATTCTTTTTTGCAGCCGCAGCAGCGTCATATTCCGTCTTTGCCCTTGCAGCCTCTGCGGTTGCCGCCGCAGCCGCTACTTTGGGGTCTTTCTTTGCGGCCACAGCGTTTGCAACCGCTTCATCGGCTTTCCTCTTTGCATCGTCGGCCTTCTTTTTTGCAGCTTCGGCCTTTGCGTCAGCGTTCCTTTTTTCGGCAGCTGCGGCGTCAGCCGTTGATTTTGCCTTGGCAGCCTCAAGGCCGGCCACCGCCCTTGCCTTGTCATTCTTGGCGGATGTCAATTCAAGATTCATCATGACAAAGACATCTTTCCTGTACAGCGATTCCGCTACGGACTTTTGAGCGAGCTTAGGGGGCAGGTTCTTTGAAGCCCTCGCGGAATTTGCAATATTATTCGCAGTGTCCATTTGCCTTTTGGCCTCGGCGACTAGGCGCGTAAAGCCATCTATCTTTGCATCCGCCTGTTTTATTTCCTGTTCATTTGGCGCCTGGCCAGTGGCCTGAGATATTCCGGCTATGCCCACAGTCAGCACCAAGGCCGGCAGAAAAGAACCACGCGATTGTTTGCCAAACATTTTTCAACTCCTTTCGTGAATTGAGTTTATGTGACTTCATTGGTACATGATTGTCAAAACCTGTCAACATTTACAAACCATCGAAACGCTTTGGGGCAACGTGGGAGTCGTCGGGGGCATCAGATGCGGGAGCGTTGTGCGTCTGCCCGCTCGTTGCGATTCCATCCAACACATCATACCGATTTGCAATCAAAAAATTGCATAATCGGTATGAGGCGGCGGGAACCAACGCCTTTATGCCAAGTCGCGTTCGACTGAACGCAACTTGGTATAAAGCTATTCCAACTTCCTAGTCACGTCCGCAGGGGGGAACATCTCTGGGGCCTCTTGGCTTAGGAAGCGCTTTGTGCGGGCGGCTAGGGCGTCCATGTCCTGCAGGAAGCGCACCCTCTCCAGCTTCATGCCGCGCAGTTGGACTTCCATCCTCGCCACTTCTTCTTGGGCAGCCTTTATCATTTCATCGGATTGGAAGCGCGCCTCTTTCTTTATCAGGTCGGCTTCCCTCTCGGCAATCTCCATCCATTCTTCCCTAGTTCTCTGGGCCTGCATCAGGGTCTCTTTGAAAATGCGATCCTGTTCGTGGTACTGGAGGATGCGGTTTCTGTGTTCGGCCAGTTCATTGTTTGTCTGCTGGTTTTCTTGCAGCAATTCCTCTAGGTCTGAGGCTACCTCGCGCAGGAATTCATACACTTGGTCGGGGTTTAGCCCCCTAAAGGAGGAGTCGAATTCGCGGCGCTGTATGTCTCTTGGTGTGTATTTCATTTTCGGGCTCTCATGTCACTAGGCCAGAGCGCAAAAGCCGCTGGAGAAAGGACAGCAGCAGCATGGCCAAAAGCGGGCTGAAGTCCATTCCGCCCAAGGCGGGAATGATGGCGCGGAATGGCGTCAGAAGCGGGGATGTGATGGAATTGATGAGCCTCGCAACTGCGCTGCCCCTAGAGGAGGGAAACCAGCTCAGAATGGCCCCCAAAACAATCAAATAAATTAAGATCGTCAGCAGCCAGTCCGCAAAATAGACAATCAGGGGCATCTGGGAAAAATCCTTTGGCGATAAAACGTGGTGCCAACATGGGCATGTCGGCGGATGCAAAGCGGGCCGGTTTGGTGACTAAGGCCAGTATAGTTATGCAACCTTTTTGCCATTTTCGCCAAGATGGTTATTCTAAAATTACTAGGGGTGTTTTCAATGCGGATTGGGATTTCCTGCTACTCGACTTATGGAGGCTCGGGGGTGGTGGCCACCGAGGTGGGCAAGGCCCTTGCATCCAAGGGCCACGAGGTTCACATACTCAGCCCGTCCATACCGCCAAGGCTTGTGGGCTTCGAGGATCATGTCATATTCCATGAGGTGTCGGCCAGCCCCTACCCCCTATTTGAAACAGACCTCTTTTCAATCGCCCTAGCCTCTAAGATGGCCGACGCTGCGGACAGGCACCATCTAGACATAATCCACGCGCACTACGCCATACCCCACGCCAGCGCTGCGCTTTTGGCGCGGATGGCACTGGAGGGCAAAATAAAGGTGGTCACCACACTGCATGGGACAGACATAACAGCAGTGGGCAGCGACCCCAGCTACCTGCCGATGGTTAGGCTGGCCATCAAAGAAAGCGATGCGGTCACAGTTGTCTCGGAATATCTAAAGGCCCAGACCCTGCAAACCTTTGGCGTTTCGCGCCACATAGACGTAGTCTATAACTTTGCCTGCCCCCCCAAGGTGGACGAAAACGCCCAGTGCAGCAGGGATTGTAGGGCCTGGCTTTCCCCTGGCGGCGAGCCCATCTTGGCGCATGTATCAAATTTCCGCCCTGTAAAGCGCGTGATGGACGTTTTGAGGGTATTCGAGTCCGTGCGCCAGAGCCACCCCTGCAAATTGGTGATGGTGGGCGACGGGCCCGACAGGCTAGAGGCCGAAAATTACGCCAGGGAAAAGAACATGGAAGCCGACGTGCGCTTCACAGGCAAACTGCTGGACATAGATTCGGTGCTATCTTGCACGGACATATTTTTGCTGCCAAGCTCTACAGAGAGTTTCGGCCTAGCCGCGCTGGAGGCCATGTCGCACGGTGCGCCCGTAGTCGCCAGCCGCGCAGGCGGCATCCCAGAAGTGGTCAGGGAGGGCGTTGACGGCTATCTTTCAGACGTCAGCGACATACAAGGCATGGCAGCAAACGTGTCAAAGCTGCTCGCAGACCCAGAATTAAGGCAAAGCATGAGCCGCAGCGCGAAAAAAAGAGCCCTCAACGACTTCGCGGAAGGCCCGATAGTTGAGCAGTATGAAGAGATATATAGGAAGGTATTGGGCAACCTCTAGCCCCTGACCCCTAATCCCTTTGCAGCGCTATAATTAGTTCTATTCAGGAGGCACAGACATGAAAGCCCACAACCGCATATTCGCTATTGCCGCCATAGCGCTGGCGACCACATTTTTCGCCTGTCAGCGCGAGGGCGAAAAAGCCGCCAACGTTAACGTTGCGGCCCCGCAGGCAGAGGCCGCGCAAGTCGCCGTAGCCGATGCAACACCCTATAGCACCACGATCAAGCTAAAAACCTCGATGGGCGACATCACCTTGGAACTATTGCCGGACGCTGCGCCAAAGACTGTTGCGAATTTCCAGAAGCTGGTCAGGGAGGGGTTTTTTGACGGACTCATCTTCCATCGCGTGATACCAGACTTTATGATACAGAGCGGCGGCCACCTGCCCGACATGAGCAAAAAAGCGTCCAAGGTCATTGGCGCAAACGAGGCCGACTTGGCCAAGTCCAAGGGACTGCTAAACACCCGCGGAACCATATCGATGGCCTACACGCCAGGCGACCCATTTGGCGCGTCGTCGCAGTTTTTCATCAACGTGAAGCACAACAAAAACTTGGACTTCAAAGAAAAGAGCCTGATGGACTACGGCCACTGCCCATTTGGTAAAGTCGTGGCCGGCATGGACGTGGTTGACAGGATATCCAAGGTGCAGACAAAAAATATAGACAAATATGACAACGTGCCAATTCAACCAGTGACGATTTTGAAGGCGGAAGAAATTAAAAAATAGGGGCCGCAGTCGCGCTAGCGGATCCACTTTGTCCCTGCCGGCGGCTTAAAGACGAATGGTGCCTTGCCAGGGTCGGCGGGGGATTTTGGCGAGGTAAAGGTCAGCGCTTGTTTTGCGCCAGTGCCGTCCTTCCATTCCGCCTTGTGCAAAAACGCGCCATTGCCCTGTAGCGACACTTCCGGCAGGCCCTGCCTTTTGGGGGAGAGCACCACCGTTGCCCCATCTGGCGAGGTCACGCTGTACACTTGGCCCAGCGATGCAGGGTCTGTGAGGAGTCGCAGGAGCGGCCATTCCTCTGAGATGCTGTCCATTTTGTGGCTCTGGGCGGTGCGGGTGCTTGGGTCGTACTGTGTCAGGGTCGCGCCGTTGCAAAGGAGCAGTGAACCCTTTTCGTATTCAAGGCGAAGCCTGCCGCCCCTCGCGGCAATTATCGAGCCTTTTTTTGTCAGCTTGCCGAATGCTGCGCTTTCGCCCTCTTGCACAAAGGGGCTGCTAAACGCCTGGAGCTGTTTCCAACTGTCCCACCAAGGGGGCAATGCGGCTGGCTGCGCCGCTAGAGCGATGAGTGTGCTTATTGTGAGTATCATCTATGGTTCCAAGCATAAACGGCGACCAGCGACTGACGGCCCAGATTTCAGCAGCTTCTCATAACGCCCACGAGGACGCCCTGCACTTCCACGCGGTCTATGTCGTAGTGGCGCGGGGCCAAGCTGGGGTTGTGGGGGATTAGCCACACGCCCTCTCCGTCACGCCTTAGCTCTTTAAGCGTGGCTTCTTCGCCGTCAATTAGGGCCACCACGCGGTCGCCGTTGCGGTATTCGCCCCTGCGCTGCAGCACAACGAGATCGCCGTCCAAGATAGAGTCGTCCATCATGGAATCGCCTCTGACCCTGAGGATGAACAAGTCCCGCTTGTTGCGGTGGATGGGGTGCGGAAGCTCCATTGGCGTGGCGTACGATTCAGGCACCAAGGGCGCGCCGGCCGCAACGTCCCCATAAAAAGGGAATACCTTTGTTTGGCCGTCAGAGCCACTAGAGCCGAACCCGCCGACTAGAGCCGAATCAGCCGATAGATGGGTAGATGGGGCGTCCTGTGGCGGTGCGCTGGGGTTGGGGCTACCGTGGCGCACTCCATTTTCAGTGCGCGCTCGCGTGACTATGTTGTTGCCGCGTCCGTGCCTCCTTTCCAAAAACCCTTTTTCGATCAGGTGCAGCACGTGCTTGTGGATAGTGCTGACGGCGGCGCTTCCGATGCCATCGGCAATCTCTTTGAGGGTTGGGCTCCTTTGTTCTGTCTGGGCAAAGTGCTCGATGAATTGGAGGACTTTTTGTTGGCTGCGGGTGAGGTCTGCTGTGTTCATTTCTCCATTATGGAAAAAAAGCGAAATTTTGTCAAGGGGGTTTCTATTTTTTTTGAGAAATTTTTGATGCCCGCGACAAATTGCTTCAAATTCGCCGCAAGGAAGTTTTGGTTTCCCCGCGAGTGTGCTACGACTTTTTGCTCAACTGATTCAAGAACGGTTTATGAATATTCTGCGAATTCGTTAGCAGGGGGCCGATTCCCCCCCCCTTGCGTATGTACTTGAACAGGCACTAGGCGTGAACCACAACATGTTGAAAGACCATTGATGCTGGCTGGCACCCGCGCCATTTTTATGCCGAATGGACACGCGGCGAGGTCATTCGCCGCTTGACCTCGGGGTTGGGATTCTTCGGCCTTTGGCGTTCAGCACCGGAGCATGGAAAAACTTCCGGATGCTAACTGGGGATTCGCTCAACACGGCCTCGCATGCGAGTCCGCGATTCGCTACTCCCCAGACCCCTGCCGCGCTTCACGCGGCTTCTTCGATGGACGTGCGGGCAGTTTTGCAAGAGGCACTTTAGAAAGCCAGCGCCTTGTCCGCAGTGCCTTCATACTTGAGCAGCTTCACTTCGCCAGACGGCGACTTTTCTTGGTCTAGGGCTATGTGGAAAAAAGTCTCGGTGCTTTTTTTGTTCACTATTTTGTTTCCACGCTTGATGGCCACGTTGACTGGTTCGATTATCTCCCACTCTACGTTGTATGCCGTCGGGCCAGAATTTTCTATCGTGACCAGCAGGCCCTTTTTGCCATCTTGCTCCACCACGTTGACCATGCAGGCCAAGTATTTTCTGTCAAGGTCAGGCTTGGGCTTTTCCCAAAGGAACTTGTACCCCGCAAAAGTTCCCCCCGCCAGCAGGGGCAAAACGCACAGAGTAACAGCTAACATTGTCTTTCCTTGGGCCATCCCATACCTCTTTTTCGCTTGGGCAAAGAACCCATGCTACATACTTATCGGCTGGCCGAACATAAATCTTAGCGATTTTTGTAAATCAAGGAAAAATGCGCCCGCTCTGGCTGCGCGTTATTATTCAGCTACCCAACAATGCCATAGACTTTAAAGACATCTTCGGCCTTGTCGAGTATGCCGCCCAGCACTTGTTTCATCTGCTCTTCGTCCGCCGGGGCGGGGTTGATGTTGAACAGCCCTTTTGAGTGCATGGACAAGAGCTTGGCGATTGACTCATCTCGATCCCAGTCGCCCTTTAAGATGGGAAGTATAAGCACTTGCAGCGGATCCAGCCCAATGGCTTCGCCAACGGAATTGGTGGTCACATTCCTGCCGCTCTCTGCATCTAGGATGGCCAGCGGCGTCGCGCCCTTGGGAAGAGCTGGCATATAGGGGTCTGCAAAAATCTCTATGCCGTTCATGCCGAGCATGGAAAATAGGATTTCCGCGAATACGGGTTCTGTCCCTTGGGTGGCCTGGACAAACTTGTCAAGCAGCGATTTGTATGGTGCCGGCATTCCAGCAAGTTCGGTCAGCACCTCCAAGGCACCCGTCCCGTACGGCGGCTGGGCATTTAGTGGGCCGTGCCTTTGGTGTACATATTTCACCTGGCCGTCTTGGTCTGTGGTCTTCGCCAAGCGGGCCTGGATATGAAGGTTTTTGAAAAAATCTGGCGTGAGGGCCCTGTTCATTTTGGTCTTGCGGCTGCCCTTCACCATCAACGACTGCCGGAAGGTGCGCCCCGTAATAATGTCTATGGCCTGCTCCGTCTCGGCCATACCTTGGGGGGGATGCTTTTTGAAAAACTCCGACAACACCGGATGCGTCAGGTGGCGAACCATGGTGCTAGGCTCTGCATCGCCAAGATAGGTCAGCTCCGCTTCGCTCATGTGGCTCAAAAATTCCCTGAACAGCAGCGGCTCATTGTGGGTTTCGAGGTACTCGTGCGCCAAGTACCGCAAGTCCTTTTTGACCAAGATGTTTTCCAGTTCATTCGCTATCGTTTGGTGCAGTAGCGGCCTTTTATCTTCCGTCTTGTTGGTTTCCAACATCTCCCTAATCCAGTTGACGCCATACTCCCAGCGCGTGGCGGCGGGGACGTTTGGGGGAGTGAGGGCCATGAATACGTCCCTAGCGGCCTGCTTCATCCTCCAACCAGGCAGCACGTTATAGCTGACAAAGGCTATTCCATCGTTGCTCAGGTTCTCCCTGCACACACGCAGGATGGCCTTTTGCACTTCATTGGGAACCCAGCTATAGACGCCATGTACAATGATGTAGTCGAACTCGCCGAAATCGGGGTTTATTTCGTCTATGCTCATGTGGTGGTAAGTCACGTTGTTGGCGGCGACAGCCTTGGCCCGCCTTTGGGCTTCGTGTACCTGGACGATGGAAAGGTCAACGCCCACAAATTTGGCATCTGGCATAAAATGGGCCATGCCCAGCAGGTTGACGCCAGAGGCGCAGCCTAGCTCCAGCACCTTTGCGGATTTGGGAGGCACGAATGAAAGCCCGAACATGCTGGCTATTGCAGCTATGCGCGATGGGTGGGTTTGGGGAAGCGGGTTGGCGAGGTACGGAACTTGGTCGTACTCTGCAAGGGTGGTTGTAGTCACGGCATGCACTCCTGAATGATCTTCCAGTATAAAGCGCATTGGGCAAAAAACAAAATGCTGACAATTGGTACGTGGCGGGGAGCGAATTTGGGAGGCCGCACCTCGTAGGGAGCTAGGGCTTCGACGGGCGCAAGGACGGTTTTGCAATAGGCTCGCTTGACATTAAACTGTACCCATGAAAGGTCGGCTGATACTCGTCCCCACTCCCCTAGGCAACTTGGGGGACATCACTTATAGGGCCGTAGAGGCGCTGAACTCATGCGACTTGGTGGTCTGCGAGGACACCAGGCGCACTGGTTCGCTGCTAAAACACTTGGATATTGCAAAACCTTTGAGGCGCTTCGATGACCACGCCGGCGCCCGCGAGGCCGGCGGGCTGGCTAGTGAACTCGCACAAGGAAAGGTCATTTGCTATTGCTCTGACGCAGGCACGCCAGGCATAAACGACCCTGGCTTTGAGCTGGCGCGGCTGGCTAGAGAATCTGGCGCAGAGGTCATAGCCCTTCCTGGCCCGTCCGTTGTCATCTTGGCTGTAGCTGCCTCTGGGCTGCCCTCGCATGTTTTCAGCTTTTTGGGGTTTTTGCCCAGCAGGGCCGAGGCTAGGCGCTCCTTCATACGCCAGTTGGCTGGCAGGGAAGACACGTCCGTCGTCTTTGAGACGCCCCATAGGATAGAAGACGCCCTGAATGACATCAACGAAGCCATGCCAGATAGGGAAATGGCCCTTGGGCGGGAATTGACCAAGCTGCACGAAACATGGCATAGGGGTACGCCAGCCCAAATCTTGGCGCAGTTGGGCCCAGAGCCAAAGGGCGAGATTGTGCTTGTAATCGCTGGCGCGGGGGCCAAGCGCACCATCGAGAATGAAAAAAAAGAAATGAACGGCCACGGTGCCCCCATTGGACAACTCCCCGAATGGGCCTACAGGTTCTTGGACGCGGCGAGGGATGGCGGAATGACGCTGCGCGACGCGGCGAAGCCATTGGCCAGGCACTTGGGCATGACGCCATCGGAAGTATATAAGCTGGCCGCAGAAAGGAATAATGACTAAAGAGGCACACGCCAATGGCGAGAATGGCGGCGCGATGGAGACCGACATCGCCGCTTTTCTGCTGGAGCAGAGCGGCAGGGGCCTGTCGCCGAACACCATCAAGGCCCAGAGCCAAGACTTAGAAAAACTGGCATCCCACGCGGCAAAAGAAAAATGGGAATCCTTGGACGTCAAGCCCAGACACGTCCAGCGGCTGGCCCTTGCACTGGGCGAAATGGGCCTAGACTCAACCACTAGGGCCAGAATACTGTCAACGGTTCGGGGTTTTTTCAAATGGCTGTACGAGACTGGCCGCCTAGACAAAAACCCCGCATCTGGGCTTAGAAATCCTAAACTGCCCAAGAGGCTGCCAAATTTTTTGACCGAGGGGGAAAGTTGGAACCTTTTGGAAAGCATCGCCCCCGTTGACTTTGTAAGCTCACGCACTAGGTGCATCCTCGAAATGCTTTACGCTTGCGGCCTGCGCGTGGCGGAATTGACAGGACTGGATTTTCAGCACATAGACATGAGGGGCCGAATGATGCGCGTAGTCGGCAAGGGCAACAAAGAGAGGGCCGTGCCCTTCCACAACGCCGCAGCCGAGGCACTGGAAACGTACAAAACATTTCGCGCCGAGTTTATGAGTTCAAAAAAACTGCCGCCCACCGCAGCCCTGTTCATCAACCAAAGGGGCGGGCGGCTGACGACAACTAGCGTGCGCGAATTCTTGTCCCAAGCCCTAGACGATGCCGCCATCAGGGCCAAAATAAGCCCCCACGCCCTAAGACACTCATTCGCCACGCACCTGCTGAACAAGGGGATGGACCTTAGGGCCATTCAAGAGCTACTGGGCCACTCCAGCCTAAGTGCCACCCAGAGGTACACCCACCTAAACTTTGACCAACTGGCGAAGACATACGAATCCGCCCACCCAAGGGCGAGAAAGCACTAATCGCCGTTCAACGGATTTTCCCCTGCGCCAGCGAGTTGCCCACAGGCACCGCCCACGTCCAGCCCCCTGCTGCGGCGTATAGCTACAATGTGGCCTTTGTCTGCCAAGAACGCCCCCATCTCGTTCAGCCTAGTTTCGCCGGGGGGCATAAATTCTAGGCCGGGGCTGGAGTTGAACGGAATGAGATTTATCTTTGATGGGAACTGGCCCGCAAAGCGCGAAAGCCTAGCCGCGTCTTCCATGCCGTCCGAGATTCCCTTTATGGCCACGTATTCTAGGGTGATTCGCTCTCCCCTTTCAAGCGGAAAAGACTTCAGCGCGTTTGACAATTTCTCTAGGCCCCAAGATTTGTTTATCGGCATGATCTTGGACCTATTTTCGTCCGTTGTCGCATTTAGGCTCAACGCGAGGCGGGGGCGGGGGCTTATTGTCGCCAGCTCCTTTATCCCAGTCACGATCCCTGCGGTCGAAACAGTAATGCGCTTTCGCGGCACGGCCAGACCTTTGGGGTTTATCAATATTGAAAAAGCCCCCATCACTTCGAATAAGTTGTAGAGCGGTTCTCCCATGCCCATGAAGACTATGTTCAATGGAAGGCTTGGGGGATGGTTGTGAAAAACCAGCATGGACATTACCTGCCCGACAATCTCTGGCGATTTCAGGTGTCTCTTGAACCCCATCAGCCCAGTGGCGCAAAACGCGCAGCCCATCGCGCAGCCAACTTGGCTAGAGATGCACATCGTTGTGCGGTTGTCGTACGGGATGTAAACACATTCAACCAAATGGCCGTCGGCCAGCTCTATTGCATGCTTGGTGGAGCCATCGCTGGAAACCAAGGACTGGGCCGGCTTTGGCCATTCTATTGGACAGGCAATTTCCAGCTTGTCCCTAAGGCTCTTCGGCAAATTGCTGAACTGCTGCCACGAAGTCCAGCGGTGCTTGTAAATTCCCTCAAACGCCTGTTCTGCTCGATATGTGGGTTCTATCAACCTATGGAATATTCCTTGAAGCCCCTCCTGCCCAAGGCCGGCGGCATTCGCCAAAAATTTGAGCTCAGGCGCGGCGGCTCTGGGCTTTTCAGTGTAATCTTCACCAAATGAATCAGATAAAATATACGCCATGTATTATTGTCCGTTATAAATAGTTCGTCCCTTGCAAAACTATCCTAGCACCCATCGGAGCCATCTCTCAAGCATCCGCCCGCCTATCTAGGTCGCTAGGGGTCTGGGGAGTAGCGAAGTGCGGACTCGCATGCGAGGCCGTGCTGAGCGAATCCCCAGTTAGCATTGGGAAGCTTTTCCAAGACCCGGCAGGAAACGCCCAAGGCCGCAAGACTGCTATTCCCGAGTTCAAGCGGCGAATGACCTCGCCGCGTGTCCAATCGGCATAATCATGGCACGAGCGAAACTTCTCCAAAAGCGCGAATGCGCGAGTGGAATGGAGCGAGCCGCGCCAGCGGGGAAGCGGATGGAACGCTGCGCCTCGTCAGGCCAGTGCTCACTGCCAAAAATATCAGAGTTTTGCAAAAACCCAGCCGGCTGACTAAACCTAATCAAGGCGAATGCGGAAGTTGCACAACAATGCTTTGTCTTCTTCAGACCACTCGAAGTTTCTGATGTTTTCGCAAGAGTCCTCAGGCTCCCTGCGCCTAGCGGCTCTGGAATAGTCCCTAGAAAAATATCTGGCCAGCGCTTCCGCTATCTCCATTGATTCATCGTCGCACTCTTCTTCTTGCCCTTCCATTTCTTTATCTTTTTGGTGCAGCGCCACCGTGGCCTCCAGCATTATCCCAACCTCAAAGCCTGTCTCCTGGATCTGCTTGATGATGTCCTGTCCTGCGGTGTCGGAAATAATGGCCTGTACAAAGGCCTGGCCGAGCTGGTCAACCAAGCTGCGAACTTCTTTTGGTGTCTCCATCGCCCACCCCTCAAATTGCATTGTATCACAATACGACTGAAAAACGAACTCATTGCAAAGACATCCTTGCCTTCATCGGAGTCATCTTTCGAGCATCCGCCCGCCATCGAAGAGCCATCCAACAAGGGTAGAAAGAAGGCGGCCTAGTGCGATTTCGATGCACGTAAGGAAGTTTACAAGAGACTCAAATTATTTTGCCGACATTGAACACGCCGCACGGATCCAGCGCCTTCTTCATGGCTCTGATGGCTTGCACCTGCCAAGGGTCCGAGAGGGCCAAGAATGCTTCCCTCTTTGCCAGACCTATGCCGTGCTCACCAGTGATGGTGCCGCCCAGTTCCAGCACCAGCCTGAAAAGCGACATGACGTGGGCGTCCATTTCTTCGCGGCGCGATTTGCCAAGGATGTTGACGTGCAGGTTGCCGTCCCCGAGGTGGCCGTACGTGACTATTGGCAGCCCCAGCCCCTGCGCGCCTTGGAAAAACGCTTCTATCTTGGGCCTTGGCACGGCTATGTCCTCGCTCACTTTGTGTGGGAAGTGTTCTTTTAGCATAGTGCTTGTCTGGCGGCGGACGGCCCAAACCGCCTCCCTCTGCCTCTCGTCCTTAGCCGCCTGTGCGTGTTCGGCCAGCGGGCCCAGCAAGTCCATCAAGTCGCCTAAAAATTTTTCGCCCGTGCAGCCTGTGTCGTCAAATTCCAGTATGGCCAGCGCTTCGCCGGGCAGACTCTTCGCCTCCTCCGGGCCAAACTGACGTAAGTGTTGAAGTACTTGAGGATCCCAAAACTCCAGCGCGTTTGGCACTAGGCCACCGCCCACTAGGCGACTAGGCAGGCCCAGCAGGTCGCCCCAGCTTGACACGGGCAGCAGCATTGCAACGCGCTCTTTTGGGGCTGGTATTAGGCGCACTGCCGCCGACGTGATTATCCCAAATATACCCTCGCTGCCGACTAATAACTGCGCTATATTCGGCCCTGCGTTGTTTTTTACTATCTCCGCCCCAAAGCGGTGGATTTCGCCATCTTCCATCAGCGCGTCCACCGAGAGCACCCAGTGGCGCGTCACTCCGTACTTGCAAGCGCATGGCCCCCCTGCGTTTGTGGCTAGGCTGCCCCCAAAGGAGCATTGATCCCAAGAATTTGGGTCTGGCGGATAAAATAGCCCCTTTTCGGATGCCGCCGCCTTTGCGTCCCTCAGAAAAGCGCTCGCTGGTGCGCGGAGCGCCATTGCTTCTGGCGACGTTTTAGTCTCGCCCGGATATTCCGAGAGGTCAACGACTATCGAGGCGCCCACCGGCAGGACCCCACCCGCCTTCCCCGTACCCGTTCCACGTGGAACTAATGTAAGCCCCTCCCCCTTGGCAACGCGCACCAAAGCCCTCAGAGCGTCTGGGCCCCTTGGCTTCACTACGGCCAACGGCAGGTCGCCAATTATGTGTGATTCATCAGTGCGGTAGCCCTCTAGGGCCTCTGGCAGATCAATGACCACAGCATTGGGGATTTTGGCCAGATAATTATTCATCTCTCTGGCCTTTAGCAAAATCTAGCCAATTTTGGGCTGCCTGGCTCCGATTAACAAATTGACAATGGACAATTGGGGCACTTGCAAAACTCTGACATTTTTGGCAGTGAACAGTAGCCGCTTCGCGGCAGTAATAGGTGCGGGCTTCTCGATATCCTGCGCCTCTCGGTATTCTCCGCTTGCGCTCCGAATACGCGAGACCCCAGCGTGGGCCATTGCAGCACGCAGGCGGGTTTTGGCGGCATGGGCGTTTTGCCTTCGCTCGGCTTCGTTTTGCGCTTCGGATACGCGAGACACTAACGTCGTCCTTTGCAGCACGTTGGTAAGCAATGGTGCCATTTAGATTTTCCCCTCCGACCGCCGCCATTTTCGCCCGCGCCATGATAGTGCCGATTGGACACGCGGCGAGGTCATTCGCCGCTTGAACTCGGGAATAGCAGTCTTGCGGCTTTGGGCGTTTCCCGCCGGAACTTGGAAAAGCTTCCTGGATGCTAACTGGGGGTCCGCTCGGGTCCCACTCGCATGCGAGCGGCCCCCCCTCGCTACCCCCCAGACCCCCGGCGACTTCGATGGGCGGGCAGATGCTTGAAAGATGACTCCGATGAACGCTAGAATAGTTTTGCAAGTGGCTCAATTGGCTACCAAAGTTCCGGCGGCGGCGCCTTCCACGGCTGCCACTAGGTTGCCTGGCACCTTCATGTCAAACACCAATATGGGTATGCCGCTCTCCCTGCAAATGGCTATGGCGGCGCCGTCCATAACCCTAAGGTTCTTTTCCAGCACGTCCTGAAATGAGATTTGCTCGAACCTAACGGCCTCTGGATTTTTTTTGGGGTCTTCCGAATAGACGCCGTCCACGTTTGTGGCCTTTAGTATCACCTCGGCGTCAATTTCGATGGCCCTCAGCGCGGCGGCAGTGTCGGTGCTGAAGAATGGGTTGCCCGTCCCCGCCCCGAATATGACCACCCTGCCTTTGCTAAGATGGCTCATGGCGCGGCGCCTGATAAAGGATTCGGCGACTTTCTGCATCTCGATTCCGCTCAGAACCCGCGCCGAAACGCCCAAATGCTCTACTGCGTCCTGAAGCGCCAGCGCGTTGATCACGGTGGCCAGCATCCCCATGTGGTCTGCCGTCACCCTGTCCATGCCCATCGAAGCGGCGACGCCCCCGCGGATGATGTTGCCGCCCCCGATGACTATCCCCACGTCCACGTTGCGATCCCTCAGCTCTTTTATCTGGGCGGCTATGCTCTTGACGACGTTGGGGTCTATGCCCCCCTTCTGTTCGCCCATCATGGCCTCGCCCGACAGTTTGAGCAATATCCGCTTATATTTCATGCCAGCGCCTCGCCGCAGCCCAAGTCATTTGCCTTGCCCCGCGTCCAGCAGGTGGCGCATTCGCTTTTGGATCTGGTCGTTGATGTTGTTCCTGCCCCCCCTAGCGGCAGCGCGTATGGCACTTGCAACTGCCTTGCCGTGGCTCCGCCCGTGGCCGATGATGGAGATGCCATTCACGCCCAGCAGCGGCGCCCCGCCATATTCTGCGTAGTCCAATTTTTTGTAGAATTTTCTCATCGAGGGGCGGACGAGCAGGCCCCCCATGCGGCCCAGAAGGTTGCACTCTAGGCTTTCCTTTAGGCCGTAGCGAATGCCCTCTGCCAGAGCCTCTGACGACTTTAGAACCACATTGCCTACGAATCCATCGCAGGCCACAACGTCAAAGTCGCCATTCCAAATGTCGCGGCCTTCGGCGTTCCCGCCGAAATTGATGTCCATGTCGCGCAGGAAACCCGACGCCTGTTTTGTAGTCTCAGAGCCCTTGCCGTCTTCTTCGCCAACGCTCAGTACACCAATCTTTGGCTTGTCCACGCCCAGAACCACCTCGGCATACACGCCCCCCATCAGTGCGAACTTGGCGATGTGCTCTGCCTTGCAGTCAACATTTGCGCCCACGTCAAGCAAAACGGTAGGGGTACCCCTCAGGCTGGGGAAGATGGCCGCCAGGGCCGGGCGGTCAATGCCCGGCAGGTTGCCAATGACCTTCATAGAAGCCACCATGGCCGCGCCAGTGTGCCCCATTGACACCATCCCTTGGGCATCGCCATTTTTGACGCACTCTGCGGCCACCCTTACCGAACTGTCCTTTTTTTCCCTCAGGATGCACGTGGCCCTATCTTGCATGCTGACCACCGAACCGGAATGGACAATCTTGGTGCGCGCAAGTTGGTCGTCCTCAAGGGAGTGGGACGCCAGTTGCTGCTCGATTTGGCCTTCGTTCCCCACGAGGATCAAGTACAGGTCGGGAATCGCCTTGAGGGCCATCGCCGCGCCAGAGATAGTCGCCTTGGGGCCTATGTCGCCCCCCATCGCGTCCAGCGCTATGCGATAAAAGTTGGGCATCTGTTGCCTCAGATTGCGTCCATGACCCTGATGACCTGCTTGCCCCTATAGAAGCCGCAGGATGGGCATACTCGGTGGGGAAGCTTGGGGGAGCTGCAGTTGGGGCAGGTGCTTGCGCTCATCACGTCCAGCGCGTCATGCGAGCGGCGGCGGTCGCGTCTAGCTTTTGAATGTCGGCGCTTGGGGTTTGGCATTTGTGTCTCCTATTGATTTTTCTTGCGAT
>Ga0268262_10001200_pt1 | contig 32753 bp, 23 predicted proteins | sample TergutNc150P3_FD_190354 | JGI IMG/M metagenome (GOLD analysis project Ga0268262, IMG submission 190354) | Nasutitermes corniger P3 segment gut microbial community from laboratory colony in Florida, USA - Nc150 P3 (SPAdes) (version 2) | ecosystem: Host-associated > Arthropoda: Insects >... | reverse complement strand
AAAGTTTTTCGTTCAAAAAGCATGCTTCGGCCAGCCATTCCGGTCTCTCCCGATATTAAAGAGTCTGTCTAAACCCGCTCCGAGCGGAACGGTCGGAAACGCCCGCGCCCCCGCCCGCCTCTATATGTACTATTATAGTATAAAAGCAGCCCGAAAATCAATAAAAAAAAGATTTTTTTCAAATAACCGCCCCGAATCCCCACGCAAAAAATCCTTAAACGCCTCAAAAACGCGGTTTCGCGGCTAAATACGCGTTACATAAAGCCCCCGAAAGCGCACCGGCAAGCCATAAAGAGCGGTACGGCGGCGACCGGAACCGGCCGTGCCGCATAAAACGGCATAAATACATACCGCGCACGCCGCTTTAGATAAAAAATCTTGCTTCATACCTGTAATTTCTATTATATTTGTTACAATAAACCGACAACGACAACCGTCCAACCCCGATCAGGCCGCAATGCTGAACCTAACCTTCGCCCCCTCCGCCGACCTTCTCGCCCCGCTGGCCAAAGACCGGATATTGGGCGCTTGGAGCGACCCGTTCGACCCGCCGACCGTCGTCGTCCCCAATCCGGCGGTCGGGAAGTGGCTGAGCATACGGCTGGCGGAGGACCCGGCGGTCGGATGCGTCGCCAACTTGCTGATGCCTACGCTTGAGCGGTTTCTGTGGAACGCGCTCAGGCCTGATCCCGACACGCTGCTGCTTGACGCCGGACATTTATCGCAGATCATTTGCGCTCTTTTGGACGAAGAGACGCTTGAGAACGCCGTCTACAAGCCGCTCAGGGAGTATCTGTTTGCCGACGGAGGCCGTAACGCAAACGCCGGAGACGTTAACGGCGGCATCGACCCAATAAAACGCGTGCAGCTCTCCGCCCGTATCGCCCAGCAGTTTCTGGAGTACGAGTACAACCGCCCCAGCGTCTGGAACGAAGAGACGGCGCGGTGGGGGCGGCACGGGATCGACGCGAAATGGCTGTCGGGGAAGGAGTATTTCGACGGGCGCGAGCACGAGGCTTGGCAGACGGACTTGTACCGCAAGGCGAACGAGCGTTTCTCAAAGAGCGCGACGCCGCGATACATAACGCTGCCGCACTTATACAGACATAAACGCGAAGAATGCGCCAAAGAAAAACAGCCTTGGTGCGATACCGGCCCGAACCGCCAAGTAATACTCTTCGGCGTATCTAAGATAAGCCACTTCCACCGCAACACTTTGGTCGAAATATCCCAATCCGGCGGCATCGACATGCACGTGCTTCTGACCAACCCTTGCGCCGAGTTCTGGGAAGATGTTGACACGAGCCGACGGACACGCGCCCCGCGCAGACGGTGGAACAGCGATTCGCCGTCCGACGTCGCCGGGATAACGCCGGTTAAACCGGAGGACTACGACAAGGGCAAACTCGACAGGTTTTCTGATGACGACGACCACGCGCTCCTGAAACTGTGGGGAGCGGCGGGGAAAGAAAATATTTTCTTGTGGTGCCCGCAGGCGCAGTGGAATTTCGAATATCACGGCGGGATTGACGATGACAGCGGTGTTGACGCAACATTACTCAAATCAATCCAAAAATCTCTATTATCACGCAATAACAACTTAGATTTCATCAATACGCCAACGCGAAAAGACAAATCCTTGCAGATTTTAGCATGCCCCGACCTGAGCCGCGAGGTAGAAGAAGTGCGCGAGATTATTTTGGACATGGCGAACGAGAACGCGATACGCGGTTTCAGCGACATCGCGGTCTATATGCCCGATCCTGACAAGTACGCGCCGTATATACAGCGCGTTTTCGGAGCGTACCCGCACAACCATCCTGAGTACATCCCGTTCACGATCCTCGGCGCGTCAGGCTGCTCAAGCCTCGCGGCCAACGCGCTCTCCGCGTTGCTCGGCATCGCGGGCGGGGAGTTCAACAGAGCGATGATTTTCGAACTTCTGGAGAATCCGATCGTACGCGAGAGCCGGAAATTCTCGCGCTACGATCTGGCGCTGTGGGAGGAGTGGGCGGAAAAATACGGCATGTTCAGGGGATACGACGCGGAACAGCGCGAACTCATGGGCGACAAGAGCGACGCGGTTACGGACGAGCATACGTTTTATCAAGGGATACAACGCGTAAAGAACAACAGCGAAGAAATGATCAAAGAGGGCGCGGAGCGGAGCGCGGATCTTTTTCTGTCGCTGCTCGGCGAACTTAACGATCTGTCAACGTTCTTTTTAGACGGCGGAGGTTCGCTCGATATACGGGAAGCGGTCGAGAAAATCAGACAAGCGGTCTGGCTGTGGCTAGGGCGCATCAGCAACTCCGCAGACGAGGCGGCTGAAACGCGCGTCCGCCGCGACGCGCTGAACGGATTGGCGCAAATAGGGCTGCAGCATACTTACGCAGGCCGCGTCAATATATCCAGAGAAGAGTTTCTGACCTTGGCTCGCGGATGCGTCACAGGGGAATTAACCGCCCCGTCAACGGCGTGGCGCGGAGTCACGTTCGCGCCGCTGCGGTCGTCTATGGTCCTCCCCCACCGCGCGATCTTCGCCATGGGACTCGGCGCGGCGGAATTTCCGGGGACGAACGAAACGCCGAATTGGGATCTGCTGCCGAGCAAACGGATAGTGGGCGACTCCGACAGGGTGCGCGACAACCGTTTCGCGTTTCTTGAACTGCTGCACGCGGCAAAGGAACGGCTGACGCTCTCATACAGAGCGCGCGATATGCAAAAGGACGAGACGCTGCAGCCGTCGAGCGTGGTGCTGGAATTGGAAGAATACCTTATCGGGCGCGGGCTGGTCAACGCCAAGGGAAACTCCCGCGAATGCTCGGCGCGGCGGGAAGTGCCGTGGGTCGCGCACGAAACGCTGGACGCGGCGGCAGAGGCGGGACGCAAACACGGATCGTGGGACAGGGAACAGAGAATACTCGCGGAAGAGAGTTTGAAGGAAAGGGTCGAACACAGGCATATCTTGACGGCTAACCGCCGTTTAGAGGCAAACGGCGGCGCGTCCGTCAATAAAGAGCCGTCAGCAAACGGCAATCCGCGCGGAAATATCAATCCGTCCGCCAAAACCGCCGATCTCAAAGAGTTAAAGTTATTCCTCTCCAATCCGTTCGAATACCATCTCAGCAAAACATTGATGATACGGGACGATTACGATGCCGGAGACATGACGGCTACCGACGAACCGCTCGGTTCAGGGAACATGAAACTCTCCGCGCTGCGGAAAAAAGTGTGGATAGAGATACTAAACCTCATCTTCAAAGATACAGGGACAGAGCCGAGACCTTCGCCTGAAAGCGTTATTCAATCGGCTGCCGATGCCGCCGGGAAGATCGCCGACGATATTTACAAAGACCACATAAACTCAGGGCAAGCCCCTGAAGGGCACTTCGGATATATGGAACAAGAGGAACTGAAAATCTGGGCGAAGAAGTGCGCCGAAGCCTCAGACGAACTGATCAAATGTTTCCCGAACCACAGGTTCAAAGACATGAGACGCCCGCCCGCCGACGGCGAACTTCCGGCATTTATCTCATGCGGAGATTTCACTGTCAACGCGCGCCATGAATTAACAGTAACCAATAATCAGCGCGACAGCATCGGCGTGATCGCGTTCGACAAGAAAATAAAACCCGCCGACAATATCAAACTCTGGCTGGACGGAGCGATGATGTGGCTTGACGAGATGAGGAACGGCGGCAAACGTCGGCAGGTAGTCCTCGTCACGTTAAATCACGACGACAAACCTAAAGTACAAACATCGTTTATGACAAGAGAGGGCGGCAAATTACAAGATATCGAAAAATGGCTCGCGGATATGCTGACGCAGATGCTTATCGACAAGAACCGCGAACATCTTCCTTTCAACGTCATAGCCGATATCCGCAAGAGCGACGAAGAGTTAACCGTCCGTTCGCTTAAAGACCGTCTCGCCGGTTACAAAACCTACACTCCGGCGTTCGATCTGACGGACGCGAACACCAAACCGCCTGAAATTGGCGACAGCGAACTGCGGGAACTCGCGGAAAGCAGATACGCGCCTATAATCGAAAGGTGGATACATGATCGGCAATAGCGTAATCTCATCAGCGGACGGCATCGACCTTGCCGAACACGGCGCGATAGAAGCGCACGCCGGCACGGGAAAGACGTACACAATCGTCAACTTAGCGCTGCGCATGCTCGAAGAGCAGATAAAAAACAAAGACGCGGGCGGAGACAGATACGTCCACCTCAGCAACGTGCTATTGGTCACGTATACCGAAAAGGCCGCCGGAGAACTCAAAAAACGCATACGCGAAGGCATCGCGGCGCGTATAAACAAATATCGCGGCGACCCCGCCAAACGCGATCTGACCGCCCATCTCGAAGACTGCCTGAACAATATGCACGAAGCGTTTATCGGCACGATACATTCGGTATGCCTGCGCCTCCTGCAAACATGGCCGTTCGAGACGGGCGTGCACTTCGACACGGCGATGATCGACGACGACAACGAAGGGGCGGAGGCGGCGTTGCGCGCGTCCATACGCACCGATTGGGAAGACCCCGACAGCGGGCTTCCGCGCGGGCTTGAAATCATGGAACGATACGGCGCGGGTCTCGAAAGAAAACATATAGACCTTATAATCCGAACCGCGCTTAAAATCACCGACGGCGGCGCGGAATTATTGGACGATACGCCGACAGGAGGGCTGACGCTCGAAGAAGCGATAAATAAGATCGATAACGCCGCCGAAGCCGAATCGGACAACCTGCTGAAAAAACTGCTCTACGCCTTCATCTACAGGGCGGCGGAAATATTATCCGTCCGATACGGCGTTTACAAGCGTGAAAAGGGGTTGGTGTCATACGACGACATGCTGCGCCTGATGCGCGACGCGGTTTGCTCGGACGACGGGGCGATACTGCAGCGTCTTCGGCAGAGGCTGCGCTACGGCATTATCGACGAATTTCAGGACACAAGCCCGATACAGTGGAGCATCTTCAAAAAAATTTTTCTGGGAGACGGCGGCGGCGCGAAAATATACATCGTCGGCGATCCCAAGCAATCCATATACTCGTTCCAAGGCGCGGACATCAACTCCTACACCGAAGCGTTAGACGCTATCACCGCGCATAACGGATCAATCTACAGCCTCAGAAACAACTTCAGGTCGCTGCCTGAAACAATCGACGGCTACAACTCCATCCTCTGCGGCGGCGCGGGAAATTGGTTCAATCCGAACGGCGGAGACTGCGATATATCCTACGATAAAGCCAACGCCGCCGGGCCGCCGCCGCGAAACGCGCCGCCGCGCCCGCTCGCGCGCAAAGCGGTGCAGATCGTCAAACTGAACAACCATAGCGAACCGGTCAACCGAACCGACATGGCCGAAGCGGCATGCGCCGCGATCAAAAAATCGGTCGGAACGGCCGTATCCGTGCCGAACGGCCTCGATTGGGAAGAACTGACTTTGAAATACGGCGACTTCGCCGTCATAACCAAAACAAACGACATGGCGAACCCGTTCATCGAAGCCTTTAAGAAACACAGAATCCCGTGCGTCAAATATAAAATGACAGGGGTATTCAATTCGCATATCGCCCGCGACCTCATCGCGCTGCTGTCGGCGATCCATAAAAGATATTCCCCGCCGCACCGCGCCAAGGCTACGCTTACGCATTTTTTCAACAGAGACGCGGCCTCTTTAACTCACGAATCCGCCACGGAACGCTGCCCAGACAGCCGCTGCTCTGGCGACAATCTCTGCGCGGCGCACGCCCTTGACGCGTGGGGGCCGCTCGCCGACAGGCATCTCTGGGCGCAGATGTTTAAAAGCGTCTTCGATAAAACGGAAATCCGCCGAAGACTCATAAGACTGTACGACGGCGAGAGAAAACTCGCCGACCTGCGGCAGATAACAGACTACTGCGTCTCGCTCCTCTACAGCCGGAACATGAGTTTAGAGAGATTGATAAAACATCTCGAACGCCTGCGCTCAGGAGAAGAGGACGCGCGGGACGATAAGAACATACACACGCTCGCCACAGAAAAATCCAGCGTGAAAATACTGACCATGCACGCCGCGAAAGGCCTCGAATTTCCCGTCGTCTTCCTGATGAACGCCAACTCGCTCAAAACGCCGAACGGCCCGAACACTTTACTGTGGACTGACGCTGACAAGAAGAGACACGTCACCCCGTACCTCAGCGTCCCCGACGATCTGCGGGAGGGGAAAGGGAAAAACCAAAAAGACCGCGAATCGCTCGCTCGCTACACGGAAAGCCAAGAGCGCGAACTCCGGCGGCTGCTTTACGTGGCGATGACAAGACCGCAGGCTATGCTCTTCGTGCCAATGCGGGACGGGGAGGAGGCCAAACCTGACAACGACATAACGCCGAGGCTTAAAGAACTCCTAGGGCGCGACCCCAACATAGAAGAATTTAACGCCGAGACGTATGACAATGACAAACGTCAGGCAAGCGGTATCGATATTAATGAGACCTCGTCAATAAAACTTGACGATATACCTGTACTGTCGCTCCAGAAATTCGTCTGCGTAGAAACTAGTTATTCCCAAATCAGCAGAGAATTGAAAGCGGCTTTACATGATGACGGTCTTCCGCTGTTAATAACCGATGATGACGGCGGCGATGTTATACGTAGCGATGAACATCATGTTGAGGATATTGATACGGATGTTGATACCGCTGCCGATATTAATACGGACGGGATCGGCATCGATATTAATACGGACGGGATCGGTATAAATACTGATAATAGTATCGACACCGATAAAAATCAACTGTTACCGGGCGGGCGGGTAACGGGCGACGCGCTTCACAGGGCTATCGACGAACTTATGCGCTCCGACGATATTAATACAATAATCAACGACGACGGCGCGATTGACAAAATCACGGAACGATACCTGAAAAACGGCGGGATATTAGACCTCCCGTCAGTAACCGATCCGACAGCGACGGTCAAACAAGCGTCGTCGTACATAAAAACGGTTCTGACGCTCCCCTACCCGAACCCTTACGGCGGAGACATAATCATATCCGCCCTCCCGAAAGCCGACCGCGTCTCGGAGATGGAATTTCTGCTCTCCTGCGACCATAGCGCGAGCGGAACACCGTGGGATCGAATCGTCAAAACAAACAATCTTCAGCAAACCGCGACCTCATACAGGATTCACGGCTTCATGGATTTAGTCTTCCGCCTGAAAAACGACGGCTGCCCGTCCCATCCCTACCGCTATTACATCATAGATTGGAAGAGCGACGCTCTCGAAAGATACGATCCCGAATATATGCGCGAATACTGCGACAGCCAAAACTATACGCTGCAATCGCAAATCTACACCGCAGCCCTCGAAAAGCATCTGAGCGGGATTTTGGGCGATAACTACGACAGAGAACAAAATCTGGGAGGGTCGCTCTACGTCTTCCTGCGCGGAAGCGCGGGGGTCTTCCTGTAAACAGACCCCGCCGATCCTGCCGTCCGCGCGCGGCCCGTCACGCGACCTCCGCGATCTCCTCCGGCTCTTCCTCCTCGTACGCGCCGTCCGCTCCGCGCCTGCGGTGGCGGTGTTTTACCGAGAACCTGCGGATTATCGCGTTGAGCGTGTCAACGAACGAGCCGCAGCCCGTCAGCAGACCGAAGTAAATCATTGCGTTTATCATCTCGACGGCGTAGCGGTAGACCTCGTCTATCGCCTGACGCTCCTCCCTGACCGCCGCGTGATTCTTCGCCGCCGATTCCCTGTCGCGCTCTTGGACCAGAGCCTCGAAAGCGGCGTTCCGCGCCGCCAGCTTAGCCACCCACGGCGTAAGCCCCGTCAGCGCGACGAGACTCTTGTACTTGTCGGTGTTCAACTCCTGAACCAGATTGTAGATCGCGCTCGTCTCCTCGTCGAGCGGCTTGACGGTGACGTTGCCGTAAGTGTGCGCCACGACCTCGATCTTCCGCGCGGCCTCGCGGACCGCGTCGTCATAGTGCTCGCACATCGCGGCGAGGAACTTCGCGAAAGCGGAGAACGCCGCGTCGCGCGCCGCGTCCGCCTCCTTGATCTGGGCGGTGAGCGCGCTCTTGACGATCTTCCTGAGCGCGGCGTCCAAGGCCTCGTAACACCGCAGAAACATCGCCCACGCCGCCTCGATCTTCAGATTTTCCGCGCCGGTCTCCCTCAGCAAATTGAGGACTTCCGTGAAAAATTGGAAGTGCGCGTCGTTCCGCAGACGGACGGTGATGAAATTGTGGATTTTTAACATAAAACCTCCTTCGTTAATGGTTGAATTTTAAAACTTCCAGACAACTTGCCGACGATTTACGGCGTTGTAATTTTACAATACCGTATTTTATCCGTGATTTACGCCATTGCGATTTTACAATGCCGTATTTTATCCATGATTTAACCCTCTGCGATTTTACAATGCCTTGTTTTATCCATAATTTAACCCTTTGCAATTTTACAATGCCATGTTTTATCCATGATTTACGCCTTTGCAATTTTACAATGCCTTGTTTTATCCATGATTTACGCCATTGTAATTTTACAATGCCGTATTTTATCCGTGATTCAGCCGTTTGCTCGTTTACAACGCCTTAACCGCCCCGTTTTTTGTCATTTTGCAAAATCGCGGAGGCGTGATTCTTCCGTATTTTTGCATATTGCAAAAAATATTGATAACGTATATTTCGCGGACACAAGCCGCGAAAATCGCTAACGCAGTCGCTATCCCGCGTTTTATCATTTCGCAAATTTACAACGCCTTGATTCTTCTTTGTTTTGTCATTTTGCAAATCAAAGATTGATTATTTTCTCTTTCGTGCAAGGCATAGATATAAGATAACGATAATATGGATGAAAGTCAATAGGCGGAGTAAAAAAAATTAATTTTTTTTTACGGGCGGGGTTGGCTGGGTTTGATGACGGGAGGTCGGTCGGAAGTTTAGATTGGATGATTTTTTTCGGGATTCGCCCCGTCGCGCGGGTCGGCGGGGCTTTTTTACATGTCGGATCGCGGATATTGCGTTACGCTCGCGTTTTTAACCCTTTTACATATTTCGCAATTTCAATAAATACATCCTTATGTTCTTCAACGAATTGCTTATCAGGTGTCTGGATGTTAACACAATATTTGTCCTCTTTATATTGAATCATGTTATCTAAGAATTTTCTCAATTCATCAAGATTTACCTCTGTCTTAAAAACACGAAATCTGTCTGCTACTGTTCCCCTTTTTTCTAGTATAAAACATCTCTTATTTGAACAAAAAAAGGAAATATATTTTTTCGTATATACCAATTCAAACTCCCCTACTCTAGAAATCAATCCAAGCAAACAATCGGCTGTTTCCACCGTTTCAGTATACTCTTCTTCCCATATCTCACGCGTCCACGCCTCGCGCGGTGTTGATGTTGTAGCCACTTTTGTTGTTTTCGCCCATTCATTGGGTCTGCATATTACATTAAAACGCGGAGCCGGGATTGAGTCGTCTATTTTCCATAACTCAATTTCGATGGCGAAGAAATTAATATTTTCATCCGTATGCTCATTCAGCCAATCTATGGCTCGTCTATGATCATCCGTTATCCCGTTGCATATCCATATTATAATAGACGCGTCTACGCCTGAAGCGTACGTTATTATCTTCCCTAAATGGTCGTGGTTTGATTTCTCCAACTGATTCTCAATAATTATTTTATTATTATTTGAGTCTCTGCCAAGAATATCCGCTTTAAAATTGCCAATAAAAACTTCAGTGCCTTCGACCTCAATATCATCTATTCCAATGGCATTGCCTAATTCTTCAATATTCTCCTCCGTCGCCAACCAAGGCGTAAAATCCGCAGGCTCACTCTCCCAATAATCACGCAACTCGATCTTCTGAAACTTTCCTAAGTTCATCTTATTTGCTCCCTTTCGTTGATATTTTTGTTTTTACAGGTTCAGAACAACCGCGAACCCATACCTATATAAAAGATAATATACGGGATTTCAAATGTCAAGAAAAAAATATTTTTTTCGGCTCATCCCAACGCCATGCCGTAACACGTCAACCCGCCTATCCCGCCGTAAGGCAGCCTTCTTTCGCGGGTGTTTTTATTGAAATCCTGTTTTCCTCCGCTTTGCCCAACAACAACTCAGATGAAACGAATTGTTTGTACTCTTCGTCAAAGAGTTCTTTCTCCTGCGGATTATTAGCGATAAACTTTTCAAATGTCGTTTCCATCGCTTACCTCCCTCCTGATTTTCTTTTAAAATAATCTTCTCTCAATTTTATTACTAATTCTTTTTCAGATTCAGGTAATCTATCCGTTTTTTTTAAGAACCCATTCGTCACAATAATTTTCCGACCGTCGGTAAAAAAAGATAGATATCTATCAGGCTGCGGCTTAAAAGCAAATATGCCGTCTCCCTCGTTTCTGAACTTTGTTTTATCAAATATTTTTCCGAAATCCCCCATCCTTTTAACTAAAACAAGAAACTTACGCTTTTGTTCAGGTTTTGTACCTAAAAAATAGTCATATACTGCGCTCTTTCCATTTTCGTCGTAATACCACTCCAACGTGTACGCCGAACCTACATATATAACACAAGAGTTTTCATCCATCCGTCCACCTTAATTTTGTTTCTTAACGAGCCGCAAACGCCGCTCTCGTGACGCGATTTGGCTAAACCACCAATATTAATAAGATAATATATGGGATTTCAAATGTCAAGAAAAAAAATATTTTTTTTTAGGCTCCTCCGAGCATCCGTTTTGGCGGTTACGACCTTCGGTCGCTAAAATTTTTAAAAAAACTCTTGATTTTTATGCGCAAAATTGTATCATTAACAGATTCCGGCGTTTTTTCGGGCTTGGATCGCCGAAATTTTAAAAAAAACTCTTGATTTTTCGTGAAAAAATTGTATGATTACAAGTTTACGTCTCGGCGAAGCCGATTTTTTTTGAAAAACCTATTGATTTTAATCAATTTTTTTTATATACTTAACTGAATAAGGGGAGGTTTTATGCCGAATTTTGATTGCAAAGACGGCTCGGAGACGTTTCCCGACGGTCAGGACGGTCGGGACGGGCAGGTTTACAGTACGGCGGAAACGCCTGACGGAGAGTTTGAAACTCCTCATGAACATCTTAAAGGTCTGTTTACCGAACTGTCTAATACAGTTAAAGATATCGCTGGCGTTTTTGATGAGATATTTCAATTAATTGATAGCGAAGATAAAAATGAAGCCGACAAACCATAAATCGAAAGGGGCGGATTATGAGGAAACACAGAGATCGTTCCGACATCCTTACGGCGGAGGAAGTTGACACGTTATTAAATCCCGCCAACGATAAATTAGCGGGACTTTTGAAAAGACTCGAAGAGTCGCGGCACGAGACGCTATGGAATGAACTTGAACAATTGCCGGTTGAGACATTGGAATCATTGGCTGTCAGGTTATACAAAAGGTATTCAGGTCAAGACCTCATTGAAATTATTTTTGAAACGGATTTATTGAGGAATATTTTACGTGAACGTTTTATAAAATTGAACAGAGGTTTCGAGTGGACGCAAGAAAATAAAAAGAGATTTATAGAGGTAAACGATAAGATCATGCAGGTGTTTGAGAAAGCGTATAAAGAGGCTCTTTCTATTGCCAATGAATTGGAAAACAGGTTAAACAACAATGACGATTTTATTAAAGACTACGAAATTGAAATAACACTGCGCCTTCATACAAGTGATAAAGACGGTTTCGGTCTTGTTTTGTCAGAACCGATATCTGGTTATTATCCTATAAATTGTCAACTTAACTCTTGTCTTTTAGAACAGTATTTGTCGGAACAGCCTATGGAACTTGATCGGTCGGTAAATTGGAACATTGAGTATTTCGGCAATATGTTTGATAATGATTATATCGGTTACACCACGCATGTGTTATTGGACGGTGAGTGGAGTTTTAAAGATATAATAAGTATAAACACAATACATGCGAATGTCGAGGCAATACATCAACACTCTGTTTACGATATATAACCCCCCTAAACATAAACAGAAATGCGAACGGGGATTTGCTGTTTAACGAACGGAAAGGAGAAGATCGAATGCAAGAGAAACCCAAGGATCATGAAAACGACGGCGCGGAGATTGACGAGAACGAGGATGCCGACGATTCCCGCGAAAGATATTATAACGGTATCTATGAAGAAGCGCACAGCAAAGGCAGGCGAGCGTTTAAATGGAACGAGTTCGATTCGGCGATTGAGATTTTAAACAAAGCCATAAACGAATTGAGCGAAGCGTCTGATAACGACTATATGGTTGCCGATCTTTACGTTGAGTGCGCCGACATCTACCGCCATTTGGACAAGCGCGATTCGGAAATGGCAGTCCTCACTAAGGCTATAGAGTTGCGCGGTTTTGACTGGGATTACCAGAAGCGGGCGTATCTCTATGACATATCGGGCGATTACGACAAGGCTATCGCGGACTATACGACGGCCTTGGAGCGGGAGAAGTCGCCGGAGTCTTATCTTTGGCGCGGAGCGGTTTTCTTCAAGAAGAAGGATTACGATTCCGCTATATCGGATTTTCTTAATTCGGTGAAATATTGTTCTTGGTGCGGTGATATGCCGAAGGATCTTCGCGGTGCTATGCGCAGGCTTTTCAGAAAAGCCAACGGCAAAAGATGCGGCGGCTGTCTCGAAAGTTATTATCTGTGCGGCTCGGCTTATCACAAAAAAGGAAATTTGAAGTTGGCGATAAGTTATTTGAACAAGGCGTTATGGCGAGATCCTGATTTCGAAAAGGCGAGAGTGCTGAAAGGGTCTATCTTGGCTGAAAAGAAGAGATCGGTCAATAGGTGAAGTTTGTCTATCGGTTTATATTTCTCCTTACGCCTAACCAAGGCTAACGGGCTATTGGTTTTTAAGCAGGTATCCGCGCAGTTTGTTCAGCAGTTCCTCAAAATCAAGCGGCTTACCGAGATGGCTGTCCATGCCGGCGGCCTCGCATTTCTCTATGTCTTCCCTGAAGACATTCGCGGTCATCGCGATTATCGGGATGGTTTGGGCTTTGGGTATGTCCATAGCCCGTATGCGCCGCGTGGCCTCGTAGCCGTCCATTTCCGGCATCTGCACGTCCATGAAGATCAGGTCGTACCTATTCGGTAATAATGAAAATATGCGTACCGCTTCCGCGCCGTTTTCGGCGCAGTCTATCGAAATCTGCGTAGGTTCAAGCAGCGACTTTACTATCTCCCGGTTAAGTTCCACATCTTCAACGAGTAAAATGTGGCGGCCGTCGAAAATTCCGGTAATATCGCTGTCGCCGTTATCTTTCGCGTCTCCTGCCTCCGGCGCGTCTTCTTCATAAGAACCTTTTTTTGCTTGCACCGTAAATGTGAAAACAGAGCCTTTTCCGAGTTCGGATTTGATTTCTATCTTGCCGCCCATCATTTCCACTATGCTTTTTGAAATAGCGAGGCCCAGCCCCGTGCCGCCGTATTTGCGCGTTGTGTCGGACTCCGCCTGTTGAAAAGAGGTGAACAACTTTTTTTGCTGTTCTTCGCTTATCCCTATGCCTGTGTCGCTGACCGCTACCCGTATTGTGCAAATGCCGTTTTCTTCCCCGATATATGAAGTGCTGAGCGTGATAGAACCCTCTTCCGGCGTGAATTTGACCGCGTTGCTCAAGAGATTGGCGATGACCTGCGAAAGCCGCTGGTCGTCGGCGATAATGGTATTGGGTATGGCGTAGTCGAGATCTACGATAAGTTTCTGCCGCTTTTCATTCACGCGGAAATTGATCACCGCGACTGTTTTTTGCAGCATTTTCTCAAAATTAAACTCAACGGGCGACAGCCCCAGCATATTGGCTTCGATCTTTGACATATCAAGCACGTCGTTAATTACGCCGAGCAGGTGCGTCGAGGCGTCGCTTATCTTATCCAGCGCGTAGTTTTTGCGTTCTATGTCCTTCGCTTTTCTGCCGATAACCGTCATGCCGGCTATCGCGTTCAGCGGCGTGCGCATTTCGTGGCTCATGTTGGAGAGAAACAGCGATTTGGCTCTGCTCGCGCTCAAGGCTTGTTCTTCCATCGCTTTAAGATGGGTTATGTTGTGCGATATGACCAGCAGTCCTGTTATTTTACCGTTATGCACAAGCGGGGCTTTCGACGTTTCAAACAATTGGCCTGTCCCGTCGGCGGAGGGTATATACTCCTCAACCGCAACCATACGGCCTTCGCTGATGACTTTGCGGTCCAACTCGTCGTACTGTTCGGCGACTTCGACAGGTATTCCGAGGCCGTCTACGTTTCCTTTACCTACAACGTCGGCTTCGCGCAGATTAAAATATTTTTCGAAGGCTTTGTTGCACCGCGTAAAACGCAAATGCAGATCTTTGCAGCACACCATAGCCGGGGTCGCGTCAAACGCGGCGTTAACGGTGGCGCTCTGGAGCACCAATTCGTTTGTCCGCTTTTGCACAAGCGTTTCAAGCCGTTTTTCGGCGCGGTGGCTCTTTTGAAAGAGAATAAACATAAGCAAGAGTATGGAAGAAAGCAATACCGACGCCACGATTAACCAAAAACGGTGCAGCAGCGCCATTTTCGCGCTGTAATTATACGTTTTGCGCATCCAATGCCCCGATATATCCTTTGTATCCACAAAGAGAAGCGCTTTATCCACAATGGAGCGCAGAAGGGTATCGTTTTTATAGAATCCGAATGTAGATTCGGAAGAAAAATTGAATATGAGATTAGCCTTGTAGCCCGCGCGCTCATAGTAATTGGTCAGCATGAGAAGCTGGCATATATTCGCCATCACCATATCCACTTCATCGCGTTCCAGTGCGTTAAAGGCGGCGTTTGAACTTTCGTATTCCACAGTGTTTTTATGATCGGGAAACCAGCTTCTAAACAATGACGAATACGCCGTCTCCTTAATCAAACCGACCGAAACGCTAAGGACATCGTTTACACGAATACGGGGATAATCCAACTTGGATATGAGCGCGTAGTTGTCGGTCATTATCGCGGTTTTCGACCACGAAAACTCCCCTTCGCGTTCAGACAGGCGTAAGAGTTCGCTTATCATAGACACCTCGCCGCGCGAAAGCTTACCCAGCAATTCCGACCATTCCGAGTTTTCATCATTTGTTATTTCAAAGGTCAAACCGGTAAGCATTTCCAGCTCTCTCAGCACATCATGGGCTATCCCCTGCCATTTTCTTTCATATTTGTTGTAAAAACTGATAGGATAATTATCATATTCGGCGGCAAACGATACAATAGGATGGTTGCGTATATACGCTTTTTCCTCTTCGGACATACGCATAAACAGCGCGTGCCGCCTATATTCGTTTCCGCCCTTGTTATACAGGTTTGTCAAATGAGATATAGCGCCGCTATGCAGGGCCTTTTGCACCACGGAAATGATATTCTTAAATTCTGGGTTAGCGGTAGTCATGGAAACCGGATTGTATATAATCGGCAGAAAATCCTCGGCTATTACGTCGCCGTAACCGTTAAAAACGGCTTCAGCCGTATTTTCCTCAAAATAGGCGTCGGCTTTCTTGCTTTTGAGCATTTGATAGGCGGAACTGTCGTCATCCACCAATATAATCTCATACCTGCCCCTCAAACGCGATGTAACCGCGTTGATTGTGGTAGTGCCGTCCAAAAAGCAGCCGCGCAGCGGGCGCGACTTAATAATCTCCGAAACAGGGTCGCTCTCGGCGAGCCTGAATATCTTTATAGAACGCTCGGCGATCGCGTCGGTCATAAAATAACTCTTCCTGCGTTCGTCGGTGGCCGTCATTTCTCCGGTAAAATCGATTTCGTTTGACTTTAGCCCCGCGACCAGATCGCCCCAATTGTAGATAGCGGGTTTAAACGGAATCTCGAAAAGCCGCGAGAGCCATTCGCAGAACAACGCCGTAAACCCCTCGATCTTGCCCTTTTCCCCTACGAATGTTTCGGTGTTTGAAAGCGTCCCGTAGACAAAATAGGGCCTTTTTTCCCGAAGCGCCTCAATATCTTGGATTTCTTCGATTGTCACGCCCGGAATGTCGCGATAGTTTGTGACGGCTACGCTGTCCGTCAACGATATGCCGGCGGCTTTTCGCGGCGGGTCTACGACGAAACCGGCCGTGCCGAAAATCATGGCAAGAACCGCAAGCAACGTAGCAGTTTTCATAATAATCGTTACCCTCTTTTGTTATATCCCGCTCGGCGCGCCGGTATCGCCTTTACGCCGCGCGGAGCCCGTTTTGTAATTATGATAGTATTACGGGTTGAGCGGCATCAACATAGCAAAAGAATATTTCAAAGGATGTTATGCCCGTCAAACCGTGTTTGATTTTGGCTACTATCTTAATGTTAATACGTTTTTGTACGATAAAAATTGACATTCTCTATGAATTATAGCGGGATAAAAGACAGCGCGCCCCGTTTAGGGGCGGCGGAAAACGTATAGGGTCTCTATGAATTCTGAAACAGATAAAAGCGCAGTTTATTAATAAGTTCGTCAAAATCAAGCGGCTTGGCGATATGGCTATCCATACCCGCCGCCTCGCACTTCTCCACGTCTTCCCTAAAAACATTCGCGGTCATCGCGACGATGGGGATGGTTTTGGCTTTGGGTATGTCCATAGCCCGTATGCGCCGCGTGGCCTCGTAGCCGTCCATTTCGGGCATTTGCACGTCCATGAAGATCAAGTCGTACAGGGCCGGGGAGTCCGTGAACATACGCACCGCTTCCACGCCGTTTTCCGCGCAGTCTATCGAAAGCCGCGTAGGTTCAAGCAGCGTCAGCACTATTTCGCGGTTAAAGCTCACATCTTCCACGAGCAAAGCGCGTTTGCCGGCAAATATGCCGGTAATGTCCGCCTCGCTCTTATTAGCCATATCCGCCGCGTCGGGTTTAATTTCTGTATAAGCGCTTTTTGCTGCTTGTATCGTAAACGTAAAAACAGAGCCTTTTCCGGGTTTGGACTGAATTCCTATTTTGCCGCCCATCATTTCCACAATGCGTTTGGAAATAGCCAAGCCCAGCCCCGTGCCGCCGTATTTACGCGTTGTGTTGGATTCAGCCTGTTGAAAGGATGTGAACAGCCTTTTTTGCTGTTCCTCGCTTATTCCGATACCCGTGTCGCTGACCGTTACCTTTATGGAGCAAACGCCGTTTTCTTCACCGATAAGGGACGCGTTGAGGGCGACCGAACCCTCTTCCGGCGTGAATTTGACCGCGTTGCTCAATAGATTGACGACGACCTGCGTCAGCCGCTGGTCGTCGGCGACGAGGGTGCGCGGAATAGCGTTGTCCAGGCGCACGGTAAGTTTTTGCCGCTTTTCATTCACGCGGTAATTGACCACCGCGACCGCTTTCTGCAGCATTTTCTCAAAATTAAATTCGATTGGCGACAATTCCAGCATATTGGCTTCGATCTTTGACATATCGAGCACATCGTTAATGAGGCTGAGCAAATGCGCCGAGGCGTCGCTTATCTTATCCAGCGCGTAGTCTTTGCGCTCTATGTCCTTCGCTCTTCTGCCTATTACCGTCATGCCGGTTATCGCGTTCAGCGGCGTGCGCATTTCGTGGCTCATGTTGGAAAGGAACGACGATTTGGCGCGGTTGGCGCTCACAAGTTCGATTGTCCGTTTCTCAACAAGCGTCTCCAGCCATTTTTGGGCGTAACGGTTCTTTTGAAACAGAATAAACAAAAGCACGAGTATGGAAAAAAGCAAAACAGCCACAATGATTAGCCAAAAACGGTGCATTTTCGCCAATTTCGCGCTGTAATTATATGTCTTGCGCATCCACTGCCCCGATATTCCCTTTGTATCCACAAGGAGAAGCGCCTTATCCACAATGGAGCATAGAAGCGCTTCGTTCTTATTAAACCCGAATGTGGATTCGGAAACAAAATCGAACACGATATTCGCCCTGTAACCCGTGCGCTCGTAGTAATTGGTCAGCATAAGCAGCTGGCTCAGATTCGCCATCACCAGATCGACTTCGCCGCGTTCCAGCGCGTCAAAGGCTGCGTTGGTGCTCTCGTATTCCACGGCGTTTTTATGGTCGGGAAACCAATTTATAAACAATGCGGCGTAGGCTGTTTCCTTAATCAGACCCACAGAAACGCTCAGGACATCGTTGATACGGAGACGGGGGTAATCCAACTTAGATATTAGCGCGTAATGGTCCGTCATTATCGCCGTCTTAGGCCATATAAACAACTCTTCGCGTTCAGGCGTACGTAACAGTTCGCTCACCATAGAGGCATCGCCGCGCGAAAGTTTGCTCTGCAATTCGGGCCATTCCGTGTTTTCATCGTTTATTATTTCAAAAGTCAGACCGGTAAGCATTTCCAACTCTCTTAACACGTCATGGGCGATCCCCTGCCATTTTCTGTCATACTTGTTGTAGAAACTGATAGGATAATTATCGTATTCGGCGACAAACGATACGACACGGTGACTGCGCATATACGCCTTTTCCTCTTCGGATAAGCGCATAAACAGCATGTGCCGTCTGTGTTGATTCTCTCCCTTATTATATAAACCTGTCAAGTAGCCTATCGCGCCGTTTTGCAGGGCCTTCTGCACCACGGAAATGATGTGTTTAAACTCAGGATTATTGGTCGTCATGGAAACAGGGTTGTATATAACAGGCAGAAAATCCTCGGCTATCACATCGCCGTAAAGAGCGAACTGGGCTTCCGCCGTATTTTCCTCAAAATAGACGTCGGCTTTCCCGCTTTTGAGCATTTGGTACGCGGAGCTGTCGTTATTCACCAATACGATTTCATACTTATCCATAAAATGCGAAGTAACGTCATTGATAGTGACCGTGCCTTCCAAGAAACAGCAGCGTATCGGACGCGACTGGATAATTTCGATAATAGGCTTGCTGCCCTCAAGCCTGAAACTCTTTATCCAACGCTCGGCTATGGCGTCGGTCATAAAATAACTCTTCCGGCGTTCGTCGGTAGCGGTCAGTTCGCCTGTAAAATCAATCTCGTTCGACTTCAACCCCGCGATCAGATCGCCCCAATTGTAGACGGCCGGCTTAAACGGAATCCCGAAAAGCCGAGAGAGCCAATCGCAAAACAGCGCGGCAAACCCCTCGATCCTGCCGTCTTCCCCGACAAACATCTCGGTGGTCGAAAGCATTCCGTAGACAAATCGGGGCCTCTTCTCCCGAAGCGTCTCAATGGATCGGATCTCTTCGTCCGTTACGCCAGGGATGTCCCGATAGGTCGCGAAAACGCCGATACTGTCGGCCGGCGACACGCCGCCCGGCGTTCGCGGCTGGACCTTGGCGAAAGCCGCCGCGCCTAAAAACATAGCCAGAATCGCTAGTAACGTGGTTGTTTTCATACTTGTAAGATAATATTCGGTGACGACGGAAGTCAAATTAATGTTCTGGGCGGGACTGACCGACCCCCGACCGACCCCCGCCGACCGCACGCTGCGAATCGGCGGGGACGCGGGACGATTTTATTTCCCCACCAACTCCGTAAAAATAGCCTCGACCTTCTTGGCGAGTTCCCAATAACTCCGGGCTTCTTCTATGGTTGGCATACGTCCGTCGGGCATCATGCCAATATTACCAGGATAACGCGTTACAGCATATATGTCGTTAATGTCTCTAAGTATGAGTTTATCCAAATTCCAATCTTTGATACTCTCTACTTCCGAGTACAACATCAATAGATCATGGATTTTTTTGATTTTCTTGCCATGTTCCACTAAATATCCCTTAAAATATTTTTCAATAGCCTGCTGGCAATGAAACGCGACTTCCCCTGTTAATTCAGCGCGGTCAATTATTAATTCCGCCGTAAGCATATCGTTTTTGGCAAAAAATACCCAACCAGACGTTTCATTTTTCATATAGAACCTTCCCTGTGCTCTCTATTTCCTCTATGAAACTATTTCCTTCTGCCTTTAGGTAGTCTATTTCGGCTTTTGAATACACAAGAACATCCATAGCGATTTTGTAATGGATCTCCATGACCGCGCCTGACACAGGACGCTGCCGCGCCATCCATTCACTGAAAGTCTTCGCGATCTCGTCCGAATCCAAAATAACGGCGACATCGAGGTCGCTGTCTTCCGTCGGGTTGCCGGCGGCGTATGAGCCGAACAGAATGACCTTGTACGGGTTCAGCGCCTTGAGACGCTCGGTCATCTCTTCTACCAAGTGCCAGTTCTTCTCTACAAGTTGCGTCATTATGTCCCTTTTTCGTTATAATTGCAACGAATATGACTCCTATAAAGATAACTCTTGGCGACCGCAAAAGTCAAATCAATGTTATCGGCGGACGCGGACACGATACCGACCCGCCGACCCGAAATATGCCGTCCGCAACGCGGAAACCTATATTTCGGTATGAAACCATGCCGTCCGCGACGCGGAAACCTATATTTCGGACTGAAAATATGCCGTCCACACTGCGGAAACCTATATTTCGGACAGAAACCATGCCGTCCGCAATGTGGAAACCTATATTTCGGACTGGAAATGCGCCGTCCGCGAAGCGGATACCGCCGCGCTTGCGTGCGGGGGGCTTTCCAAGACTTTTGATGCCTTGCCGCTCGTGTGTTTGTGGGTTTCGCGACACTAATCTTGGACGCAACGCACCGAGAACCCGTAGCCTTTGTCGTAGTAGTGCTCGTACACGTAGTCGTAGTCGTAGCGCATGTCCAGGTAGTAGGCGTAGCCGCTACCGTACTCCGTGGCCGTCCACCAATCGCTGCGGTAGCCGGCATTGCCGAAACTGCCATCGCTGTAGTAACGGTAGCCGCTAGGCAGGGCCGAAAAGCCAAAATCATCCGTTCCTCTACCGTTATTATTCCAGCCCCTTCTCGCCTTCAAATTTTTACCCGCCACATCTTTACCGCCAGCCGCCGACACCAAATTATTCCACTCCTGACGAGACGGCAAATGGTACCCTGCCGGACAAACAGTCTTCGCCGTATTCCAGTCGTACAATCTACCGTACTTATCGCAATAATTAGCTTTAGTCTTCTTATCAACGTAACACCAAGAGAACCCCCACTTCGGCCCATAATTCAGATTTTCAGCCATCCACCTCTTCCCCCCAATCACCACCGTCTTGTACGTCTTCCCATCCCTGCTGTCTGTTAACATTCCTGAAGCGTCTATTTTAGACGGCTGATATGTCGGTGTTGGCGGCGGAGAAGATGTAGGAGCGGGAGGCTGATAAGCCGAAGCAGGAGGAGGTGTTTGCGTCGTTGTTGCTTTCTGCTTAGATTTTTGCGCCAGCACATTCAAAAACGTCTTATACATCTCCCCGCAAGCCGTCGCGGTCGTCCCCAATAGTCCCGCCGTATTCTCGGACTGCACAAGTTCCGACGACGCCACCAAGTTCCCGTCATTGGTCTCATATATGTCTACCGACACGGTGAGTTTCGTCCCGAATTTGCTTATAATCCCGCGAACGATATAATCTGCCCCGATCTTGCTCCCCAGCGTGATGACGCAATTTTCATCGGCGCACTCTTCAAGAGTAGCGCCGCCCTGCGCTTGGACGGTTTCCATGGTCATTATATTGTACTTTTCCTGCGGCAGGTTTTTAAGGGCCTCTTTGCGAAGCACCGCCGTTATCTGCCTAACCTCCGCCTTGTTCAGCATCTTAGCCGCGCCCGACTGCGCGTCCACTTCCGTCTCCACGACCGCCACGTACTTGATTTGCGCGTAAGCGGCGGGCGCGGTCATTGCGGCGAACAGCGCCGTAAGCGTAAAAAGCGTCAATCTCTTCACCTGAAAACTCCTTTATTTGGATATTAAACTATGCAAAAAAGGTTCTTTACCTCGCAAACGTCCCGCACCACCACTCGTTTTCTATCAGCGCCGACGACAGTTTGAACCCGAAGCCGCTCGCCGCGTTAACAGCCTCTTCCGACTCGTCAACTAATATCCCGGACCAAATCAGCGCGGCGTCTTTTTTGATAATGCGGACAATCTGTCCTAATAACGGGGCTGATTCGGTGAGCAGCATATTCATTATCACCGCGTCGAAACATCTATCGTTATTGACGCGGATCGAGTCCGGCGTCCCGATTATAAACGCGACGTTCCCGCCCGTCCGCGGCGGATTGTCCCTCAGATTTTCCGCCAGATTTTCCCGGCAATCCCCGTCGATCTCCACCCCGACCGCCCTTTTCGCGCCCAAGTAGTCCGCCGCGAAGCAGAGTATCCCCGACCCAGTGCCGATGTCTATCACGGACTTATTGACGACCGAGTCCCCGCCCTCTATCAGCGCCTTGGCCGCCAGCCGCGTGGTCTCGTGGTGCCCCGTCCCGAAGGCCATCTTAGGCTCGATCTTGATCCAAGCCGCCCGCCCCTCCTTAGGCGGTTCAAGCCAAGCGGGCGATACCCACACCCCCGCCGCGATCTGCGCCGGTTCCATAGACTCCCGCCACTTCGCGTTCCAATCCTGCTTATCGTCAACGTACCCCACCGCCGGAGTATCGATAGACAACGTCTCCGCAAACGCCGTAGCGGCGGAGGCGGCTTGTTCCTCCCTCTCAAAATAAAAAGTCAAAGATACCAGCCCGCCGGACCCCGCCCCCTCGACGCACCCGCCCATCCCGCACCCGTAGCCAATGGCCGAGGCGATTTCAAGCTGTTCCTCGCTTACTTCGCATATTAAAGTATACATATTTATCAGGTAATCCTTAAAATCAAATTCATTTTTAGACGAAAGGCTTCGCCTTTCATAGATAGTTCGGGGGCTGAACCCCCGAAATTCAGTCAACAGATAAAGTCAAAATCTTTTGACTTTGACTGAAAATGAGGGGTTTAGCCCCGAATTTATCTATGAAAGGCGCGTAGCGCCTTTCGTCTGAAAAAGATTTAAAGGCTTTGATTTTAACTTCAAACCACTGATTTCGACCTCTTTATAGCGCAAAACTCCCCGCACATGCTGCAAAGCGCCTGATCCGCCGGCGGCAGCGAGTCCCTGTACTGCCTAGCCTTCTCCGGATCCACGCAAAGCGAGATCATCTTGTCCCAATCTAGCGCTATCTTCGCCCGCGAAATCTCATGATCCAGTTCAATCGCCCCCGGCAGCCCCCGCGCCACGTCCGCCGCGTGACCGGCTATTCTAGACGCTATCACGCCCTCTTTGACGTCCTCTATCGACGGCAGCCGCAAATGCTCCGCCGGGGTGACGTAACATAGAAAATCCGCCCCCGCCATCCCCGCCACTGCGCCGCCTATCGCCGCCGTGATGTGGTCGTACCCAGGGGAGATGTCGGTAACAAGCGGGCCCAAAATATAGAACGGGGCGTTGTCGCAGAGCGTCTTCTGTATCTGCATATTCGCCGCTACTTGGTGCAGCGGTACGTGCCCCGGCCCCTCCACGAAGACGCCCACGTTACGCGCCCGCGCCCGTTTCACAAGCTCGCCCAGAATGACCAGCTCCTCTATCTGCGCCCTGTCGGTGGCGTCGTAAAGCGCCCCCGGTCTGAACCCGTCGCCGAGGCTCATGGCCACGTCGTACTCGGCGCAGAGGTCGAGCAGCCTGTCGTACTGCTCGTAGAGCGGGCTTTCCTTGCCGTTGTGGTGTATCCATTCCATTATAATAGTGCCGCCGCGGCTCGTGGCGCCCGCCAGCCGTCCGGTCTCCTTGAAGCGCTCCACCGATTGCTTCGTAACCCCGCAGTGTATCGTCAGAAAGTCCACCCCTTGGCGGCAGTGATCCTCTATCACGGCGAACATGTCGTCGGCGGTCAGGTCGAGCACCGACTTCTTATTGTCCCTGGCCCGCACCGCCATCTCGTAGAGCGGGACGGTGCCCACGGCGACCGGGCAGCGCTCGATGAGGGCGGCGCGGATGCCCGGCAGGTCGCCGGCGGTGGAGAGGTCCATGATCGCGTCGGCCCCGTGCTTCACCGCCACGTTCATCTTCTCGATCTCCTCGCCGATGTCGCTCTTGGAGGAGGAGGTGCCGATATTGGCGTTGACCTTTATGCGGGTGCCGCAGCCTATGGTCAGGGGTTTGATGTTTCGCAGTTTATTCCTTACGACGACGACGGAACCGTTGGCCACGCCGCGCCGGAGCTGTTCGGGCGGCAGGCGTTCCAGGTCGGCGGCGAGCTTTATTTCATCGGTAATTACGCCGGATTTGGCTTGTCCGACGCGGGTTTCGGTTGTCATAAACGCTATTTTCCTGACTATTTGTTGATATGTACTGTATTGAATGTTAATATATATGGCACTGCCTCCTGGATTGCTTCGTCGCTTCGCTCCTCGCAACTTGTTTACCTCGGCGAAGCCAATCCAGAAAATCACAACTCCTAAAAAAGTAATAATGAATAAATATAATATTTGTCCGTAATTCTAAAAAATTATAAAAAGATTTTGCATTTAACCGCGCCCATAATCTATCTTTCTAAAATTATCCAGTCCTTTTTTTGTTTTTGCCCGGAGGGTCGTTAATGAGCAAAGGTCTTACCCAAGAGCAGTTGCAGTACTTTAAGGACAAGCTTCTTGCCGAAAAACAGAAGGTTTTGGAGGAGATGGGCGAACTGCAGCAGGACAACCTCAAGCAGTCCATCTCGGACGCCGCCGGGGAGAACTCGCGGTACAGCTACCACCTCGGCGACGTGGCCTCGCTCTCCTACGGGCGGGAGTTCTCCATGGGGCTTGCCGAGAGGCAGCAGAAGTACCTTGAGCAGATAGACGCCGCGCTGGCCCGCGTGGAGGACGGCACCTACGGCATCTGCAAGGTGACCGGCGATGTGATAGACATCGAGCGCCTTGAGGAGGTGCTTGTCGCCAAGTACTCCGTGAAGGGGAAAGAGATATTGGAGCGGCAGAAACGCAAGGAAGGGGTTTGACCCGTTCGCGCCCGTTTGCGGTTTTCGGGCGGACGTGGCGCGGCGGTCTTATAGGGGGCGGGGGCGCGGTGTCGGGTATGATGAGGATCTGCGTTGCTCTTGCCCTTGCGTTGCTGACCGCCGCCCCGCTTTTCGCGGACGGGACGGCGCGCCTTCGGATTGATGCCGTGGTCGTGGAGGGTCTGCCTGACGAGCCGTTTGTCCCCGATGCCGTCTTGTTGTCAATCCCGCCGTATTACAATGCCGACGCCGTGGGGCGGGCGGTTTACTCTGTGTCAAAGATACTCTCCGACGGCGGTTATCCATACAATAAAATTACCGCAACCGTAACCCGCAGTGAGGGGGATTCCTCAGTCGCGATACGCGTTGAAGTGGACCCCGGCGAGCGGGTCTGCATGGGGCGGCCGCTTATCGTAGCCGCCCACAGACGGCTGTTGAGCCTCTACTACCGCGACGTGTCCTTCACGCCGGAGACGCCGTACAACGCCGCCTCTATCGACGGGTCTGTCAGGCGCCTGTCGTCGCGCCCATACGTGAAGAGCGCCGTGGCGGCTTCTCCGGTGATTATAGAGGACGCGCCTAAGTGCCGCGACTCTACGCCCGTGGCGGTCGCCGCCATATCCGTGATTGAGAAACGCGGTATGGAGGCCGAGGGGGCGCTGGGCTACGAGTCGGGGCGCGGCGGGAGCGGGGGAGCGCTCTCAGGACGGCTCGGCCTCTCGTTTGTCAACATGCTGCGCCGAGGCGAGTCGGTTAGCCTCTCATACGTCGGGACGCCAGCCGCCCAACGCCTGAAATCCGCCGCGGCGTACCCGTGGGCTTTTGACCTGCCGCTTGAACTCGGCGGGTCGCTAGCGGCGGAGATTGAGGACGGCGGGTATGGCTACCTCGGCGGCGACGTAAACGCTGGCGTGGACATAGGAGAGCGCCTGCGATGCGGGGTCTCGTTCGCGGCCTCCGAGACGCTTCCGCCGGACAGCGTCGGCAGCCGGTATACGTTCTACGGCGCGGACGTCTTCTTGGAACTCAAGCGCGTAAGGTGGGAGCGCGGCGCTGTCGTTCCGGAGTTTTCGGTGAAGACGGGCAGCGGCGCCGCCAACCGCGAAAGGTTGTACGTACGCAGCAAAGCGGAGGCGGCGGTGGGCCTTCACTATCCGGTATTTGAGAACTATGCCGCGGCCGGACGCGTCTGCGCCAAATCGCTGTTTACGGAAGAGGAGTACCTGCCGCCCGCCGAATTGTACAGAACGGGCGGGCACGGGTCGCTGCGCGGTTATTCCGAGGACGAGTACGCCTTCCGCGCCGTGGCCTTTTCGCAGATAGAGTTGCTATACTATTTTGACCGCGCCGGTTCGGTATATGTATTCACGGACGGAGGCGTAGGGTTCAACGAACCGAACCGTCTGTCGATGCACGAAGCCGAGAAGCTGTTGGGTTACGGCGTGGGGTTGAGGTTCCAGTCGCGTTTGGGGACGGTGTCGCTGGAGTGGGCGAGAAACGCTGGAGACGGGAAGAGTCTTGGGCGTTTGCACGTGGGGGTTAGGACGGGGATTGATTAAACTTCCGAAAACTCCCTACCTTCTACATTCCCGCGACCCGGCGGTGACGGCGGGGCGTTCAGTCGGACAGCGTATCTCAATTTTGGATGCAACGTACCGAATAACCTGCCGCCTTGGTAAAGGAACTATTACCACAACCTGTGTAATCGCCGTTAATATTATAACTATTGGCTTTATCGCTTCCATACTCCGTGGTCGACCACCAAAGACCCTGGACATCAGTGTTGGTACGGTGATTGAAACTACCGTCAGCGTGGCGGTCACCGCCGGGTAGGGCCGAAAATCCATATTCATTCGTTCCATTATGGTATCTTTTTTCTGACGTATCCCAACCACTTATCGCTTTCAGTTTTGTACCTGAATAACTGCCGACCGTTGTTAATAAAACAGACCATTCATTTTCAGAAGGCAAATGCCATCCATAAGGACAAATACCCTGTATCCTGCTTGGGTTTTCATTGGAACTTAATGAACCAGCCATAGCCGTATTCCAAGAATATAGACGCCCGTATTTGTTACAGTTATCAGTATTGTTATCATAACACCAAGAACTATCCTGTGTCCAATAATTTAGATTTTCAGCCATCCACGTTTGGTCGCCTATTTTTACAGTCTTGTATGTTTGACCGTCTCTAGTGTCAGTGAGCGTACCATAATAGTATGTGTGGTTTATCCACCTTGCATATAACGTATCGCGACCAGCAATAGTATACGGAATGTTCGTAGTGTAGATGTTTGCCGCATAGCCATTATTGCCGATGTAGCCGCTACTAGTTGTTTGCCATCCCTCAAAACTATACCCATCCTTCGTCATATTCCCCTGACTTGGAAGCATTATATTAGAACCTTCAGCCGCTTGCATAGGTGCGGGAGCGCTTCCGCCGGTATTGCCGTTGCTGATGAAGGTTACGGTGTAATAACGTGTCCCGCCGTAATAGTTGGCTGGATCTTCACCCCACTCGCATCCGGATAAAATAATAAACAACGCTAACACGATAGGGAGCGCCGCGTTTAAGTATCGTTTTGAACATCCTTTAGCCAAAATGCCACCGCAGTTATTAACCTTTTTACGCATACAGCCTCCTATAAATAATGGTTCTTATTCATGGCAGGGTGACCGAGGACAGTCGCCCATACAAGACCTTATCGTCAATCACCAATGTAATTTGATAAACGTCAGAACCTCCAACCAAACGCTGATACCAGGCGTGGGCCGGCACCGCCCAAGAAAAGACTATACCGATCGCCACTATAACCGTCCCCAAAATCGGCGTTGAACGCAAAATTCCACCCAAACGAAAGTTCCCAAGTAAACCTGCTTACTATCCCAAACCGTATCCGATACCCGAGCGACACGCCGCACTTGAAATAATCATACGTCCCGGAGCTGTAGTGGTCATACGTATACGTCCCGGAACTGGAGTTCCCTCCTGAGTTGTAGTGATAGTAATTACCGCTTATTGTATTGACATAGTAACCCAGCATACCATCCAAAAAGAACGTCTTCCCTGTCGGATAATAGCGAGCATGGGTCTCTAGCGTGTGGAGATTGGAAGACCAATCCTTAACAGAAACATAACCACCGTCATCAAAACCCAAATCCCAAACCCCAAAATAATCATATCTCCCAATAAAGCTGAACTTATCAAACAGCCTCCGTTCGTACTGTACCCCAAATCCGAATGCCCAGCAATCAAAACCGTTGGATATCGCAATGAAAAGCGGCACCGCGTCAAGGAGCAAAGTATTTTTCGGTTCCGTCTCGAAATCCGGTTCCGGCGTCTTGGCTGAATGGATAGCATCAACATAGCGTACATTTACGGTATCGGTCACAACCGGCGGCGGGACGCCTATACCGCTGAATACTTTGTACGCCGGTTCGCCGTGCGCGGTCTGCTGTAGGCTCTTTCGGTAGAAATTCGCTGTCAGCGCTTTGTTACTGTCCATCTTAACCGTTACGCGGTTTGCCCTGCTCGTTACCGCGCCGGTATAACCCGTAAACGTGTAACCGCTTGCGGACATTGCAGTTACGTACACAGTCTCGTTGGCGTTATACGTCTCCTTATTGGGGTTGCGGATAATATAGCCGCCTCCTTGCGGGGATACTTTTGTCGTGAATGTGTACGCCGGTTGCTCAGGTAGAGATTGCTTTACCTGTTTTACTAGTTTTGTTTTTTGAAAGTTGGCTGTCAGCGTTTTATTGTTGTCCACAGTGATTGTTACGGGATTTGCCGTGTCCGCCGCCGCGCCTGATCAGCCGGTAAAGGTGTAACCTTTCGCTGGTGCGGCCATCACGTTTACGCGTGTCCCGGATTTGTAGTTTGCTTGATTCGGGTTGCGTGACACGATACCGCCGTTAGCCGGATTAACGCTTACCGAGACGGTATATGCCGCCGATTGTTCCGGTTGCGGTGTTGAGTTTTGCGTGTTCGAGAATTTTTTATACATATTGGCGCATTTTGCAAAATACTCAATGTTTTAGCGTTTTTTAGGGGTACTTGTCTAAAATTTGTCTAATATTAAAAAGAAAGGTATGAAACGTTACAGAAAATTACGGAACGATACGGCATCTAAGGACGGGCGCTCCTCAAAACCGGGGAGCGGACACCCGTCAATGGTCGAAAGCCTAAAGTATAATTTTTATTGAGACAAAGGTTAGCAAACGCAAGGCCGAGGATCACTTCTCCAATGGCGGGGTGAGAACTTTGATTATAGAATTCACAGCAGTACGGGCCTCCGGCGGCAAGTGTCGGTAAAAGTTTATCAAAGCCGCCTCCTCTGGACAACTGACTGCGTCTGAGACACCGCGTTCCGAAAGCACACGCTCTAAACTCGCCATTACCTTATCGGAGACCGGAAAAACACCTAACTCCATCTTGGATAGATACTGCGGCGATACGCCTAACCATGCGGCAAACTCTTTTTGGTTCGCCTCACAGCGGTGCCGAGCCGCTATTAAAACATCTTTTCTGTCATCTTTAGTATCCATCTATTAAATATATACAATCTTCCCCAAGAAAATCAATAATAAAGTCAGAAAATTCTACTTTTTCGTAAAAATATACGGTCGGCACCCGGACAAAAACCGTGTTTCCGCTCTAATTTGAGGCCTTTTGCTAAAAAATAAAATAAAGTGAAGATTTTACTTGATTTTTTAGAAAAATTATATTTTATATTATATTATAAAGGTAGAGAGCTTTTACTGGGAGTTATCCTAAAAGAAGGGGTCTATACCATGAACGGTCTTTTGACTATTTACTCGACTTTGGCCGAGGCGGTACAATGATACGGGCGCACAAAATCCGAATGTACCCGAATAACAAACAGGCCACGTACTTTTCTAAGGCTTGTGGCGTCGCCCGTTTCGCTTACAACTGGGGACTGTCCGAATGGAAGCGCCGATACGTCGCCGGGGAGATAGCGACTGTAGGTATATTAAGAAAGGAATTGAACGCTATAAAAAACGAGCGGTTTCCGTGGATGCTTGAAGTTACAAAATGCGCACCCGAAGAAGCGATAAGAACTAATTTGAATAGGGCATTGAAAAACTTTTTTGAGAAAAGGACCAAATTCCCAGTGTTTCACCAAAAGGGTCGCCATGACAGTTTTTCTGCATACAATAGGCATTTTTCCGTCGAAGGCACGATGGTAAAAATACCAAAATTGGGCATGGTACGCATTGCCGAACCACTGCGGTTTAGCGGAAAAATTATCGACGCGACCGTGAGTAAAACGGCAGACAAATGGTTTATTGCGATAAACGTAGAAATTCCCGATCCCGAACCGATCCACACGGGCGGAAACCTTGCCGTAGGCGTCGATTTAGGGGTCAAAACACTGGCGACGCTGTCAGACGGGACGTTCGTCTCCGGCCCGAACGCAAGCCGTAAGTATGAACAGAAGGTACGGCGTTTAAGCAAGGAACTATCACGTAGAAAAGGCGGGAAGAAAGGAGAGGCGAAGTCTAATAATTACAGAAAGACAACGATTAAACTTGCGAGACTTCACGCGAGGCTCGCCAATATCCGCTTAGACGCGACGCACAAATTAACAACGGCGCTTGTCAAAAAGTATGATTTGATAGGCATCGAAAAATTGAACGTCGCCGGTATGATGTCTAGTCATAGAATAGCGCGTTTCATCGCGGATAATAATTTCTATGAATTTAGGCGGCAGTTAGAGTATAAAGCGCCCGCCGCCGGAACGCGCGTAATCGCCGCTAATGTAAAGTACGCCTCCAGTAAAACGTGTAACGTTTGCGGGGTAAAGCGCGAAACGCTATCTTTAAATGTCCGTAAATGGACGTGTGAAAGTTGCGGCGCAGTCCATGATAGGGACGTGAACGCCGCAATAAATCTTAAAAATTACGCCATGGGTTGCACGGTGTCAGCCTGTGGAGGGTTAGGCGAAGTAAGCCCCCGATGAAGCAGGAATTAAGCGCTGAAGCCGTAAGGCTTCGGGCAAGTCTTAAAATTAAACAAACTGGTGTGTGATAAACTACCGGAGACCGCCGACGGTTCGGATCACGTCGAGCATCCCGCACACACCGAGAGCGCTATGCGCTACTGCCGCATTGTATACACAATGACGGCCATTCATCATTCACCGCAGTAAGGAGGCTTTTTATGGAACAGTATTCTTGTAACGAACCCTACGCGCTCAACTGGACGGGCAAAGCCGCCGCGTACCGCGTCATACAGGAACGCACGGCGGCCACGCTGATACCGCAACCGGAACTTTCCGCGAATTTCGACACTGCCGAAAACATCTTCATTGAGGGCGAAAACTTGGACGCGCTGAAAGTTTTGCAGACATCCTACAACAATAAGGTCAAGTGTATCATCATAGACCCGCCCTATAATACGTGGAAAAACAACGTTATCTATTCCGACCGATTCAAGGAAAATAAGGAAAACGGGGACAGCCATAGCAACTGGCTTAATATGATGTTGCCGAGACTGTCTTTGGCTCGTGATTTGATGAGCGACGACGGGGTAATTTTTGTGCATATCGACGATAATGAGGCGCATAATCTGCGGTTGGTTATGAATGAAGTTTTCGGGGAAGAGAACTTTGTGGCGCAAATAGTTTGGGAATACGCATATGCACCCGTAAACCTAAGGAAACATTTTTCAAAAAGCCACGAATATATTTTGTTTTACGCGAAACAAATAAATAATTTAGTTTATTATGGGTCGCCACGTCTAAAATCCACATGGACACACCGCGAGGTCGGACACTATCAAGATTCAATGAGGGAGTTACGCGCCCTTTTTGACGGAGAAAAGATTTTTGATTATCCCAAACCCGTAACGCTCACAAAACAATTAATATCTCTGTATTCTCAAGAAAACGACCTAATCCTCGACTTCTTCGCCGGATCAGCCACAACCGCTCATGCCGTAATAGACCTCAACAACGAAGACGGCGGCAACCGCAAGTTTATTTTGGTTCAACTTGCGGAATTATGCGATAAAGAGAGCGAAACCTACAAAGCCGGTTACAAGACCATAGCCGATATTTCAAGGGAACGTATACGCCGCGTAATCCGAAAACTTGACGGCGACACCGGTAATTTAGGGTTCAAATCCTATTATCTGAAACGTTATGGTTTGGGGGCGACACAATGAAAAAGGAAAATTTTTGGTGGTATAATATCAAAGAAAAGAAGTTTGTTGAGGATAGCGGATGCCGCCGGAGATTTGGCGGGTTAGTCTGTTTCTTGTCTAAAGCCGAAATCGGTTGGTGCGTCGTTGAAGCTACCACAGGATCGCGGATAGGCGAGGTTTGTTTTACTATGGATAAATGCGGGGCTAAACCCCGCATTTTCAATCAAAATCAACGTCAAAATCACTTCAAAATCTTTTTTTGACTTTGCCTGTCGCCGAATATTATATTTATTGTCGGCGTAAAACATCAATAATCCCTCACAGGAGGCTATTATGCGCGGCAAAGTAGTCGTTTTTTTCGGCAGTCCGAGAAAAAACGGAAACACTGCAAAGTTAGTACAGCAAGCGATGGACGGGGCGAAGGCCGCCGGAGCTGAAGTTACATCCTATTATCTGAACGACGAAGGGATCAGGGGCTGTCAGGGGTGCGGTTATTGCCGGGGCCATGAGGGATGCGCGACGAAAGACGCGCTGTCTCCCATGTATGAAGAAATAAAGCGAGCGGGCGGTATTATCGCGGGCTTTCCTATCTATTTCGGCAATATCAGCGGGCAGTCGAAAGTGTGGATTGACCGCCTGTATCCGATGCTCGGCGGCGAGTTCTCTCCGCGCTATCCCGGTAAGAAAGCGGTGACCGTATATTCCCAAGCGAATAATGA
>Ga0268262_10001199_pt1 | contig 32773 bp, 29 predicted proteins | sample TergutNc150P3_FD_190354 | JGI IMG/M metagenome (GOLD analysis project Ga0268262, IMG submission 190354) | Nasutitermes corniger P3 segment gut microbial community from laboratory colony in Florida, USA - Nc150 P3 (SPAdes) (version 2) | ecosystem: Host-associated > Arthropoda: Insects >... | reverse complement strand
CGGATACAGCCGCCGACGGAGCACAAGGTGTAGAAAAATACAAAGCTTTACATCCAAACATTGATTTGGTTACCCTGGATATTACCATGCCGGTTATGGATGGCGTTTCCGCATTGGAAAAAATTCTCGAATTTGACAAGAATGCCAATATAATAATGGTAAGCGCCCTGGGTAAGGAAGATGTAGTAAAGAAGTGCCTTTTAATGGGAGCGAAGAGCTACATCGTAAAACCCTTGGACAGAAAAAAAGTTTTGGAAAGGGTTGTTTCCGTACTAAAGCGGTAGTATCTAATAAGAAAAAATAATCTCAAATTGTAAGTGAGGGCGTATTGTCTTCACTTGATTTTCATGAATGAATTAGTATATAAAATTAATATGCCACAAGTATTTGTTAGTTAATATTATAAAGAATATTTGACGATTTTTGTTTATATGTTATAATTATACATAAGAGGATGAGGAATGAGACTGACAAAAGAAAATACAATCAAAATAATTAAAATTATTTTGCTTCAGGTAATTTTCTTAATATCATTAAACAGTCTATACGCTCAAACAGAATTTCCTGCCGGGGATTTTTGGGCGTTAGACGCGGGACTTGGAATGAGCGGTATCCTTGTAGACGGATACTCTCTTCAATTAGTCATTGACCCAAAACTCTGGCTTTCGCCGCCGTTAATGGTTGGCGCCAGACTCGGCATAAATTACAGCGCCGAAAAAGATTCAAGCAATATACTTACTTTTGAAGGCCAAGTTTACATGCGCTGGAATTTTCTGCGGCTTGGAAAAAATGAAAATAAAAAAGTGAATATTTTTGCCCAGGCAGGAATAGGTTTAATCTCGGCGTACAGGGGATGGGGCAGCGAGGTTTTTAACGATGTAACAAGAACCCGAGGATCACTGCTTGCGGACGGCGGGATAGGTATTACATTACCGCTTACTGAAAGATGGCATATCGAGGCTATAGGCAGAGGAGGATATCCTCATCTCTTTGGGGCATCCGTTACAGCCGGGTATAAATTCCCACTGCCGGAAAAAGTAAAATATCAAAAAGAGATAGAAAAAGTTGAAGTCGTTAAAACAATGCCGCCAAACGAGATTATAAAATTAATAAAAATTACTTCTATTGAATTTATAATATTTGGACCGGATATCGGAAGTTATAACGTAGGTATTGATCGCGATGCGCAGCAGCTTAATGAACTTGTACTCAATCAAGTTGCGAAGGATTTAACAGAGAATCCCGATTACCGCGTAAGGCTCGAAGGCCATGCCAATCCTTTAACAATTAATCACAGCGAAGCGGAAGACCTTATGGCTCTTAGCGCTTTGCGGTCAAATACGGTAGCGGAACAGCTTAGGAAAAGAGGCGTAAGTGATGATCAAATGGTTCTTATCGCATATGGCGGCACAAGGAACGCTACAAACGAATGGGATGTCAGAAACAGGAACCGCCGCGTTGAGTTAATAGTTATTAGAATTGACCTTGACCAAAAATAAAAGGAGAGTATAAAATGAAGAATAAAACGACAATATTTATTTTTAGCTTAATTGCTTTTGCTTCTATTTGTTTTACAGCCTGCGAAAATCCGATTATTAACAAATGGTGGGAAGACAAACCGGAAGAACCTGAATATGTTCCAATATCTAAATATATTCCTCAGGTAAGTTATGAAACAATAATTCAGGAAAAGATTGTTTATCAAACTGTTTTTGTACAGCTTCCCCCTGAGATAATTACTCAATATGTCTACGAACAACTACCCCCTGAAATAATTTATGAAACAGTCGAAGTTATAAAGACTGAGTATGTTGATGTTTATCATGATGTAATAGAGTATATAGATGTACCGACACCGCCAACCAAAGAATCAATAATAGAATGGCTTAAAGACCCGACAAATGCAGATGACGTTAAAGAAATAAAAGAGATAATCATAGAGACGCTTACCGAAGATGAAATAAAAGAAATAATAAAAAAAATCCCTCCTGAAGAGATCCTTAAGTATCTTACAGATGAGCAAATTAAATACATTGTAAGCCAACAGCCGCCGCATATGATTCTTCAGAGTATAAAAATTATCGGTATTGAATATATTTTATTTGCAGGCGGTTCATCAGTAGTTAACGGTGATCATGGTCAGGGTGCCCAAACCGATCTTTCTCAGCAGGAAAAAGACTATAATACGTCAACAATTAAAGAAATGGCGAAGCTTTTGAACAATAATCCAACTTATATTGCTATGCTGCATGGTCACGCTAATCCTGTTGATTTTACGGACGGAGAAAAAGGCGATTTAATAAAATTAAGTAATGACAGGGCAAATGACGTAAAGCGGGTACTTCTGGCTGAATATAACAAACTGCCGGTAAATCCCGACAATTCGTCTTTTAATGACCGTGTATCTACCAGCGGTTATGGCGGCGAAAAAGTTCTTTTTGGAAATAATACCAGCTACACGAATCTTAACCGCCGCGTTGAAATGATACTCTTTCAAATTGCAACAACTACGGATTAAAATCAGGAGAAACGCATGAAAAAGTTTATTTGTTTAATTTCATTAATAACCGCGGCAATTCCTTTTATTTTTGCCTCCGGCGGCTTGGATTTCGGCTCAAAAAATAAAATAGTAATTTATACTTCCATGTATCAGGATGTTATTGATTCCGTGAAAACAGAATTAAAAAATAAATTCCCAAAATATAACATAGAATTTGTTTACGGCGGAACCGGCACTTTGGAAAATAAAATTTCTACGGAACGCTCAGGCGGCAGATTAGGCTGCGACATTCTGATGACTGCGGATCCGGCGTATTCGCTTGAATTAAAAGAAAAGGGAATGCTTCATCCTTTTATTTCAAAAGAAGCTTCCAACCTGGCATTTGATTACGATAAGGAAGGCTATTGGTATCCCGTGCGTATCAGTACAATGGTTCTGGCGTATAATCCCGATAAATATTTAAAAAACAACCTTCCCGATTCATTCCGTTCTTTTGCCTTTGACACAAAAGTAGCCGGCGCTATTTCCATGCGTAACCCACTCATCTCCGGCACTACTATGGCGACCATAATGGCGCTAAAAGACAAGTATGGTTATGAATACTTTGACGCTCTTGGCAAACAAAGAGTGGCAATTGACTACGGCACTGATGAAACTATAAAAAAACTGGAATCAGGCGAGTGCAAGATTGCAATGATCAATGAAGAATCAATTTTAAGCATACGCGAAAAAAATAAATCAAAACTAGAAGTGATATACCCCACAGACGGCGCCGTTGTTATTCCGTCTCCGATTATGATCATCAATAATAAATGGAGCGCCAATAAAAATTCAAAGGCGGCGGAAGAAATTGTCAACTGGTTTTTAAGCGTTGAAGGACAAAACGCCATTGTAGCCGGCTGGATGCATTCTGTCAGGGCGAATTTTGACAGGATTCCATTTGATTCCAAACCTATCAATGAAATACAGTCCAACAGTATTCCCGTAACCTGGGAGAATATTTATAAAGAGAGGACGGATATTCAACGCAGATTTGAACAGAATTTAGCCAACAGAAAATAACAAATGGGCGCTGTTTTTAACAGTCCCAAATTATCTAATCTTCTGCATTACCCAGTTGATAGCTGGATTTTTAATCGTCATTGAGTAAGACGAGTCTCCGGTAGTGGTATAGGTTTCACTTTTTAATATTGTATTCCAACCGGCTTCTAATGACAGTTCAATTTTTTTGAACGTATACTTAAGATCCGTCTTCTTTACCTCTTCTGCGGTAATTTTGCATTTATCTTTTATATAAATATAATAAATATACTCGCCGGTAAGCGAATCGCTCGTACCTGAAAACCCTTCCCTAATTACCCCTTCAGTCGGTATTGTACAGGAATCATCATTATACAGAGTAACAAGCGTAATTATATTTCCTTTTACCTCAGGAGTCATAACTATATTTTTCTTACTATCTTTATCTAAATACCATTCTTCAAAACAATGCAAAAGCAATTCATTACTACCAAGCAATTTACTATCGTCCATTGCATCAACTTTAAAACTTAAAATCCCTTTTTCTATTTTGCCAGAACCTACTGAATCAATGAGAATAGAAGGGGGACTTCCACTATTATATTCGACAAGTTCAACAACAACATCAACAGTACGATTGCCTTCAAATTTTAAAAGCATTTGGCTAACTTTTCCAGTATTATAATTTGGCATCCACACTTGCTCGTTTGAGACATTAAGTTTATCACCTAAATATGTAATTTCTTTATTTTTATCATCAGGCGAAGGCTCAACACAAGTGACAGTTAAAAACAGTATGGTCGCTATTAAGATAAAAAGCGCGGTTTTCTTTAAAATTTTCATATATTACTCCTTTACAACAATATATAATTTTTTATGTTTTATTTTATATTTATTATTTAATATTGCTCTTTGTAATTAAATATGTCAAGCGCACGGCATAGGTTATATTTGTGTAAATTGCGCTTATTGAAAATTCCGTAAAAAAATAATATTATTAAATTATTGATGAAATCAATTTGCATTTATAACGGAACAGTTCTTACAGGTCTAGCCGCTATGGAACAGTGCGCGGTATTAATAGAGGACGGTCTTATTTCCGACGTTTTCTCGCAGAAACGGTTTGAACAGCGAAAATTTGGCGCTTCTACACGCCTGATTGACGCCGGCGGCTCTTTTATCGCGCCCGGATTTATTGACACCCATATCCACGGCATTGGCGGCTATGGTACTGAAGATGAAAAAACGGAGTCAATCCTTGAAATGTCGCGCATTCTCGCGGATTGGGGGGTAACGGCTTTTAACCCGACAATTTATCCGGATGTCCCCGACCGTATGTTCCGGACAATTCGCGAAATAACAGCCGCCATGGGCAGGGAAGAAGGCGCCCGCGTAATGGGGCTTCATCTTGAGGGGCCGTTTATTTCTCCTGATAGGCTTGGCGTTCAAAAGCCTGAAACCGTGCAAGCCGTCAACCTCGACCTTATGGAACAGCTTTGGGAAGCGTCAGGCGGCCATATTGTCAACATGACTGTGGCTCCTGAAATAAAACACATGAGGGAGCTTGCGCTATACTGCGGTAAAAAAGGAATTATTCTTCAGGCGGGACATACAAACGCTGAATATGACAACATGACTGAAGGAATGCAGGTGGGTATACTTCATTCAACTCATCTGTTTAACGCGATGAGAAGGCTTGATCACCGTAACCCAAACGCGGTCGGCGCAATTTTGATTCACCCTGAAATGTCATGTGAAATAATAGCCGACGGTTTCCATGTTCATCCCGACTTGTTCAAACTTCTTTTACGGAATAAGCCTATTGATAAAATCGTTCTTATTACCGACGGCCTTAAACCGACTGAACAGAAGGAAGGGCCATTATACGCCAACAACGAGGAAGTATATTTTAAGGGAGGCATTTTCTACAGGAAAGCCGATAATGTGATCGCGGGCTCAAGTTTAACAATGATCCGGGGGATACGGAATCTTGTCACAGAAGGGTTCAGCATGAATGACGCCGTAAAAACGGCAGCTTTTAATCCGGCTCAAATTATGCGGTATAACAATCAGGGAGCAATAATACCGGGGCGTTACGCGGATATAACCGTATTTGACGGTAATTTTAAAATCAACCTTGTAATGATTGGCGGAAAAATTGTTAAGGAGTAACATTACTTATGCGTTTAGTTATTCAAAAAGATTATGAAAGAGTAAGCCGTTGGGCAGCCGGATATATCGCGGATAAAATAAATTCATTTAAAGAAGACAGGCCTTTTGTACTTGGGCTTCCCACAGGCTCAAGCCCTCTTGGGGTTTACAGGGAATTCATAAAAATGAATAAAGAGGGAAAACTCTCTTTTAAAAATGTGCATACATTTAACATGGATGAATATGTCGGACTGCCGGATAACCACCCTCAAAGTTACCATTATTTTATGATGGAGAATCTTTTTTATCATATTGATATTGACCGCAGCCGCATACATATTCTTAACGGCATGGCAAACGATCCTGAAAAAGAATGTCAACTCTATGAAGAAGCCATCGCCGCGGAAGGCGGGATAGACCTTTTTCTCGGCGGTATGGGCAGCGACGGACATATTGCTTTTAATGAACCCGGTTCTTCCCTGACATCCCGCACAAGAATTAAAACTCTGACCGATGAGACAAGAGCAGCTAACGCGCGTTTTTTTAACGGCGATACGGCAAAAGTTCCAAGTACCGCGCTGACAGTGGGCGTAGGAACCGTTATGGACGCGCGTAAAGTTATGATCATTGTAAGCGGAAGAAACAAAGCGCGCGCGCTTCGCGCTGTCGTAGAAGAGGGAGTAAACCACATGTGGACGCTGTCTTATTTACAGATACATCCTAAAGCGGTTATTGTATGCGATGAAGACTCGACAGAAGAATTAAGAGTAGGCACTGTACGGTATTTTAAAAATATAGAAAAAAATAATATTTTAGATTAACAGGAGAAAAAATGATCTGTCGTTTACACGTTTGTCTGGCTTTTATAATACTTTTTATTTTAAACTCAGGATTTACAGCGGCACAAACCAATCAGCTTGTCTCTTTTTCGGATCCTGCCCGCCTTTGGGGAGACGGAGTTGAGAAGATCATTGAAGAAGCGTACAGGCAATGTATAAGAACAAAGATAATCGACGGCAAAGTGATGAATATCCGCATTCCATTTGCGATGAATACGGATCGCGATATTCTATTGAAAACTCCCATAAATTTTATTGCAGACGGCAAGGGAAACCCGGATATTTTGTGGCCTATTATCGAAGACATATTGGCTTCCAAAGATTTTGATGAATATATAAAAGCTCTTTCTTCAGGTCGTGAAAAAATAATTATTTTTGATTTAGTCGAAAGAAGCTGGAGTATGTCATCGGATCTTTTTATTATTGCAAGATTAAAGTCAGATTTATTTTCCGGCCTTCCGCACCGCCCCTATGTGCTGACTTCAGGACGCGGCGCAAGAGAAAGCGACGTATACAATTATATTTACTGCATCGGCCTTGTTGGAATGGATTGTTCCGGTTTTGTGTGGCATGTTCTTTCCTACACGGCGCAAAAAGGCGGCGTTAATCTGGGCAGGGCATTAAGCTCCGCTCTTGGCGTATCCGCCGGCGCCAATTATTCGCAATTTGTCGGCACTTCTTTTTTCAATTCTAAAAACTCCCAAATAATCCAAGTGAACGATGAAATACGCAATCTTCTCCCAGCCGACGTTATGCTTTTCCGCGACATTAACGGCGAAATAGTACATTCCGCGGTTATACAGTCAATTGACTTTAAAAAAGGAGTACTGCGTTATCTGCAATGTAATAATTTATCGCCGCCCGAAGAACGCGGCGTTCATGAATCTTTTATTTACTTTGATCCCTCTAATCCATCCGCTTCATTAAAAGATCCTTCGCTCCATTGGACGCAAAAACGCTTTGCCCCGTTCATAGGCGAAGATTTTAACTTTGCCGACGACGGAGAAAGATACAGGCACAGAGTGAACGGGGGAGGCAAGGTTATCCGCTTTAAGGCATTGGTTCCGGTGATTGAGAAATTGAGCAGATAATATAAAAATAAATAACTTGTCTTTTTAATATATTTTTATTATATTATAAATGGTAATATAATATGAAAAAATTTATAATTATTTTTTGTATAATAATATTTTTTTCATCCGGTTTAATGGCGCAGGAATTAGATAATAATTATAAAAATTTATCTATTTCCTTTGATCCATTAACATTTATCGGATTAATAATAGTTCCTGATGAATCACAAATAGATTTTAGAAATATATGGTTTTCAATGGATATTAACTGGGAAACAGAAAATCAAAAGGAAACGGGAATAGGAATAATTTTAAAATCGAATAGAATTGCAATAAAAACCCAATATCGTTCATTTTATAATAAAGAAAGGCAAAGCGGTTTTTTCTGGGGATTATACGGGCTTTTAGAATGGAGAAAAATGTACTGGTATAATGATAATAATAATTTAGGAATAGGGTGGACATTTCCTTTTATTGATAATGACAAGACATATCATAGTATTGGAATTACAGGAGGATTTGATATAGGTTTTAGATTACGTATTCATGATATAGGTATAACTCCATATATAGGATTAGGAATACCATTATATTATTGTTTTGGTAATATACCGCCGGAAAAATATAAACAGGAATTTACTATAAATAATACTGTTCTTCGCGCAATAAATATTGGAATTATGCTGGATTTCTTTAGTTTCAGTGGAATATTATAATGGAATATGAATAAACGGAAAAGTAAGTTTGGATGATTATTTCCAATTCAATAAAAATTAAAAAAAACACGTCTTTGCCGTGCGTTTATTTAGCAGGTTCGTGATAGAATTCTACTCAATATTCTCCGACAAATAAGCCGCAGCCTCTTTCCACACAACTTGATCCTTATCGCTCAGCGCGGCAAATTCTTTCTGTCTGCCATAGGCAGAAAGCTCTATAAACACATCCAGTCTTTTTTTAAGTTCCTTAAATTTATGCTCTTGAAAATTTTTAATCCACGCGGGGATTGTTCTTCTTAAACCTTTTGGAGTAAATAAAAGACCGGCATAATGGGGGGCGCATAAACCGTCGGAAGCAGTAAAAAACATCCGCAGCTCCTGCTCTTCGCTTGAATTGCCGCCGCACTCGCTTAAAAAATCAAGGTACTCCTTTTCAATCTTTTCCCTTTCAATACAGACGGGGCAGCGTCCTTTGGGGCGCCATGGGAGTTTTTTCTCAAAGGAAGTAATACGGTCTTCAAGAATGTCACGGCTTAAAATAGCAACGGCAAGACCGTCGCGGAAAGACACAAGCCCCCTTGAATGAAAGGAACAAAAACCTCCCGCAGCGCGGAAAAGCGCGCGAAAACCGCGATCGGCGACGTGTTCAAATAACGTGTTGTCTATGTACTTGAACGCCCGTTCTTTCACTAACGTGCACAGGGGGCATCCCGGTTTTTCGCATGCTTTCTGAAGTTCAAAAAAGTTGATATGTTTTTCAACAGCCATTTAATCCCTGTCCTTCAACCGGGTGGCCAGCCAAGAGCGCGGCCGCCAAGAAAATGAATGTGCAGATGATCAACAGTTTGTCCTCCGTCTGTTTTTGCATTAATTACAAAACGCCCTCCCTTCTCTTCACATCCCTGCTCCTTAGCAAGTTCTCTCGCCTTGATAAACAAGCGGCCTACAAGGGCGGCATCAGCCTCGTCTAAAACGAACAGGTTTTCAATGTGTTTCTTCGGGATAATCAGAAAATGCACGGGAGCCATCGGGTTTATGTCGTAAAAGGCGAGCATTTCATTATCTTCGTAAAGTTTCTTGCTTGGGATAACGCCAGCGATTATTTTACAAAATAAACAGTTACTCATTTTTTTAGTATAACGTTTTTTTCTATAATTAAAAAGCCCTTTTTTGCACCCATTCATGAATAAACATAAGGGCATGTTGTTGTATACCGTCAAAATATTTATCAATAAAAGCTGCAAGATCCATGCCGACATAACGGTAATGCCAGCTTTCCCAACTATGACCGGTTACGTCTTCAAAACCTTCTGGATATGAAAGAGACCAGCCGAATTTGGAAGCGTTTGCTTTAACCCAGATACCTTCGGCGGTTTTAGCGAAAATGTCGTCAACAGGGTAAAAATCAACGACAAGCCCCAACTGATGCTGGCTGTAACCTGGAGAGGTGGATATTCTGTCTGTCTCATCTTTGCCCATAGTTTTAATATAGAGAGCGTAAAGATTACTCTGATAAGAATATGAACGGTAAGCCGAACTAACAGTCAATCTTAGCCTGGCCTTTCTGGCGGCAACAGCCATTTCTTCAAGCGAAGCGGCGGCGCTGGCGCGAAGTCTCATGCCAGGTTTACTCTTGTAATTTACGCTTTTTAGCGTAACAAGATCACTCGGCACATACTGGTCAAGAGAGTTGTTTCCATCTACAAGGAACCATAAATACGGATCTCCCTTTAGGATTTTTAAAAGATCAAGCGTAAAAGCATCCATTTCATTTTTATCTTCTATAACTTCCTGATCTTTCAAATCTAAATCATTTTGAATTAACTCATTAATTACTACGGATTTTTTAATTTCGCAGGAAAAAAGAGAAAGTAATAATATGTAAACCGTTAAAAAAACCAATTTTAAAAGAAATTTAGCGCATTGAAAATTTAAACATCGGGAATCCCTTTGCAAAATCATCTTTTAAGTATAGCATTTCGCACAGCTTCTAAAAAGCCCTCGCTTGACTCTGTCGCGCCGGAAACCGCGTCAATATCCGTGGAATTGTACATTATTACAAGATCGATCAACTCTTCTATTGCGCTTCCTCCTACAAAGCGATCTTCCGCAGAATCGACTATTTCGATTTCCGTAATACTGCCCTCGTTCATACGCACCTGCACGGATATAGGCCCCCGGAAACCTTGCCCTGTTCCCTCAAGGATTTCTCCGTCTCCCTCGCCCACCACGCGCCTTGCAGTGAACGCCGCGCAGCTGCAAACGACAATAACCAGAAAAAAAACAAACAAACGTTTCATAAAAACCTCCGCCTATATATGGCGCGGACTTGCCGTTTTGCTTGACCGTTTTTAAAAAATTCTTGAAAAAATTCAATAAAAAATTCTACCACAATATTTAAATTTTAGTGATTACTTCGTTAAAGCAATTTAACTAAAATCTTCCCATTAATATCTCAATCAATTTCTCCTCATCTGAAAACACCCCAAGGGAACGGAGTTTTGAAAGACTTTGCAGAAACCCATAACGGGCCTTGATAAGGTTATTGCGGCCGTTGATGAGCAAAGATGAAGCTTCGTTAAGATCAGTGATGGAACTTTGCGAAAGACGATAACGTTCCATAACATACTCAAAATGTTTTTCTGAATACGCAAGGGAAAGACTATTGTTTATTACTGACCCGGCGTAAGAAAATACATTTAGCAGGGCGCTTTGCAGTTCAGTTTGCAGATTGACTTCCGCGCTTATGTAATCCAAAGCCGTCGAATCACGGGCGATTTTATTTTTTTCAACATTGTTCGCTATTACCCAATAATCAACAGGGATACTTAAACTTAGAGATAATTTTCCGCCTGACATTTCTATTCCACTGTTTTGTGAATAATTAAGACCTGTTGAAAATGACGCGCTTAAACTGGGAGAATAACCGCACTGAGTCATGCTAAGATTATTTTCCGCGCGTTGGTTGGCAAGTACGGCTTTCGACAGTGAGGGATTTGTTGAAACAATAGATTTCCATAATTCATTATACAATAAATTCGCATCCATATCGGTAATATTACCAAGACGTAAAATAATATCTTCATATCCTGTAAAATTAATTTGTTGCATTTCCGGAAGACCATTTAAGCCGATAAGTGATTTTAGTTTCATTATGTTTAGGGCAAGGTTTCGCCTCGCTTGATTACGGGAATTTTCCCGTGTTTCTTTATCAGCCATTGCCTTGAGGTAATCGCCCTGATTGATTATACCGCTTGCCTGTCGTACCTCCGCTATGGAAAGACTTGTAAGCGCCGTTTGCAGTGATGATTCTTCGGCAGCCAATACAGCGGTAGCCTCAAGCACGGCGTAATAAGCATTGTCAGCGGAATCAAGCACATTAAAATACTCAGCCAGCGCGTCTTTTTTCGCGCTTTCAGAAGCAATTTCATTTATCGCTTTTTGAATTAGCGTCTTACCGCCTTCAAAAATTTTCTGAGATACGCTAAAATTTAAGCCCGAACTGAATGTATCAAAAGGATTCTCAACAGGAGCGGAATTTTGCGCGTTCCACAAATTTATAGAAGCGTTTGCTCCCAGAGATAATGACGGCAAAGTTGTAAAAATCCTTGAACGTTCATCAAGTATCGTACTCGTGATCGCCAAATTGTATTTTGCCAAACTTCGTGAATTTGCCAACGCAAGCGTCCGCACTTGTTCAAGGCTAATCGTTTGAGCAAATAAATCAAAACTCAAAGTTAATATTAAACTGAATAACAATAAAAATCTTTTCATAATGTTTTACCTTTACCTATTCATATCTCAGCGCGTCAATCGGATATAAACGCGCGGCTTTTAATGCCGGATAATACCCAAAAATTACTCCAACAAGCGCGGCAAAAATAGTTGAAATCGCAACAATCAACGGGTTGATCGCCGTTGGTATACCCATTACCGCTATTATGCGGCAGGCAAGAAAAGCCATGCCTATACCAAACAGACCTCCCATAAGGCTTAGAATCACCGATTCTGTCAGGAATTGAAAAAGTATGTCGAGTTTACGTCCGCCTATCGCCATTCTTATACCAATCTCACGGGTGCGCTCGGTTACTGAAACCAGCATAATGTTCATAATGCCGATACCGCCTACAAGCAGCGACACTCCGGCAATCGCGGCAAGAAGTGTTGTTAATGTTTTTGAAGTTGCCGACGCCATATCGATCATGTCAGCCTGATTCATAATGTCAAAATCGGCGTTTGCTTCATCGGCAATTCTTCTGGATTCGCAAAGAATAGATTTTATTTCTTTCTGAGCAGCGTCCATGTATTCTTTACTTATTACACTTATTACAAGCATATTGATATTTTGAGTATTATTCAGTCTGGTCATTGCGGTATCCAGCGGAATCATGATAACATCGTCTTGATCGTTACCTCCGATAGCCGCCCCTTTGCTTTCCAAAAGTCCGATGACAGTAAAATAATTTGTTCCTATTCGTATTTTTTGAGACACCGCGCTTTCAACGTCGTTAAACAGTTTCTTTGCTGTAGTACGTCCTATAACCGCCGTCATACTGCGGTTTCTTAAATCGTCATCATTAAAAAATATTCCTGCGTTTACTTTATAATTCCGTGCGATAACAAAATCAGGTTCAACGCCCATAATTGAAACTTGCGCGTTACCTTCGCCGCTAATAACATTTGCGTTTGTATTTACAACACCGGAAACTACTGCGGTAAAATTTGATTCGTCTCTGATCTTTTGAATATCCTTTTTGGTAAAAGCGCTAAACCGCATTTGCACGCCCTGTCCGCTACGGTTAACCTGCCGTTTCGGAATTACTTGAAGTAAGTTTGTTCCCATTGAAGTAATCTTTGATTCTATTGCATGTTGTGAACCTTCACCGAGCGCCACCATAATAATTACCGAACCAACGCCTATAATGACACCTAATGATGTTAAGAGGCTTCTCATGCGGTTGCGTAAAATCGACCGTATACAGGTCTGTAATAATTGCATGATATTCATGCTGCCTCCGTCGGAACTTGTTCCGCAAGCAGAGAATGATCTTTCTTCCATTGTTCAAGATCGTCCAGCGCATTGCGCCTGTCTGTTACCTTTTTATCAGCGACAAGTTCGCCGTCCCGTAAGGTGATGATTCGCCGTGTATAAGCGGCAAGTTCAGGTTCGTGCGTTACCATGATGATCGTTTTCCCCTGCCGGTTGAGTTTTTGAAAAAGCCCCAGGATTTCAAGCGTCATTTCGGTATCAAGATTACCTGTTGGCTCATCGGCAAGAATGAACGCCGGATCGTTTACCATTGCCCGTGCAATGGCGACTCTTTGCTGTTGTCCGCCTGAGAGCTGAGATGGAAAATGATCCATACGTTTTTCCAGACCTACTTCTTTTAACGCCGTTATCGCGCGTTCTTTGCGCATTTGGGTATTCATTTTCTTTTCAATCATATTACGACGGCGGTAAAAAAGGGGAAGCTCCACGTTTTCCAGCGCGGTAGTCCTCGCCAATAAATTAAAAGATTGAAATACAAAACCAATTTTTTGATTTCTTATATATGCGAAAGTATTTGAATTGGATTTTGATGTTTCAATACCGTCAAGGGTATAGGTTCCGGCGTTTGGTTTGTCAAGACAGCCTAGAATATTCATAAGTGTTGATTTGCCTGAACCTGAAGGGCCCATAACCGAAATAAATTCACCCGCTTCTGCGGAGAAATCTACTCCGCGCAGAACACGTACCACTATTGATTCTTCGCCCTGCTTGCTTTCCATGCGATATTCCCGTTTAATTTTCCTCATTTCAATGACCGCCATTATACTTTCTCCCTTAAGATTACTTGTTTTCCTTCAAGATCATCTGCGGCGCGAATTTCGGTAAAGGAACCTGATGAAATGCCGATTCGTACCTGCATAATGTCAAGTTTGCCTTCATTGTTGATATACCACAAGTTTCGCATAACAACTGCCGGAGCGGAGCTTCTGCCTTGTCCCTGCGCCTGTCCTTGCCTTCCTCCTCCCGGATTAAATTGTCTGCCTGCCGTCATGTTTGCACTTTGTCCGCCCATCATCAAATCAGTTAATCCTGTATTTGCGGTCTGGCTGACATTCTGCGCCTTTGGCTGTTCTCTAGCCAATAGAGCGGTTTGACGCTGCTCTTCGTTCATATTTTCAAGGCTGGCGTTAAATATCATGTCGGCAACCGCTTCCGCGCTTAAGTTAGCGGGTTGATAACGCAGAGCGGCATTGGACACCATAAGTACGTTGTCACTGTTTTCTACAATGAAGTCAACAGCACAGGTCATTCCGGTAAGCAAAGAACCTCGGGCATTTTCAACTTTTATAATCACCGTGTAAGAAATAACGTTATTCGACACCACAGGAACCATGCGTATGGTTTCAACCACCCCATTAAAAGTCCGCCCGGGCAGACTTTCCAGATTAAAGCGTACAGTCTGTCCTTTTTGTACTGATATTATATCCAGTTCTCCTACCATCGCCTCGATCTGCATCTCTCTCAGATTTTCCGCAAGAGTAAAAATATATGATGAATTATTGCTTGAACTGTCTACAACGGTGTCGCCGATATTTATCCTGCGGTCAAGTACTATACCGTCAATTGGAGATTTAATGTAAGCAAACTGATTAATCTCGGTATCAATACTTTTCAGATTTGCCTGAGCAACGGCAAGATCAGCCGCCTGATTATCCAATGTGGTTTTAGTAGATTTAAGTTCATACTCGGAAATAAGGTTTTTTTCCGCAAGGGCCTTCTGGCTTTGATAATTTAATAACTGCAATTCATAATTTGCGCGGGCTTTGATTACCGTAGCGTTCTGTTGCTCACGTTTTAACTTGAGCATATCCGTATTTAGTTCGGCAAGTATATCTCCCTTACGAACAGGATCATTATAGTCAACATAAATTTTTTCAACTTTGCCGCTCATCTGTGGCAGCACTTTAACTGTTGACACGGGATTTAACGTACCGGACGCTGAAATTGTACGTTCAAGCGTACCTCGGCGTATATTGGTAAACTCATAAGAAGCAGACTGAAATTTTTTACCTGAACAGGCGGCAGCCGTGAAGACTGTAATAATAAGAATAATTAATAATTTATAAAGATTTCTTTTCATTCTCTGATACCTCAATTTGAAAAGAGAACCGCTGATTTACTTTGATTTTCAATCAGCGGTTCACTAATGAAAACTAACGCTTCCCTGTACGGGAACCTGTACTCGTACCTTTGCCATTTCGTCCATTTGTCATGTTAGCGACATCCGGAGATCCTACCTCGTAAGTTTTTCCGTTTAATGTAAGTTTTACAGCGCGGAATAATCTGTCTTTTTGACCTTCAATTGTCGGAGCTGCCGCATAACCGTCAATTGAAACTTGTGCGCCTTCTTTGAGTCCGTCAATAAAGCCGACATAGCGTTCAAGCCCTCTGACGTAATAGATGATATTTCCGCTTATGACGGAAACTTTCCCATTACTTAACCCAAGCGTTCCCTTAATATTGGTTGTAGGGGTGTTTGATTGGGCAAAAATACTGCCGCCGATAATAGCGGTAAACAGACACAGAAGTACTATTTTTTTCATAGTACCCTCCTTAAAATAAATTCTTCTCAAGCCAACGGCTTGTTTGTTACCAATAAAAACTTGCTCTTATTGATATAATTAGAACAAATTTTTGCCCTGACATGGTGAAAACGGAGTGATTTCTTTCTGAATTTTAACTGAATTTTTTATACCAAAAAAATGATGTAAATTTATACTTTATTTAGAAAGCTTAATTTCAAACCAGAATGTGCTTCCTTTCCCGTTTTCAGATATAACGCCGTATTGGGCGCCGTGTATTTCGATAATTTTCTTTACGATAGAAAGCCCCAAACCGGAGCCTGTAACGGCTCGTTTGTGCGATTTTCCGCTCTTAAAATATCTGTCCCAAATAAACGGCAAGTCTGCCTCGGCGATTCCTTCGCCGTAGTCAATAACGCTTATTCGCACACGATTATCGTTAATTGTTTGCTCTACCGATATTTTTCTGCTTTTACCTGAATAATTTACCGCATTGATAAGCAGATTATAAAACGCCCTGTTAATTTTTACTTTATCAGCGTCAATATATACATCGCCGTTATGAGAAAATGTAATTTCAAACCCCTCTTTTTTCAATAATTTTTCCGTTATTTCTATAGTTTCTAAAATATTTTGAGTAAGATTATAATATGAAGTATTAAGCTGTTCCATTTCATTTTCCAGCTTTGATATATCTAATATATCGTTGACAAGAGTAGTCAGCCGCTTTGTTTCGTCCATTATGGTTTGTGTCTGCTCCGGTTTAATTTCATTGGGAAAATCACGCATCATTTCCGTATAACTGTAAATTAAGGTAAGCGGCGTCCGTAAATCATGTGATACATTAGCCAATAATTCACGCCGTAGGCTTTCAACACGGCTCAATTCAACAGCCGCCGTATTCAATGTGTCGGATAATGCGACAATTTCATAAAATCCTTTTCCATTAAAGCGCGTATCATAGTTTCCGTTGGCAAGCGTTATTGCGCTTTGACTGATTTCCTCAATAGGTTTTGATACCCTTTTTGCAATAATGAACGCTAAAATAATAGAAAGAAATAAAATAATACAGGATATAAAATATAACTGATAACGCAGTGTAGTTACAGTAGCGTTTACAGGTGAGATAACGGCGCGAATAATGACCGCATACTGTTCACCTTGTCTGTTATTCGTCATTTTTACATATATCAGAGATTGGATTGACAGGCGTCTTCTGTTCGGCGTTCTGTCATCTCTTGTTCTTTCAAGAGGGGAACCGCGAACCTCCGGTTCGACGCCCTGCAGGCTTGGTTGAGGTTCATTTTCCCTGTTATTTCTGATACGTTCTTCCTGCGCTGATGATATATATTCGTAAATCTCGCCGCCGTTGTCCCGCGCTTTTGTTATTAGCGCCGAATTCTCTTCAACTCGCCGCCTGTTATCTGACTGGAAAATCCGTGTTCCCTGAGGACTCCTTCCGTTTAAATCGGTTATATTAACTGTTATATTGTTGTTCTCTGAAATATCCGTTATTATTTTGTCTATATTTTCATTCTCTATATTGTTTATAATTACAGCAGCGTTGCGCCTTATTTCCATAACTTTTATTTTTTTATAAAATGTGTCCAGAAGTACGGTCTGAAATAACCACAAAACAATAAGCAATAGTGCGGAAAAACCAAGCAGAAAGGCAAAGATTTTCCATTTTAACCGTAATTTATTTAAGTTCACAGGTTTACCCCTCGAATCTATAACCATGTCCGCGTAAGGTTGTAATTAACCTTGCATATTGTCCCATTGCCTTTCGCAATAATTTCATGTGTGTATCAAGCGTCCTTACGTCATCAAGATTTTTATAACCCCATATTTCGGTTAGAATTTTCTCACGGGGTACGGCAGTATTCTTGTTCCGTATTAAGAAAAACAATAAATCGTATAATTTAGGCGCAAATTCTACCTGTTTACCGTCAATTAATATTTTATAAGCGGTCATATCGGCTGAAAATCCGTCTTTTGTAAATATCTCATGTTTGCCATTACTGGGGGTAATTGTATCTCTCCGTCTGAGTATGGCGGCAATTCTTAACATTATTTCTTTTGAAGAAAAAGGTTTTACAACATAATCGTCTACTCCGTACTCGAAGCCTAAAACCTTGTCGTATTCTTCGCCTCTTGCTGAGAGCATTATTATGGGTACGTCAGATGTTTTTCGTATTTCTTTTACTGCCGAAAAACCGTCTAATTCAGGCATCATTATATCCATAATAATAATGTCAAACTGTACTTTTTTGCAGGCTTCTATCGCTTCTAAACCGTTACCTGCCTCTACAGTTTCATGTCCGTCAAACTGCGCGTATCTTTTTAAAACAGCGCGCAGTCCTGGTTCATCGTCGCATATTAGAATTTTTGCCATTGATTTACCATATACCTGTTTTTATTATATACCACTTTTTAATTAAAGGCATTATGTAAATAACACCTTTAATATTACAAATCTAAAATGATGAATACTTGACTATAGAATCAAGCGGTTTCCGTGTTTGTGCAAAGCGATCAGGAGATTGCGGTTCGTCTGCCCCATAACCGATAGCAAGTATATTTACAGGTATAAGATTGTCTGGAATTTTAAATTCCTTGCGGACAATAGACGGATCGAAATAGGTAATCCAACAGGAAGAAAGTCCCAAATCCTGGGCGCACAACATCATGTGATCTGCGGCTATTGAACTGTCAATATCAACCATGCTTGCTTTGTCGAAAGGACGTATCCATACGGATTTTTTGTCAGCGCAAACGACAATAGCAAGAGGCACGCCATGCGGATTACAAGCCTTATAAAGTTTTTCGATTGATTCCTCATTATTGAGAACAAGGAATATACAAGGTTGTTGATTGGCCGCCGTAGGCGCTATGCGTCCGGCTTCCAAAATAGCGTTTAATTTTTCCGCTTCAACTGCTCTACTCTCGTACTTTCGTACTGAATACCGACTTTTGGCTAGATCCAAAAAGCTTTTGTTCATGATTTATTACCTCCAATATGTAAAAATTTTCATAGAACATATTGACAATATACTATTGTTAATTTAATATTGCAAGTAATTACATTTTTTATATATTGTTACCTTATGGTAACATTAGTTACTTTTAGAAAGTAGGTGATAAAATGGTTACAAAAACAAAAGAACAGGAAATTTTTGCGGAAACTTGCGGAACTGTGGAATGTCGTGTTGAAAAGACGCTCAATGTAATTGGGGGCAAATGGGGATTTCTCATTCTCAAAAATCTTTTTTCAGGTAAAAAAAGGTTTGGCGAACTAAGGCGGCTTCTTCACAACATTAACGCCAAGTCGCTTACAGTCAGTTTAAGGTTATTGGAAGAAAACACCCTTATTAACAGAAAAGTTTTTGCTACTGTTCCCGCAACGGTTGAATATTCCTTAACTGAAAAGGGAGAAGATTTAAAAGAAATTCTTATGAGGATGTATTTATGGGGTGAAAAATGGGTAAAATAAAAGTATCAAATACAATATATTAATTATTTTTTTAGGAAATACTTTGTATTTTTGTAAGCCTTATACGCAATAATTGTTACAACAACCGCGCAGGCTATTGTAAAGATACAACTCAATACAGGGTGATAATTAGCCGCTATATAATCATTTATAAAAAAGATTACAAACATACCAAGTAAGCACGGTATACAGGCAAATGATACGGATTTTTCATCGCTAAAAGGAAATGTAAAAATCGTTACTACACATAAGGCGATCCAAAAATAAAACGGCGTATCTATTGCCAAAAAGACGGAATTAATAATGTTAGTGCCATTTATCAGAAAATAAATATTAAATATATAGAATGGCACTATACCAAGTATACTCATAGCAAAAAGTTTTGCCAGCATTATATTTTTAATATTTCCTGAAACAAAATACCGTTCAAACGTCTGATTATTTTTATCAGACAAAATTGATTCCATTAAAAAATTACTCGGCATAAAAGAACTTAAGAAAACTACAATAAAATATCCGGCATTATTCCAATTAATCGGTACTATAGTATTAATTTGATTTATGGAATTAAGGAATGTGTTTGCAACATATATGCCAAGCCCATACATACAGGCATATATAATTAACTGTTTATAAGAGTACCGTATTTCGATAAATTCTTTTTTAACCAGTCCCAAAAAATAGTTCATATTATTTCCCCGCGTATTGAAAGTAAATTTGTTCGATATTGTTTATATCCTCGTTTTCGGCGGAAATATAAACAACTTTTCCATTTTGTATTATTATAAAACTGTCGCAAATATTTTTTACCAAATTAAGGTCATGGGTTGTTATAACAGCTGTTGAATTTTTTTCCTTGTATTCACGTATCAAGTCGATCATTATTTTTTGGCTTACAGGATCAATCCCTAAAAACGGTTCGTCCATCAGCAATAATTCAGGCGTCGTTACCAACGTGCAAGCCAAAGAAAGCCTCCGTTTCATTCCGGTTGAATAATGACCGGCTAATTTTTTTGCATGTTCGCCAAGATCAATTTTATTTAAGATTGATAATATTGTTTCTTTATCAGGATTTTTATTTGCGCTTAAAAATTGCAATTTCATATTCTCATAACCTGACAACTTGGGATAAAGCCCCAAACCTTCCGGCATATATCCAATTTTTTCATTTGGCAATAAGTTCCATTTTATAATTCCCGTATTCGGCGTAATAAGTTTTCCAAGAAGCCGCAGCAATGTCGTTTTCCCCGCGCCATTATGACCTAGAATAGCAGTTATGCCGCCGTGTTTGATTTTTATAGAAAAATCCGTTAAGACAGTATTTTTTTTATCATAAGAGTACCGGATATTTTCAATATCTACGACATTTTCTTCCATTTTTATTCTCCCCTCATAAAACGGAAAAGCGGGCGGCTTAAAATAACAGCTATGCCCGTTGTAAGAATATCGGCGCCTGGTTGCGCCCAAAGAAAACCTTTAAAACCAAAAATGTAATTTAACAAATAAAGCAAGGGCATAAAAAACAGAAGCTGCCTCCCCATGGTAATAACCATCGCTTGAATGGATTTCCCAAAAGATTGAAACGACACCATTAATGTTATCTGGGAGCCGATAAAAGGCAATCCCCAAATAAAAGTATGCATCATTATTGTTCCGGCTTCAATGGTTTTTGCATCATCAATAAAAAATTTGATAAACACGTCTCCGAACAAACGGAGTATAATGCTTCCCGCAACGCAAAGCATAGTCGCGCAAATAATTGTAAATTTGAAACCTTTACGGAGGCGCTCGTAATTTTTCGCGCCATAATTAAATCCGGCAAAGGGCTGGTAGCCCATTACCAGCGCAAAAACCATCATAAAATACAAGCTGACAATCCGCATTTGAACGCCAATGCCGGCGACTACAAAATCTCCGTAACTTGCCGCAATGCGGTTACTCAAAATGTTGGAAATACTCATTATAAGATTGCTTAATCCAGCCGGTATGCCGATTGATAAAATTTGAAACATCATTTTTTTATTTGGTCTATAATCAACAGGTTTTATCGACAGCCTTGTATTTTTGGAAAGAAAATAAGAAATACCATAGACAAACGAAACGGCCTGTCCCGCTATTGTCGCCCATGCAGCCCCAGCCGTTCCCATTTTAAGCCACAGGATAAAAATAGGGTCAAGAATAATGTTAATCCCTATTCCTAAAAGCATTGCCTTCATCGCTTTATCCGTAGCCCCTTCGCTCCTCATCTGTCCGCCTAACACTGTTCCCGATACCGCAATGGGCATAAAAACCAAAATTACCGAAAAATAATCATTAGTGTAATTAAATGTATCACTGCTTACTCCAATCATATTTAAAATCGGAGTTTTGAAAATAAGGAGGGCAATTGTTAAGAGAAACCCAAAACCAATTGAAGTGAAAAATGATACAGAAGAAGTAAAGCGGGCTTCGTCATTTTCTTTCGCCCCAAGCATACGTGAAATATAACTGGAGCCTCCGACGGCGAAAATGTTACCTAACGCCTGCGAAAGCATAAACAGCGGAAACACAAGAGAAACCGCGGCTACCATATTCGGGTCGCCTGTTTGACCTATAAAGAACATATCGGTCATGTTGTAAATCGCCTGCGCGAGCATCGCCGCAATCATCGGCATAGCCAGACGGATAATAGCGGTCCCGACAGGAGCGGTTTCCATGAGTTCAATCCCTGTGTATTTTTTCATAGAATATCCTTATGCCTCATTATTTGCGCCAATCTCTTTTATTTTTAAAGATTCCCTTTGTTTCATGTTTTTAATAAATCCTATAACAGCCGGTATTAAAGAAATTATTTGCTGTATGCATAATATTGGTTTGTCTTGTATATACATTAATATGCTCATGCTAATCAAGCCTACCATAAACATAAGCCATGCAAAAGGATTACGCTTTGCAAGCAGATAATTACTTACAAGATAGCCGAATATAATTATTATTTCCAATATTTGAGAAAGAGTTCTTATCCCGTTAAATGTATAGATGCTGCATAAAACGCCGGTTATTATCATTATACAGGTAAATATTCTTATACTCCAATCAATAATTTTATTTGGATTATTGCTCTGTTTCCAGGTCATCACAATACCAAGCGTTATTGCGGGAACACCTGCCGTTTCAATCGCGGCGGCAATCCAATCCTGTCTGCTTGCCAAAAGAATGACCCATGCAGGTAAACCCATTAAATAGACAAACCATCCAATAAGGCGTAAAATTCTGTTTTTTTCGACGAATTCAGCGCGGACAAGAAAAACTTTTGCCAAAAAATAACCTGCGCCGCCCCAAATTTGTAAAAAAGTTTCCATAAATTCTCCTTTATATGTTATCTTATCACATAATTGTCTTTATGGAATCATGTCTTTTAAGATTTCTTATTCATGTCTTGCTTCATAAATTTATTGACAAAATATTTTGCGGCAAATTATTTAGAAACAATGTTTCTAATGAGTCAATGTCATTTATACTTTTATTTTCAATTATATTTCCTTCATTTAATAAAACGCAATGATCTACAAAATCATTTAAAAACTCAATGACATGGCTGGAAAAAAGTATCGTGACATTTTTACTTTTATAATGTTTTAGAAGATTTTTTATTTTCATATTTGAAACTATATCAAGACCGTTATTCGGCTCATCCCAAATAATGGTATCAATTTCACCAATCAGGCTGATTACAATTTGCACTTTCTTTTTCATTCCGGCGGAACAATCCCTAAAACTCTTATGTAAATAAGAATCAATTTCAAAAAAACGAATTAATTCTTCCGTCTCACGCAATAATTTATTTTTTCCTGTCCTTAAGATTGTTGACAATTCAATATTTTCCATACAGGTTAATCCCGGATATAGATAATCATCAGACGGAAGGAAAGCGATTTTTCTGCGGTAATGCAGGAAATCCTTATCATTAGTTGTTTTAACATTATCGTGCGACACAAACCCTGATGTCGGAACGTACAGGCCTTCGATACAATTTAATAAGGTAGTTTTTCCCGCGCCATTATAGCCGATAATACCATAAATAATTCCGGGTAAAAACTGAAGGTTAATGTCTTTAATGCCTGAATCAGCGTTAAATAATTTAGTAAGATGTTCACATATAATCATAATAAAGACCACTCCCTGTATTCATTCTTTGCTTTTATAAATGTAATTATTACTGGTATTAATAAAACCGGAAGAAAATAAATTGACAATGTGCTAATCCAAAGAGTTAATATAGTAATAATTGTTATTATAAACATTTTTATCATAACATTGATAATTGAAAAAGAGATATTAACCGTAGTAAATAATATTACAAAAATACAATACAAATATTTTATTGTAAGCGTAATATTAATATAGCAGCCAAAAATAATAAAGAGTAAAATTAACCAGCCAAAAAATACGGCAAGAACAAGAAACGTTCTTTTTAAATGATATTCCAGGCTATTTGGAGAAACAACAGCTTGAAATTTCCAATTAATATTCGGTATTGAGCCGATAATACCCGTAAATCCGGCTGAAAATGTAATTGTTATTATAATAAAAAAAACAGAATTATTTTTTAATTCAAAAATATTATTTATATTTCCGGTAATATTAATTATAAAGGCTATAAAAATACCAATGCACAATAACAATGTAATAATAAAGTCAGATGACAAATAATCATATAACGCGCTTTTTATTAATGGATTAATTTTTCTTGTTTTTATCTTTTTGTAATTTGTTCTTTTAATTTTAAATTTGTTTTTTAAATACATTAACAGGAAAGACAACGCAAAAGAGAATGCTGTTGTTATTAATATAATGATTTTATATTTCTTGTTATTTATAAGGATAAATACAATAATATCAAAAATAAATAACAATATATTATTTATGAAAGCCTGCTTAATAAAAAAATTGATATAAATATTATTATTTTGCACATTACTCTTTGAATACTGTATCAAAACCGGCATAACATTATAGTTTTTCAGCGATTTAATCAATGCAACAGACACAAGAAATGGTATTATCATTACTATTATTTTTATATAAGGCATTATTACAATATGCCTGTTTGTAAACGCATATATGAAAGAAAAAATAATTATCATACTCAAAATAATCGTCATGGGAGAAGATATAAAGAGCTTTAATATCCTCTTAATCGTGATTCTTATCCAAAATAAAAACAATACCATGATATGTTATTATATTTATTATTTATATTAAAATCAATAAAATATTTTACCACGAACCAACACGAACCAGCACGAACAACGACGAGATATGTATTAAAAGTTCGTGGTGTTCGTGTGGTTCGTGGTAAAAATTCTTAAGAATTCTTTTTTCCCGTCTTTTTATCAATCCGGTACTGCAACGCTAATCCTCGGTTTCCTCAACAGTGTTGTATTCTTCCTGAGTGTTTTCGTTGCCTGAAATCGCTTCGGCTTCCTCTTTGCGCCTGTTAAGAATTTCCTGCATGTATTCATCCAAGTCCTGGCTGTCTTCATCGAAGAGTTTAACATTGTGGTAACGCTTCATTCCTGTTCCCGCAGGAATTGGATGTCCTATGATGATATTTTCCTTTAAGCCGCGAAGGTAGTCTGTAGAACCTGCAATAGCGGCGTTTGTAAGCACCCTTGTCGTTTCCTGGAAACTGGCGGCGGAAAGGAACGAATCGATGTTAAGCGACGCCTTTGTTATTCCCTGGAACATTGGTTGGGCGATAGCGGGCTGACCGCCTTCCGCCATTACGCGGGCGTTTTCTTCGTGGAAACGGTACTTGTCCACGGAAGAGCCGTAGATAAATTTTGTGTCGCCTACAAATCTTATTTCAACCTTACGCATCATCTGCCGGATGATTACGCCAATATGCTTGTCATTTATCGACACGCCCTGTAAACGGTAAACGTTCTGGATTTCATCCATCAGATAACGCTGCAATTTTCCCTCGCCGAGGATATACAGTACGTCATGCGGATTGATGGCTCCCTGACAGAGCAGTTCTCCCGCTTCCACAGTGTCGCCATCTCGCACCAAAAGCCTTTTATTCATCGGTATCAGGTGGGTAAATTCCCTGCCAAAATTGTCGACAATAGAAATTTTCCGCTTGCCCTTCACCGGGTCTTTGAAAAATACAGTCCCTGAAACCTGCGCAAGAACTGCCGGGCTCTTGGGTTTACGCGCCTCAAAAAGTTCGCTGACGCGCGGAAGGCCTGACGTAATGTCCATGGCTTTTGCCGATTCTTTTAAGGTTTTCGCTATTGTGCGTCCGGCTTTAATACGCTCCCCTTCATCAACTTGAATGTAAGCGCCTGAGGGCAGGTGGTAGGAGGCGACCTGATTGTCATTATCATCGACAATAAAGACGCGCGGTTGTTTGCTTTCATGCTGGAACTCTGTTATGCGCTTTTCGGTATTGCCTGTGTCCTCGTCAATTTCTTCTTTAAGCGTGGTGCCAAGAATAATATCCTCATACTTAACAATACCGCTTGCTTCCGCGATAATCGGGTCGGAGAACGGGTCAAACGTCGCGATGTTTTTATCGGCTTCTACAACCGTGCCTTTTTGCGCTTCAAAGTCGGAACCGTTCCTGATTTCAATCTTTTGATCCTGACCGATAAGGTAAAGGGTTTCTCCTTCCTTCTTTTTCAATACAAGGGCATACGCGATCTCAGGAGAAATAATATCTTCTCCGCCGCGTTTAATTATTACATCGCCGCGGTTAATTCTCTTTCCGTCAGCCGTTATCAGTTTATCGCCGTGTTCAAGTTTATATTCTCTCATAACCTTGTTGACAATGGCGTGGCCTCTCCTTGTAAAAAGGAAGTGCCCGTTATCAAGATGTATGTGCGTTCCGATAACATCCCTGATATACACAGGGTATTTTAAAGTAATACGGCTCTCTTCGCTGACCTTTGTAGCGACGCCGCCGATATGGAATGTACGCATTGTAAGCTGAGTGCCCGGCTGGCCGATTGACTGCGCCGCGATTGTTCCGACGGCTTCTCCGATATCCACCGCGCGGTTTGTTGCAAGGTTGCGCCCGTAACATTTACGGCAGACGCCGTATTTCGCCTCACAGGTAAGAACCGTCCTTATCCGCACAGTCTCAACGCCCGCGGCGTCAATTGCCGCAGCAATTTCTTCGGTAATTTCTTCGTTCACATCAACAATAAGCTCGCCTGTAATAGGATGTTTGACGCGCTCAAGAGTAAAGCGCCCTACAATGCGATCTTTCAACGGATCGACAATTTCCTCGCCCTGCTTAATCGCCGAATAAGTTGTGCCGTTAATCGTTCCGCAGTCGTCTTCATTTACAACCATGTCCTGCGCAATGTCAACAAGACGGCGGGTAAGATAACCGGCTTCCGCGGTTTTAAGGGCGGTATCGGCAAGACCTTTGCGCGCACCGTTAGTTGAAATAAAGAACTCAATAACCGAAAGCCCTTCCTTAAAGTTTGAACGGATGGGAAGTTCAATAATGTCGCCAGACGGCTTCGCCATAAGGCCGCGCATACCGGCAAGCTGGCGTATCTGGTTGCGGCTTCCGCGCGCGCCCGAGTTTGCCATCATGTAAATTGAGTTAAAGCCGTCCCTGTCCGATTCCAAGGTTTTCATCGTAATATTTGTAAGTTCTTCGTTTGCCTTTGTCCAAACCTGAACAACCTGATTGTAGCGTTCTTCGTTGGTAATATGCCCCTGCCGCCACATTTTCTGAATCGACTCGACTTCTTTGTTTGCCCTGTCAATCATCTCTGCTTTTTCTTTGGGGATAACAATGTCATCAACGCCGATGGTCGCGCCGAATACTGTCGCATAACGGTAGCCTGTTGATTTAATCGCGTCCAGCATTTGAACGGTAGTCCATGAACCTTTCTCTTTGAATACATATTCAACAAGGGTGCGAAGTTCTTTGTCTTTAAGTTCATAGTTAATAAAAGGAAGGTCTGAGGGCAGCTCTTCGTTAAAAATGAGCCTTCCTGCGGATGTAATAATAGTACCGTCGTCGGCTGTTTTAGCCAAATTACCCGCCTTGTCCCAAATCGGCAGTTTAGGCGGTTTTACGCGGATTGCCGCTTCCCTGTCCAGCGCTTTTCTTTCCACCGCCATAAGGACTTCTTCGGGAGACGAATAATAGGGGATCTTATTTTTAGTTTCTGGTTTTTCAGAACCGGATCGTTTTGCGCCGGTCTTAATCCTTGTAAGGAAGTTAATGCCCAAAACCATATCCTGAGACGGGAACACAATTGTCTTTCCGTTAGCGGGGTTCAACAGGTTACGCGCTGAAAGCATCAATGTCCAACACTCCATCTGCGCAGCCTGCGTCAGCGGAACATGGACCGCCATCTGGTCGCCGTCAAAGTCTGCGTTAAAAGCGTGGCAAACAAGCGGATGAAGTTTGATGGATTTGCCTTCCACCAGTACCGGCTCAAACGCCTGAATACCGAGTCTGTGCAGAGTCGGGGCGCGGTTAAGAAGCACGGGGTGTTCTTTTACAACTTCGTCAAGGATCGCGAAAACTTCGGCAGTTTCTTGTTCGACAAGCATCTTTGCTTTTTTAATATTGAAAACAACGTCTTTATCGACAAGTTTTTTCATTATAAAAGGTTTAAAAAGTTCCAGCGCCATCTTTGTCGGAATGCCGCACTGCCACATTTTAAGATCAGGACCGACTGTAATAACAGAGCGCCCCGAATAGTCAACGCGTTTTCCAAGCAGATTCTGGCGGAAGCGCCCCTGCTTTCCTTTGAGCATATCGCTGATTGATTTAAGAGGACGGTTAGAGGAGCCTTTAACAACTTTCTTTTTCTTTGAATTGTCAAATAACGCGTCTACCGCTTCCTGTAACATACGCTTTTCATTACGGATAATGATGTCGGGCGCGTTAAGGCCTTGCAGTCTTTTTAAACGGTTGTTGCGGTTTATTACCCTGCGGTACAAATCGTTAAGATCGCTTGTCGCAAAGCGCCCGCCGTCAAGCTGCACCATGGGGCGCAATTCGGGAGGAATTACAGGTATCACGGTGAGGATCATCCACTGCGGCTTGTTGTTTGAGTTGCGGAAATTTTCTACGATTTCGATGCGCTTTAAAAGACGCTTGTCGCTTTTTGCCCCCTTTTCGATCATTTTTGCCCTAAGTTCCGCCGCCATTTGATCGAGGTTGAGATTTTCCAAAAGAATACTGATAGCTTCGGCTCCCATTCCCGCGGAGAAACCGCCGCCGTAGCGTTCCTGGGCTTCGTAGTACTCTTCTTCGGAGAGCAACTGTCCCTTCTTTAAATTGGTGTCGCCTGAATCTATCACGATGTATTTTTCGTAGTAAAGAACAGACCTTAACTGGCTTGTCGGAAGATCTAAAAGAAGACCCATTCTGCTGGGGACTGAACGGTAGTACCAGATGTGCGACACGGGAGCCGCCAATTCGATATGACCCATTCTTTCGCGGCGGACTTTAAAGTGGGTAACTTCGACGCCGCAACGATCGCAGATAACGCCCTTGTAACGGATCGATTTAAATTTTCCGCAGTAACATTCCCACTCCTTTGTAGTGCCGAAGATACGCTCGCAGAAAAGGCCTTCTTTTTCCGGCCTCAGCGTCCGGTAGTTGATCGTTTCCGGTTTTTTTACTTCGCCGTATGACCACGACCGGATCATATCCGGCGAGGCAAGCCGTATCATTATAGAATCAAAATCTTGAATATCACGCATTTTACTCCCCTCTCTTAGAAATTACTCTTAGATTTATTTATCAAGTCCTCATCTTTTTCGGTGAGCGGTATTTGTGTCCCTTTTACGTCAAAGATTGACAGATCCAGCGCAAGACCGCGCAATTCCTGAACAAGTACGTTAAATGATTCGGGAATGCCAGCCGTTGTCGAAGGCTCTCCCTTTACAATCGCCTCGTAAATCTTTGAACGCCCCGTCATATCGTCCGATTTAATCGTTAAAAGTTCCTGCAATGTATTTGCCGCGCCGTAAGCTTCAAGCGCCCATACTTCCATTTCACCTAACCGCTGCCCGCCGAACTGCGCTTTTCCGCCTAACGGCTGCTGCGTAACAAGCGAGTACGGGCCTGTTGAACGCGCGTGCATCTTGTCGTCGACAAGGTGGTGCAGTTTAAGGAAGTAGATTATTCCGCAAAAAATCGGATTTACAAATTCTTCGCCAGTTTTTCCGTCTTTTAAGACCGCCTTACTGGTTACGGGCAGTCCCGCTTCTTTAAGTTTTACCTCTATTTGATCGGTAGATGGCGACTGGAAAACAGGCGTTGAATACCATTCGTCCAAAGTAGAACCCGCCCAGCCAAGTTCAGTCTCCAAAAGTTGTCCGATATTCATACGGGAGGGAACGCCAAGCGGCGTTAAACAAATATCAAGGGGAGTTCCGTCTTCCATAAACGGCATATCTTCCTCGGGTAAGATACGCGCGACAACGCCCTTGTTACCATGGCGGCCAGCCATTTTGTCGCCTTCGCGCAATTTACGCTTTGTAGCGATTAACACTTTTACCACTTCATCTACGCCGGGGCTTAAAGAGTCATGATCCGTGCGCTTTAGCCGCTGAATGTCGATAACGGTTCCGTCTATGCCGTGCGGAACTTTAAGCGAAGTGTCGCGCACTTCTTTGGCTTTTTCTCCGAAGATTGAATTGAGCAGTTTAAATTCAGGAGTAGTATCAGTCTCGCTCTTTGGCGTAACTTTGCCCACCAATATATCGCCAGAGCGCACTTTTGCGCCGACGCGGATAATGCCCTCGTTATCAAGATTGTCAAGGCTTTTTTCCGAAGTATTGGGAATGTCGCGCGTGATTTTTTCAGGGCCGAGTTTTGTTTCTCTTATTTCGACAATAAATTCCTTAATATGAATGGAAGTAAACATATCGTCCTTTACCACGCGCTGCGATATAAGGATCGAGTCTTCATAGTTGTAGCCGTTCCACGGCATAAAACCTACAAGAATATTTCTGCCAAGGGCAAGTTCTCCGTTTTGGGTAGCCGGTCCGTCGGCAATTACCTGTCCGCTGACAATTTTATCGCCCAACTTGACAATGGGGCGCTGGTTGTAGCAGGTATCCTGATTGGTTCTCTGGAATTTAATAAGCTGATAAACATCGTTGCCGTTATCGTCTAACGAAACTTGCGCCGCCGGTTTTACATTTCCCGCCCTATCAGGTTTTATAATTACTTCCTGTGACGTTACGCGAATAACCGTGCCGCCCCTGCGGGCTTTTACAAGAACGCCGGAATCGTAGGCGCACTTCCCTTCCATTCCCGTTCCTACCCGCGGCGCTTCAGGGAAAACCAGCGGCACAGCCTGACGCTGCATGTTGGAGCCCATTAACGCGCGGTTTGCGTCGTCGTGTTCAAGGAAAGGAATGAGCGAGGCGGAAACAGAAATGATCTGTTTGGGGGAAACGTCCATGTATTGAATATCTTCTGGGGCGCGGGTAATGTAATCGCCCTGTTTGCGGCAGGAAATTTGATCTTCGGCGAAAGAGCCGTTATCATTTACTTTTGCCGAAGCCTGCGCGATGAAATATTTATCTTCATCCATTGCCGAGAGATACTCAATATCTTTGGTCGCGATGCCTTTGTTCACCTTACGGTAAGGAGTTTCCAAAAATCCGTATTCATTAACGCGGGTATAATTTGCGAGCGAGACAATAAGGCCGATATTCGGTCCTTCAGGAGTTTCAATCGGGCACATTCTGCCGTAGTGGGTATAATGAATTTCACGCACTTCAAAACCGGCTCGGTCGCGTGAAAGTCCCCCGGGGCCGAGGGCGTTAAGCCGCCTCTTATGTGTGAGCTCGGCAAGCGGGTTTACCTGATCCATAAACTGGGACAACTGGCTCGATCCGAAAAATTCTTTGATCGACGCGACAATCGGCTTTATGGAAATTAACTCCTGCGGTTTAATCGTATCGGTCTCTTTTAAACTCATCCGCTCTTTTGCAATCCGCTCCATGCGGCTGAATGCGGTCTTCATTTGATTCGCCATTAATTCGCCGACAGAACGTATGCGCCTGTTTCCAAGATGATCGATATCGTCAATATATTCATCGCCGACATACACTTTTATTAAGTGTTTCATGGTGGCGATAATATCGTCATTGGAGAGGGTAAATTTATTAGCGGGAAGATCAAGTCCAAACTTTTTATTCAGTTTATAACGGCCAACCTTGCCAAGATCATAGCGGCGGTCTGAGAAGAACATTCCTATTAAATCTTTTTCCGCCTGATCAACCGTAATGGATTCGCCGGGCATTAACACAGAATAAACAGCCATCAACGCCTCTTCTTTTGTAGGTTCGCTTCCGGCTTCTTTTACAAATTTAATATCCTCTCGTTCAAAACAATTAAGCAGCATTGTAGAGTTGAGGGACTTCTCGGCTTTAAAATTAATATAACAAACCGATTTAACTCCGTTTTTAATAAGTTCATCAACATTATGCGGATGGAGTTTTTCTCCCGCTCTGTAGAGTACCCGCTCGCCGCCCTTGGCGCCGTTTTCATCTTTCACCATAACGGGCTTTGCAAGAACCATGCCGGAAATTTTTTCTTTTGTCTCGCGGTCGTCTTTAATTTTTAAAATTTCAGTGACATAAAAAGCTTCGATTATTTCCTCTCTGGTTGAAAAGCCAAGAGTGCGAAGGAAAATGGTTCCAAGGATTCTTTTTTTTCTGTCAATCTTAGCGTAAATCAGCTCGCGCTTTTGATCGATCTCAAACTCGATCCAACTGCCGCGGTAGGGGATAATCCGCGACGAGAAAACTCCCTTTTCATAACAAAAAATTACGCCGGGCGAGCGGTGAATCTGTGAAACAACTACCCTCTCAGCACCGTTAATGATAAACGTGCCTCTTTCCGTCATCAGGGGAATGTCGCCCATGTAAATATCTTTCTGGCGGATTTCGCCGGTCTGCTGAAAAACAAGATTTATCCGCGCTTTAAGCGGAACCGCGTAATTAAGGCCTTTCTGCTTACATTCAAATTCAGTAACTTTAATATTGTCCTCATCAAAGGTGTAGTGTTCAAATTCAAGCTTCATATCCTCGTTGGGGCTAATTATGGGGAACGTGGCTTCAAACACTTCCTGAAGCCCCTGCGACGCAGGTTTTTCTTTTTTATTGATTTTTTCTCTTTGTAAAAAACGTTCGTAAGAATGGATTTGAATATTGATAAGATCAGGCAGATCCATCACATCCTGAATATCTTTCCCAATGTACTGACGCTTCTCCGCTTGCTTTACCTTAACCATTGCTATCCCCTTCCTGTCTTTAACTATATACTATTTTTAGCTATTTATACAATAAATAAACCACAGGCGTACAAAGGAATTTCCCTTAGTACGCCGATGTGGAATAAACTTAATGAGAAAACAAAACGCTTA
>Ga0268262_10001198_pt1 | contig 32808 bp, 34 predicted proteins | sample TergutNc150P3_FD_190354 | JGI IMG/M metagenome (GOLD analysis project Ga0268262, IMG submission 190354) | Nasutitermes corniger P3 segment gut microbial community from laboratory colony in Florida, USA - Nc150 P3 (SPAdes) (version 2) | ecosystem: Host-associated > Arthropoda: Insects >... | reverse complement strand
GAGAATTGTTTGCCCTTTTGCGCCAAGGCTATTCTGTGGACGAAGCTGAAAAAAAGATGGGTTTGGAAAATTAAACGTCTTTTTGTCTGAACCCCACGCCCATACGCTACTTACTCGCTGGCGAACATCCGCAGGATGGTCATTCTCAGAATTTAAGAATTCTCAGAATAACAGCCAGCTTTTTTTCTCATACTATTTTACTCCTTCACCTCTTTGACGCCCTGATTTTGCGAAGTTCCTCTCTGGCATCGGCATTGTTTGGGTCAATCCGCAATGCCGCTTCAAAGTCTGCGATAGCTTTGCGGTGGTGGCTTGTTTTGGGTTATGAGTCATAAGGGCAAATATAGAAAAAATTATTTTCTATATTACCCCAAAACAAAGGAGCTTTTATGGAAAAAACTTTTGCAATGGTAAAACCCAATGCGGTACAAGCGGGTCTGGTAGGTCGCATAATAGCACGCTATGAATCAGCGAGGCTTTCCGTTGTGGCAATTCGCTTTAAAAAAATGACTCAAGCCGATGCGGAAGGCTTTTATGCAGAGCACGTTGGCAAACCATTTTTCCCCGAGTTGGCAAAATTCATGACTTCCGGGCCTTCTGTTCAACTGGTGCTTGCTGGCGATGATGCCATAGCAAAGGTTCGTGCTCTTAACGGCGCAACAAACCCCGCAAAAGCAGAACCCGGCACCATCCGCTACGACTGGGCAACCTCAATGACAGAAAACGCGGTTCATTCCTCCGATGGGCCGGAGAGCGCAGCTAGGGAAATATCGTTCTGGTTTAAACCGGAAGAAATTTTTGAATACACAGCGCAAGACCAGAGAGCTAAATCGGTACTTTGAAAATAATTCTCTCTCCTATGCACGGAGTTACGGATTTACCGTTTCGCCGTTTGATAAGGGAGCTTTCTGGTACTCACGCTCCATTTTTTGTGTCGGAGTTTCTCTCAACGGGAAGTTCCGTTTTTTTAACTCCATCTAATTTGAGAGCCATAAGGTTCTGTAAAGAAGAGGAGCCTTTTTGTGCACAGATTTTTGGGCATAATGCAGAGAGGCTGGCAAGCGCGGCTTTGCAGGCGCAGGAATTAAGGGCGGCTTTTGTTGAGCTAAACGCTGGCTGCCCGGCTCCTAAGGTTGCAAGCAAAGGTTCGGGTTCGGGTTTGCTAAGGGACTTGCCCAATTTGCAAAAAATTTTACATTCAATTAAAAGCGTTTTAAAAGTTCCGCTATATTTAAAATGCCGCCTTGGCTGGGACGAAAGTTCCATAGTAGTAAACGAGATTTTAGAAATTGCACAGGGCTGCGGAGTGGAGCAGTTGACCGTGCATGGAAGGACAAAGGTGCAGGGTTATAAAGGCTCTGCAAATTGGGATGCCATCGGTGAGGTTGCGACAAAAGCTAAAATTCCAGTTATAGGAAACGGCGATATAAACAACGCGGAAATAGCTTTGGAGAGAATTAAAAATTACGGCGTAAAAGGAATTTCCGTTGGACGTGCGGCTCTGCACAACCCGTGGATTTTTTTGCAGATAGCGAATGCTATGGAGGGCAGGGAACCCGCGGAAATAACGGGCGCGCAGGTTTGCCAAGCCATTTTTCGCTACGAAGAATTGCTGAGGGAAGATAACCTAAGACCAGGGCAAATTTTGGGCAGGCTAAAACAGATTTCCTCAAGGCTTTGCTTGGGTTTTAATGCGGCTCTGCCGGAATTTCGCTTAAAGGTTTTGCGCAGCGAAACCTGTCAGGATTTTTTGGACAATTTTTCCAGCTCCGCCATTCTTTCGCCCAATGCCTTTTCCCTCCCATACACAGTGGGTTCGTAGAATTTTGTGCCTTTTAATTTTTCTGGCAGATGCTCTTGCCCAGCGTAAGCACCTTGAACGTCGTGGTCGTATTCATAGCCTTTGCCATAACCCAAATCTTTGCCGACTTTTGTGACGGGATTTCTGAATGCCCTTGGCACCGGCAGTGTTCCGGTTTGCCTGATGCAACCGTTCACTTTTGCGCCCATAACCTCAAGGCTGTTGCTCTTTGGAGCAAGGCTCAGATAAACGGTCAATTCGTCAAGGGCAATTAAGCCCTCCGGCACGCCCATAAAATCAAAGGCTTCGCGAGCTGCGGTTGCTAGCAAAAGAGCGTTGGGGTCTGCAAGCCCAATATCTTCCATTGCCATTCGCATAAGGCGGCGCAAAATATAGCGAGGGTCTTCGCCGCCGTCCAACATTCTGTGTAGCCAGTAAACCGCAGCTTGCGTATCGCTGCCTCTGACGGATTTGTGCAAAACGCTTATCAGGTTGTAATGCTCTTCGCCGTGCTTGTCGTAGCGGAGCGGTTTTTTATACTGAATTTCTTCCATCAGTTCCAGCGTTATCTCCGCTTCTCCTTGAACTGTTGCGGCAATCCATTCCAACTGGTTCAGCAAAAAGCGCGCATCGCCATCGGCTTGCCCAATCAGTTTTTGAGCTGCCTCTGGTGATATGCTCAAATCTTTTCTGTTAAGGCCTCTTGGATGTGTGTGCAACGCGCTTTCCATAAGGTTTTGCATATCCTGTTCTTGCAGAGGGCCAAATAATATCAGTTGGCAACGGGAGAGCAAAGCTGAATTCACTTCAAAGCCGGGGTTTTCCGTTGTTGCTCCAATCAAAGTTATGATTCCGTTTTCCACCGCGCCCAAAAGGGAGTCTTGCTGCGCTTTGTTAAAGCGATGTATTTCATCTATGAATAGTATTGTTTCTCTGTTGTTTTCCTTATAGTTTTTTGCTTCGTCCAAAATTGTTTTTACGTCTTTAACTCCGCTTGTGACGGCGGATATGGCTACAAATCGTTTTTTGCCGAGGTTCTTGATAACGTTTGCAAGGCTTGTTTTTCCGCAGCCCGGCGGCCCCCAAAACACCATACTGGGCACGTTTGAATTTAAGATGGCGGCTCTTAACATACTCGTTTCCCCCAAAATTCTCTGCTGCCCCAAAAATTCCTCTAAATTTTTGGGACGCATTCTTTCTGCAAGAGGAGTAGTGACGTGCATAGGGATAATTTACTATATTTCAAACTATGGATTTCAGTCTTATAATCTCAATGGGCGCCAGCGTCTTTTTGATGTGCTATTTCGGTTTTGGCTCTACCGCAAATATCCCCATGTTCATAGATACCCCCTCGATGGCTATCACCATAGGAATGTCCACAATGGCTATGATAGGTGGGTACCCGCCGGGCGTTTGGAAAACCTTACCGGGTTTTGTGAAAATGGCTGTTATTGTGCAAGAACACAATCTTGAAAAAACTATAAGCCAGATAATAGGTTTTGCGGAACAAGCTAGACGCGAAGGCATCCTTGCCCTTGAAAACTCGCTTGACACAGTTGAAGACCCCTTTTTGAAAAAGGGTATTCAGCTCGCAGTTGACGGAACGGAAAAAGCTGTTATAGAAAAAATTATGGAAATAGAAAAAGAAAATATATCGGGAAGACACGAATATAATATAGGTTTTATTGATAATTGGGCAGCGATGGGCCCTGCGTATGGAATGATAGGAACGCTTGTGGGATTGGTGCTTATGTTAAAACAGATGAGCGACCCTGCGGCTATAGGTCCTGCTATGGCTGTTGCGTTGATAACCACGTTTTACGGTTCTCTTATAGCAAACATGATTTGTTGGCCAATATCCACCAAGCTCAAAATTCGGCACGGCGAAGAAATGGCTGAAAAACAAGTTATGCTAGAAGGTATTCTAGCTGTGCAAGCTGGCGAAAATCCACGTATTGTGCAGTGGAAGCTGGCAGCATACCTTGACCCCAAAGCCAGAGCAGAGCTGGAAGAAGCCAAGGAAAGAGAAAGACAAGAGAAGAGATAGGGAATATGGCCGAAAAAGTTGACTGTTCAAAATGTCCGCCACCAGCACCGTTGTGGCTTACATCGTTCTCCGACTTAACAACTCTGTTGTTGACCTTCTTTGTGCTTTTGATAACAATGGCTAATTTTGAGCCAATTAAATATGCCTTAACCGTTCAGAGCTTGCAAGGCGCATTCGGAGTTTTGCAAACTTTCCCCACCGTTCCCATACACCCTATTGTGAATATTCCTAAGAAAACCGGGGATGAGCAGAGAAAGAAAGAAAGCCTTAAAGACGCAGAGAAAATAAAGCAAATTGTTCAGACAAAAAATATGCAAGAGGCGGTAAAGGTAGAAGTGACGGAAAAAGGCATTGCCATAATGCTCCGCGACCCCGTTGGCTTTGCTAGCGGCTCGGCAGACCTTAAGGATCAAGGTAAAGAGATATTGGCAGAAATTGGCGATGTTATAAAGAGCAATCCAGATTTGAAGGTTCGCGTTGAGGGCCACACAGATGATGTTCCCATACGTTCAAATCGCTTTAACAGCAACTGGGAACTTTCTTCGGCAAGGTCTCTTTCCGTGGTTCAGTTGCTTTCTGCGCAAACCGGCATTCAGCCGCAGAATATGAGCGCGGTTGGTTATGGAGAGTATCGCCCGCTTGTGCCAAACACAAGCCCTGATAATCGCGCGCAAAACCGCCGCATTCAGATTTTTGTGGATTACATCAATACGCCGCAATAGTTGCTGGTGATTTTTCTACATTTATTTTATTTGTGAGGATTTTAAATGCCAGCAATGGATGATGATAAAAAGACGGAAGCGGCTCCAGCGGTTCCAGACGAAGGCGCTGCCAAAAAGGCCTCCATAATAAAATGGGTGATAGTTGGCGCTATTTTGCTTTTGTTTATCGGAATGCAGGTTGCAATGTCAATATTCTTCACCAGCAAGTTAAATCCTCCTCCGGCCGTTAATCTCGAAGACGCAGAGGCAAAAAAGCAGGAAGAATTCCTCAAAGCGCAAAAGGAAGTTGGCGTGACGCTTGCCGCTCCTATAGAAGTGACTGTAAATATAGCCGGCGAGGATGGCCGTTTTGTAAAATGCGGGGTTCAACTGGAGTACAGCCCTTCTTTTACCAAATTAGGCGATGAACTTGAAGCTCGCAAACCTCGTATTAAAGACATAGTAATAGACCTATTGAGCAGCCGTACCCTTTCCGAATTGATGACAAACGAAGGCAAGCAATCCGTCCGGGAACAAATATTGAAGAGTGTTAACGACATTCTGCCAGACACAGATGAAAAAGGCAAGCCTTTGGGCAAAGTATCTCGTAGTTATTTTGATTCCTTTATGATACAGTAAATTTATGGGCGATATTTTATCACAATCAGAAATTGATAAGATGATGTCGAATCTTTTTTCGGCGGCTCCTGCGGCGGCGGCTCAGCCCGTAAGCCAGGTACAAGTTTTTCAACCAGCTTATGAATTCAAAACAGGGGCAGAAGATAAAAAGGTAAACCTCTACGATTTCACCCGCCCAGACCGCATTTCAAAAGACCAGATAAGCACGCTCAGAAACCTGCACGAGGGTTATGCACGTTTGCTCTCCACAACGCTCACGAGTATGCTCAGAACAATAGTCGAAATTAACCTGCAAAACGTGGAGCAGCTGACCTACGGCGAGGTTATAAAAAGCATCTCCACCCCAAGCTGTATATATGTTTTCCAAATGGAACCTTTGGAATCAAGCGCGATTTTTGATGTTAGCCCTTCGCTCATATTCATAATGCTAGACCGCTTGTTCGGTGGCCAAGGGCGCAGCATAGACTCCACCAATAGGGAAATGACAGATATTGAAAAAACCGTTATTTACAAGATAATAGAACGTTCCCTTGCGGATTTGAAAATCGTTTGGGAAAACATAGGTATTTTTTCCCCGAAAATTGAAAACTACGAAATAAATCCGCAATTCGTGCAAATAGCCCCGCCTGGTGATACCGTTGTTCTGGTGACTCTGGAAGTTCGTACCCGTACAGGTTCGGGTTTGATGAGCCTTTGTTTTCCGTTTATCCTTTTGGAATCCATCATAGACAAGCTGTCTGGAGAGTCATGGATTTCCGCGCAAAAAACAACAACGCAAGAAACGCGCAGAATGGTGGAGAGAGAGCTTTCCACCACAATTGCAACGCTGCGAGCGGAGATAGGCTCAACGCAGCTTTCCGTTAGGGATTTTTTGCAGCTCAGTATTGGCGATGTTATGGTTTTGGATAAACTTGCGCAATCGGATTTGGTTATGTATATAGAAGACCGCCCAAAATTTTTGGGGAAGCCTGGTGTTGTAGGTAGGTCAAAGTCTTTTCAAATTACAGGTATTATAGATAGAGAGGTTGGAGATGATGATTAATGGTCGCAAGGAGAATATATGTCAGGCGGTATATTAAGTCAAGATGAAATAGATTTGCTCACAAAGAACTTGCTTGGCGGCGGCGGTGCCCCTGCGGCAGCGGAAGCCCCGGCTGCGGCTCCGGCGCCTGTTGAAAATACAGCTGAGGCTGCGCGTCCATTTTTCAAAATAATTTGCGAGCAGGCATCGAGCGTTGTAACGGCTGTGCTTTCTAGAGCTGTTGATTTTCAGCTTCAGTGGCTTGTAGCCGGTGAAAACTCGGTTATACCAGACGAGCTTACCAGCCATAGCCTTTGCGTGGATGTAAGCGTTAAAAAAGATTTTGTTGGGAATATGTCTTTTGTAATCAACAAGCAGGAGGTAGCAACCCTTTCCGACCTTATGCTCATGGGTTCTGGGCACACGGATTACACAGAAGAACACAGGGATGCTATTTGCGAAATAATAAACCAAATCACAGGTTCTTGCATAACTACAATAGATTCGCAAATGCACTTATCAACGGATTTTGGGCAGGGCACGGTAAAGGATTTTTCTGGGAAAAATGATTTTAAGGGTGGGGCTGTCGCAACAATTTTAATTAAGATAGAGGAATTCCCCGACCAAAAAATCCTGATTGTCATAGACGATAGCTTGCTCTCTGGAATAAAAGCGAAGATGTCTAAAATCTCCACCATCGGTGCAGATACAAGCCTCGCAAGCCTTGGGCTTTCGTCATCTTCATCTGCGTCTTCGGGTGGCATTATTGGCGGCGGCGGCGGCGGAATTGGCGGCGGCGGCGGTGGTGGCGGCGATGGAACTCCAGTTGCAATGCCCCCAGCTTTTGCGCCTCAGCAAAGCGGAGTGTTTGGCTCCACTGGCAACAAAGCCCTTGATTTGCTGATGGATATTGAAATGCCTATAGTCATAGAACTAGGCAGGTCGCAGATGAGCTTAAAGAGAATTTTGGAACTTGGCCCTGGCGCAATAGTGGAAATGGACAGGCTTGCAGGCGAGCCTGTTGACATTCTGATAAACGGAAAAGTTGTAGCGCGTGGCGAGGTTGTGGTTGTAGATGAAAACTTTGGAGTGCGTATTATCTCGCTCGTATCCCCAGAAGAAAGGTTGAAATTACTAAGATGAGAATAATAAAAGAAATGATAAGCCTGGGAAATAAGTATAACAGACACTTGGTAAAGGTTTTACATATGGGCATTCTTTTTATTGCTCTGATAATTCCGGTCCAGACAACATTCGCGCAAGACACGACCTCTGTTAAAGATACTCTTTCCGCTGCGGCAAAGAGCGATTCAGCGGCGGCGGCGTATAAAATAGAAGCCTTAAAACAAGCATTGGGCGGTGATTCTTACCAACCGGCAGCGCCTATAGCGAACTATCAACCGCCTGATTTTGGAGGCGTTGCTATCCGCATGACTATTGGGCTTGGCGTTATACTGATTCTTTTATATGTGCTTTATATCTTGGCTAGGAAAATTCGCAACGTGGAGAGTCCGCTTGCCAGCGGCGGGCAGCAGTCAGTGGTTCAGCTTTTGGATTCCAAATTTTTGGGTTCAGGCAGGCACTTGTTTTTAATCAAAGCTGGAACGGAAAGGGTTTTGATTGTTGGGGCTTCATCTGAAAACATGAGGACTCTTTCTGAAATTCAGGGCGAAGAGGCAAAGAATATATTGGAGATTTATGGTTCAAAGCCTGTATCTGCGGCTCAATTTTCTGCAACCGTTGACCACCTGCTCAGAAGGTTCAGAAGGGAGGACGCTTAATGGCTAGTGTTTTTAAAATCCTGTTCATCCTTTTAATCGGGGGTATCGGGGTTCAGACATTTGCACAAGAAATTCCACTGCCGCGCGTAACTTTTGGCGTGGACAAAGCACAGAGCGTTGAAGATGTTTCGGTAACACTTGAATTGGTTGCCTTGCTCACAATACTTTCGCTTGCGCCTTCTATAGTGATAATGATGACTTGTTTTACCCGCATTGTTATTGTGCTGAATTTTGTGAAACAGGCTATAGGTGCGCAGAACGCCCCTCCAAATCAAATGGTTATTGGTCTCAGCTTGTTCCTAACTTTTTTTGTTATGGCTCCAACTTTTAACAGGGTGAATGAAGAAGCCATACAACCGTATTTGGCCCACGAGATAAATTACCAAGAGGGGCTGGATAAAGCGATTAAACCAATTCGCGAATTTATGTTGCGGCAGACGTCCGAGCAGGACTTGGCTCTGTTCATAAGGGCTTCGCGTCTGCCAAATCCATCTTCGGTGGAGGATTTGGGAATGTGGACTATAATCCCTGCATTCATAATCTCCGAGTTGAAAACCGCCTTTATAATAGGCTTTTTGGTATATATTCCATTTTTGGTTATAGATATGGCGGTTGCTTCGATTTTGATGTCTATGGGCATGATGATGTTGCCGCCTATGATGGTTTCCATGCCTTTTAAGTTGATATTATTTGTTATGGTGGATGGCTGGAGTTTAATAGTGCAGCAACTTTTACTATCTTTTCATTAGCTAGCTGAATTGAGGATTAAATGGTAACAGATCTTTTTGTTGTGGATATAGGGCGCAAGGCGATGTTGCTGATGCTTTATATGTGCGGCCCTATGCTTTTGGCGGCGCTTTTTGTGGGTTTATTCATAGCGCTTTTCCAGGCCGCTACACATATCAATGAAATGACAATGACATTTATACCCAAAATATTGACAGTTCTCCTCGTTCTAATGTTCTTTTTGCCGACCATGGTGGCCTTATTTAAGGATTTTTTTGTAAATTTGATGGCAATTATACCAACTTTATACCACTAGTCAAAAAAATAATATATATTTATTAATGCCGGTTCGTCCAATAATGGCCGTTCTAACATGTTTTGTTTCGTCCGATGCTCTATCAAGGGTTTATGCTTGGCTAGTTCCTTGAAAAACCTCTCCGTAGGCTAGGTTATCTTTCAAAAAGAAGTAGAAACGAGACCTTATTCGTGGCGAACCGGCACCTTTTACAACATTCTATTAGCCGAAGGTGGCTGCTATTATTGACTTTATTTCGATATCCGATATAGAAACTTTTTCGCTTTTATCGTAAATGGATATCAGATACACTATTTTATTTTTAATTTCTTTGATAGTCGTTTAAATTCTCTTTTAAAATGCTCTGTAATCCTAACTTTGCTAGGCATCAAACAAATCCTCTACAGGAAATGTTTTTAGTTTATTTTTTTTAATAGCCTGTATATCTTTAAAACCTTGTTTTAAATTTGCAAGCACTTGTTCTTTGGAATCGCCATCGGATATATCTTTTATTTGAATAAAATTAAAGCTTTTCAGCAATTCCAAAAAGAATTTGTATTTCTTATTTGGAATAGTCAAAGTTATGCTTTTTCGTTCCATTTCGGGCGAAAAAGCGGAAGAGTTGAGAATTTGCATTTGCATATGATAAATATAGAAAAAAATCCGTTCACAACGCGCTTACCCTTTGTCTGAACCGGAATTACCAGAATTACCAGGATTTACAGAATAAGAAATTTTATCCTGTCAATCCTCTCATCCTGGCCAATGACCAGCCTGCGGATGTTCACCAGCGAGTAAGTAGCGCATGGGCGTGAGGTTCAGACGTTCAATCCTGCACACAACGAATGCTCTGCAAGTCGTCCTTACTGGAGTTACGCCTACCGACATTCTGGCCTTTGTAGCCCATATCCCGGTAGTAGGCGTTGTCAGCACTGCTCTCCAAGGTACACCACCAACCACCGTATCTGCCGACATCGACGAAAGTACCATAGGAAATACTACCATAGGAAATACCGATGCCGCCCGGCAGGGCGAAAAAGCCGTACTTATCCTCGCCGTTGCCAGATTCTCCTTTATGGCTGTTCCAGCCATTCGTTGCCTTTAAATATTTGCCCGCTGTTGAAGAGTCGCCAACTGCCGTCATCAACGCTTCCCAATCCGCATCGCTTGGGATATGCCAATTGGGAGGGCAAATGCCACGATGGTTAGGAGCTGTTATAGTGCATTCAACATCGCTTGTGGAAAGAACTCCATTGCATTTGGAAGGAAGGACCATCGCGGTAGCCCAGTTATAAAGTCTGCCGTAAGTGTCACAAGCTGTAGTGTTTGCATCGCTTAAACCTTCGCCATTGCCACACTTGCTGCCATCAACGGCGTAATTCAAATTGCGCTGAAACCAAGTCTGGCTGCCTATCTTAACCGTCTTGTAAGTTTGGTTCTGATAAGGTACATCAGCTCCATAAACAACACTCTCACCGCCGCCAGTGCCGGGACTGCCGCCGGGAGTTTTATCATCGTCTTTGTCCGATGAGCAGGAAAGGGTTAATGCCATAGCAAGCACAAGGCTTGCCGCCAATACGGGTTTATGATAACGTATTATCATTGTTGTTCTCCTGGTTGAGGGGCTGAATGTTGAAATCGGGTAAATCCTTGAAATAAGTATAACAGACATTTGGTAAAACATCTGTAGATGGGCGTTCTTGCTTTTCTGGTAATCCTGGCCAATCGAGGTTCAGACAAAATTTTATTGAATTGTCATTTTTTTGTATATATTCAGAGTAAAAAATTTCAGGGCAAAAAACGGTTGGGAGCAACCTCAACGCCACTTAGACCCTTGGGGATAAGGTTCAAGCATCAAAGCCATAATGCATACAAATATACATATTTTTTAACGCTTTGTCAATGATTTTGTGAATTAATCTTTTACACAACGAACACTAATGTGCTACTTACTCGCTGGCGAACAGCCGCAAATCGCTTGCTTTTATTTGCATTTTAGAAAAGGCAAACCACTTTTTCCCTAAATCTTTCAGCGATGCACCTATGTGGTATGTACAATCATCAATTAACAGAAATCTATCGTGTGATTTTGAAAATTTATCCACCGTAATTGGTGGATACTGGGACGCGTATTTTTGGATGTCTAGTTGCAATTGCCGTGAAATTTGTGCAGTGTAAATCTTTGCCGATACTTTGGCGTTTCGTTTTGAGAGCAACAGCAGAACGCTTTCGTCAATGTAATTGTCAATTAGCACAATGGATTTCCTAGCGGATTTTATCAAATCGCAAGCAAATTTATATGCATCAAAAATCTGCCCATCATAAAAAATGCCCTCCACTGGAGGCATAGATGAATGGATAAAAAAGCCAATTTTCTTCTCCGTTTCGCTAACTCTGCTTTCCAAATTCTCGAATCTCTGGTTTATGGCGTAGCCACGCAAAAGATACTCTTTTAGCACGTTATTTGCCCAGATTCTGAATTGCGTACCTCTTTTTGATTTTACCCTGTACCCAACTGAAATTATTACATCCAGATTATAAATTTTTGTCAATTTCGTTTGCGTTTTTCCTTCTATAGCTCCGTGCTGAGTGGTTAGTAAGGAATCCTTACTAACCACTTCTTGTTCAAGCTCGCCTTCTTTGAAAATATTTGAAATATGCATAGTTATATTGTTTCTTGTACTAGAGAATAATTCTGCTATTTGTGCCTGTGTAAGCCAAACAGTTTCGTCTTCCAAACGCACTTCTAATTTCAATGCCCCATCTGGTTGATACAGCACGATTTCGCTTTTGTTTTCTTTTTTGCTCATAACGCAATCTCCAAATACGCCCATCTAAAAACGCTCTATCAAGTGTTTGTTATGTTTATTTCAATTCATAAAAACTACCCTCATTATTAATTTTATAAGATTTAGTATATTTTTGTACTTCATCGTCTTCTCTTTTTTCCTCAGTATTTATTTCTATTGTATAATCTTTATAAATTTTAAATGTCTTTTTGGAATAATTATTTTCGTCATTACCTGGTTCACTCCAATGCGGAGTTATATTTAAACCAGAATCTGTATCTATAATTTTTTCTTTTACAACACATAAAATATATGGGATATCATCTCCGCTAGGAGTTGACCAAATAATAATTTCAAACTTATTATAACTGGGAAGTTTTATCACATCGTCAACGTTATCGTATATTCCTCCATCATGCCCTATAATTTTTAAAGGATATTCATCAGGGGAATACCATTTAGCACTTTCCAAATTTTCTGTTGAGAAAATTATGTCTAAATTGGTTTCTGTATTTTTGTCAACAACTGCATTCTCCTCCAATGCAATAGTGTTCTCAACTTCTGTTTGATTTGTTTTTGCAGGCTTATCATCGCAACTAGCAATGAATAAGGTTAGCAGGCTATAAACAACTATTTTTCTCATAGTTATACTCCTTTGGCTATTTCTGTTAATTTTTTGTTGAAATTTGATCCATTATTGAATTTAATAAAAAATTCATCTTTTAAATACATATCTTTATCAAATTCTCTGACATCAAAATGTATCCATGTGTTAGCGGCATTTCCTCCATCTGCCCATTTATTTGGTTCTAATCCAAACTTGTTAGGTAGCCAACCAAACTTATATTTGGAATTTCCCCCTTGTTTTGGTGCTCCTATACATTCACAGTATATTTTTTCTCTCAATATATCCATATCATGTGTACGTTTATTGTTTTTGTTAAAATGTAAATCAACAGCTTTTCCCATATGATTGGTGGTACTTCTATTATGTTTTGTATTGTCTTCCCAGCATCTATATGCAGAATAAACACTTTTTATAGAATATTCGTTATTTAATTTTTGGGTTAAATAAAACCTTGAAGCGCTTACTGCCCACAATAATGATTGATGCATACCTGGATATTCGTATTTATGATTGGACTCAATCTTACTTGTGGACTTATATTGGTTTTTGTATTGTCCTTTTCCAAAGCCACTACAGGAACCACACACACATTTATAACTATTTACATCTTCTCTGTATTTTTCACTAAACTCATCTATCGCTTTCAATGTATTGTGATCCACTTTACCTATAGGTACTTCCATTTTCATATAATCTTTCTGAAACTGCTCAACACCATTTTTCGTAAGCTCGGTAAATTTTTCAGTAGGCAGCATCCCTCCAAATCCAGCTAGTCTAATATTAATCTCCAAAACAATTTCCCCTTCATCTCCAACAGTATAGTCATCATCTATAGAATCAAGCCTCTTTAAAGGACTGATAGGAGAAGCATTTTGAGCGGTAAGGCTTGGAGAAGAGCTTTGAGACGCAACGCTCGGAGTATTGCCCTTAGAGGTGACGCTGGGAGAAAAACCAGCTGGTATAAGGCCAAAAGAATCCAGCGAAGCGTTCAAAGCTGATTTCCAAAGAGGAAGATTTTCTTTCATATTTTTTTACTGTTTTGCCGCTGGCATTTTGGATACAAGCGATAAATTAACATTCACGCCCTCCACCTGGAAATGCGGAACAACGGAAAGCGTAACTTTAAAAAAGCCGGGGTTGTCGGGATTTTCGGTTACCGTCACTTGTCCGTAACTCAAAGGATGAGTGGCTGCAAGTTCCGGTCCTGGGTTTTCCATTTCGGTGACAAGCCCTCTTATCCAGTTGTTTAGCTCCGCTTCCAAAACGCCCGCGCTTTTGCTAGCTCCTATGTTTTCCCTCTGCAAAACTTTTAGATAATGGGCGAGCCTTGCGGTTAAGAAAATGTAGGGTAGGCGAGCGTTTACCCTTGAATTTGCTGTTGCCTGCGCGTCATCGTATTCATCTGGTTTTTGCGCGGAATTTGCCGAGAAAAAACAGGCATAGTCGCGATTTTTGTAAAAACTGAGCGGGATAAAACCCTGTTTTGCAAATTCAAATTCGCGGGTTTCCGGTATCAAAATCTCCGTTGGGATTTTTGCCTGAGCACCTTTGCCGGCATTGAAAAAATGTATGGGCAAATCTTCCACCTTTCCTCCGCTCTCCGGTCCCCTTATTTGAACGCACCAACCGTTATCTTGAAAAGAACGCACCATATTTGCCGCAAATGCAAAAGCCGCGTTTCCCCACAGATATTTTTCGTGCTCTTTGCCCAAGACGGATTCCGTATAGTTAAAGCCCCTTGAATTTTTGTTTTCGCCGTAGGGGTTTCTCAGCAAAAATCTAGGCAAAACCAATCCCACGTAACGCGAATCGTCTGTTTTGCGGAAGCCGCGCCATTTTGTGTATTCCGCGCGCTCCATGTAGTTTTCCAGGTCGTCTATCTTTGGCAAATCGCCTATATCGGATTTTCCAAAGAATTTTGAACCAACGGAGGAGATAAACAGGCAATGAGATGCAGCGGAAACCGAGGATATGTTTTGCAAAAGAGCAATGTCGTCTCCAGAGTTATCAAACTCAAAGTTCGCTATCATCGCGGCGTACGGTTCTCCGCCCGGAGTATCGTATTCCTCGCTGTAAATATGGCGGTAAAGCCCGCTCTGAATTACCTCCGGCGAATCCTCAAAATCGTATTTTATGGATTCCTTGTCTGCGTTTAGCAATTCTATTTTCACATTTTTTCTGAAATCGCTTCGCTGAACCAAGAAGTGCAAACTACGCCACGAAGATTCCAATTTTTGGAACTGCGGGCTGTGCATAATTGCATCTAATTGCTCGCTTACAATTTTGTCTATCCATGCCACCAGCGAATCTATAAAGGCGCGGTCTATTTTCTCCACGCTTGCGGAGCTGTCTAAAACGCTTTGCGCAAGAGCCGTGATGCCAGAGGCAATTCGCTCGCTTTGGCTGTATTTGTAAAGCGAAGAGGAATCGCTGTACTCCTTGATATCTATAAATTTGGACGGCAAATCCAACTTTACGGTATCATAAATTGAAGATAATTGTGAGTTTTCCATAGCTCTCCTTAGATTTGCGCAAGTTCTTCTAGAACCAGCTGGGTGGAATTTTTGTCTTTTAAAATGGCTTCCATCTTCTTTCTGAATTCCCTATTGTCCAATAGGTTGGAGCCTAAATCCTTTATCAAATTGCGAACCGCCATCAAGCGGTTCAAGTCCGGGACTTGCTTCACAATTTCTGTTGGCTCAAAGGATTTTATGCTGCTGAATTTCAATTCTATTGGCAACTCCGAATCGTCTTTTTTAAGGCGATTTTCAACGGATGATTTCAGTTCCACATTCAAGGACTGCATAACCCCGTCAAAGTTATCCTTGTTTATGTTTATCTTTTCCCGCTCAATTATGCGGGACTCGTCGCCGTCCATTTTAAAGTCGCCCAGCACGAGCAACTTCAAAGGAAGCTCCATTTTTTTCTGCGCTCCGCCGGTGTCCACGCTTAACTGGATGTTTATTCGCGCGGGTGGGATTTCATTTTGATAGCTATTTGCCATATCACTCTCCTAGGTTGTTGGTTAAAGAAAAATTTTCAATCAAATTCGGTTCCAAGCGAAGCCCAAACCAGTCTTTTGGCTTAATCGCATTTTTTGGCAGATGCCAATCTATAGAAAAATCTATATCCACTAAATAGCTTTTGTCTTTAAAAGAGAATTGCATAGGCATTTTCAGCAAGCTCCATTCGCCTCTAATCCTCTCTTCAAAGGTATTGTTTGCGGTTTTTACAACTAATTCTATTCCGTTACCGTTTGTTTTTGGGAAATAAATTTCCATTTTTTTGCCATTGCCATTTTCAATTTCCACATATTGGCTGTCAATACCAAATTTCACCGATGCCATGCTGGGGGCTTTTGCAACTATTGAAACTGGTATATTATTCCAAACATTGCTTTTTAAAAGCGACAGTTTTGCCAAAGTTTTTTTATTGAATCTTATTTTTTTATCAGAAACGGTGTCAATTATGTCTATGAACTTGTAAAATTCCCCCTCCTTGCTGAAATAACTGGCAACTTCCGCAACGGAAGGGATTTTGCCTTCTGCGAATGGGAATTTTTCAAAGATTTGTTTTTGGTAGAGCAGTTCTAAATTCCTGAGCCTGTTTTCAAATTCCAAACTCAAACTGTCTTCTATGGCCCTAAGGCTATCCTGCACAAATTTTATGCTGTCATTTTTATGTTTTTGCAATATCAGCAGAGTTTCGGTTTTGATTTCTTCCTTATGTTCGCTGATAACTGAAAGAACAAAAAGCAAAATTAATAGAACAATGCTCGCTAAAAACAGGATGACAAACGCTTTTTTTGCCAAGCTATATGCAAGCGGTTTTTCGCCTTCCATAAATGGAAAAAACGGCAATGTGTAAAAGGCTTTGCTGCTTTTAAATAATTCCAGTTTTCTTGGCAAAGAGAGGATGTTTTTGCATATAGCGCTATCCAAAAAATGCTTGTACAGATAATAATTCAAATGATTGCTGTTAAATTCATAGTTTTTATCCAATGTCTCGGCAAATTCTTGAATTTCCAAATCCGCCACTCGGTAAATGGGTATTTTGCACTTCTGTTTTGAGAATATTTTTTCTAAAAATTCATCCTGTTTCTCCGAGATTTCATCTTGCAGGGGGTTTATCAGAATTATTCCGTCTAAAAAAGGCAGATTTTCATAGTCTTCTATCCTGGAATAGATATAATTATAGCCTTTTGGCGGTTTTTGTTTTTTAGCGGCGTCTTTGCATCGAGCTTCGCAAAACCCTGTTATTAAAATGTTTTTTGTTTCCCGCCTAAAGGAAAATCTGTGCCTGTTTTTTGTCATTGGGTTAAAATTTAGCTTCTCTAAGAAAATATCCGCTTTTGAGATTGCGGAATTTAAAATTTGTTTTAACTCAACAGTTCCCCCCATTCTGAATTTCCCCATAAATCCCAGTAAAATACACTTGGCATAGAGTTCGAGCAGCGGAGAGGAATTTTTGTTTTTATGAAAATTATCCATCCTCTCAAAAAAATGTTTCCCAGCTTCTGCATCCTCAAATTCGTTTAAAACCAAAGAATGCGAAAACCATTTTGCGGATATTGAGCAATTTGCATAGATATATTCATCTATCCAAGCGCACAAGGCATATTTTGCGTTTTCTGTTTCCCCGGCGGTATATCCGCTATTTGCGCAACCTTCGCAAAATTCTTTGAGCTTTTCCACAAAATCATTTTTAATTTCCTCAGCGGAAATTTCCCCTTCTAATGGTAATAATAGCACCGAGTTAAAGATATTTTCTGCCAATCCGGTTAATTTTTTCTCGTTCATAAACTTTAGCCTCTCTCCGCTAGAATGTCCATTGAATTTATCTGCAATGTCGCTGGCGCATAAACGCCTATTTCCCTCTCTTCGCATAAATTTTTCCAAAGAGCGGAATCTGTTTGCAAACGGAAATAAAATGTGTTAGGCATCTCCTGGATTGTTTTTGGAACAACGCTGTGAACGCAATTTATGCCGTGCGTTGCGCTAACCACTATGTTGGATAGTTTTGACTTAGGCGCAATTTTCACCTGCGTTGGGATAAATTTAATAAGCTCCTCTGGCGATAGTTTTGACTCAATCGCAAGCCAAACAGAAGCGGCAGACGAAATTTCCAACTCCGCCAAATTTGCGAAAAAGGAATTTTGCCCCTCTTTTAAAAGCCGTTTTTGGAGAAAATTCGCCTGTTTTTCTTGCGATAAAAATTCATTTAACGCATCAAAAATCCTGTTGAAACTTTTATCAAACTCGGCTTGGCTGTAATTAAAGGGCTCTTGCAAAAATCTTGAAATTTCGCAGAAAAGCGAGAAGGGCAGAGTTCCTTCCGTATCTTTCATGCAGTTTAGAACCGCTCTCAAGGCTTTTAAATCTTTTAGCAGCAACTCCTTTGAATGAGAAATACTCTCTATTTTGCTCTGCAAAAGAGAATCGAAGTATTTGAGTTTTTTTGAAAAATACTCGTAGCCGTTTAAATATATCAAAGGTGGGTAAAAATTTTTGTCCAGCTCAAAAGAACCCTGTAAATTTCTGAGCAACCTTGCAACTTGCAAAAATTCCTTCCCATCCAAAGATTCACCGCTAAAAACAACAGAAGGTATTGGGATTGAAACTGGCATAAGCACCGAATTTTCCGCAGAATATAAATCTGGATAGTTTTCCCATACAACCTTAAAGCGGGAATTTTGCTCCTCTGAAAATTCCACAGGCTTATTCAAATCCAAAGTTAAAAATACATTTAGGCTATTTAAGCTCTTGTCAAAAATCTGCGTAAAATTTCTAGCTTTTATCTTTACGGACTTATTTTCATAATCCATATAGGAAATTCCGCTTGGGAAAAACGCTTCACATTCCTTGAATGCAAATTGCCCTTCATTGAGCAAATCCTCTTCTAGGGCCAATTTGCCAAAACCGAAGTTCATCCCCCTCGGCAAACCGGAGACATTCCTTATGTGTTTCAAAAGAAATTTATCGGATTGCTGCAAATGCTGTTGAGATAAAGCCATTCCTTCTTTCCAAGCTACCAGTGCTGTCATTTCTGTACCTCGCTTAATTTTGGGGGGCCGTAAACAGGTTTGGGCGGGTTTGAATAATAGAGCAAAAGCCCAGCCGCTACAAAGACCGTTCCTATCAAAGCGGTTTTTGCATTCCCGCTTAACTGAGAATTTTCTGTATTTATCTTGGGTTGCCCTAAAACTTTGAACACCGCGTTTTGCAATGTTGCGTTTGGCAAATCAGCAAAGCAGCTTTCAACTTCCTCAATTGTTTTCCCGCTGTGTTTATCCATGAGTTTTAGCGCAAAAGCATTGCATTGCGTGTTTTTTATAATTTTTACCTCTAAAATTGCATTTTTATTCTCTGCCCCTGCTTCCCGTACATACGCCGAAATTTGCTCCGTAATTTCCGGAGGTGCTTCTATTTGCAAAGCGAAGGCGCTGGTGCTCAAAATCAGCGTTATTTTAAAACCCATTTGCCGAAATAAAGTCATTTACAAACTCCCTTATCATGTCTTCTGTTTCCATAAAAATCTCACTTTTGCTAAAAATCCCCATTTTCCATATATCCCAGGTTTGGCAATCCATATATTCGTGGCTAACGGCTAAATACGCTCTTTGGTGCAGTTGCAGGGAAGCGTAGATAAAATAATTGTCCTCTTCCTTCTTAAAACCGGTGAGCAAAAGTTTCAAAGCTCCGCCATTATTTGGGGCGTTATAGGCTATTATAGGCACATTTGCGTTTTCCAGCCTCTTTTTCAGCTTTTCCCTTATTTCGCCTTCCAGCTTTTTAATCTCAAAATCCCCTGCGCAATGCACAAATAGCTCTACGCCCGGCAATGCCCTCAATGATGCTTGCCCATATAAGCTATTTGCATGCAAATATGAGGAAAGCCCAAAAATGGCCAGCAAAATCTTCACAAACGAGTTTTCTTTTTTCACATATACTTAGACGCTTGTAAACGGAAAAAAAATTCGAAAAGTTGAATTTTGCAAACAGTTGTTTGCAAAATTCGCATTTTTTTCCTAAAATCGGTCTGAAAAGCGTCTAATATGTATGAAGAAAAATTCTGTTAAGCACGTTTTATCGTTTTTTTGCGTTTTTTTGCTTTCTTGCGCTGTTGCGAGCCAAAAAAACGCCAAATATCATTTTCAGGGCAAAAATGAGTGGGAGTCTATGGCAAGTGGTTTTAGATACCCAAAGGAGCTGGAGGAGCATATAGAAAAATTTTTGGGCATTCCATACCTTTGGGGCGGCAATACAAGAGAGGGCATGGACTGTTCGGCTTTTGTAAAGCAAATGTATGCTATATATGGCATTGATTTGCCCAGAACCTCTGCTTTGCAGAGCCAATTGGGGGTAAAAATCCCCAGACAAGCCCTTTTGCCCGGCGATTTGGTATTTTTTGGCGAAGCGGACAGGGACTCCGTAACCCACGTTGGAATATATATGGGAAACAACAAATTTGCAAACTCCACCAGCTCCTACGGGGTAAAATACTCTGGGATGGACGAACCTTATTATTCTTTGAAATTTTTGTTTGCAAGGCGGGTGATGTGACCAAACCTTGATCTAAGCCGGCAGTCGGGCTTTTTGCCAATTACCCTTGACAAAGCGGTTAAAAATAGCTATATTTGTATTCCTTGATATTGCAGAACATTGGAGAATATTATGAGCCGTATATGTGAAGTTACTGGAAAGAAAGGTTTGATGGGAAACCGCGTGTCTCATTCCAATCGTAAGAAAAAGGTTAGGTTATTGCCAAATCTGCATAAAAAGAGTTTTTTTATTCCGGAAGAAAGTCGCTGGATTAGCCTTCGCGTCAGCAGCCAAGGCCTAAGAACCATAGATAAAAAAGGAATACGTGCCGTTGCTGCTGAACTTGGTATTTAGTTTTGCGGATTTTTTTGCATATTTAAAAGAGTTATTGGCAAAAAAAACGCTGGGGCTTTCGGATTTTGACTATCCGCAAACGGTTCAGCATTTTATTTTGGCTTCGTTCCCACATTCTCTGTACAATTTTTTGCTCGTTTTAGCTGTTAGCTTTTGCACGTTTGGCCTTTTTTTGTTTTTGTTAAATACCAAAATGGAGATGAGGAGCAATTTTAGCGAACTGTCCCGTTTTTTGTGCATGGATAAGCGCAAAATCGCAAAGCAAGCGAGATTTGCCGCGCTATCAAAACAGGTTTTGTTTTGGAGTTTTTTCTCGCCCGCTATATTTATCGCGTTGCTGTTTTTTGAGGCGGAATTTGAAATTTCAGGGCTTGGGAGCACCATGAAAATAGCCCTTAGCCGCGGGGATTACCCGCTGTTTTACGGCAGTTTGTGCTGCGCCATTGTGTTTGTTTTAGCATTGAATATATTTTTTATAACTCTGAAAAACATTTTGCCGCATAAATGATATGGTTATTTCTTGGGTGGATTTTTCTATTAAGGATTGCGTAAAACCTTTTTCCCTGAGCTTGGGTGAAGGCGATTTTTTGTTTTTGGCTGGCGAAACTTACAACTATAAACTCTTGCGCGCCCTTGCCGGATTTTTGCCAAAGGAATGCAATTTCCGAGATTCCATAAGGATTAACGGGCAGCGCATGAAAAAGAACGATGCGTTTAGAGCTATGCTTTTGCCAAAAAATGCAGTTGAGTCTTTTCCGCCGCACAGAACAATAGGGGATTTTGCGCTTGACCTGTCGCCTGTTGGCACAACAAAGAAAAAACTTGAAAATCATGCAGACACACATGGCATAGAAAAGCATTTTCTCCACAGCAAACCCTCTAAAATTCCATTGCCGATTTTGCAAAAAATTTCGCTTTGGGTTTATTCGCTTAACGCGAGTTCGGCTATTTTTGTAGAAGAACCGGAAGGCGGATTTTTGGACGATTGCAGACCTTTTGATTTTTTGCAGGGCTTGCTGAAAAACGGCACAACCAGTTGCATAATTTACTCAACCGATGAAAAAGATGTGGTTTTGGAGAAAGCCAGCGTTATGCAGTTTTGTACAGCGCGTGTTGCTGTTTTTTGCTCGGACAGGCTTGTTGAAGAGGGAGTTGCCGCTAGGGTATTGGAAAATCCCATTCATTCCTATACAAAGGAATGGTTTAAATTCGGTTCAAAAGGGCAGAGAAAAAACGGTTCTCTATGGCTCTACTGCCCGCCCGACTGCCAAGAACAATATAACTGCCCCATAAAAAAGATAATAAGCCCTTCCTTATGGGATTACGAACCGGATGGTTCGCACAAGGTTATATGCAAGGGCTTTCTCAGCTATATGAATCATACTCTCCAGTAATGCGAATCCAGCAGATACGCGAGCAAATCTTTTCCCTCTGTGTTTTGAGATAACTCTTCCACCAAAGGCAGGTAACGCCGCATTCTCTCGTTTTGCTTTTGCCCCAGCAATCTGCGTTCCCTGTCCAGCTTTGCCTCCATTCTCTGGCGAATGCGGCTTGCCAATTCATCTTCATTTATGGGTTGCATTTTAATAAAGTTTATTCCAAAATCCGCAGCGGTTTTTTGGATTTCAATTTCTTCTACTGGAGTGATTAAGGAGATGGCAAGCCCGCTGCGCCCCGCTCTCGCGGTGCGGCCGCTCCTGTGCACGTAAACCTCGTGGTCGCTGGGGTGGTCGTAAACTACTACATGCGTCACATGCGTTACATCTATGCCACGGGCGGCAACATCTGTGCATAGCAAAAGTTTTAATTTATTCTCCCTGAACTCGCCAAGAACCCGCTCGCGCTCGGCTTGGGAAATATCTCCGGAAAGTGCTTTTACCGGGAAACCGTAGTCCCGCAGAACTTGCTCCAGATATGCTATATCTTTTTTTGTGTTGCAAAAAATCATGCAGCTTTCCGGGTTTTCCCATTCCAAGATTTTTATTAGCAGGGAATCTTTGCCCATGGCATCGGAGGCGTAATAGCGGTGTTCAAGATTTTTTGCTATAACTTGGTCGTAAGAGAGCGAGAGAAAATCTGCATTTGGGCGCTGGAATTCCCTAGCAAGGCTTTTTACGGTTTGGGGAATGGTGGCGCTGAACATGGTGCAGGAAATTTCCTTTGGCAGGTAGCGGCGAATGCGCTGCATATCGGGATAAAACCCCATGCCCAGCATCTCGTCTGCCTCGTCCATTACCAAATCGCGGATGCTTCTGAAATCTATGTTGCCCCTCTGGGCGTGGTCTAGCAGACGGCCTGGCGTTGCAACTATTATATGCACCCCGTTCCGCAAAGCGTGGATTTGATTTTCAAAACCAACGCCGCCAAAAATTGCGCAGGAGCGGACGCCAAGCCCTTTGGAAAGCAGCTCTGCCTCGCCGTGAACCTGCAATGCCAACTCTCTTGTTGGAACCAAAATAAGAGCCTGCGGGTAAATATGCTCGGTAACTATAACCTGCAAGAGAGGCAGCAAAAACGCTCCTGTTTTTCCAGAGCCTGTTTTAGATTGGATAAGCATATCCCTGCCTTGCATCATGTAGGGTATGGTCTTTTTCTGCACAGGCATCAATTCGTTCCAGCCAAGCTCTTTAAGGGTTTCTTGTAGGCAAGGCGGCAAATTTTCAATAGAAAAATCCGGTAGCTTATCTTGTGGTTCTTTTATTTTAGCGGGAATGCTAAAAGGCGAATCTTCACTCATTTTGTTCTCCGATAACCATTATACTTCTAATCATCAATATCCATCACAATACTCTCATCTCTTTTTGCGCCTATGGAAATTATCCCAATTTTAACGCCGGCAAGCTCTGAAATTCGAGTTAAATATTTTTGCGCATTGGGCGGCAAATCGCTCCAAGACCGGCAGCTGGCGGTTGAGCATTCCCAGCCGGGCACTGTTTCGTAAACAGGCTCGCAGAGGGAAACCTGCGCCAAGCGGTTTGGGAAAAGCAGCAAATCCTTGCCTTCCATTTTATAGCTCGTGCAAATTTTTATCTCTTTAAAGGTATCCAGCACGTCCAGCTTGGTTATAGCCAAATGGGTCAATCCGTTGACGGCGGCAGCTTTGCGAACCACAGGGGCGTCAAACCAGCCGCAGCGGCGAGGCCTGCCGGTTGTGGCACCGTATTCCCCGCCTATTTCACGGAGTTTATTCCCCGTTTCATCGGAAAGCTCCGTTGGGAAAGGGCCGTTGCCAACTCTTGTGGTATAGGCTTTCACAACGCCAATAACCTGGTCTATGGTTGTTGGCCCAACACCAGAGCCACAGCTTGCATAGCCAGCTACCGTGTTTGAGGAGGTGACAAAAGGGTAGGTTCCGTGGTCAACATCCAAAATTGTCCCCTGAGCGCCCTCAAAGATAATCTGTTTTTTGTTCTTTAAGCCTTCGAACAGATAAGAAACGGTGTCGCAGATATATGCCTTCAACTGCTTGCCAAAGTCCAAATACTCCTTTATCACAGGCTCTGGATCTATAGGCTCGGCATCGAACATCTTTTTAAACTCTTCGTTTCTGAACGTGGCTATGTCCTCTATTCGTGCCCTCAGCTCTTGCTCGCTCAATAAGTCGCCAACCCTGACCCCGTGTCTGTTCACTTTGTCGCTATAGCAGGGTCCAATGCCTCGCCCTGTGGTTCCAATGGCGGACTTGCCGGCTTTGGCCTCTTTTAGCTTGTCGCCTGCTATGTGCCAAGGCAGCACCACGTGGGCGTTTTCGGCTATCAAAATCCGGTTTTCCACGGAAATACCCTTTGATACAAGGTCTTTTATCTCTAAAATCGCCTGTTTTGGGTCAAAAACAACGCCATTTCCTATTACGCAAACCTTATTTGGGTGCATTATCCCGCTTGGGATAAGATGAAAAATGAATTCCTTGTCGTCTGCTTTTACCGTGTGGCCTGCATTTGCGCCACCCTGAAACCTAACTATTATATCCGCATACTTTGTTAAAAAATCCACGATTTTGGCTTTACCCTCATCGCCCCACTGCGAACCTATTACTACTCTGTTTGGCATAAGTGACAAAAAATACAAAAAAATCTACCGCTTTTGGTTTTTTTTTTGTATTTTTTATTAAAGTATGCAAAAGGGTTGTTTTATGCAAAAATATTTATTCGGCGGTTTATTAACCGTTTTGGCGCTTGCCGCTTCTTTAACTTCATTAACCTCTTGTGGCGGAAGAGTTTCCGAACAAGCCGATTGGCGAAACAAGGAGCTAGCTACTTCTTTCAGAGGCAAGGGTATTGACGGCTACCGTTTTGACAATTCCACCGCAGAGCAAGCGGAATTTCAAAATGCTGCGGGAGCTAACGCTGTTTTCAAAAAAGTTGACTTCCCCAATGCAAGGTTCCAAAACGCCATGCTTGAGAATCCCGATTTTACCGAGGCGAACTTGGAAGGGGCTAACTTTTCCGGCGCGGATATGCGAGGAGCTAATTTTACAGGCGCAAACCTTGAAAGGGCAGTCCTTTACAAGACCGTGCTCTTGAATAACGAAAGCGAATCCTTTGCAAGAGCAACTTCCTTCTCCGGGGCTTCGTTTATAGATGCGAATTTAACCGGTGTTAAGATATCTGAAGGAATTAACTTTAGAAGCACCGATTTAACAAACGCAAAAATTATGGATGTGGATTTGACCGGAGCGGATTTCAATGGAGCGGTTGTGCAAAGAGCGGATTTTACCGGTTCCAATCTCGCTGGCGCTAGTTTTAAAGGCGCAGAGGTTTCCGGGGCAAATTTTTCTAAATGCAATTTAACCAACGCCAATTTTATAAATGTGGATTTAAGCAACACCAAATTCTTGGGTTCCGGTTTGCAAAGGGTGGATTTTGGAGGAGCTGTGTTTGGCAATGCCGATTTCACAGGTGCGGACTTTTCGCTGACCTCGTTTAGCAATGCGGATTTTAAAAAAGCGAAGCTTCAAAAAGCTATCTTTTCTCAATCTAATTTATCAGATATGAATTTTGATGGGATGAATATATCTGGCGTTATATTTGATAAAGGCTCGGTTAGCAGCAGTACTTTTAAAAAGACAAAGATGCAAGGTGCCAGCTTCTTTTTCTCTGATGTGGATAAATGCGAATTTATTGAAGCGGATATGAGAGGCGCTGTTTTTATCTCCGTAAGTATGAAACGCTCTATGTTTGTATCGTCCGATTTAACCAAGGCTAATTTTGCAAGAGCTAATTTGGATAGAATTATATTTGAAAAAGCGGTTATGAGCAATGCGATTTTTGACAGCGCAACGCTCAGCCAAATCAGCTTTCTTGACGCGGACCTTCAAAACGCTAGATTCAGCGCTGGAACCGTGTTGGATAGGGTGGATTTTTCCGGTGCGGATTTAACTAGAGCTAAAATGGATAATCTTGTTGCTAATAACGTTAAGAACGTTGTATATGACGACAAAACAAAATTCCCTTCGGATTTTGAACCCAGTACTCTGAAATTCATATATGCAGGTAAAAAAGAAGCTGCGCCAGCAAAAAAGAAGAAGAAGGCTGACGAAGACGAAGAGGCACCTGTTGTAAATAAAAAGAAAAAAGGCGCAGAACCACCGCCACCACCTCCGTCATCGGAGCCTAAAAAGCGTGTCAAAAAGAAAAATTAGCGGTTAGCGACCATTTGCCAAAGTTATTTTTTTGCGCAGTTTTTTTCCTGCTGCTTTTTGCTAAAGTTGCAGGGTGTTCACCTTGGAAATTGCGCATTACCGGAGCTAAAGTTTATAGCGAGCGTTTTTTAATTGAACAATTGGATTTACCTGCGGAGATGAATTTGATTTCGCCTGAAAGACGGAATTTCATAATTAAGCTCGCAAAGGGGAATTTGGATGATTTTTATCAGAGCAATGGCTATTTTAGCGAAAACATTTCACTTACGGTAAATGAAGAGATGGTTGATTCCGTAAAGATTGAGACTTATGTATTTGACATATATGAAGGCGAAAGATACAGATTTGGGGATGCTGTTATTGAATTTACCGCAGGGGCGGATACCCTTATTGGAACGAATAATTTGGCGGTTCCGAAGGGAGGATATTATAATCCTGAACAGATAAGCAATGACCAAAAAGACATCAGAAATATCTATCAGAAAAACGGTTATTTGCACATTACCATTGAGCATTTGGAATACATAGACACAACGGAAAAAAAGGTAGATGTTCGTTATTTTGTTGACCCTAAAAGACGAGTTATCATGGGCAATTTCAAAAGCAGGGTTTTTCGCTCCGGGTTTAGGACTGTGCAATCTGAACCAGAAGTTGGGCTTTCCGATACGGCTTGGCTGAATACGCTGTGGAGAATTCCGCATAATTCCGTAATAGATGGGCAATACTACTTTTCGTTCAGGACAAAATTATTTTCAACACAGCTGTTTTCGCAAATTCAATTGGAAGACAGCCTACAAAATAATGGGCTTTCCGATATAACATTGACCGCTTACGAGAGGGTTCCGGGCGAGGCGAGATACGGCTTCTCATTCGAAGAAATTTACGGTTTTGGAATTTCGCTCTCCTCTTTGCACAGAAACTTATTCGGTTCTTTTCATGAACTTGGAATTGCAGCCATGCTTGCGGAAAATCGCCAAGAGCTCTCTTTGAACTACGCCCATCCTTTGCTCTTTGGAACCCGCATATCATGGATACCAACGGCTATAAGGCTAGATGAAAAGATAATTTTCAATCACGAAAAATTACCCGCTCCTGTTAAGCCAGACAGCCTTGTGGAGAGATGGGAGGTGATAAATAGAGCGACTTTATCATTTGGGCTTTCCAGTTATATCCGTTCCAGGAATATGCTTGATTTCAGATTTTCAAGAATAGAAGGAGAAGATAATTTTAAGATAAAAGCCGAAACGGGTTTAACTTTCGATTTTACCGATAATAGCTATGACCCCATTATGGGTGTCAGGTTAGTCCCTAATTTTGGCATAGGTGGAGATTTGCGGAATGAATCCTTTTACGATGAAGAAGGCGTAGAGAAAATTACCGATTTTTGGAAAATAAGCATGGAACGTATATACACTTATGTAGATGCATCTGCATTTGTCTATATTCCATTATTCAGGAATTTGCTGAGTGCATTTGCTTTTAGTTATGGAAATGTTTTTAGAAAGGCTTCTTCAACCGATGCTGAAATTTTTTACCAGGGCGGCGGCAGAACCTTGCGCGGTTATCGCTTTAGAAGCGTGTTCCCATACAAAGCCGATCCAGACGGTGTTAGTACCACGCCGCTGAGCGGCACTTCTCCGCAATACTTTAGGGTAAACGAAGAGCTTAGGATAATTCCACCTTGGAAAGCACTCAGGAGTTTTCAGCTTGTGCAATTCACGGATTGGGCTCGCATAAGCGATACGGATGAATCCTTTAACACTGCGCAAGAGATGTCCTTGGGGCTTGGGCTGCGCTACAAATGGCAATTTTTGACCATAAGGCTGGACTATGCTCTAAAGACAAACTTCGATGATTTTAAGCCTGACAAATTCAATTTCTCGCATTTTGTCTTTGATTTATCGCAAGCTATATAAACTAAACTATTTGCTCATTTTTTTTATATCGCCTTTTTTCAACAAGCGAGGCTGTTATGGGGAACACAGCTATATGAGCCAGTGCTATGCTCAAAGTTCCAAGAACCGTTACCTCGCCGAGATTTTTTAAACCAGGATGCGATGAAAAACTCACGCTCACAAACGCCGCTATCGGTATTAGATAGGAAATAATCACTGTTCTGCCGCTATTTGCGCATACAAATCTGAGCGAACCGGTTCCCTCTTCCCAAAACCTTTGCCATAAAAACAGAGAACCATCTATGGAAATACCTATGAGGAAAGGAATGGCCAAAATGCTGTAGATGGTTAGGGGAATGTCGAGCAAATTCAAGATTCCCAAAAACCAAAAGAACCCAAGCACGGGCGATAGCAAAATCAAAAATATATGGTTTCTCATATTTTTGAATACCAATAGCCAAAACAAAATTGCTATGCAGCCAAAAATTACGCTGAGGTGCAATTTCGGCAAACTTGAGTCCATCAAAGCGGCGCGCATAACCAACTCTCCCGTATTTTTGAGCTGGGAACCAAAGACGGAAATTTCGTTGACGCTTTTTGCAAATCTGCGACATTCAAGCCCATTATCTATGTCTAATTCAGGAAAAATAAAACCGAATTCTCCCAAACTTCCGTCCTTGCCAAAAAATTTCAATTGATAGCTTTCTGGCAAATCCGCTATTTTTACGGCTTTTAAATTCCAGCTTTCTATCACCTTGCTCACATTTGCCGAATCGCCGCCTTGAAGTGATTTTAAAGTTCCGGGCGTTAGGGCAGAGTGTATCTCGTCCAAAATCCTGAGCTTTTTATCTTGGTCTCTTGGCAAAAGGCTTGCGAGCGTAACCCAATTCATTTGCGGATAGTTGTCTGCGGCGGCTTCTGCATACTTTGCATCTGGGAAAAACACTATAACAGGTTCTGTATAGTATTCGCCTATGTCTTTTAGAGTTTTATATACAAACCCGGATGGTTTTGAAAATTCAGTTTTTGAAAAATTGTATTCCATTCTTGGGAAAATTCCTTGCGTCATAATGGCAACGGAAAACAGAAAAAGCGCGACCGTATATATTTTTTTCACGTTAAGAGGTTCAGGCGAAAAATCAGAACGCTTAAATACTATTCTAGCATATAGAGTAAATTTGTGCTCTTTTTGCAAAACCGTTAGCATAGCGGGGAGAACAGCGCTTATGGCTATCCAGTCAAATAAAATTCCAAGCCCACCCGCAATCCCAAGCTCTCTCATCCCTTGCAGAGGAACGGAAGATAAGCAAAAGAACACAGAAGAGCTTATAAATGCGCTGACGGCAAAGGGTTGCCCAATACCGAGCAGCGTGCTTTCCAGCGCGAGTTTAACGCTTAAACCTTTTTGCATTTCCTCCGTGTATCTGGAGAGCAAATGAATGGCGTTTCTCCCTCCAAGCCCAGGTATTATAAAGCCCAGTATTATTGTAAACATATTTATTCTGCCGAATAAAATTGCGGTTGCCGCAAATGTCCATAAGGTTGCCATAGACAAGCAGAGCGCGGTGATTACGGATATCGCTGGTATTTTGAGACATGAAAAGGCGAATATAGCAACCAATATAATCGCAGAAATCCATGCCAAAATTCTCACTTCCGATAGTATAGTTCTGCTGTTTGCCACAAAATCGTAAATTGCGCCGCCGTAATACACGTTTACATTTATTTGCTTTCTCAAGGAATCCGCTTTTGTTGCTACCAACCTATACAGTTCTCTCATATCGGTGAGTTTTGAATTGTCTTTTGCGGGGTAAATCTCTAATACCCGTATTGTTCCATCTGCATTGCCTTTAAAATATTTGAGTCTTGGAAGATATTTCTGTTCGATATCTTCTAGAGAAAAAATATTGCTTGAACCGGAGGCGTCTTTTACCAACTCGACTATAAAGGGGTTTAGTTTTTGCTTTTGTTTAGCTACTAGTTTTTTAATCCTTTCATTGATGGTCTCCAAATCCGAAAGCTTTATGTACAACAGTTTATGTTCATTGTAAAAATCTGTTTCTGTGCTATATTCCGCTAAATTCACGAGCGGGCTTTGTTCCAAAATATTTGCCAAATCGGCTATGAACTCGGCATTGGAGGCACTGTCCGGAGATTCTGAGAGAATTATCAAGGTTTTCCATTCGCCAAATTTCTTATATACAGAATCTTGTGCGGTTATTGCAGGATGCTCTTTTGAAAGTAAATCCGCAAAATCCAGTTCCCAGCGTAAGTTTAAAACAGGATATATGCTCAAAACGGATAAAACAAGCGCAAAAGCTATTATAAACTTCGGTGTACCTTGCAAAAATAGCAAAAACCTTGTTATTAAAGAAAACATTTGTAAATTTAATTTAGTAAATGAAAAAAACGCTTATTTTAATTTTTATTCTTTCGTTTTGCGCTATGGCGCAAGAGGAAGCACGAGGTGTACAAAAAGATTCATCCGTTGTGAAAATAGTGGAAAAGAATTTCTTTTTAACTGTTGTATCTTGGCCTTTGGTCTATATTGTTCAGCCCACCGTTGAATTTTTGATGTATCCTCTGATACCGCCATTGATATACATATCAAGAGAAAACTTGATAGAAAAAGGTCAAAATCTTATAACTTACGGAGAGAATAAACAGATAATGTTTTACCCTCTGATAAATGCCAAGCTCGGCAATGCGGCAAACATAGGCTTTGCGTATTGGCACTCAGACCTTTTTTTAAAAGATGATAATCTGTTTTTCTCTCCGCATCTTTATATAAATGCAGACAGGGATGCCGCATTGCGCTATATAAAAAAGAACATCCTCGGCAGTTCTTTTTATTGGGGAGCAAGTGCAAACTATAATGCATTCGGAGACAATGGGTTCAGGGATTTAAAAGGCATTTCATATACATTTGCGGATAGCTCTATTTCCTTTAACCAATATGTGGGATTTGGCTTGTATGGAAACTGGGGTTTGGGCTTTGGCTTGGGTTTAAACCTTTACCGATTTGATTTTCCGAGCAAAAATGATTCTATAAGAGAAGGCGATGAAGTGTTTAACCGAGGTTTCTATCGAAATTTCAACGGCTATCCGCTGTCCGTTACCCTAGGTTATAGCAGCCTTGACGAGCCTTATGCCGCGACTAGGGGTAGCAAATTTTCTTTAGGTTACACTTATACTTCTATTAGCCGTTACAATGGGAGCAGGGACCATAATTATCATGCTGTTGAAAGCCGCTTAGTGCATTATTCATTGCTTGGCAACAAGAGTTATGCCATGACTGTTGCGGAGAGCAATGCAAATTATGAAAAACTAAAAAATCTCTCCTTTGCAGAAGCCATTGAAATGCTAAACCCGATAAACATAAAAGAGGAAGACGTTTTAGATAGGCGAATACTTGTGACGCAGATAAAAGTACGCAATGTTATAGAGGTAAATGAAGGCAAGGCTCCATTTATCGCTATGGGCAGACATGGCGGCAATTTTCCACTCCGTGCTTACGCCGATGGTTATATAGCCGCGCCTTTGATTGCGGGCGTTTCTGCTGAATACCGCTGGCCCATAGATAGGTTTGCCGATGCGCTCATCTTCAATGAATACGGCATATTCGGGAAAGATTTTAGCCGATTGGACACTGAAAATCTGAGAAATTCTTACGGCTTTGGCTTTAGAATCCGCACGCCTAGATTTTTCATAGCCCGTTTTACCGTGGCTTTCCACGGGTTGCAGGGAGTAACCTTGATTTTCACCACAAGGCCGGAGTATAATTAGAATCCCTACCACAAATATCTGGCACGGATTTTGCTGGTATATTCTTTGAGGTTACTATGCTCACAAAACTGGCAATATTAGACAAAACGAGCATCCCTGTGGCGAGCAAGGGGTTGGACGCCTACACCCATAGGGGCAGGGCAATAGCCAACAATATCGCAAATGTGAGCACTCCGGGGTACCGCCGCATAGAGGTTTCCTTTGAAGACCAGCTCCGCAAAGCTCTGGACAAGGAACTGAACCTGGCGGGCAAGCGCACCGATAACAACCACTTCTTTTTGGGTCGTAAAGAAATAGACCATATAAAAAGCGAAGGCTATAGGGTAGAAGACCAAACAAATCCAGGCGAAATAAATAATGTGGATATAGATATAGAGATGGCAAAATTGGCAGAAAACGAGATTGCTTTTAATTTTGCAGCAGCATTCATAAGGGACCGCAGTAGCACAATAGGCGAGGCCATTAGAGGCAGCAAGGGAGGAGAATAGTTTATGGCAATGGTAGGTTTATTTTCCGGCTTGAACATAAGCGCAACGGGCTTAAGAGCACAGCGCGTACGGCAGAACGTTATAGCTTCAAACATAGCGAATGCCGAAACAACCCGCACCCAAAACGGCGGCCCCTACAAAAGGCAACACGTCGTCTTAGAGGCAGACCCTTTGGAATTTGACCAGTTCTTGGTAAAAGAACAGAACAAGATTAGCGGAACAAAAACCCAAGAAGGGCATATCCGCATCCCCCAGCCTCAATGGCCTGTCTCAAGGGAAAACATAGGCAGCGGCGTTAAGGTTCAGGAGATAAGGGACGATGAAGGCCCGGACAAACTGGTTTATAACCCTGACCATCCAGACGCAGATAAAGATGGCTATGTCCACATGCCAAATGTGAATGTGGTGGAAGAAATGGTGGACATGATAACTGCTACAAGGGCTTATGAAGCGAATACAACGGCGTTCAACAGCACAAAAGCTATGCTGATGAAAGCATTGGATTTGGCTAATTAACGGTAATAAGAGGTGAATATGAAAATAGATGTTCAAAAGTTCATGGAATTGCGGGATACCGCAAGGGCTAAGCAAGCTGGCAATGCTGCTTCGGCTAAAGAGACGGGCAAAGCGGATTGGCGCTCCCTTTTGGACTCTAAACGCAAGGAAATAGGGCTA
>Ga0268262_10001197_pt1 | contig 32831 bp, 21 predicted proteins | sample TergutNc150P3_FD_190354 | JGI IMG/M metagenome (GOLD analysis project Ga0268262, IMG submission 190354) | Nasutitermes corniger P3 segment gut microbial community from laboratory colony in Florida, USA - Nc150 P3 (SPAdes) (version 2) | ecosystem: Host-associated > Arthropoda: Insects >... | reverse complement strand
AGACTAGGCACGATAACCGGAACGGCAAAATTTGAAAACAATAAAATAGTATTTGTTAATGAGTACGGAGATAGCGGAACACTAAAGTTTAATGAAGGCAGTATTTTGATTACTGTTGAAAAATCAGATAATCAATATATTCAAGGACAAACATATAATTTCGTAATTAAGGCAGGAGCAGAGAAAACCGCAAGCGAACCGCCAGCAGCTAAAGTGGAAGCAACGAAAGAAGATAAAAAACATCCAATAGATATTCAATATGATAAGTGCATGGGCGAGGATGCTGCGCCAACTACGCAGAGTATGACTAATTGTAGCGCGGAAGCGGAAAAAACCTGGGATTCCGAACTCAATAAAAATTATAAGGCATTGATGGCAAAATTAGGCAAACCCGAACAGGAAAAACTTAAATTAGCACAGCGAAAATGGATTGAGTACCGCGATTTGGCGTTTAGCTTTACGGCAGATTATTACGAAAGAAACGGCGGCACAATGCATTTAATTTCTATTAGCCTTAATCGTATGGATTTTGTCAGGGAACGTGTTTTGGCGCTCAAAGCATATTTAGATGCCGATAAATGCGACTGCGGCGAGAAAACGGAAAAAGACTGGGATTCCGAACTCAATAAAAACTATAAGACATTGATGGCTGAATTGGACAAACCCGAACAGGAAAAACTTAAATTAGCACAGCGAAAATGGATTGAATACCGCGATTTGGAATTTAGCTTTATGACAAACTCAACCTCTGCGGATTGCCTTCGTATATGCTTTGTGCGCAACCGTGCTTTGATGCTCAAAACGAATTACGAGGAATTCCATCCCGAAGAACATTAGGAGAAATGATTATGAAAAAGCATTGTACGGGCAGGGTCAGCCTGTCCACCATCGCGACAACCCTTGGGCTTGCCATAACATTCACATTCACCGCTTGCGAGGAAAAGAAAAAGCAAGACGGTGCAACCGCACCAGCCGCAACGGAAACGCAGCAACCCTCGCAGGAGGCAGCGGCACCACCACCAACCACACTCACCGACACACGCGACAACAAAACCTACAAAACCGTCAAAATCGGCGAACAGGTTTGGATGGCAGAAAATTTGAACTATGAAGCGGAAGGCTCAATATGCTATGACGACAAACCTGACAACTGCAAAAAATACGGACGGCTTTACAACTGGAAAACGGCAAATGAAGTCTGTCCTAATGGTTGGCATTTGCCTAGCCAAGAGGAATGGGGAACGCTTACAGATTTTTTTGGCGGCTGGAGAGTTGCTGGAAAGAAGATAAAAGCAAAAAGCGGCTGGAACAAAAATAGCAACGGCACAGACGACTTTGGCTTTGCGGCTTTGCCGGGCGGTCACCACGATGGCACTTTCACCAATGTAGGCAACTTCGGTTACTGGTGGACTGCTAGTGAGGGAGAGGGTTCTGCCGAACTCACAACCGCCGTTTACTTCGTTATGTATATGAACGACGACAGCGAGGAATTCGCCGATAACCTCTACGATTATGGCGATTTGAACAGCGTCCGCTGCATACAAAACTAAGCAAAATGACAAACTCCCAAAAAACATCTCGTGCTGAACCATCGGGAGAATGACCAGGCGAAACCATTGAATACGAAACTCAATGGGTTAGGGCGTATTAGCCAAAATTTTGCCAGCTTTTTGTGTTTGCCCTTTACAGGCTTTGTATTTTTTTCTATATTTTACGCACACGCGGCGGTAACTCAGTAGGTAGAGTTTCAGCCTTCCAAGCTGACTGTCGCCGGTTCGAGCCCGGTCCGCCGCTCTTATTATGAGAAAATTGCATTTGGTATTTATAGCGCTTGCAGCCATTTTGTTCTTTGGTTGCTCAGAAAAAAATTCAGAAGACAAAGACGAGCCTGCTCAAAAGAGCGGCTGGGTTTCCCGTTACTGGGACGGTTGCAAACAGAGCTGTTCGTGGGGCGGCAAAACCCAGTACCCTCCCTTGGTCAGCAGCGACCGTTGCAGGGCTTGCCAAATAGACGGTCACAGGGAAATAGCCGCTACCGATAATAACAAGAGCAGTTGCACCTCAGGAGGCAATTCCTATACCTGTTTTGACTTTACCCCGCACAAGGTGAACGATAACTTGGCTTATGCTTTTGCGGCTGCTCCAACAGACCAATGCGGCAAATGCTTTGAGCTGCAATTTGACGGAGGTTCTAAATATCCGGCTAATGCAAACCATCTAAAAATTAAAGGCAAAACCTTGATTGTGATGACCAGCAATAAGGGTGGCGATGTTAGCCAAGGCCAGTTTGATGTTTTGATACCAGGCGGCGGAGTTGGCCAGTACAATGCTTTCTCCAGCCAAATCGGTGTTTCCACAAATGAACTGGGCGACCAGTATGGTGGTTTGTTGAGTGCTTGCGAAAAAGAGAGCAATTATAATGCTTCTACATACAAACAGTGCCTTACAAACAAGTGCATCAGCGTGTTCTCCGATGCCACTTTAAGGGAGGGTTGCATATTTTTAGCCGATTGGTTTGAGGCGGCTGGCAACCCAACCATGCTCTACAAAGAGGTGGCTTGCCCGCCATACCTGATAAACAAATACAAAGCGAGTTTAAAATAACCATTCAGGGGGGTGTTATAGTAGCCAGGCTGGAACCCCTGTTGTTCCTCTCGTAGCGGTATTCGCTAACCCAGCCGCTCCATTCGGAGCTGAATTTCTGTTCCAAGATTTTGCGTATAACCCCGCCGGATTTTTCCCCTATGCCGTGAACTATGCGAATGAGTTTCCATTTGTTTTTTTTGGCAAGCTCAAGCTCAAGCTCAACCTTGCAAACGGCTTCTTCCAACCCCAACCCGTGCAAATCTATTTCGGAATCCGCAGCAGGTTCGGAAAACGAGCTTCTTTTCTTTTTCTTCTTGATTTTTTTAACGTGGACATTGCGAACAGGCGGTGCGGCGGCATCCTTGTCAAAAATGCGGTTGCTTTCTAGCCAGGCGAGCTGTTCGGAGGAAACGTCCATAAAGACGATAAGGTATAAAATAAAACCCCCCCTTGCATGGTGATTTCTTAACAAAATCACCATTGCCTCCCCCCGTTTATTCCGCCCGCAGGGCTAACGGGGGGAACGCCACAGCGAAGTTCAGAGTTAATAAGTGGCTACTAATTGCGCAAGGCTAACGGGGGAGGGGAGGAACATTACGCCTGAACATAAGTTCAGTATTTTGAGTGGCGGGTGTTAGCTCGTTGTTGATTCTTTTGGAAAACTCTTTTGCCTTTGGGTGAAAATGGGTAAAAAATAAATAAAATAATTAAAAATGGGTAAAAAGGGTAAAAAAATTCTATATTTAATGCTATGAATTTCCAAGGAAATGAGCAAGCGGTAGTTGACGGGAACGGTAGAGTTTCCCTGCCAGCCTCTTTTAGAAAGCTCATTCCATCGGAAAAAGAGTTTTACATATCGCCCGGCTTAGACAATACTTTGCACCTGCGCAGGGAGTCTGATTACAACGCTTGGGCGGAAAAATTGAAGGAACTTGAACCGACAAAAAAAAATTATGATTTCCGCAGAAAAGTGCTCTCCAGTACCCGCCAAGTTATTTTGGACGAAAAGCAAAGCCGTTTTCTTTTGCCAAAAGAGCTAAAGGAATACGCTTGCATAGACAAAGACGTTGTGTTTGCTGGCAATGGAGACGTGATTATTATTTCCAACTCTGAGAAGGCAGCACCTTATACTTTAAACAAAGATGATAACTTTGAAGGCTACGAGTGGATGCTATGAGCGCGGGAGTTTACCATATTCCCGTGCTGTTGAACGAATGCGTAGAGAGTCTGCACGTGAGGCATGGCTACGACTATGCGGACTGCACCCTTGGGGGGGGAGGTCACTCGGAAAAAATCGCAGAGCTTCTGAGCGAGGGTCAAAAGCTGCATTGCTTCGACAGGGATATAGAAGCGCTAGATGCGGCAAGAGCTAGGCTTGCAAGGTTCGGCGAAAAAATAATCTACCACCACAAGCCCTTTTCTGATTTGGGAAAAGAGCTTGCGCCAGAGGCTCTAGGTGGAATTCTTTACGACTTGGGAATAAGCTCTCATCAGATAGATACGAACAGAGGATTTTCCTTTGCGGGCTGCGAAGCCCTTGATATGCGGATGGATTCGGGTTCAGGTGAGAGTGCGCAGGATTATTTGGAAAAAATTTCCGAAAGAGAATTGGCAAAAGTTTTGAAAGAAAATTCAGATTTGGAAATGTCTAATCGCTTGGCAAGGCGCATTTTATCGGGAGTTGCGGTCGCAAAAGAAGAAAACAGAAAAATTGCAGCGGCTGATTTAAACTCTGCCGTAGAGGAAATTTTTGCAAGTAGAAAAAAAGATTGGAACAGTTTAAAAGCCAGGGTGTTCCAAGCTATTCGCATGGAAGTTAATTCGGAAATTGCAGAGATTAAAAAGAGCATCGAGGCTGCTGTGCATTGCTTAAAAAGCAGCGGAAGGCTTTGCATAATAACCTATCATTCAAAAGAAGCGAGAACTGTGAAAGAGGTTCTTTCGTTTTTTGAAAAAAATTGTTTGTGCAACAGCAATTTGCCTATTTGCGTTTGCGGAGGGAACAACAGAAAAATAAGGAAGGTGAATAAAAAGCCTGTGACACCATGCGAGGAAGAATTGAAAAAAAATTCCCGTTCACGTTCCGCTTCACTTAGAGTTTATGAGAGGATTTAGGAGGATGCTATGAAAAAACTGATTATAATTACCATTCTTCTTTTCTGTGTTCTTTTTGTGCTTTCGGTTCCTATGAAAATGGAAAACAATAAGTTCACTGCTTTGATTTCGCAAGAGAGCGATTTGGAAGATTCCATTTCCATGGTGCGTTATAATTTGGCTTTGGTGGAAAAAAGCATAGATAGTTTGTGCTCAAGAAAGAGAATAGATACCGTGGCGTTTCATCTTGGTCTTGGTGTGCATGGAGTGGCAACTAAAATAACGGGGTATGCGAAATGAAGGCGAGGTTAATAATAACAGGAATTTTTCTCTTTTTGGCGACTGCTGTTTTCATAGGCAAGCTGGCTCATATTCAAATTTTTAGCGATAAAGTTTACTATGTGGACAGAACCCAAAAACAGAGATACGGAGAAGCTAGATTTGGGCGAGTTTTGGACCGCAATGGAACGGTGCTTTGGGATAAGCTGCTCGTGGATAGCAAAGCAGGAGAATGGAGAGAAATTTATTTTCACAACCACCTTGAAGGTTTGTCCGCAATTTTAAAAGGCGTGGCAAATTCAAACATCAGGGACTTGCGCGGGCAAAAATGCGTTTGGCGTTCAACTTTTGATGGCAAGCGCAAAACCCCTATAACGGAAAAAGAACTCACCCCTTGCGTTGAAGGCAAGGATGTGTATCTATCCATAGATTTGAGGATTCAGGAGATAGTGGAAAATGCCATCAGGGAATATGTGCCCAAGTTTGGGGCGGCCGGGGCATCTGTTTTGGTTATGGAGCCTCGCACCGGGCAAATTTTGGCTATTACCAGCTTTAACCCGGATAGCAGAAAATACGAAGGAACTCTGCATTCCTTTGAGCCAGGTTCAATCTTCAAGCCCATAACGGCTATTATAGCTTTGGAAAACGGAGTTGACCCAAATAAAAGGATAAATACGGAAAACGGCAAATGGCAGGTCACAAAAAACGCGAGCGAAAAAATAATAAAAGATACTCACGTCAGGGACAAATGCAATATGCAAGAAGCTATGATGTATTCGTCTAATATAGCCTTTGGGAAATATGTTGTTGAAGAAATAGGTTATGAGAATTTTCAAAATGGGGTAAAGAATTTTGCGGTAAACGAAACCTCCGCCGATTTTCCGCTCAGGGTTAGCCACAGGGGTTTTAACAGGGTTTCTGATTTGAGAACGCAAGCAACGCAAGGGTTTGGGCAATCCATAGATTTAACGTCTTTGGACATTGCAAAAGCTTTTAGCTCGGTGGCAAACGGCGGGATATTATATAACCCAAAATTGATATTGGCTCACGGGAGAGATTCTGCCACAACGGAAAGGGATTCCGTGCGCAAGGTAATTTCCTCTACGGAAAACACAAGGCTTTTAAGGCAAATGCTCAAAGGCGTTGTTGATTCCGGCGGAACTGCGGAAAATGTGAAATCCAAATACAACTTTTTTGAATTCGCTGGCAAAACAGGAACTGCGCAAACAATAGATAGCTCCGGGAAGTACGCAAGCGAAACTTATAATTCTTCCTTTATAGGGATTGAAAACGCGGCAGACCCGCACTTTGTGTGCCTTGTGACTTTGTATGGCACTAAAAAAGCCGGAGCAACGGTGGCTGGCCCGGTGTTTCAGAAGATAATGGAGCAAATATATTTGCACCCAGCTGTTTCCCCGGAGGCTTTTGCAAGGGAATATGCCCCAGCGGACAGCTTGTGCAGGGATATATCTTTTATTGGGCATACAAAAATTGCGGCTTTGGACAAGGCGAGCGGTATGCGTTGCAGCATACGTTTTGACGATGAACGTAAAAACGGCTCTGTTGTGGCGCAAACAATAAAAAAAGATTCCATCGGGGAATATTTGGAACTCTCTTTAAGGGAGCATCAGAGAAATACCGGGCGTATGCCGGATGTCCGGGGTTTGGCGCTTAGGGATGCTATGGGAATGCTTGAGCATATAAGCAATGTTGTTTACGATGGTGTTGGAAAAGTGTATGAGCAATTTCCAGAACCGGGCAGTTTTGCAGATAAAAGGAGCATGGTGCGCATAAAGTTGAGAGAGAGTATATAGAATTGAGAATTGAGAATGGAGAAGAGTATTGGGAAGTGAGAATAGGCTGAGAGATGATTCTCGTAAAGTTGGCGGCGGAGATGTTTTCTTTGCCGTTCCGTGCGCTGACGGCTCGGAAAAAACGCACGCCCTGGAGGCACTGGAAAAAGGGGCTTCTTCCGTAATTTCCGCCTTGCCCTCCCCAAATGGTTTTGAAGGCAGATGGGCGCAGGTGAACGATGTTGTTTTTACAAGATATCTATTTGCAAAAGAAAATTTTGGCAACCCATTTTCCAAATTGAATTGCTATGCGGTTACAGGTTCAAACGGCAAAACTAGTTGCGCATTTATGATGAATGCGGTTTTAAAAGCGGCTGGCAAAAAAACGGCGATGTTGAGCACAGTCTGCAACTTAATAGGCGATAATAGAGAGGATGCGCATTTAACCACTCCGGGATTTTTGGAGCTTTACGACTTTGCGGCAAGAGCTGTTAAAGTTGGTTGCACGGAACTGGTGATGGAAGTTTCCAGCCACGCTCTTGTTCAGGGGCGCGTTATGGGAGTTTCCTATAAATCCGCTTTGTTCACAAATTTAAGCCACGACCATTTGGACTACCACGGCACTATGGAAAATTACTACCAAGCCAAAAAGTTGCTGTTTATCTCGGAGCTTTTGGGCAATGGAACTGGATTTATAAATGTGGATAATTCTTACGGGCATCGCTTGTATGGCGAATTGTTTTTCAGGGAAAGGGTGGGCGTTTCAAAAAAGCAGTTTAGAACAGAAGCCACAGAAAATGGGATTAGAATAGATAATTTTAATGTTTCTCTTTTTGGCGAGCACAATGTTGAAAATGCGATGTTGATTATAGAATGGGCACGTGGAATGAGCTTGCCAGAACTTGCCCTTGCAAATACTTTGGAGAAGATTTCCGTTCCTGGCCGCTTTGAAGTTGTGTATAACAAAGATGGCAAACGCGCCATTGTTGACTACGCTCACACTCCAGACGCTTTGGAGAGAACACTTGAAGCGGCGCGCAAAATCTGCAACGGGAATTTGCTGTTGATATTTGGATGCGGTGGTGACAGAGACAAAACCAAAAGGCCGGAGATGGGTGCTATAGCGGATAAAATGGCTGATAAAATTTGGCTGACCTCAGACAACCCGCGCACAGAAAACCCGGAGCAAATTTTAAACGATGTGGAAGCGGGAATGGCTGCCGGCAAACACAAACGGCAGGTGGATAGAAGAGAAGCGATAAAGCAAGCTGCTGCCGAATTGCAAAGCGGCGATATTCTAGTGGTAGCGGGCAAAGGGCACGAAGATTATCAGATTCTTGGGAAAGAGAAGATTCATTTTAGCGATAGGGAAGAGGTGTTGGCAAACTTTTAATGGAGAATGGAGAATTGAGAATGGGAAATAGGTATGAGTTTTGAGTTGGAAAATACAATAGCCGAGTTTATGCAAATTTTTTTGCATGAAAACCCCTCTGCGTTTGTCACGGAAGTTCCGCAAAAAATAAAGATGCAAAAAGCGTGCCTGAATTTTGATTCCAGGGAGATAAAAAAAGGCGAAATTTTTTGGGCGTTGGTTGGTAAAACATTTAATCCACATAGAGATGGATTTATAGAAGAGGTTTTTAAAAAAGGAGCAGTTATGTCAGTTGTAAATGCAAAAGAAGTGGATATTGCGAAAATCCCCATTGCACTCCCCGTGGAAGATACCACCAGAGCTTTGCTGAAATTTGCCAGGGGTTACAGAAAGCAATTTCAAAACCTAAAGGTTGTTGGCATAACAGGCAGTGCCGGGAAAACGTCCACTAAGGATATGCTCGCGGCGGTGATTAGCAAAAAATGCAAAACCCTTGTCACAAAGGGAAACTTGAATAATCTTTTTGGGGTTCCAATGACTTTGCTCGGCTTAAAGAGCAAGCACGAAGCCGCCGTTATAGAAATGGGAACGAGTATGCCGGGCGAAATTCGCCAGCTCACGCAAGCGGCTGTTCCAGACATAGCTGTAATCACAAACGTTGCTCCCGCTCATTTAGAAGGGCTTGGAGATTTGGAGGGAGTGTTCAAGGAAAAAAAATCCATAGTGGAAGGTTTTGAAAAAAGCGGGCATTTGGTTATAAACGCAGATGACAATATGCTTTCAAAAATCCGCAGCACCGCTAAATACGACATAGTCACTTACGGAATAAACAAGGGAATGATTAAGCCCGATGAAGTTTCGTGGGAAAATGGCTGCGCCAAATTCCGCATATCGCGCACTTGGTATAAACTTTCCGTACCCGGTATGCACAATGTGTACAACGCGCTCGCTTCCATAGCTGTTGGCGAATTGCTGAAAATCCCAAAAAACATAATTGCAGATGCTCTTTTAGAAGTAAAAGCCTACGATATGAGAATGCAGATAATTGAAGAAAACGGAATTACCGTTGTATCGGATTGCTACAACGCAAATCCTCATTCCATGAAAATGTCTTTGCAGACGCTTGCCAACATGCCTTGCAAAGGTCGCAAAATTGCCGTTTTGGGCGATATGAAGGAACTCGGCGCGCACAGCAAGGAATACCACGGGGAAATAGGCGCAATGCTGCCCGAATTATCAATAGATTATTTGGTGGCTATAGGGAGTGATGCAATAGAGTACTGCAAAGGCGCGGAAAAAGCTGGTTTAAAAACCTCTAGGATAAAATATTTTAAAGACAAGCAAAATGCCATTGATGCGTTGAAATTTTTAATTCACAAAAACGACCTTGTTTTGATAAAGGCTTCGCGTTCTATGAAACTAGAAGACGTATCTGCAAGTTTGCTTGAAATGGAGATTGCCTAGATGAATTTTCTCTACGCTTGCGCACATAATTTATCGGAAAGGATAAGGTATAGCAAATGGCAGCTCATCCTGTTCCCGATTTTATTTTCCATAATTGGAATTTATGTGGGCATAAGCACTTTTGAGAGAGATTTTATTCCGTATAAAAGTTTTGCGGTTGAAAATATGCTATTGCCGCTGATATTTTTTGCAGTGGGTTTTTTATTGCCCGTATCCTTATGGCGGCGTTATGCAATTCGTTTTTCGGCTGGGCGGCATATTCTGTGGAATAAAGGGGGTTTTAGCTTTGCTTTTATCCTGTTCTTGATAGCGATATTTTTACAGGCAATGGCTATATGGGGGGACAAATCTTGGGATAGAATTCCTCTTGACAACGCTCGGCTTAATCTCAAAGGATATTATACGGAAGCGGCCCTGCGTTCCATAGATGAACACTCATATTCAGTTCCCAAAGACGTGGAGCTTGCGAGAATCACAAAGAACAACGGCATAACACAGCTTAGGCGGCATCTATTCATTTTTTCAAGGCCCTTTCAGGTTGGTGAATTTGTGAAAATTTTTTGCATGATTTTTATGGCAAAACTGCTAACAGATATGAGGATAAATAGGCAGATGAACCTGTGCAAGGAGTTTGTGGGCTTTCCGTTTCTAGTTCTTTTGCCTATATGTTTTTTCACATTTCTAATGCCTAATTATTCCATGATGATAATTTATGTGCTTTTGGTATTTTTTATGCTCTTTGTGCAAGAGATGAATATAAAATCGCGCATTCTTTTAATTGCTGTTTTGGCAATTCCGTGCGTTATGGCATTTTCCGTGCAAAATTTGGATAAGGAAAATCCCATTGTAAGAGTGCACGGCGTGAACAGAATTTGGGCTTTTTTCCATGAAGACAGAGCTGGCAATGACCAGCAAAATGAGGCTTTGCAAGCTTTGGCAGACGGCGGGATTCAGGGAAAAGGTTTGGACAAGGGAACAATAAAGCACCATTTATTTGGTGCGCGCAATGATTTTGCATACAGCATTTTGGGTGAGGAACTTGGGCTGCTCAGAATGCTCCCAATCACCATGGCTTTGATGGGATTTTTGTTCACCTGTTTTTGGGTTGCGGGCAAAATAAAGATAAAAAATGAGCCATATTCAAATTACAGCCCAAAAGATAGAGATATAATGTTTGCTCAAAACTTGGCTTGGGGCATAGCTATGATTTTTTCTCTGAATATCTTTTTTCACATAGGGGTTAATTTACGCTTGCTTCCAAACACCGGGCAGCCCCTGTCTTTTATAAGTTCCGGTGGGACAAATTTAGTTATGAATTTTTTTCTTATGGGAATGCTTGTTCAAATATCATCGCTCAATATGGATAAAAAAATATGAAAACGGTTCTTTTTGTATGCGGCGGCACTGGCGGGCATGTGTTCCCTGCGGTTGCTATTGCCGAGGCCATTGCGAGCATGGATAATTCCGCAAAGATAATTTTTGCTGGTCGCGCTGCTCCTTCCATGGAAGAAAAACTCCTCTCTTCTAAATTTACTTATAAACATATCAAAGCTATCCCTTTAAAGAGGAACAGCATAGCTAAAAATTTATTGCTGCCTTTTAATTTATCTTCTTCGGTGCTGGGCGCGGTTAAATTGCTAAAAGAAGAAAAACCTGAGTATATAGTTGCAACTGGTGGTTATGTGGCCTTGCCAATTATGCTTGCGGCAATTTTCAAAAAAATTCCGTTTTATGCCGTGGAACCCAATGCCGTTATGGGAGTTGCAAATAAAATATGCGCAAAGTTTGCCAAAAAAGTTTACATCTCATCTAAAGTTTTAGGGAATCCTGTCCGTAAAATGCCGGAGAATTTGCCCGCTCCTGAAATTTTTGCAGACGATAAAAAATTTCGCATTTTGATAACTGGCGGTAGCCAGGGCGCTCTTGGCATAAATAAAAAAATAGAGCAAATTTCAAAGAATATTTTTGAGAATGAGAATTTATCCGTTGTTTGGCAAGCTGGGGCAAAACACGCGGACGCCCTTATCGAAAAATACGGCAAAGTTAAGAATGTTTGTATAACGGCTTTTTTGGATAACATCTACGCATATATGCAGTACGCGGATTTGATAATCTCCCGCTCAGGGGCTTCTACCCTTGCGGAGATTTTGGTTTTTGGAAAAGCCTCCATACTATTGCCGTATCCTTATGCAACCGCAAACCACCAGGAGCACAACGCAAGAGTTGTGGAAAAAGAAGGTGCTGCTTATGTGGAATTAGATAGCGAACCCAATGCGCTTTGGGAAAAGATAATGAATTTGAGCGGCGATAGGGAAAAACTTAACAATATGTCTAAAAGGGCAGGCGAGCTTGGCGAACTTAACCGCAGGGCTGCTAACGATATTGCGAGGGATATATGCTCGACCTAGGACGCCTTATACCAAATAGCCGCATTCATAAAACCTATTTCATAGGAATAGGCGGTGCGGGCATGAGCGGCATTGCGGAGCTTTTGCATCACAACGGCTTTGAAGTGAGCGGCAGCGATATGCAAGAAAGTGCTCAGACTGCTTATCTGCAAAATTTAGGCATTAAAATTTTTATAGGCCATAAGGCGGAAAATGTTTCCAATGTGGAACTTGTGGTTTATTCATCTGCCGTGCAAGAAGACAACCCGGAGATGAAACACGCAAAGGAACAGGGCATTCCCATTATCAGAAGAGCGGAGATGCTCGGCGAGCTGATGCGATTGAAATACACCTTGGCAATAGCTGGCACTCATGGAAAGTCCAGCACAACTTCTTTGGTAGGCTCCATTTTAGAGGAAGCTGGCGAAGACCCAAGCGTGATAGTGGGCGGCATTGTGCAGGGCAAAGGCTCTGGAACAACCATAGGTAAAGGTTCTTATTTGGTTGCAGAATCCGATGAATTTGACCACAGTTTTTTAAGGATGATGCCGAGTTCCGCGATAATAACCAATATAGATGCCGACCATTTGGATACCTACAAAGATTTGGATGATATAAAAAACGCCTTTGTGGAATTTGCAAACAAGGTTCCATTTTATGGGCAGGTAATTCTATGTGCAGATGATATAGGCTGCCAAAGCATTTTATCTAGATTGGCCAAGCCTGTGATAACTTACGGGTTTAGCCCGCAAGCTACCTACAGCATAAAAAATTGCCGCCACTCGGAGAACGGTTCGGAATTTTCGGTTTATCGCAGGGGCAATTTGCTCGGCGAATTTTCAATACGGCTTTTGGGCAAGCACAATATTCAAAATGCCACAGCAGCTATTGCGCTCGCAACAGAAGAATCCATTCCGGTTGAAGTTTCCAAAAAAGCTATTGCGGCATTTGCTGGCGTTAAGAGGAGAATGGAGTTTAAGGGCAAGGCTAGAGGCGCGCTGGTGTTTGACGATTACGCGCACCACCCAACGGAAGTTGCCGCAAGCCTTTCCGCGTTCAGGGAAGCCTTCCCAAACAGGCGCATTATAGCGGTGTTCCAGCCTCATCTGTATTCGCGCACAAGGGACCAAGCGGAAGATTTTGGAACCGCTTTTTTGGGCAGCGACATTCTTTTGGCGTGCGATATTTATGGAGCCAGGGAAGAGCCTATAGAGGGAATTACCGGAAAACTCATCTTTGACTATGCTCATGCAAGGGGGCATAAAAATGCGCGTTTTATAGGAGCAAAGGAAAATGCTTTGGAAATTCTCAAAAATGAAATGAAGGGCGATGATTTGGTTGTGACAATGGGTGCTGGAAGCATAACTATGCTTTCTGCTAAAATTTTGGAGATAGTCTGATGTTGAAATATCACGAAAAAGCAAAAGAAAAAGCAGTCAATAACTGGATTTCAAAGAGAAAAACGGTTGTTGGGAACTGCCTTTCTAGAAATAAAAGCGGCATTACGTTTATATGCCTTTTGGTTTTGCTCTGCGTAGCTGTTTTTAAGGTTATTCTTCCGAACGTAAAACTGGAGAATTATATAGCCTTCCAAAAAATAACGCCCAAGAATTTAAACAGGCTCTCGGAAGATGCGTTCAGGAAGATAATAGGCTATGATTACGAGGAAAAAATTTACCTAAGGGATACTGCCGAAATTCGTGCTCGCCTTGATACCAGCAGCATGGTTTTTGGCGATATTCAATTTGTGGTAAAATTGCTCCCTTATGAATTGGAGATAACGTTCAACGAAGTTAAACCTCTTTTTGTGATTATGCCGCAAAGCCCAAATTCTACGCCGCTTATATATTCGGATAAAGGAAAAGTTTACCCATACAGCGTGAATATCGCGGACTTGCCGGTTGTTGATACCAAAAATGAAAACGATATTGCGTTAGCCACAAGTTTTTTGATAGACATGAGAAAGAATGACCATTTGCTATACATGAGAACTTCGCAGTTGATTCCAAAAGAAGCCGAAAAGCAAATAACGGTATTCTTTAGCGATGTTGAATTTAAAACGAGATTTTCTTTGGAAAGCGATTATTGGAAAACTGCTTTCAAGCATTATAGGCAAATGACTAGAAATATGAAGATTTTGAATGTAAATTCCATAGCTGTTTTGGATCTGCGTTTCAAGCAGATGGCATACACAATATGAAGAGGAGAAACGACGCATGAACGCTAAAAGTGCAAAACTCAACCTAGATTTCGGGCATGGTGGCATCAGCATGAACATTGCCATGGCAAATGACTTTCAGGCACGTTACGGGGCAGAAGGTGATTGGCATGTGGAAACAACCAGCCTCAACAGCGAGGAATTTGAAGGGTTCCCAGGGATGCCGCAAAATAGAATTGACGAAGGGCGCGTTAAAACCGCAGTTGATTCCATCAACAGAATCATAAGCGAATGGCAAAGGGAAAACGGCTATGATTTTGATTCCAATTTGGAAGTTACGGTCTCTGCTGCTTTCTTTGAGGTTCTGTTCCTTCCATATAGGCTTGAGTTTTCCCAGCTCAGGGAGATTACGGAAGATGACATAAGAAAAATAGAGATATGCAAACTGCCGGAGGAAATGTTTAAGACCCCAATCCCGGATGAAAAGATAAGGTCTTTGACAAGCCCGTATTTTACCATTTCAAATGAAGTGAAAGTTCTTGAGCCTATAGGGAGAAAGACCAAAAATTTTGGCTTTAACGCTTATTTTATAACTAAGCATCCAACTCTTTCAAAATTTTTGAATATTATGAAGGAATATGAAGAGAAAATAAAAGTATCTCTGTCTTGCGAAAGCGAATTTAAGGCACTCGCAAACAAGGAGGAAAAAATGAGCAAAACCGCGTTAATTCACATCACGGACTCGATGTCTGAGTTTTCCGTATGGCAAGATTCGGAGTTGAAATATCTGAATAAAAAAGAATCCGGTTTTATGAAACTGAGGGAAATTATTTGGCGGTTATGCGTCTGTTACCACAAAAACCCTAAATTGGCTAAGAAAGACCATGAGTTTGACAAAAGAAACGATTACATGGAAAAATTTTACAACATGGTAAAAAATGCCGAGATTTCCGAGGATTCTAGAGACATTCTATCTGCGGATGATTGTTCTGTTTTGTTGGAATTTATATCCTGCGCTTTAGAAGAGGAAACCGAATATAGCAGACATGAATTGCCTGGTAAAAATAAAAGCAGAACAAACTTGACTATCAGCAATTATGTTTTAAGTTATTTTGCAAAAACTACCATTCGTAGCTTGTTATTGGAAATAAAGCAGACCATGTTTGACGATGATTTTTGCAAACCCGAATCCATAATCTTGGAATGTTCGCTGCCTATAAAGGGCATTGAGGAGCTGGCTGAGGAAGTTTTTGAGGTTCGTGCGAGGAAAGGGCATGTAAAATGGGATGGTGAGGTAAGGCGAGACTTATCCTCTGCTGGCGCAGGTATTCTGCAAAGCCTGATTTCTGGGGAAGATAGGGGCGGTACTGTTGAAAAGAGCAAAAGAACCACAAGGATTCTATCCTTATTTGGAAATATCTTCTCAAAGGCTTCGTAAATTTTATATATTCCCGAAATATGGAGGATTTTGAATGCCCATAGACTCGAGCAAAGTTATATCGAGCATACGCCGTAAAGCCGGGATAGAAAGCTACGTTACCCCAAGCTTGTCTGAATATCATGACCCTCTGATTCAAATGGAAATTGATGAAGATACTAATCATGAGCCTTTAATAGAGAGTGCAGGTGAGACTTACGGGCGGCCTATTTCAGTTTGCTTTGCAGGGGTTGGAACGTGTGGCGTAAATATCTTGATGAGCTTAAAAGCACAGAATTCAAGCAATGATATGGTGGATTTTGTGGGTATAAATTCAGATGGTGGTTCCATCAAGGAACTTGAAAAAAACGGTTTTAAAAACAACATTGCCCTTAGCATGGGGGATTCTTATTATTTGGGTGCTGGCGGAGATTTGAAAGTAGCACAGGAATTGGGAGAGAAATACTACGACAAATTCAAACAACGTTTCAAAACCGTAGATTTGGCACTGGTTGTAACAGGCATGGGTGGCGGTACAGGCACGGGGGTTGCGCCCTTGGTTGCAAAGGCGGCAAGAGAAGTTCAGAATGGGAAAAAGAATACACTCACCATAGGCGTTGCCACAATGCCATCTGGAATAGAATCGGATAGGCGCGAAATAGCAGAGCATGGCATAGCGGAATTAAAAAAACATGTGGATGCCCTTGTTGTAATTGACCAGCTAAACCTGCTGGATGTTTTAGACCAAGAAAATACATCTATGGACGAAGCGGATGAGTTGATAGATTCGCGCTTTGAAATAGTGCTCCAATCCATAATGGATACCATAACGAACTACACAAAGAGAAACATAGATTTTGCCGATGTTTGCTCAACCCTTAAAGAGAGCGGGGATTCAATTATCACAACAGTAGAAGCTCCGGCAGGGAATGTGGAAGACATAAAAAAAGAACTTGCAAAAGCGGTAAACGACAAATTGCTGGTGAATCATTCCAATAAAATTGCTTCGAGGTTGATGATATATCAATTTTATGAGCAGGGATATTCCGAGAGGTCTCACTACGAAGTGGTCAGCGAGATCCAAAGGCTTTTTAATTGGACAAAAAGCGACAACGGTTATTATAGATGCGTTTTGGAAAATCCTCCAGAAGGTACTGTTAAATTTTTGAAAATAGGCAATGGTTCTGGCGAGGAATATAAAGGTAAAACAAAGGTCATAGTTATTGCAGGTGGCTTTGTGGATAAAACTCCCGCTGGCACCAGCACTGGCAAAACTGCAAAGCTGGAAAATATAATCTTCAATCGCAAGACAGAACCAATTGTTAGGCCATCTGAAAGGTCGGCTGCGGTGGCTAAGGAATGGCAGCCACAACCACAATCGCAACCGCAACCGCAACTACAACCACCGCAAGAAGCATCCTCTGGTTCCTTTGAAGCAATTTTTGATGAGATTACACTATGAGCAAAAAATCCCTCTTTCTTTATAATACAGCAAGCCGCTCAAAAGAGAAGTTCGTTCTTCCGCAAGATGTTGACGAAGTACGAATGTATGCTTGTGGGCCAACTGTTTATCATTATGCCCATATAGGCAACCTACGCACTTATCTATTTGAAGATTTGCTCCGCAGGAGCCTTGAATATTTTGGCTTTAAGGTTCGCCACGTGATGAATATAACCGATGTAGGTCATTTGACTAGTGACCAAGACGATGGCGAAGATAAAATGGAAAAGGGTGCAGAGCGCACAGGCAAAAGCGTTTGGGAAGTAGCGGAATTTTATGCGGAAAAATTCAAAGAGGATTTAAAACTATTAAACATATTGCCTCCCGTTGTTTGGTGCAAGGCCACGGACAATATAAAAGAGCAAATTGAGCTGATACAGAGATTGGAAGAAAAAGGCTATACCTACAAAACAAGCGATGGCATTTATTTTGACACCATGAAGTTTCCTAGATATGCGGATTTTGCCCACTTGGACATCGCTGGCTTAAAAAGCGGAGCCCGCATAGATATAGGCGAAAAAAAATTCACAACAGATTTTGCCCTGTGGAAATTCAGCCCCAAAGACAGCAAGAGAGCAATGGAATGGGATAGCCCGTGGGGAACTGGCTTCCCTGGCTGGCACGTGGAATGTTCCGCAATGGCTATGAAATTTCTCGGTGAGACTATTGACATACATTGCGGCGGCACAGACCACATCCGTATTCATCACACAAACGAAATAGCCCAAAGCGAATGTGCCACAGGAAGGTTGTTCGCAAGGTTTTGGATGCACGGTGAATTTTTGAGAGAGAGCAATTTGGATAAGATGAGCAAGAGCAGCGGTGATTTTTTAACTTTGGATTTTTTGATGAAAAAGGGGTTTGACCCCATTGCCTATAGGCTTTTATCCTTTACAAGCCATTATCGCAATTATTTGAACTTCAGTTGGGAAGCTATGGAAAGCGCGCAGGAATCTTTAAACGCTTTGAGAAGAAAAACCGAACCTTATATAGGTTTGGAAGGCAAAGTGGAGAGTTTGGATGCGCGTGAGTGGAGTTTAAAATTCAGGGAGTGCATAGCAGACGATTTGAATTCCTCCGCAGCCATCAGCTCTTTGAATTTGATGCTCGCGGATTCCGCATTAGCCAAAGGTGAAAAATCCGCTCTTATAGAGGAATTTGATACCGTTCTTGGATTTCAGTTGCTAAAAAGAAGAAAGGTAGAGCATTCCGTAGAAGAGATTGAAAAAATAAAAGCCCTTATAGAGGAGAGAAATTTTGCCCGTTCAGTTAAAAATTTTGCGGAGAGCGATCGCTTGCGAGATGTTTTGCTGAAACTCGGCGCCGTTATTAAAGACGGCAAAGATGGCACTACCTCTTGGGAATGGAAATGATAGAGAGGGTACGGGGAATTTTAGTACATAAAACTCCGCTCATGGCTGTTGTTGAATGTGGGGGAGTTGGCTATGGAGTTAATGTAAGCGCGCGCACCGGGGAAAGACTCCCAAACGAAGGCTCAGAAATTTCATTACTAACCCATCTGATTGTGCGGGAAGATTCCTTAACGCTTTACGGTTTTTTTGATGTTCAGGAAAAAGAACTCTTTTTGAATATGATAGAGGTTAACGGCATTGGCCCAAAAATGGCGCAGAGAATTTTGAGTTCCATTTCTCCTAATGATTTTCTCTCTTTAATTGCTATGGAAAATTCCGCAGGGCTTTCAAAAATAAAGGGCATAGGCAAAAAAACATCGGAGATGCTGGTGCTCGCGTTAAAGGACAAAGCCCTTTCTATTTCCGCTGTGGCTGGAGAAAATTCTTCCCTTGCCATGCCATTTGCCGAGCAAGAGGCGGTTCTCGCCCTCCACACGCTCGGAGTAAAAGACCCAGGCGCAAAAAAAGCCGTAGAAAAAGCTGTAGAAATTTTAGGCAAGAATGCAGATTCTGGCAAACTCATCGCAGAAGCTCTAAGGCATTTGTAAGTTAATGGACTTTTTCTAAATTTCTTTGCAACAATGTATTTTAAAACGGCAATAGTGGTAGCTTTGCTGCTGTGGGTTGGTTTTTGCTTTGCAGAACCGAGTGATTCCGTTACGAAAAGCCCAATCCGATATATTCCTGTGCATCCGCCAGCGGAACCGCTCAGAGGTATGCTCCCGCAAAAGGGTATTTCTAATGGGATGCCGCTCAAAGCCTCAAAACAGCAGATAATATATAAACACGAAATAGATTTTGAAAGCAGAGCCAGCGTTGTTCGGTCGGATTTTGTAAATAGCTTTAATAAAGATACCATGTTGCTTTGGAACGCATATTATTCCGAGCTTGTTGATTATTCAATGGATATGTTTGACATAGGTTTTAATAGGCTTTGGTTGAACGCTTTTATAGGGCAAAAAGATGGTGGGGCAAGTGAACCTGCCGAAGGCTCTCTGTTCAATATATCGCTCCCCATGGCAATTCCCGCCTGGATGAAGGACTTTGGATTTGACCGCCCAAAACTTTTGATGCAAGGCACAATGGACATTCGTCTGCACGGCGTGGGAGTTATAGACGATGCGCCCGGCAGCCTGGAAGGCAGTTTGCTACCTTCGCCAACTCTTTCTTATGTTCCAAGTTTTATAGTGCGGGGAAAAGTAGGCAGGAACATCACGGTTGAATTGGATAACACCGAAGGCGGGCTTGGCGTTAGAAACAGAGTTCGCATAATTTACGCGGAGGAAGAACCAGGCGAATTTGAGGATTATATTTTGCAAAGGTTGGAAGCAGGTAACACGTCTCTGAGTTTGGCAGGTACGGAATTGACAGGTTATGCGGAACAGCATCAGGGTTTATTTGGAATAAAAGCAGAGATGAAATTTGGCAACTGGCGTTTAACCACAATAGCTTCGCAAGATGCTGGCAAGCAGGAAAGCTATACAATAAAGGGCAAAGATGAAAATACGGAATTTCAAATTCAAGACAAACAATTTGTGGCTCACAAATATTACTTTTTAAATCATAGGATGAGAACGGATTATATAAACGCAACAATAGATGGCAATCTGCCGCCGCGCCCATTGGTAAACGGGTTAAAAATTTATAAAAGAAGCCAGCTCAACAGCAAAAATACAACATTGGAAAACGCTATTGGAGTGTATTACCCCCCTGGGAGCAATACCCCTATGGAAATATCCGGTTTGCGATTGGTTGAGATGCAAAACGGAGTGGATTATGTATTTGATACGAGAACAGGAATTTTGCGGCTCAAAGCTGGAAGCTCAGATATGCTTTTAGCGGCTTCTTGGGACGGTGATGGCACAGGACGTGCTACATCCGCGGTTAGAAGAAACAATGATAGAGTTGTGCTGATAAAATACGATGCTCTTGCCAATTTGCCGGATATAGAGAGATTGATGCTCAGAAATGTTTACAATGTTGGAATTTCGTCTGAAAGCGCGAGCAATTTTATTTTGAGAATGAAAGACAACCGCACAAGAAACGCTGTTGATTATCTAAGAACTTTGGGAGTTGCGGATTCTGCAACCGGAGTTGTTTTGGTGAATAACATCTCAATTTTCCCCAAAGATGGCAGTGAATACACAGGGGATATGATTCTTCCTTGCCGAGAAAAAAGCTGGTACAGGCGAAATGGTTTGTCAGAGGCTTTAGCGAGCGAGCATTGTTTGGAACCGCTTAGAAATGTGGACTCTTCTCCGGCGATGAGAGCGCTTTATACAACGCTTTACAGCAGTTTGAGCAATTACCAAACCCGTTATTATTTTGAATCCGTGGGCAAGCGTAGGCGCTCAAGCATAAATGTCAGAGACCCAAATAGCAGCTATTCCGTGAGCGGAAACAACTGTATGGATATAGCGCCAAATTCAGAAAAATTGAAAGCCGGCTCGGAAGTTTTGTTCAGAGATGTGGATTATCAAGTTAATTATGAACTTGGGCAAATTGAATTGATAAGCGAAAGGGCTTTAGACCCAAACAAAGAAATAACGGTTAATTTTGAGTGCGAACCTCTTTTTGAGCTACAGAGCAAATTGCTTTTGGGGGCAAGGGCAGAATATCCTTTGAAGAATTTTAGCGAAGGTTCAATTTGGGGTTTAACAGCTCTTTACAAAAATCAAAATGTGAGTACGGAAAATCCTCGGCTTGGCGGGGAACCTTTTTCAGGGCTTTTGCTCGGAACAAATGTACGTCTAAGGGATAGTTCTCAAATAATGGATAAAATTATAAATGCAGTCCCGTTTATAGATTCTAAGGAAAAATCCAGATGGAGCTTTGAGGGGGAATTTGCCGCAAGCTACCACAACACTAATACAAATAACAGAAAGTCAGCTTTGGTGGATGATTTTGAAAGTAGCGACATGATTTTGCAATTTCCGCTTTCCAGGCTGTTTTGGTTTAAAGCAAGCCCGCCAGGTGGTGTTAGCGAGTATTTGGATTATAGGCACGCTGGGGAATTTGTTTGGCACAGCAATACAAGCATACTTTATCGTTATATTTATACTCCGGTTGGCAATAACGATGTGGATAACAGAGAATTGACGATTTTGAGTTTTCGCTTGCGCCCAAATGACAATTTAAGCGGTAAGAGTTGGGGCGGCGTTATGCGGTCCGTCAGCAGCTATTATCAGAATTTATCGCGGAAGAGGTATATAGAAATGGTGGTGAGAGGGAACGTGGGTTCTTTATATGTGGATTTGGGTTCTATCAGCGAAGATATAAGCATTAACGGTTATGAACCTAATCGTATGCTCAACTCCGAATGTTCCATGGGTACAACAACGCCGCTGCACGATATGGGTTTGGGCTATTCCGCAGGGGTATATGGGAAACGCGTGGCTTGGGATTGCCGCTATGCCCAGTGCCGTGCCGATACTCTCCCTAATGCGAGAATTTCAGGAGGAAATACCGATATATCTATGGACAGGTATGACCCGAACTTGCTCAACTCAAACGACCCAGGGCCGCAGATAAACGGAACGGAAGGCAATGCTGGTGAAAGATCATGCGACACCGAAGACATCAACCGCAACGGCCAGCTAGATGAAGAGGTTCGTTTTTTGCGCTACAGAGTAGATTTAGCTACCGAAGACCCTACAAAATTTGACAAATTGCAGAATGGGTGGCGCAGATTCCGTATTCCCTTAGACCAAATTGATACCATAGTTTCCACAGATGGAGCTTCCCCAGACGATATTTTATCTCAAGCCGGTTATGTGAGGCTTTGGTATGGAAAATTAGGTGCTGGCATTTCAGAGGGCAGAGCGCAAATCGCAGATTTTAGAATTGTAGGGAATGAATGGCAGGAGAGCATTGGCAGCAACGAGTTTGGAATTGTTTCAAACCCCATTACCCAAAATGTAACCGGTGGGATGGAAGGGGAAATTTACGCACCTGGCACAGTAGTTGTTCCAGATACAAATTACATGCGCATCAAGGTTATCAACAACCGCGATGATGCCGGTTTTTATTTCACATCGCCAAACACTCCGCTGGAAAGAGACCCAGACACCAACGCACCGTTAAAAGAGCAGAGCTTGCTCTTGGAATACGGGGGTTTGCATCCCAGCCAAAAAGTTAGCGCTACAAAATTTTTTGACAGCGAAGTAAAGGATTTCACCTCTTATAGCAATATACAAATGGAAATACATTACGAGACAAAAGCGGAAAAAACCCCTATAAGATTTGCGTTGCAGTTTGGGCGAGGTGGTTTGGATGGCAGCCAAGATTATTATGAATGGTCGTTTAAACCGGTTAAAATAAATTGCACAACGTCGGAGAGAACTATGGATTGCCACGAGAGAAATTGGAGGGCAAATGCTTTTTCGCTTTCGCTTGCGGACTTTTCGGATTTAAAAACTATGCAATCTAGAGAAAAAAATATAGGAGGCATAAGGGAAGAAAAAATAAAAGTGGTGGGAAACCCATCAAACAGCAGCGTTAATTGGATGCGTTTTGTTGTTATAGCAGACGATAACGCCTCTGCTGAAGACTTGAATGGAACTTTTTGGATAAATGATTTGCGGTTGAGCGGCATAAACAACGCTTGGGGTTATGCTGCAAGGTTGCACGGTCAATTAGATTTTTCAGATGTATTTTCTATCTCTGGCGAATTGCGCTATCAAGACGGAGATTTTGCAACGCTTGGGAGCGAAGGCAAAAGCCCAAAACCATCTCTCAGCGAAGCAGCCACCCGCTTGGATGTAAACGGAGCGGCAAGCCTTAACATAAACAAATTTTTCAAAGATGATTACGGGTTGCGCTTGCCCCTTGGAATTGGCTATAGTTCCACAACGCTTCGCCCTTACTTAAAACCAGATGATGATATAAACCTGAGCCACGACAATGCCTTTGATATGTTTGGAGATTTGGTGACTTCTAGTTTGGAAACAAAGAATTTACAGGAAGAAGAAGAGCTGCGTAACGATTCAAAGTCAAAAGGCTACCAAAGTTTTTCGCGTACTAGAACCTTATCGTTTAGCTATAGCAAAGATTACACAAAAGAAGACAATATTTTTAAAGAAATTTTGAGTCAAGTTTTCTTAGAGCGTCCTGCTCTAAATTATTCCTATAGAGAAACAGAGAGACATTCCGCAAAAATAGCAGACAGTACCTATCAGTACAACACCGTTTTGGAATATAAACTTGGCACTTTTGAAAAAGGCAATACCTATTTGTTTGGTATAAAAAGTTTGCCAGTTGAGTTATGGCCCAGCACTTTTGATTTAACGATGATGGATTTATTTTACAGCAGAAACGAAAATCAGGAGAGAGACCCGAATTTTATAGAACCGCAGGTGGAAAAAATAACGAATTTCACAACAGATTTAAGGCACAAAGCAGATATACGTTGGAATATTTTGCCGTTTTTAACCGTTAACTATACGCTTAACATAACCCGTGATATGTATGCGGGCGGAGACAGGCAGGCATTTACCAAAGAGGATTTTTTTAGCACAGATGGTTCCGGTGGCCTATTTGCCAAAAGTTTTATATTTGACCATGACCATTCAGATAGAAAAATTTACGTGAGAAGCATTGAAAATATAGATAGCACATCTGGCGAAGACTCTGTTATATCTCGCTCTTATGTGATAGACAGCGTTGGAACAAGGGAATACGGAAGAGCTTATGGAATTTTAAGGAATGAACGCTATCGCAAGCAGGATTTCAGGATGAATTTTTCTGCGGATTGGATCCCGTTTTTACCCATGAGATTTTCTTTTAACAGCGGGTTTACGCAAAATAAATCCATACCAAATGACTTTAATTTTTACGATACAGATATGCTATCGAAAAATTTTTGGACAATTCAACAGAACAACCGTTTTGAATTTTCTCCGAGTTTAAAGCTCCCTCAGCTTGCTGGCATAGCTGGTAAAAATGCTGTAAGCAATTTCTTTGAAAAATGGAAATGGCGAGAAATTCGCAGTACATGGAGCGTGGATTTACAGACAAGCGGCGAAGATTTTACACTTTGGCAGTTATATGAGGAACAAGGCGTGGAACCTTTCCAATACTATATGTTTGGGCTTGGTTTGGGCAATGGCTACCGCAACAGGGGTTTTTGGAATTTGGTTAGCGGAGATATGGGCTTGACTTCGCGTAATGATTACGTGGATTTTGCTCAATACAGAAATCAAAAAACAGATACAATTGTATATCAAGGGCGTTTTGAACATAGCATAAGGCGTAGTTTAACAAACAACACCGCGTTCACTTTGCCTTGGTGGAGCATTGGCATTAAAGGTGATTTAAGCTGGTCAGAAACTTTTAAGCAGAATAGAGAAACTCCTCTATACATAGATACAACCACAACATGGCCTAAAATAGGAGTTGGAGTTGATATTCCAAATTTTATAGACCGCTTGAGTTTTTTAAAAGGGAAACTTCGCAGCATTTCCACCTCGCATCGTTTTGATTATCAAGACCAGCACACGGTTCGCCCATTCAGAAGCTCAGAAGACGAATGGCTAAACACAATTGATTTTAACCCGCTCATAAGAATAAACGCATTGACTCAAGGCAATGTTCGCATAGAGAACAGCTTCCGGGTAAAAACGGAGGAATGGCAACGCAGGGCAAAAGAGCAATTGCCAGAAACCGATGAATGGCCGGAAGAATACTATATAAAAGTTCCGTGGCTCCACACCTCTTTGGTGGTTGATAGGGGGTATGGCGTTGGCGATGAACTTTTAATAGCTTATGCCCTTAAAACTCAGAGAGGCTTTCAGTTATGGCGCTGGTATATAAAATTGGATAACGATATAGACCTTAAACTAGCAAGCGGTTATGGTTATAAGAAAAGAATACAGGAGAGTTATGAACCTGTTCAAGGTTTTTACCCTTATTCTGCGGAAGGGGCGAGTGGAATACATAAGGTAATTGAAAGGCCAGATGGGACCATGCAAGTCAGCTACACCCCAGAACTTGAAAAACTCTCTAGGGATATTCTAACCCGTTCCCATGAGTGGTATATACGTCCAAGCGCGGGGTACACATTCAACAAAATCGCAAATGCAAACGCTTACATAGAATATCGCCGTTTAATAGAATTGTTAAACGATGGCACCACCCATACCCGCCAAAGCCTATCTTTTGAGATAGCGGTAATGCTCAGATTTAATTAAACCTGCGGGAATTTTCTACATTACCTAGATAATGTGCTTTTTATAAAAGAGAGGTTAATATGAGTTTACTAGATGTATTTAAACCAAAGTGGCAACATTCAGATTCTGTTATGCGAAAACAGGCTATTCAAAGTTTAGACCCTAATGATTTAGATGCTCTTATGGATATAGCTAAAAATGATGGCGAAATAGAAATGAGAAAATTAGCTATCCAAAAAATATCCTCTCCCGTTTATTTGACCGATTTATTGAAAAACGAACAGGATGCTTCGGTGCAAAACGTGATAAAAGAGACTTTGAGAAGGCACTGGTTTAAAATCATAAAAAACCATGTTGGCGCGCCGTCCATGGAAATTCGCAAGATGATAGACGAATTGCAGATAAAAGATAGGGATGAGCTTTTGACCTCGGCAAAATCTCCGGCTGTTCGCATGGAGTTGCTGGAAAGCTGCACCAAGCAAGGTTTGTTGGCTCAGGTAGCTAAAAACGATACGCAGGAATCCGTTGCGCTCACGGCTCTAGCCAAGGTGCAGAGGGAAAATCTTATAGAGGAAGTTAAAAACGGAGCATTTTGCATGGCCGTGCGCAGCAGGGCAATAGATATGCTGGCGGAAATACAGGCTTCAAAAACGGAACCGGCAGTCGATAAGGCCAGCTTGCTGGTTCAAAAGCAGAAAGCTCTACTATCCCATGCCACAAGGCTTTTGGAAAGCAAAAACCCATTGTCTGTGGATTCGGAGATGCAAAGGCTTTACACGGAAGCAAAGAATCTCAACAGAGAAGCCTCTGACCTAGGCTTGCAAGGGAACCAGGATGAGTTGAACTCGGTGTTTGCAAAGCACAACGAAAGCGTTTCTGCTGAGAAGGCTCGCGTGGCAGAGGAGAGAGCAAAAAGAGAGGCGGAGGAACAAACTCGCAAAGCCACGGCAGAGGTTAGCCATAATCAAGCGAGCCAAGAAAAAAAGCTAGAGGAGCAGCACTTTGATTACGCAGCAGATGCTGCCGCAGAAGACGCAAAGGAAAAAACATCCGAAGCAAAAGAGGACAGATTAAGCGACGAGGAATACAACACAAAACTGCCATTGCTGCAAGCCATAATAGACAGGGTAAATGCCTTGGACGAAAACGGGGATTTCAATGAGATATCTCAGTGCATAAGGCAGGCATTTTACGAATGGAAAGAAATTGTTGGCGAAAAGAAAGCTCAATTCAAAAACATTTACAAAGAGTTTAGAACCTCAACGGGTCGTTTTCAGAATTTGCAGGAATGGGCTTCTTGGCATGCCGAGCAGATAAGGGAACAGTTGATAAAAGAGATTGAAGAACTGGCAAACGCTCCTATTGTTTTGGAGAACAGAGCCAAGGCCTTTGCTATGCTTGAGCAATGGAAAACCGCTGGATACATGCCAGCCCTGAAAATCCAGGAGTTTTGGCCTCGCTTCAAAGCTGGTTTGGACAAGGTTATGGATTCCGTTTCTCCTTTATTAAAGGAGCAGGAGCAAGGTCAAGAAGAAAATTTGAAAATCAAAGAAGATATATGCGCTCAGATAGAAACGCTTGCCACAACAGAAGGCGAGTGGTCAGAGCAGTTAAAGAAAATTCAGGAATTGCAGCTAAAATGGAAAAATACCGGTTTTGTTCCAAAAACCCAGAACCATGCGATTTGGGAACGCTATCAAACTGCGATAAATGCCTTCTTCAAAAAACAGGAAGCATATAAAAAACGCAATCTTGAACAGATAGGCGAGCGCATTGCCGCAAGGGAAAAACTCTGCGAAGAGGCAGAAGCTCTTTCCACTTCCACAGACTGGAAAAACACTCCAAAAATATTTACAAAACTGAGCGCGAGCTGGAAGTCAGCCGGTTCTGTTCCCACAGAGGAATACGAAAAATTGCTGGAGAGATTTAAAAAAGCGAGCGATACTTTTTTTGAGAGAAGAAATTCTTTCTTTGAAAACGCTAGAAAGGGCAGAGAAGGAGTTTGCCAAAAAATAGAAGCGCTAAATTTTGAAGCATCAAACCAAGAATCCATTGCAGCATGGAAGGCAATAGAAGAAGAATGGAAGGCGTTGGAGAACAACGGTTATTCCAAGGAACTGAACGACAGATTCTATGCTGTTTCTGACCATATATGGGAAACCGCTTCAAAGAGCAATCCTGAAATTGCAAAAGAATTGGATAAAAACTGGGAAATAAAACACGGTTTAATTGAACGGTTGAAAGAGCTGTTAGAAGAGGGCAACTTTAAATTCAGAACATTGCAAACGGTTCGCGAAATACAGAGCGAATGGGAAAAGACCGGGCGTTGCGGGGTAGCGGAAGCGGAAATTTCCGTTAAGTTTGCCGAACTTATTCAGTCCTTTTTCTCCATTTACAATGACCAAAAGGAAATTCGGAGTAATTTGGATAAGATAAATGCTCAAAAGAAAGAGGATTTGTGCAAACAGGCAGAAGAGCTTTTGGCAAAGGCTAAGAGCCAAAGCCTTAACCATTCAGAAGTTGTATCCGAAGCCAACTCGCTGAGAGCGGCGTGGAGAGAGTCTGGCAATGTGTCTATGCATTTGGCAAAAATTTTGTGGAAACGTTTTAACAACGCTTGCAATTCCGCATGTCACGCATTTGACTATGCTACAGCAGAAACCAAGGCGGAAGAATAAAGAGGTGCCATTGCCCCATTCATATATTGTGGCCTTGGATTTGGAAGGCGTGCTATCTCCGGAAATTTGGATTTCCGTTGCGGAGCGGACAAAAATAGACGAACTTCGTTTAACAACACGTGACGTAGCCGATTACGATGAGCTTATGGGGCATCGCCTTAAAATTTTGGATGAGCGAGACATAAAACTTTCGGACATTCAAAACGTTATAGAGGGCTTGCCGCTTTTGGACGGGGCAAGGGAGTTCTTGGATGAATTGCGAACATTCTGCCAAGTGATAATTTTATCAGACACCTTTAACGATTTTGCCAAGCCCATAATGAAAAAGCTGGGCTATCCCACGCTGTTTTGCCACGACCTTGAAGTAAAAAATGATAAAATAATAGGTTATAAACTGCGGCAAAAAAATCAAAAGCAACACGCGGTGGAAGCCTTTAAATCCCTGAATTTCAATGTATTTGCCGCTGGCGATTCTTACAACGATATAGCAATGCTAAAAGCAGCGGACAGGGCTTGCCTGTTCCGCGCTCCAGATTCTGTTAAAAAGGAATTTCCCCAATTCAAAGCGGTGGAAGAATATGGGGAATTGATGAAAGAGATTAAACTTTAAACTGGCTCACCACTTGTTTTAAGCCTTCTGCCATTTTTATCAAATCGCCAGCACTATTGTTTACACTATGCGCGCTCTGTGCGCTATCCTTGGCTAACTGGCTCATCTCTACAACGTTATGGCTCGCATTTGTTGTGCCCTTAGCGGCTTCGCCGGCATTGCGTGCAATGTCCTTGCTGCCCTTGGCTATTTCGCCTATGGAAGCAGACACTCTCTTTGCGCCTGCACTGGCTTGCGCTGCGTTGCGTGCAATGTCTTTGCTGCCTTTGGCTACCTCGCTAACGGTTTCTGCTACGCGCTTTGCACCTGTGTTTGCCTGTGCTGCGTTGCGTGCTATGTCCTTGCTGCCCTTGGCCACTTCGCCCACAGATTGCGCCACGCGCTTTGCTCCGGTGTTGGCTTGCGCCACATTGCTCGCAATCTCGGTGCTCGCTTTTGTCTGCTGGTCAGCGTGGTTGGATATGGCCTGAACGCCTTGGTTTATTTGCGATATTATCTTGGAAACATCGTTTATAACCGTCACAGCTTGGCCTGTGCCAGATTGTATGCCCTCTATGCGCTTTGCAATGTCGTCTGCGCTCTTGGCGCTTTGGTTTGCGAGTTCCTTGATTTCGTTGGCAACAACCGCAAAGCCTTTGCCAGCCTCGCCAGCGGAAGCTGCTTCTATGGTGGCGTTCAGTGCCAAGAGGTTAGTCTTGTCCGCTATGTTCTTGATTACATCGGTCACTTGCCCAATCTCTTTTGCTGCTGCGCCCAGCTTGCTCATAGTTTCGGTTGCCTCGCGGGACTTCACTGTAGCCTCGTTTGCCACATTGCGGGCATCGCCAGCGTTGCTGGATATTTGGCGTATGCTTGAGCTCATCTCTTCTATTGCCGCTGCCACTGTGTTCATATTTGCGGACATCTGATCTGCTGCGCTTGCCACATCGCCGGCATTCACAGAGGCTTCTTCTGCCGCGCTTGCCATGGCGTTTATGTTGCCAGATACTTGTTCAACCGCAGACGCAACATCGTTAATGCTTGCCGAGGCTTGCTCCGCCGCGCTTGCCATTGTGTTGATATTCATGGTCAATTGCTCAACCGTGCTAGCCACGTCGGCGGTGCTTGCCGCCGCTTCTTCTGCTGTGCTGGCTATGGCGTTCACGTTGGAAGATGCCTCTTCTGTAATTGACGTGGTTTGGTTGGCTTTGACTGCGGTTTGTTCTGCGTTGCTCACAAGCTGGTTGCTTGTGGCAGATAGCTCCTGCGAGGAGCTGGCCAAATTATCCGAATCCGAGCGCAAATTTTTCATTATGGTTTGGAGCCTAGAAGCAACGCTATCCACGGATTTGGAGAGCGTTCCAAATTCATCTCCGCGCTCAAGTCCGGTGCGGGGAGTCATGTCGCCTTTCTCTATCTTGGAAAGGGTGCTGACAACCGTGCCCAAAGGCTTGGTTACGGAAACGGTTAGGAATATGCCCAGAGCCACAGCTAAAAGAAGCACCACAACTAAAATGGTAGTTGCCTGGCTCATATTTGCTTTAGCGTCTGCCGAAGCATCGTCTGAGAGTTTGCTGGTCGCTTTTACCCTATGGTCCTTTGCGGCTTGCAAATCTTTCAACGCTTCATTTCCAACTTTTACCAAGCCATCTGGAACTTTGTCAACGTTCACTCCTGTTTCTGCGTCAAAAGATTTAGCACGTTTCACAAAAGCCATCAACGAATCGGTATAATCGTCTGTTATCTTTATCACTTGCTGCAAAATCTTTTTCCCTTCTTCGTCTGATATTTTCTGCTGGTCATATATGGACTGATTCAGCGTGTTGTTGATATTGTCTAAGTCTTTGATAACCTTGGCACGCTCTTCTGGTGTTCTTGACTGTTGCCAGCGATAAGTAGAAAGCCGCAGTTCCTGTACTTGCAATGCAGTGACAACAAAAGTTCCGAGCGGGACAGCTCCTGTATCGTACATTATGTCGGTTGCATCAGAGACAGTTTTTAGGCTGCTGATGGCACGTATTCCCATAAATGCCGTTAGGGCGGCTAAGAATAGAAAAGACGCTATTAGTTTTGGACCCATCTTGATGTTGTTCATACTTGCTCCTGGTTTTAAACCTTGAATTGACTCACTACCTTTTTCAAATCCTCTGCCATCTTTATCAGATCTTTGGCACTTTTGCTTACGCTATGCGCACTCTGCGAGCTATCCTTGGCAAGCTGGTTCATTTCCATAACATTACGGCTCGCGCCGGCAGCGCCTTTGGCTGCTTCGCCTGCGTTACGCGCAATGTCCTTGCTGCCCTTGGCTATCTCGCCTATGGAAGCAGACACTCTCTTTGCGCCAATATTTGCTTGCGCGGCGTTGCGTGCAATGTCTTTGCTGCCCTTGGCCACCTCGGTCACGGATTCTGCCACGTGCTTTGCGCCCGTGCTGGCTTGCGCCGCATTTTGGGCTATGTCTTTGCTACCTTTGGCTACCTCGCCCACGGCTTGCGCCACGCGCTTTGCACCGGTGTTGGCTTGCGCCACATTGCTCGCAATCTCGTTGCTCGCTTTTGTCTGCTGCGCGACGTTGTTGGATATTGCCTCCACGCCTTGGTTTATTTTCGTTATTATCTGCGAAACATCTTTTATCACCGTCACAGCTTGGCTAGTGCCTTCTTGTATGCCCTCTATGCGCTTTGCAATGTCGTCTGCGCTCTTGGCACTCTGGTTGGCGAGTTCCTTGATTTCGTTGGCAACAACCGCAAAACCTTTGCCAGCCTCGCCAGCGGAAGCTGCTTCTATGGTGGCGTTCAATGCCAAGAGGTTTGTTTTGTCCGCTATGTTCTTTATCACGTCGGTCACTTGCCCAATCTCTTTTGCTGCCGCGCCCAGCTTGCCCATAGAGTCTGTTGCCTCGCGGGATTTGGCGGTTGCTTCGCCTGCCACATTGCGGGCATCGTTGGCGGTGCTGGCTATCTCGCTTATGCTTGCGCTCATCTCTTCTATTGCTGCCGCTATGGTGTTCATATTAGAAGACATCTCTTCTGCCGAGCTTGCCACATCGCCGGCATTCACAGAGGCTTCTTCCGCTGCGCTTGCCATGGCGTTTATGTTGCCAGAAACCTGTTCAACTGCGGTCGCCACAGTGCCTATGTTTGTAGAGGCTTCTTCTGCTGCGCTTGCCATGGTGTTTATATTAACCGTCAACTCCTCAACCGTGCTTGCCACGTCGGTGGTGCTTGCTGCCGCTTCTTCGGCTGTGCTAGCTATGGCGTTCACGTTGGAAGCAGCCTCTTCTGTAATTGACGTGGTTTGGCCAGCTTTGGATGCGGTTTGTTCCGCGTTGCTCACAAGCTGGTTGCTTGTGGCAGATAGCTCCTGCGAGGAATTGGCCAGACTATCCGAATTCACACGCAGATTTTTCATTATGGTTTGGAGCCTAGCGGCAACGCTATCCACGGATTTGGAGAGCGTTCCAAACTCGTCTCCGCGCTCAAGCCCGGTGCGTGGGGTCATGTCGCCTTTCTCAATTTTGCCAAGAGTGCCTACAACTATATTTAAAGGGCCAGTTATGGAAATGGTTAGGAATATGCCAAGGGCCACAGCTAAAAGAAGCACCACCACTAAAATGACAGTTGCCTGGCTCATATTTTCTTTAGCATCTGCCGAGGCATCGTCCGAGAGTTTGCTGGTTTGAGCAACTCTGGCTTCTTTGGCTTCTTTTATAGCATTAGTCATATCCCTTGCGGCTTTGTTCATAGATTCTGGAAATTCTTCTGTGCTAATGCCTTCCGAATCATAAGATTTGGTGGTTTTAGCAAACTTGTTTATTTCAGCAATATACACGTCCGTCAAATCCATCACTTTTTTCAGAGCCTCTTTTCCCTTTTCATTCGCAGTTTTCATCTGCGCTTCTACGTTCTTATTTACTTCATTGTTGAGGCTGTCCA